>Ga0335078_10013920_pt1 | contig 11920 bp, 14 predicted proteins | sample Lox_Sample_32_FD_206711 | JGI IMG/M metagenome (GOLD analysis project Ga0335078, IMG submission 206711) | Soil microbial communities from Loxahatchee National Wildlife Refuge, Florida, United States - Lox_Sample_3.2 | ecosystem: Environmental > Terrestrial > Soil > Wetlands | place: USA... | reverse complement strand
CGTCTCCATACTTGGTCCTTCAGGCAGTGGCAAATCAACCATGCTGAATCTGATTGGTGCTTTGGACAAGCCGACCTCCGGAAAATTGTTAATCGATGGCGTGGACATTTCCAAACTCAACGACAACCAACTCACCGATTTGCGAAGGCGCATCGGGTTTGTTTTCCAATTCTTCAACCTGATTCCCAGATTAACCGCATTAGGCAATGTCGAACTAGCTATGTCTATAGCAGATGTCGGCAAGCCTGAACGCAGGCAGAGAGCAGCAAAGCTGCTTGAAACCGTGGGCTTGAAAGACAGGATAAACCACAAGCCTGCCGAATTAAGCGGTGGACAACAACAGCGCGTCGCAATTGCACGAGCGTTAGCGAACAACCCAAAGTTTCTGCTGCTGGATGAGCCGACTGGGAACATTGATTCTAAAACGGCGGCTGAAGTTATTGGGTTGCTAAAGAAACTCAACATTGAGAATCACGTGAGCATCATCATGGTTACTCATGACCAGCATCTAGCGAGGGAAGCAAACAGAACTCTACAGATGTTTGATGGAATGTTAACGTCCGAAGTGGTGAATCAAAAATGAAAACGTACGATATTTTAGGTTACTCATTTAGCGCAATAAAGCTCCGTAAACTTCGTGCAGCATTAACTACGTTGGGCGTAATCATAGGTATCGCCGCGATCGTTGCTTTGCTATCAATCACCCAAGGCTTACAAGTAAGCATAACTAACGATCTTAACCGCGGCTTGTCATCTAGCACGTTAATAGTTGTACCAGGAAGCAACGCTTTAGGTGCTGTCGGCGGCGGAGTAGGCGGCGGATTGGGTGGAGGTAGGGCTGCGAGAGGAACAGGTACTGGTAGCATAAACTTAGGCGGCTCAGGCGCGGCTAGTTCAGGTTTCGTGTTATACGATAATTACACTAGTCAAATTGAAGCTTTGTCGCCATTGATTACTTCATCGATGGCTGTTATAGAGCGAGCTGGCTATGTTAACGCTGACGGCTTGAACTCTTCATCCACCATTTACGGCGTAGATTTCAGCCAGTACACAGAGCAGTACCCCACCACATTTATTGCGGCCTCTGGAACCATTCCAACAAACCCAAGCAACAACGACATAGTTGTTGGCACACGAGTAAATGATCCCAGAGAGAACGGCACGACTCTTTTCAGCGCAGGCGACGACGTTGGCATAGTATGGACAAACGCCACAACACTGCAAATTGTAAACGAAACCTACACTGCGCATGTTTCAGGTGTGCTCCAAAAGGTCGGCGGCTTCGGTTTCGGAGGGCCCTCAGACACCGGCGTTTACATGCCGCTTAGCCAAGCGGAGAGCTTTTTCGGGACAAACCAAGTTGACTACATAATCGTTCAGCTTAAAAACAGCGACAACGCCACTATTACAAACGTTTCCAAACTTATAACTGACCACTTCGACGGTCAAGTAACCGTCATCTCATCAACCGCGGTACTCAGCCTGCTTTCAACCATCTTTGGCACAATTCAACTGTTCCTCGGGGGAATTGCCGCCATCTCGCTACTCGTTGCAGGCATAGGCATAATGAACATAATGATCGTTTCGTTGATCGAACGCACCCGCGAAATCGGCATACTGAAAGCGCTAGGAATGAAAAGCCGAACAGTGCTCTCAATATTCCTAGGCGAATCAGCAATCATTGGCTTAATGGGCGCTTTGCTTGGCATACTTTCAGGCTGGATCTTAGCAAACATCACTGCGAGACTTCTTGCTTCAGGTGCATTTGGAGGAACCGGCTTTAAAGTGACGCCGTTGCTGACTCCCGAAGTGTTCGTAGGGTCTTTAGCATTCGGCATAGGAATCAGCGTAATATTCGCCCTTTATCCAGCGTGGCGGGCATCTAAACTCAAGCCAGTAGAGGCTTTAAGGTACGAGTGATTAAAGCAACTAATAGAGGCGTATTCACCTGTGAAGCGGTTATACCCTGATCAACCAGTCGTAGGAGTTGGCGCAGTCATAATCAAAGACGGCAAAATCGCGCTGATAAAACGGGGAAACGAGCCTGCCCGAGGGAAATGGACAATTCCAGGTGGCTTAGTTGAGCTTGCCGAGAGCCCCGAGCAAGCGGTTATCCGCGAAACCAAAGAAGAAGTAAGCTTAGAGGTTGACAACCCTGCTTTGCTTGACGTGATCACGCAAGTTGACTATGACAAAAAGGGCAAAGTCAAGTACCACTACGTTATCGTTGAGTATTTGGTACATTTTAAATCGGGCACGGCTGAAGCTGCAAGCGACGCTGTGGAGCTACAATGGGTGCCTTTCGACGAAGTGGAAAACTACACTCTCACTGCTTCTTTCGAAAGGTTTTTCAAAAACAACCGGCAAAGACTCGAAAAATCCAGCTCGTATTAAAAAGGCATGCAAGCTTAATCAACTACAGAATTACAAAAAGGTTGTAAATTTTATTATGGTCAAAACTAACAGACATTAAGACTGCTATGGCTGATATTCAAGTCAGGCAGGTTTTGGATTAAAACTAGTTATTGTTGAAGAAAAGTCGAGTTTCCCCCATTGTTTTGATGTCTAACGCTCTTACTCGGGCAACTATGGGGAAGTCACTCACGACTTTGCCAAGCGTCAGGCAATGATGAGGCGGCAGATCATGCGCTATCGAACGTACAGTTTCTGAGTCTACACGTGCTGCTCGGCTCACCACGTCAAGGTCGTGTTCGTTGGTGAAGTTGAAGAGGAAGATGTTGTCTGCTTGGCGGTAAATCGTTTCTTGGATCGTGTCAGGCTGGTTGGTGATGAAGGTGGTGAATATTCCGAAGTGACGCATACGGGTCACGATGTCGTCCCAGTAGGTTTCGCGCAGATAAAGATGGGCTTCCTCCGCGAAGAGGAAAACGGCTTTGAGCTTCCAATTTGATAGGGAATCAACCAGTTTGCCCAGGGCGTATTCGACTACAATTTGGCGGTCAATGTTTGAGGTGTTTTTCAGGTTGATAACGATGGCGCCACCTTGGTCCTTAGATTTTATGAGGCTCTCATCCAACATTGTTGCTTCGCCCAATGAGTCGGTGAAGAAGCCTGAGTTGGCAAGAGAATTGAAGCGCGAGGCTAAAGCGTCGCGAACATGCTGGTTGCAGTTTAAATTGCGAATCTCCTCGCCGAGTTCTTGCATGTTTAGTTTTCCTTTTTCCTTAAGCATTTTCCATATTCGGCGGAATTCACGGGCTGAAGTTCCCGGAAGATGAAGCGCGTTTACGAGTATACCCATTACGGTGTTTAGGTGGAGTTGTTCGAGGGCTACTTTGAAGTTTTGCCCAGGAGTTAAGGTGTGAATTTTATCGTAGTACATGTTTCTTTTGCCGTCGTTACTCATTCCCAAACTCGTGTATTCCCCGTTAAGATCGAAGATGACAACTGTCGCTTTGTACCCGACCAAATTAACCATCAACAACTTAGAAAGATGGGATTTCCCACATCCCTTCTTACCCGTAATAATATTCAGAGTGCCGTCAATTGCCGACGCATCGATTGTAAGGAGTGAGGAATCTTTAGTGCCGCCCAGAATTATGGGCAGTTTTCCGTCGATTTTCGCCAGCTTCATCAGCATGGGCACCGACAGCTTCTTGATTGTGGACTGGGAACGGCTGGGAAGCCAACTGCTGCTCGGACTCAACACGCCATTCTCTAAGGTAGCCCTTATCTTGCAGATTAACAGACTCGCGTCCTGGATGTAGGTGATATGCGGGGCTATTTCCATTGGGTCAATGTCTTCGCCTTGCAGGGGTTCTCCTCCGTCGGGAAGCGTTCGCAAGAGCTCTTCAAGCACACCCGGCACCGCGGCAAATTGAACGTCAATGACCTGTGCAATTAACGCTTTCCCTGCATCTTGGTCCTCAACCAGCAGGTAATCGCCTTTTTCAGCGCTTTCTGTGGGGAAACTGATGACTTGAAGGATGTTGCCTTCTTTTTTATAGAGTTTCATGAGTAGATTTCCCCTTTGCCGAAGGGCCCAAAAAGCAGTCGATGCATGTCGGGTCGATTGACGATTTCGATGCCATGCTTGCGGGTGATGAAGTGCTTGATAGCTAAGACTTCATTGGCAGTAAACGTGCACAAGATATGCGAGAGTCGTAGGGTTTCTGGGTAGCTTTGCATGTAAAGGTCGTTGCCTACTAATTTCTGCATGGCACAAATTCTTTGGTCGGCGTTCGTTTCTTTGTCGATGTCTAGGCGAAATGCGAAATTTGCCCTATTAAGCCGCGCTACATAAACGTCGCCCAGCAGCAAAATCGGCGGCTTCGAGTGTAACCCTGAGGTTTCAAGTAAGTAAGGTGGCTCATGGTCAGGAAGCTGCTCAGTTATCAGAATCCCGTTTGCCCTCAGGGTTGTGGCTTTTGAGAATGCGAGGACGGTGCTGCAGTTTCTTCGTGCATAGCTGAGGATTTCGCGGAGCCGCTGGGTTGGCGTATCTATTGTTCCCGATGTGAGTGAGCCGTCAAAGAGGATTATGCCTTCTTTAACGGTTTTGGCAACCATCGTTTGCATCCATCGTTCAAGAAGGCTGGCGAGACGTGTAGGCATCTGCATGAGGTTTGGGGCTGACTGGTGCATGCTGCTGTAGGTTGTGCTGAAGTAGGCGTGCTCTAGCGTGTTGTAGACTGTGTTTTTGTTGTCTTCGGTTATGTGGAAGATGAATGGACCTAGCCGTGTGTACTTGTAACTGTGGTTTTGGCGCCAGGTGATCGCTCCCCGTATGGCGACGATGATTCCTGTGCTGGTTTCTCCTATTTTTATGGTTGATGTGTCGATGGCGGCGATAAGGGTTTCTTGGTTATCTGCTTTTATTTGTATTGGTTCTGGTTTTAGCTGAATGCTGGAGGGGTATTGTTCGGTTAGCGTGGGTTGGTGGAGGTTTTGCGGGTTGAGTTGGAAGGCTTGGTGTTGGACATGTCTGAGGGAGTAGAGGCTTTGTTCAAGGAAGCGTTGTGGGAGGGCTGTGTCGATAGTGGGTTGTGGAAAGTTATATTTGTTAGTAATTGTATATTGTTCAATCACCATGATTCACCAATATTCAACAACATGTTGGTGAAATATTTAAGTATTGTGCATGTGCATATTGCACAATTCAATATGCAATAGTGAAAGACTTGACAGAAAAACCGCAAAAACCACCAATCAAAGTCAAAATGAAAATCGGCGAAATAGAATTTGAAATAGAATCCCAAGAAGACCAAATTCAAAACACCGTCGACAAGATACTTCAAGCAGTCACCGACCGCCTAAAAAACACCAACCTCAGCCAAGTCACTGAACGCCAGAACCCGCCGCCGCGAGCTGAAACATGCAAAGGGCTCATCCAAAAACTATGGGAAGAAAACTGGTTCAGCGAACCCAAAGGACTCGACGATGTCCACAGCGAACTAGCACGCCGGGGATTCCACTACGACCGCACAGCCGTAGCCCACGCACTCGTCGACCTTGTCAAAGACAACATACTTACACGAATAGGCAAACCACGCAGGTATCAGTACGCTCAAAAAAGACCTCCCACATAGGGCCATGACAATTAACTTTTTGTCTCTGAAATTTTAAATATCGAGTGGAGTATACATCATATCATGCAAGTTGCTGACTTGGTTCGTTATAATCACGTTGTTCGCCGTTTGTATTTTGACTCCTTCACAAAGTTGCCTTGGGCAGCAGTTGTACAGCATAGGGGTTTGAGTTTTGATTCCATGCGGGATGTTTTTTTGCATTTGACGCTTGTCGAGGACAGATGGATCAATTACATTATCACAGGTAAATTCAAGGAATGGGTTGACCTTGATTTTGAAACCTTCGACGACATTGAAGCGTTGAAAAAGTATATGCTTGAGATTCAAGGAGATACTGAAAACTACCTCAGTACTTTATCGACCGTGGAACTTTGTCGAGAGATTGTTGTTCCCTGGGGTGACAAGCCTGGGTTGCATGTAAATGTTGAAATTGGGTTAACTCACATGGTTATTGAGGATATGATCCACTACGGCGAGTTATCAGCTGCCCTTTGGCAGATGGGTTCGGAGGCGCCTTACATAGGTTTTTGGCGCTACAAATCGACGCAATAGAAAGTGAGCAAAGGTTTTATAGTTCATTTTTTCTAGTGTATCAACGTAGTTTTTAAAGCAATTTTGGTTGGAGGTGAAAATTTTGGCGGATATTGTTGATACTGCCATGTCTTCGGACATGTTCAAAACTCTTGTAACCGCAATTAAGGCTGCTGGATTAGTTGACACGCTTAAAGGTCCAGGTCCATTCACTGTTTTTGCGCCCACTGACGAAGCCTTTGCTAAGCTGCCTAAAGGCGCGCTTGACATGTTGCTCAAGGACACAGCTAAGCTGAAGGACGTTTTGACTTTCCACGTGGCTGAAGGGAAAATGACGGCTGCTGATCTAGCCAAGCACGAATATTTGCAAGCTCTTAACGGAGGAGAATTAAAGATCGATGCGAAAACTTGGCACCTGCATAAAAACATGAAGGTTAACGGAGCCAACATCATCAAACCCGATTTAATGGTGGATAATGGAGTTTGCCACGCGATAGACGCAGTTCTCATGCCGAAAATGAAAATGGAAGAGAAGCCAATGTAAAGCAAATTCCGCGTTTTTGCGGAAACCCTATTTTTTAACGAAAATTATCAATAGTTTTTGTCTTAAATTGTTTTTACCATGCCCTTTGCTGACTAGATTTTTATTGTTTCATACAAGATAAAAAAAGAAAGACGTTTGTTTGAGGAATTATTTACCTTTTTTAAGGCTTGGTTTAGCTACGCTTGCCTTAGGTTTTGCCTTTGTTGTTCCTGAAACGGCTTTCATAGGTGTGCCGCAACAAACTATTTCGGATGGTTCGCAACCGCACGGCTCCTCAACCAAAAGTATTAGCCCGCAGTCTTCGCATTGGTATTTGTCGCCTTTTTTATTTGCCAAAAATACCACCTACCTAAAGATACCGCTACATAATTCAAGGGTTTTCATTCTTATAAGAATATCCAAAAACTCTACCTGCATGTTTTCAATTTCAATTTTACAAAATAATCAAGAATCCGCTTTGAATTAAAGCAGCTTGAATTCTCCGAAACCATCACATTCAGGGCAAACTTGCCCATTAAATGCAGAATGGTAATCCTTTCCTCTGCCAAAACATGCTGGGCATTTTTCTGTTCTTCCTTCTGGAAACAAGCGCCAACCTGTTCCGCGGCATTTTAAACATGGAGCACCTATTTCAGAGTTGCTTGTATCTCTGCCTGTTCCATAACAAATCTTGCATTTAACTCGTTTGTATCTGATTTGCATGCTTGTGGGAGAGGACCCCAACACTGTTTTCAAAGAATGCACCAGAAAACAATTATTTAGCTTTCTCTCGTATTAAAAATTTGTTAATTATAAATTTTAATTCTCAATCAAATGGCTTAGAGTTTTAGAGTTTTTCCTTAATTCTTTTGGCCATATCGTCAAGTTTTGCTCTTTCAACTTCCACAAGCTCGTGGAAATTCGGAAGTTTTTGCTCCTCAAACCTTGGAACGATATGGACATGCAAATGGAATATGTCTTGCCCTGCAGCTTTGCCGTTTTGCTGAACAATGCTTATGCCGTCAGCATGCGTGGCTTCTTTGATGGGCAAAGAAACTTTTTTGGTTACCCGATAAACTTGGATCAACTCTTCTTCTGGGATATCGAAGATGTCAGAGTAGTGATGCTTGGGTATTACAAGCGTATGCCCCATTGTTAAGGGTCTTATGTCCAGAAAAGCCATTACGGCTTGGTCTTGATAAATTATGCTTGCTGGCATTTGTTTCTTCACTATCTTGCAGAATACGCAGGATTCAACCAAAGTGCGTCACCATTAAACGGCTTAAACTTTTGCAATCAGGTTTATATGCAATGGCAATTCATATTTCTTTTCAGCTAATTGAGGTTTATAAAATGAGCAAGTTAGAAGACCAAGTACGTGAAGAAGTCGGCAAAGTGCAAGACCCAGAAACAGGGCAAAGCTTTGCTGAAATGCAGATGATCCAAAGCGTCAAAGAAACAGCTCCGGGAGAATTCACAGTTGAATTTGTCCCCACAAGTCCATTTTGCCCAATCGCGTTCAAACTTGCAGCCGACATAAAAACCGCCGCAAAATCAGTTCCGGGCGTCAAGAAAGCATTGGTTTACTGTCGTGGACACGCCATGGAGCAGCAAATCAACGAAACGACCAACAAACAGTAAAACAGTTTTTCTTTTATTTCCTTTTTTCAATTTTTAAGCAAACCTACCGAAGGCTACCCGAATAGTGATCTGAAACGAACTTGGTTGACAGTTTTTTAGTTACAAACACTACATGAGGAAAGAGATTTTCTTCTATTTCTTTCTACGAGTTGTTATATCCAGCTAATTTCTTAAAATCAAAAAAAGAAGCTGGTTTTATCTTGCGACGCTGCATCTTCCGCTGCGGTGTGAACCCTCATTATCCATTTGATCGCTATAATCGCGGAAGCCTGTGTGAAGCTTCGCTCGTATCTCAAGGCGGATTCTAGAAATGCTTTTAGCCCAACTTTTCATCATCAGCACTATCCTGTAGAAGTTCATTTGCTTGGCAATCGACAAGAAAGCGATCATACTCATTGAAGCCAGCAAAATCATTAGTGGACCAATTGTAGCTGCAAACAAACCTGCTGCAGCAACCAAGGCAACATAAATAATGCTTTTTAACTTTCGCATATTGTCACCATCAATATATGCGATGTAAGTGCTTAAAGGCTTTTTTATTATTCAAAAATCCCTCCTGACAAGGCAAAAAGGAAATAACTGAAAAATAGGTTTGTTTTGCCTTCTGCTGTTAAAAATAATGCTTAAAAGGCTTTGTTACTTCATTCGGCTGAATGCCCAGGTGCCTATTACAACCATAACTCCATCAAACAACGCCACAACTCCAATGTCAACCCATAACGATTGAACTTGAAATGGAGTCCATATAGCGCCCAAAGTAACATGTCTGAGCGCGTCGATTCCGTAAGTTAACGGGTTCCACACGGCAATATCTGTGAGCCAGCTTGGAAGGTTGCCCCCTTTGAGGAGGAACAAGGCGCCGCTTAGAAAGAATAATGGCAGATTGACGAATGTTTGGATGGCACCGAAACCTTCAAGGTTGCCCATGAAGCTTGCAATTGTTAGTCCGATACTAACCAAGCCAAAAGTAACAAGCAGCATTACGGGCAACGCATACAGAACTGTAATTGGGTTTATTGGGATGCCGATGGCTAAGCCAATGGCGAAAACAATGATACCTTGCATGAAAGCGTCTGTGCTGTCTCCAACCATTTTTCCCAGAAAAATTGTCAGCCTAGAAACAGGCGCAACCAGTGTTTCTTTCATGAATCCGAATTCTTTGTCCCAGATGACGTTGATACCCATGAACATTGCTGTGAAAAGCAGTGTCTGCCCGACTATGCCCGGAAGCAGTACTTCTTGGTAGTTCAAGCCTGGCGGCAACACAATTCGTGCGGCGAAAGCAGCACCGAATATTATAAGCCACAGCAGAGGCTGAACGAAGCTGGTTACAAGCCGCGTTCTATCACGGATGAACCGTTTGATTTCTCTAAGCCATAGACTGTAGAAGCCGCGGGTTTCACTCATCTTATAGCTCTCCTACGAGCAGCCGCTGCTCCATGAAGTTCTTTGGATGTGTCTTCTCTGATGTTTCTTCCAGTGTAATGTAAGAATACATCTTCAAGGTTAGGTTCCCGCAGCAGCAATGACTCAACGTAAATGCTGTTTTGGGTTGCTAGCTCCATAATTCGCGGCATCACATTTTTGCCGTTGCGTACGGTTATTTCCAATGCGCCGTCAACGATTTGTTTGTTATTTAATCCTAACCCGTTAGTTACAAGTTCGGAGAGCTCATCGACTTTGTTTGTTCTAATTACCACGACGTCGCCTTCGAGCGTGTCTTTAAGCTTGGGCGGCGTATCTAAAATAACGATTTTGCCGTGGTCCATGATGCCGATGCGATCTGAAAGCCTATCTGCCTCATCCATGTAATGTGTGGTTAAAACCACCGTAATATCGTGAGCCTTCTTTAGCTCCAGAATATACTTCCAAATATGGTCTCTCGTCTGAGGGTCAAGGCCGACTGTCGGTTCATCCAAAAACAGCACTTTGGGGTAATGGATTAAGCCGCGTCCCAACTCGAGCCTACGCCTCATTCCACCGGAATAAGTGCGCATCAAATCGTCTGCTCTTTCCTCCAGCTCGATAAGTTTTAAGATGCGGTCTATGCGTTCTTTCTGTTCGGAGGCTGGAACACCATACATGTTAGCGTGGATGTATAGGTTTTCTCTGCCTGTTAGACGGTCGTCAATGCTTGGATCCTGGAAAACTATGCCGATTGATCTTCGAACTTGATTTGCCTGCTTGACTATGTCAAAGCCGTTTATCTTCGCAGTACCAGATGTGGGCTTGAGAATGGTGCAAAGCATCGATATGGTTGTCGTTTTACCCGCGCCGTTTGGTCCGAGTAGCCCGAAGATTTCTCCCGACTCAACCGTGATGCTAAAGTCGTCAACTGCCTTGAATGAGTTGTAAGCTTTAGTTAGCCGGTGGGTTTCGATGACGGGCATTTATCCAAGTTTCTCCTTTTTAGCAATTGGAATACACGTGGAATTTAAAGTTTAATGGCGTTTTGTCTTCAAAAACCAGATTCAATCCTTTTGTTGTATCTGCAAAGCCACAACATTAATGTGCCTAAGAGCGATTTTGAAAATAGGTGAATTTTGATGCAATCTCCAGCCTCAAATGAATCTGAAATGCATATTAGGATGTCTGATGGTTTCAACCTTTTTAGCAGGCATTGGTCTACCTTTGGATCTGTTGAAAGAGCTGTGGTTTTTTTGCATGGAATCGAGGTGCATTCAGGTGCATTTGGTTTCATGGGACCTGAATTGGCAAATATGGGCAGCGAAGTTTACGGTTTCGATCGCAGAGGCATGGGAAACTCGAAAGAAGCTGATTTGCCCAGAGGTGACACCAAAAGCTTTCAGTTGCACCTAGACAATGTTGAAGAAGCGGTTGAGTTCGTACGCAAGAAGCAGTCAGGGAAAAAACTGTATCTATTTGGTCACAGCATAGGCTGCGCATACGCTCTTTGGTACGCTGCAAGGAACCCTGAGATAATTGACGGGTTGATTCTGGCGGCTCCTCCCCTGAAAACTGGTTTTAAGCTTCCCCTCGGAGACACGTTGGAGCTCATTCTTTTCCCGGCATTTTCTCCTCACACAATGTACAATTTAATAGACAAATGGCCGCAGACTTTCAAGGAAAGCGAAGAATACAAGCTGATAACGGGAGACGAACGCTCCACGAAAGAGTTCGGGTTGGGTTTTCTCTTAGACGTCCAAACTAAGCTGGCAAATAACATGGCTAAGAATGCAGCAAAAATTAAAAAACCAGTTCTCTTGATTCACGGCGAACAAGACGTCATAGCTCTTCCCGAAAGCTCAAAGCTCATAATAGATAAGCTCGGTTCCGAAGACAAAGTTCTCCAAACCTTTCAAAACGCTGACCACTGGTTCTATCAAAGCATAATACCAAAAATGGGTTCAAAATATGACTTGGAGAAGAAAAAAACGGTATCAAACTCCGTCAATGATTGGTTAAACAAACATTAGCGTCTTTATCGCAATCTCCTATTTCCCTGCGTGACGAAGCTGCTTTTTTTTTCTGAAGGAGTGAACGTCGGGCAAAGGGTTCTTTCAACTGCACATTAACCTTAAATACTGACGGCTTTTTACTGTTGGAGCAACCGAGGCACAACTAACATGTACAGTCAGGCTGCAGTTGAACTGAAGGATGTAACGAAACGTTACAACGAAATCGTGGCAGTAAACAAACTTAACCTAACAATTGG
>Ga0335078_10013919_pt1 | contig 11920 bp, 5 predicted proteins | sample Lox_Sample_32_FD_206711 | JGI IMG/M metagenome (GOLD analysis project Ga0335078, IMG submission 206711) | Soil microbial communities from Loxahatchee National Wildlife Refuge, Florida, United States - Lox_Sample_3.2 | ecosystem: Environmental > Terrestrial > Soil > Wetlands | place: USA: Florida... | reverse complement strand
TGTTTTTGGCTGCTGCTAAGTTGTTTAGAATGTGGTGGCCAGGGACGGAATCGAACCGCCGACGCCAGCCTTTTCAGGGCTGCGCTCTACCAGCTGAGCTACCTGGCCAAGGAGATTCCTAGTGTAGCAGATCGGGGCTACGCCTTCCTTTGAACCCTCCTCGCATTCCTCGCATCCTCGCATGTCCTCGCACGTGTGTTGGCGTATCTTGCCTTCTCATAAATGCGAGATACGCGAGCGACAACAGTGACACGATCTGCACTCGCTCATGGTCAGCCTTTCTTGCCCGCTGGTGTTTCCGCTGTTGCTCGCGTTGCCGCCGCAGCAGCTCCCGGTTAATCTCCGCGATTTTTTCGAGGTGACCTTTAACCTTGTGGTAGTTCTCGATCCAGCCCCGAACCTGGTCTACTTTCTCACTTGGAACGAAGACGCCGGGTCCCCGTCCCAGCGTGACTGTGAGATACCACAGTGGTCCGTGCCGCTCGCCTTTGGCGCATTTGCAGCAGGATTTCCGCGCGTGACGTATCGCTCGACCAGCGAACCCCGCAGCGTTTCGGTGACGGGCGGTAGCTGTTGGGCCAAACCTTGCTGGCGCTGGCGCAGGGCCAGTTCCGGAAGCCGATTTAGCGTGCTATCACCCTTCACTTAGATGCAAGCGTACGTCAAAACCACCGGTTGTTTGCAAACACTCTTGTCCAAAACAGGTTCCTGGAGTCTGAAATAGGGAGAGCGCCCTCCTATAATTGACGTTGGCGAGCCAATCCTTGCCGGGAACTCGTCAAACGCTGCCCACAGGAGGGCAATCCAATGGTACAAGTCGCGGGCCTGTTCAATCAACTGCTCCAGCACTTTCCCCGAATCGAGTTCGCCGCACTCGTAAAGAAGCACTCCGCCGAGCGTGACGCCAAGGGCTTTACCTGCTGGACGCAGTTCGTCTCCATGCTGTTCTGTCAGCTCGGACGCGCCGATTCGCTACGCGAGATCTGCAACGGCCTGGGCTGCTGCCTGGGGCGGTTGGTGCACGTGGGGATTGCTAGAGCGCCGTGCCGCTCCACCCTGCCTTATGCCAACGAACACCGTCCGGCAGCTCTGTTCGAGGATTTGTTCGTTACCTCGCTGGCACGGTTCCGCGATCAACAAGGGCTGGGTACCGCCATCGGCCGCGGCTCTGCATCGGCGCAAGAGTCGGGGGTCACCTGCTCGGCTGGACTGGCCGGTTTTGGCTGCTCCGGGTGGTCGACGGTCACTTCGTTGGCCGGTTTTGCCGGTAGCAACCGACCGCGCGGCAGTCGCAAAATGACTGGGGCTGCCTTCAAATACGCCTAGATCGTCTCGCGCCGGACGTCGACTTCTCGCTCAATTCGCCGCAGCGACCATCCCAGTCGCCCTAAAGCTATGATTTGCTGCTTCTTTTCTTCCTTCAAGACATTGCTCACAGCGACGGAGGATAGCGTCCTCACGTCCGCATTCAACGCCCTGAATATGGTTTACAACTGGCCGGTTTTCAGGTGACCCCGACTGGCCGGTTTTGGGTGACCCCCGAGGCTACCTCCATTAACTTCTCCCGGTTTCCTTTTGTTCTCGCGCCGCAGCAGTTCCCGATTTATGTCGGAAATCTTCTCCAAACGCTCTTTGATCTGGTGATAGCTCTCAATCCAGCGACGAACTCGTTCGACCCGATCGGACGGTAGCGTGCTGCCCCACTAAAACGGATAGGGTTTGTAAGGTTGCCCTGGATTTCGCGAAGTCGCTCCGGGTTCTCCTTGAGGCGGGACTTCTTGAGGAGCAGCACTTGCTGATTTGGGACTCCGCAATCGCCGGGCGGTTAGTGGCGTTTGGCATCGAAACTCCGAAGAGAATGTTTGGTGAGAAAATCGGCTGCTCCGCCAGCCTGTTTTCGTACTGCTCATCACAATTCTTCCTGCGAATAGTTGCCAACGTTTCACCGGACTGGTGATATAGTTTGCAAACAGGCTTGTTAGTACTGTTAGTGCCAGACCATTGGGTGAGGATCCGGCCTCGGATCTGATGATCTATCAGTCGTTTTCGGAGGACAAATGCCAGTACTGAATATCTCTGTGTCGGCGGATCAGCTCGCCCAGCGGATGCAGGATCGTCTTCGCGGACTGAACTCCGCTTCGCCGGTTACGGTTCTTTGGATCCAGCAGAACAGCTCGATTCTGATCCACATCGATAGTCTGAAGCTGCGCGTGCTGACGGGTTGGGTGTTATGCAGCTTGGATTTGGAGTGCGACGCCACTGGCAGGCAAACGCTGCAATTCGTCTTCTATCTCGGCGCGCCCGGTCTCGGCGATGGACTCCGCGCCGGCTCCACCATCAACGCCGCTACTCCGCAGGCGGCGCAAATGGCCGATGTGTGGGGCGCGGCCATCCAGCGCGTGCTTTGGGACGCAGTACTAGACGCTCTCGAAGCATTTCTCGCTCAGGCTGCCTCCCAGAATCCGGGACAGCCTCTTGCCATCGAGGGATTTCAAGCTGCCCCCAATGTCTTATCAGCAGCTATCATCGCGGGAGATAAGTGATGACCGATCTGGAACAGAGCTTGATTATCTTCGGCCAGTTGATCGGCCTCCTCGATCAGAACGGGGTGTTGCAGTGGACCTGGTTCGCCGACCCCAAAGGGCAGATTCTAGGGAGCGCCACCGATTCGACCATCGGGATTGCGGCTCACCGCCAGTATCTGGGCCAACTCATCCGGAGCCTGATGGGCGGTAATCCCGGCGATAGCGACGCCAGCTTTGCCACGGGTTACTCCTGGGTCCCGCTGAATAACGGCAGCCCGATCGAAGTGGGATTCGTCTGGAGCACCGGCAGCAACCCTCAGTTACAGATCGGTTTCGGGGCGCAGGCCAACTTTACGGTGTCCGGCGATGCAGTCGATCTCGCGGTGTTGGCCAAGCTCCTGAAGATTGGACAGGGCACGGTCACTCCCACCATTACGGACGCGATGTTTTCCGGCAAACTGCCCGCGCCGTCTTTTCTGAAATCCATTGAGCTCGATGGCGAAACAGTCCCGCCGAGCGCCACCGCGAAAGTGACCAACCAGGCGGGCGGCACTGGCGCGGAACGGGACCTCATCTATTCCAGCTCCACCGTTCCCACGGTTTTTCCATGGGATTGCGCGCGCATGGCGCTGTTCATACTGCAAGCCTGGATTCACCAAAAGGCTGCCACCGGCGGAGATAACGCCTTCACCCGCATCGATCACCACGCGTTCGCCATGCTGGGCGATCCGGTGTCGGCAATCCAGGCGTTTCCCTTAGTAGGCGCGAACAACATGCAGCAGGCGCCGAACTTCACGCCTTGGGAGAATTCGGTGCTCAATCTCGGCGGAGGCGCATCCGGAGCGCTCGAGTTCCTCTGGCATCTGCGCGCGCTGCTGACCGGCAATGAAAATCCCAGCTTCCTGACCGGCTCTCCTTCGGTCTTCATGCCGCTCGTCAGCGGCGCCCTGGGCGGTTCGCCGCCCACGACTCTGGGACAGGCGGCAGGGACCTACAATCCTGCCGCTATCAATACCGCGGGCATCTGGCTCGGCATTCTCGACCAGTCGCCCAATTACTCGCTGGTGATGGACGTCCAATCCGGAACCGTGGGCAATTACCTGCGCATCCCGCTCGCACAGCTCAACAGCGGAACCTTGAGCCTGGGAACGCCGCCGTCCGCTGCTTCACTACAGACGTTCCTGAGCGCGCTCCCCGCCGGCAGCCCGGTATCGGCCTCCAAGAACGGCGCCGGCCAGTGGCAGATCGCGTATAACGCTTCGCTCACGGATGCCTCCCTGCCGGTCTTCAGCGGCAACTATGCCTTCCAGGCGGTAATGTCCACGCCAGTCCGGTTCGAAATCAGCTCGCCGCAATTGCCGCTGACTCTAACCTTCCCGCCAACGGCCGCCCCCACTCCGCCGACTGTCCAACAACTGATCGGCATGCTCGTCCAATGGATCCTCTCTGCCGTGCCATCGGGCAGCGGCGCGGCGGACCCCGCCACTAAGATCAAGGCCATCGCTTCGGACCTGGCCTCGTTCCTCTCCGCCGAGATGAAGACGCCCGGCAGCGGCAACGTGGGGCAGTTGCTTCTCTCCATTGGAGAGGCGCTGGCCGATGGCGCATCCTTCGATTTCCCCGCGCCGCCTTTGGATTTCAAAGTCGCTCTCGCCAAAGGAACTTCGGACACTTACTTTCACGTGAAGCCGGCCGTGACTTACGGACCGATCACCGTCAGCCAGGTTCCCGATCTGCCCATCAGCGTCGGCAACCTGTCCGGATCGCTCGATCTGGCGGTGGACAAACCCGGCAATCCGCTGTTCGGGTTTTCTCTCGGATTTACCGACCTGCGCCTGGGAATTACCCAAGGCGATGGCTCGGGCGGCGTGCAGGATCTCATTTCGAGCCTCCTTCCGGATCTCAAGCAGGCTCCCGGATTCACTCTCAATTTTGCCTGGACGGCATCCGGCGGGGCTAAGATCACGGGCGGCGGAAAGATTCCCGTCCAACTGAACATCGGCCCCCTCAACTTGAGCCAGTTGCTGGTGGATGCCGCCAATAACAGCGTCACCATCGCCGTCAACGTGACCTTCCAGCTCGCCTTCATCACGGTCAGCACGTACGAGCTGGGGATGAGCTTCGATTTCAAGAGCGACAAGCCTTCGCTCTCTCTGAACGGCCTGGGCCTGAGCTTCTCGGGTGCCGGAATCACGCTCTCCGGCATGTTCCTGAACGACAACGGCGACTACGTTGGCGGCGCGGCAGTGGACATCGAAGACCTCTTCTCGCTTTCCGCGCTGGGAGGATACGCGAAACTGTCCGGCGGGCAGGCATCGCTGTTTATCTTCGCGTCCCTGGTGGCCCCGCTCGGCGGGCCGCCGTTCTTCTTCGTCACCGGCATCGCCGGCGGATTCGGCTACAACCGCATGCTTCCGCCAGTCACTCTGATGGCGAATCACCCGTTCTTCAAGATCATGAGCGGCGAGATTCCCGTCAGCAGCAATCCCCAGGACGGGATTAACGACCTGGCCGCGCTCACGGATCCCAAGACCGGCTTCGCGCCCAAGCTGGGTGATTACTGGATCGCCGCCGGCATGCAGTTTACGTCGTTCGGATTCATCAACGGTAAGGTGATCGTCGCCGTGGCTTTCGGGCACGACTTTTCCATCGATGTGCTCGGTATGGCGTCGTTCGGCATCAATCCCGTGGCGTACTTCGAAATCGACATCATGGTCACGGTCGATTCCCAAAAGTTCCTGCTGGTGGCAGGGGTCTCGCCTTCCAGCTATCTCATCCACCCCGACCTGTTCAATATGGCCGGCGATTTCGGCCTGGGCGCCTGGCACGGCGGACCCCACGCGGGCGACTTCCTGCTCTCCATCGGTGGCTACCACCCGTATTTCCAGAAGCCCGATTATTACCCGGACCTGGCGCGCGTCTCGGTGAAAACGATGCTCTGGGGCTTCGTCCACTTCAGCATCGAGTGCTTCTTCGCTTGCACGCCGCAGGCCCTCATGGCGGGCGCTTCGGTGTCGCTCTCCGCCACCTTCGCGGGCATCGGCGCGGGCCTCGACGTCTACGTGGATGTCTTCATCCAGTGGGACCCCTTTTTCATCCTCGCCGACATGGGGGTGAACATCTGGTTCGAGTTCCTGGGGCGGCACGAAATCGGCGTCGATCTCACGATTCACACACCGCCGTTCGGCGGCGTGGCGCATATCAGCCTGTTCATCGTGAGCTTCGACGTTTCCTTCGGCGACAGCCTCAACAGCGGCCCGCCTCCGATTACGGTGGCCGATTTCTTCACCCGTCACCTCAACGTTCCGGCCACGGCCACCGGAATGCTCAACGACGCCAACGTGGCGCTGTTCAACACCGCGACGGCGGCCGGGTTGGTCCGCATCATTTTTACTTCCGGCAAGACCATCCAGCAGCAGGCGGACACCCAGAAGCAGCAGGAGGGGACAAGTTCGCCAGTGCCGGTAGCGCCGGAGTTTTCCTTCCTGGTTCGCACGCATCTTCCGTTTGCTCCAACCGGCACCCCGGGAGCCAGCACGCAGGGCAGCCTCCACCTGCCTCTTTGCGCTCTCGGGGATCTCAACGTGGAACTGACGGTGGCGGTGAAAGACGACACTACCAACGCAGCCATCGCGGTCCCCGCAGCCGATATCACGCCCACCACCGGAATGTACCCGCTCGCGAACTTCGGTGATGCGCCGCTGGTGGCGCAGGCCGACAACGATGCCGCGCGATCCTCGGTGGCCAAAATCGACACCAGTCATCCGGCGGTTCAATTGATGGACGGCCTGCAATTCAACATGCAGGCGAATATTGCGCCGTCCAATCTGACCGGCACGATGAAGGGGCCGGAAGAGCAGCCCTCGTTGCCATCGGAGATTTACCCGCTGCCGCTTTCCTGGCCCACCACGGTAACCCCGGTGTACCGCATGCCGCAAGCCAGGCTCAACTACCTGGCGAGCGCCGCGGCAACGGCGGCCACTCAGAAAAACGCCGCCCAGATTCTTCCGCCTTCGGCGCAGGCGCCCATCGGCTTAAAGCTCGCACCGGTCCTGACAGCCAGTGTGCTCCAGGCCCCCACGCCGACGATCGTTTCCACCGCCGCTCCCGTGAACCGGCCGGTCCGCGCTTCGGCGGCAATCGCTTCATCGGTGGCCAAGCCCGCGGCAGGCATTCCCTCGATGGCACCGCCCGCCTCGCCTGCGCGCCGCATGGAACTCGCGCCGGTGACCCTTCGTATTTTGCCCCCGAAAACGCCGGCTCCGGCCGCGGCCACTGTTCCGCCCGTCAAGGCGCTCGCACTCGCTGTAACTCCGGTGGTGCGCACCGTACTGACGGCGCCGGCTGCAACGACCACGACGGCGCCGGCTGCAACGACCGCTGCGGCGCCGCCCACAACCGCACCTCCGGCGGCCACGGTCACCGTCGTCTCCGGAAACGCCGTGCACCTGGCTATCTCCAGCGCCCAGGCGCCGCGCGGCTCCCTGGGATTCGCAGGCCAGCAGACCGTGCGCGCGATCTTCATGACGGCCTTCGGAGAGCCGCTCTCCGACCAATTCATAGTGGGCAACCAGACCGCCGCCTTGCCGCCTCGCACGCGCAACGTGCTGCTCTTGGGCGAAGGCATGCTGGCGGGCGCTCCGGCTTCGCTCGGGAGCGTCGGCGTTGAGCCGGCGACTTCGCTGTATGCCATCGGGCCGAAGGAATACGCCGGCTATGGATGCGTGCTCCGCTGCAACACGCCGCTGCTCAAAGTCATCGCCCCCGGCACCACGCTGACCGGCCGGAATGTACTGCCGGCGGCATCCAGCGTCTCATTCCTTTTCCCGTCGGCCAGCGCGGCCACACTGCTGATTACCGTGACACCCAACACGCCCGCTCCCGCTCCCGCTTCGACCCAGGTGCGATGGCGTGCCACAGGGGCGGCCCTCGGCAGTCTGAGCTCCGCGGCCAGCCAGTACTACGGAGCGCTCGCCATGAGCGCTCAAAGCACCGGGCCGTGGACCCTCGATATCGATCTCACAACGGACTGGCGTCTGGCCGGCGTAGTGGTCTGCAATCAGCCCATCGCCGCCGTGCTCAGCCGGCTCCAGACCAGCACCGACTGGTCGTTCATCGACGATCGCTTTGTCCAGCCGCCGTCGCCCCTGTCTACTACCGTCACCGTGGAGGTCGCCAATGGCTAGTGAGTTGTATCAGGTTTACAGCAGCTTCACTCCGCTCATCAAATCTGGAGACACCGCCGAAATCGACGTCACCGAAGTGCTTTCGACCACTGACGTGACGGAGACAAAAGCCACCGGCACGATGGACCTGCTGCACACCTCCGGAGGGTCGGTGAAGATCGTGGTGCAGGGTCCGCAGACCAGCCTCACGGAAGACGATATCTCCGGCGTGTACCCGGCGCCCAGCTCGACCGATTCACCGGATAATTTTCTGCCGCACATTGCGCTCACGCGCCGCACGCTGCCGTGGGAGCGTCGAGGGCCGGCGGACAACACCGTCTGGCTGGCCCTCCTGGTGATCAACGCCAACGACCTCCTGATCAGCGAAAGCCCCATCGGTCCGGTCGCTCAGCAGGTGCCCGCGCAGCCGGCAGCCACGGCGACCCCAGCCATCGCCGCCCTGACCACGGTGCCTGCTGCGAAGCCCGCCGTCACATCCGTATCGACTGAAAAAGCGGTCACTCCGACCGCCGCAGCCGCCTCCGGAGGCACCGCCGAGCAACTGCCCCCGATCCGGTATTCCGTGGGCAGCATTACGCCGCAATCCATGCAGGTCCAGGATCTGGCAAAATCCGATCCCGCCACGCACACACAGTTGCTGACGATTCCCGGGATTACCGATACTCTGCAGATCCAGGCGATCAACATTCCAGCCGCGACGCTGAAAGAGATCCTGCCGTCCGCCGCCAACCTGGGGTTGCTTTGTCATGTAAAGGAAGTGGTGGAGGACAGTGTCAAAACCTACACCTCGATCGTGGTCAGCGGACGCCTGCCGGACGCCGGCGATATGACCACCACTCCGCCGCTCACGCACGCCGCCCTGCTGGTCTCGCTCGAGCACCGCGACGACGTCTACCAGCGCCTGGATAAAGGCGGCGCCATTCAGCTCATCGTGCTGCATTACTGGACCTTCGTGCCCAGCAAGGGCGGGGATTTCGAAGAGGTCTGCCAGATGATCGGTTATCATCCCAACGGCGGCGTGCTGCGCTTCGGCAACATTCCTTCGGCGGCCGCCAATCCCTCCACGTCGCTCTCCGGCGGCTTCGGCAGCCTTCTCGACAACTCGGGATACCTGGTCACGCCGCTGGATCATGCCGAAGCGGGCAACGTGATCTGGCGTGGTCCCCTGAGGCCCTTCCCGCCCCCGCCGCGCAGCAACGGGTTTGCCGTGCGCGCCGACCCGGAGGAGTTTGCCAACGCGCCGCCCGGCGCCCAACTGGATTATTCGCACGCTACCGCCTTCGAGTTGGGTCGGCTGCTGGCGGTGGCCGATGCGAGCGTGCGGGAGGATCTGCGCCAGCTCCACATGTCGTTCAATGTGCCTTCGAGATTCGTGCAGATGAGCGCGCTGCCGCCGGCGCTGCAACAGCCGTATTGGGGCATCGATCAGGGCCAGTCGGTGGATCAGGCGGAGACGCAGATGGACACGGCCGCCGAGCAGCCCTGGTCGCTCTCCGGCAGCCAGAGCATGATCGGACTGCAGAACGCCGCCGGCAGCGGAGAAGTGGCCGGCTTCTCGGCCGCCGCGGCGCAGGCCTTTCAAAGCTCCGTCACCAGTGTAATCGGAGCCCAGGCACCGGTCGCCGCGGGAGGAGCCACGCAGCTCGATTTCGGTTCCATCACCGAGGCCGGCCTGGCCGAGCAATTCCCCGCCGTGGTCAACGCGGCGCTTGCGGGAGGGAACTAGCATGTATCAATCGTTCAACACCCAATCCGGCGCGGCAGTGGTGGCAGCCGCGGTAGCCGCGTTTCCGATTTCCTCGGGGCCGGACGGTCTGCAGGTGGATGTCAGCGGGCTGAGTTTGCCCGTCACCACCACCATTCCGGACCGCCTGTTCAACTGGCTGATCGGCCTCCGACTTTTGAAGAACGTGCCGCTTACATACCTGGTGCCCGATAGCAGTCTGCTTCCAGCGGAGTCCATCCGCTTCTTCAATATCGATCCCACCTGGGTGGACCGCATTGTCGACGGCGTTTTCTCGGCAGCCAACACCGGCACGGTGGATATTACTTACTCGGCCGCTGTGCTGGCAAGCGTGCGGGCCGCGTTGGATCTCGGGCTGCAGAATCTCGCTAAACAGCAGGTATCTACGTCGACCTGGACCGTGGCCAACGGCATGACCGGCATGCTGGTCCGGTCTGACCTGGTGACCCGCTGGCCCGACATGATCGTGCGCGCGTACGCCGGCGCCACGGAGTCCACCGCCGCTCTGCCCGTGTTACGCGCCGAGCCGATTTCACAGAACGTCCTGATCGCGATCTTTGCCGGCACGCCGGTGCTGGTGGAATTGCGGGAGCCGCATGTGGGTGTGCGCTTCGGGCTGGAAACCGAAACCGATGTCCCCAATGAATACGGCTATATTCCCCGCGACCTTACGACCGGTCTCGACACGGGCGCGAATCCCTCCTGGTTCACGCTGCCGGCCAGCCGCGTGATTCCGCTCGCGACCATCGGCAGCGATGCGCGCACGGTAGCCATCCGGCTGATGCGGCCGCCCTATATACAACAGTTCCTCAACACGGTCGCGGAGAGCCGCGGCTCGGAAAATCCTCCCCCGGTCATCCAGCTGACGCGAAACCACGTGGCGAATGTGGGCGCATTGAACGCGCGCCTGGCTGCGCTGCGGATAGTGGGGCAAAGCTAATGGCATCGCTTCTGGTTCCGATCAGCGTCGTGGCCAAGATTGTCAAGACGCAGACGCCTGTCCCGTCCCTCACGGGAGCGCCGTTCAACACCGAGCTTTCACTGGAGCCGGGCATTCACGTCCACTGGGCGCTTCCCGACGCGCTGACCCGCGCGATCCACACCGGGCAGAATCCGTCCAACAATCAGCCGCCCACGCAGGTTCTTTTTCCGGGTGTTCCCGACCTGTGGCTGGTGACGCGATTCAATCCGCCCACCGCGAACGTGACCACCCGGAATTGGCAAGCCTGGGTGGTGGATTCGCGGGCCGGCACGGCGACGCCGCTCGCGAAATGGACGCCCACCACGCCCGATCCCAGCAAGATCCATACCCTGCCCGGTTTGCTTCCCGTGGCGGCCGGCAATCCGGGATGGGGCGTGTGGGACAACAGCCATAGCGATTTTGACGCGGCTTTCACTGCGGCGGTATATTACCCCACCTGCCGCACGCGCTTCGGATTCTTCGATAACCTGGCCGGCCTGCCCACCACGGGCAGCATCAGCTATACCGTGGTCGGCTGGTATTCCTCGCCGGCCGGCGACCCTCTCAATCAATCCGCCAACCGCGAGCAGCAGATCGCGGACTGGCAGTGGTACTACGAGCACAACCCCTTCATCATCGATCTGCCGGCCCCGGTGGCGGCCACTCCTCCTGCGGCCAGTTGGAAGCCCACGCTCTCGGTAGCGGCATCCCAGGCGCCCGTCACACAGGGCGCGACCGCGCGCGTCGAGGACACTGTGGCCGCGACCAGCGCTAACAATGCCCGCCTGAACACGATTGTGGAAGCGTTGGGCAAAGGCGGCATCGGGCAGCAGGTCATCGGCCCGTTGACGACCGGGGTGTGGGCCAGCCAGATCGTCTGCCACGGCTCGGTGCTGGACGTGCCCTTGAACGGCAGCCCGCAAGCAGGATCCATCGCCGTCAGCCAAATCGCCGTCTACCCGACTTCCAAGCGCGCCATGGCGGCCCTCGCCGCGCCGCAACTCGGCTCGCAGCAGCTCGACTACGTGGAGATGCTGCTGCAGGATGTCGATAACCAGAAGGACACCATGGGCGGCGTGATCGACATGCCGGGCGCGGCCCATGCGCTGACTTTCCAGAGCATCCCCGGCCAGCCAGTGTATTACGCGCAGATCACGATTTCCTATGCCATCCAGCTCATTCCCTCGTCCGGCGGCTTCAATCTGGTGACCGCCGCGTCCACTCCAGCGACTGTGGCAGCTCCGGCGGCCGTCGCTACCTCCGGCCACTGGCCGGCCACCTTCTCGACCGAAGCGCTTTCCCTGACCAGCAGCAGTATCAGCGCTTTCGAGAAAGTGGTGGGAGTGGTGCAGCCCGCGCCGCCATTGGAGACTGCGCCCCCGCAGCCCAGCGCCCCTGATATCGCCGCCTGGATTGCCAAGGTGACCGCGGCCTTCCAGCAGACCGCCAGCGCCGCCGCGGCGGCCGGAACGCCCATCGACCCCAAAATGATTCGCGTAGTGGA
>Ga0335078_10013918_pt1 | contig 11920 bp, 5 predicted proteins | sample Lox_Sample_32_FD_206711 | JGI IMG/M metagenome (GOLD analysis project Ga0335078, IMG submission 206711) | Soil microbial communities from Loxahatchee National Wildlife Refuge, Florida, United States - Lox_Sample_3.2 | ecosystem: Environmental > Terrestrial > Soil > Wetlands | place: USA: Florida... | reverse complement strand
TGAACGAAGAGAAAATCGCCGACCTGCCCTTGAATGGCCGCAACTATCTCGATTTGACCCTGCTGCAACCGGGCGTCACCAAATCGATCACGACCGTGAACCTCGGCGGCGGAACGCTCGGCACCATTTACAGCAGCAACGGCGCGCCCATCACTTCGAACAACTATTTGCTCGACGGCGCGCCCATGCAAACCATGTTCGCCCTGAACGGCGCTTCGGCCGTGGGCACCTCGCTCGGCGTGGACGGCATCCGCGAATACAAGGTAGTCACCAACGCCTTCGGCGCGGAATACGGCATGACCATGGGCAGCCAGATGACCATCGTCAGCAAGGGCGGCAGCAACCAGTGGCATGGCGACGTATTCGATTACCTGCGCAACCGCGTGATGGACGCGAGAAATTTCTTCGATTTCTCCCAGGCCCAGTGCGAAGCTGCTGGCGGCACGAGCGCTACCTGCCCGCGCAACCCGGAATACCAGCGAAACAATTTCGGCGGCGCCGGCGGCGGACCGATCATTAAGGACAAAACCTTCGTCTGGGCTGTTTACGAAGGTCTGCGGCAGATCAAGGGCGGCCCGATCCTGGAGACGGTCCCGGGAGCGAATTGCCACGAACCTGGCATGACGTTCACCCAGGCCGAAGCGATTGCCGGCGCTCACTTTGCGCCTACATCCTCTCCGGCAGTGGCCAACCCGAATGGAAATAATGGGACGACGATCGGAACGGCTTGCGACCCGTCCATACCCAACGGAACTGTAATCGGCAGCGCTGTCCCAGGGTCGTATCCGGGAGGAGTCGCGGCCTCGGCGGCGAATATCGAAAATCTTCTCAACTTGTTGCCCATTCCGCAGTCGGGCACAACTTTCAATTACACCTTCGTTTCGCCGGAGAGCGTGAACTTCGGCCAGATCCGCGTCGATCAGAATATTTCCGCGTCCGACAGCCTTTTCGGACGGTACACAATCGACAATTCCTACGAGGTGGTCGCGGGCCAACAGCCGGCCTTCGCTGGGCCTGAAATCAGCGAAACCTCGACCAGCCGGGATCAATATTTGACGCTCGCGGAGACGCACGTTTTCTCTCCCGCGCTGTTGAATACCGCGCGCATTTCGTACTCCCGAACGCTCGTCCCGACGAACGACAATCTAACTTCAGCGCTCTTTAACCCCAGCGTCTCCTTTAACTGTCCGTCGGGCGCCGCTCCCTGTTACCAGGGCACGGGTGACTTTACGATTCAGGGGCCGTATGGCGTTTGGGGTCCGGATAACCCGATCCCGAACTATCACCTGCAAAATCTCTTCAGCCTTAGCGACGACGCCTTTTATAGCCACGGCAAACACGCCCTGAAGTTTGGTTTCCTGGGCAACCGTTTCAATGTCCGGGACAAAGAGTCGGCTGGGCGCAGAGGGGCACTCACCTATAGCAGCATCGCGACTTTCGTGGAGAATGGGGGCGCGGTGGAAAACGTGGAGAACCCCGGGTCGCTTGTGGATCGGACCTTCAATTACTACACCTATGGGTTCTATCTCCAGGACGATTATCGCGTGACTTCGCGCCTCACCTTGAATCTGGGCTTACGCTATGAATTTAACACCACGCCCACCGAAGCCCACGGGCTTCAGTCCGCAATCCAGGGTATCTATACCAACCCATTGGCGATCCCCGTCCTTGGTCCGATTGTCAGCAACCCCTCATTGCAAAACTTCAGCCCGAGGGTCGGATTTGCCTGGGATGTGTTTGGGGACGGAAAAACAGCGGTCCATGGCGCCTTCGGCATCTATTATGACGTGGCCGCGGGAATCGGCCAGGCCATCTTGAACCAGACGACTGCCGCTCCGCCGTTCTCTGCCCAGCAAAATATCGCCGGTCAGTTTTATCAACCGGGTTTCCTGGCCTCCCCCAGCGGTACCAATCCCTTGGTCATTAATTTCGCCACAGGTTCGGCAAACAACCCGACGGGAGCGCTCTACAGCAATCCCGCCGCGTTTGTGGCTCTTTTTAATCCTCCCACCCCAGCGCAGGCGGCCGCGGGAGCGGTGGCTTCGCTTCGCATGAGCGGGCCGGCTTATGACATACAGCAGCCGTACCTAATGCAGTGGAATCTCAGCGTAGACCGGCAATTGCCGGGGAACATGGCGTTGAGCGTGGGCTACATCGGCACCCGCGGCGTTCATCTCTGGGAAAACGGGGACAACAACCCATGCCTTCCCACGAACTCCAATGCCGGACCTGAACCTCTGGAACCGGGATTTCCCAACTGGTACAACCCCGCGGGCGCTCAATGCCCCATCGGGCGGTTCGACACCAATTTCGGGACCGTTGCCGGGGCCTCCACGCATTCCGAGTCTTGGTATAACGGCTTGCAGGCCAGCTTGACGAGAAAACTCCAGTCGGGCTGGGAATTCCAGACGGCTTATACCTATTCGAAGGCGGAAGACACCACCGAGGGCTTGCTCATCGTCGGCGGAAGCTTCCCCACCGTCAACTACAACTTGGGCCTGATCCAAAAGGGCCCCAGCCAGTTTGACGCCACCCACAACCTGCGCTTCAATACCCTCTATCACATCCCGAACATCAAGTCGGATAGCTGGGCAGCTGGGGCGTTGAAGGGCTGGTGGCTCGGGAACATCGTTTCCGCCCAGAGCGGATATCCCTTCTCGGTGAACGTCGGAACGACCCGGTCGGGTTCCGCGCAGCAAGGCGGCACATCGCCGAACAACGCGGATTTCGCCAATCTGGCGTCCTCGTTCAACGCCAGCAGCGTTATCACACATAATATTAACCAATGGTTTAACCCAACCATGTTCGAAGTGCAGCCGGAAGGATATCTCGGCGACGAAGGCAGGGATATTCTCCGCGGACCGCGCTTCTTCGATTGGGACCTTTCCATCAACAAAGACACCCGGCTCAAGTGGTTGGGCGAAGCGGGCATGATCGAGTTCCGCGCGGAACTCTTCAACATCCTGAATCACCCCAACTTTAACCTGCCCACCGGCCCCGGCATCACCGCGGCTAGCGCGGGCGGGTGCCCCCTGGCCGATACTTGTCCAATCCTTCCCGTTGGCTCCGCTCCGGTCGCGGGGTCGGTGATTGCTCCTGCTGCCGCGGGAAAAATCACCTCGACGGTTGGCTCCGAAGCCGACAGCCGGGATATTCAGCTGGCTCTGAAACTGATCTTCTGATCCGGTTTCAAGCGAAGCTTCAAAACCGAAACGGCGTCCCGGCTATCCCGGGGCGCCGTTTTCTTTTCCGCTCCAGACGCTCCTACTTCTTTTCGAATGCGTCCTTGAAATCCGCGCTCAACTCGCACCACACGCTTTTTGTGCGCAGGTATTGGTGGATCGCCTCGATTCCATTCTGCGTTCCGATGCCGCTCTGTTTGTAACCGCCGAACGGAGAATTGAAGGACAGGGCGCGGTACATGTTCACCCAAACGGTGCCCGATTGCATGGCCCGCGCCATGCGGTGCGCGCGCCGCACATCCAGCGTCCAGACGCCGGCCGCCAACCCGAATTCGGAATCGTTTGCAAGGTGGATGACTTCTTCTTCGTCGCGGAATGGCACGACAGCGAGCACGGGGCCGAAAACTTCCTGGCAAAGGATCGGGTTTCCCGGGCGGATGCGGTGCAGGACGGTCGGCTCGAAAAAATAGCCGTCTGGAAAATCTTCCATGGCGCGGCGCTGGCCGCCACAAGCAGCTTCGCCGCCGCCGGCGATGGCCTGCGCGACCATGCGTTCATCTTTTTGCAACTGAGCCAGGGTGGCCACGGGGCCGATCTGCGTGCCCGGCTGGCGCGGGTCTCCCATGACGATGGCTTTCGCGCGCTTCACCAGCCGCTCGACAAATTCGTCATACACCGGCTGCTGGATGTAGGCGCGCGAGCCGGCCACGCAGGTCTGTCCGGCGGCGGCGAAGATTCCGCCAAGGATTCCCGCTTCGGCTTGCTTCAGATCGGCGTCCGCAAATACAATCGTGGGGCTTTTTCCGCCCAGCTCCAAAGTGCAACTCGCCAGCCGCCGCCCCGCGCGTTCGGCCACGACGCGCCCGGCGTCGACGCTTCCCGTGAACGAAACTCTGGCCACTTTCGCGTGATCCACCAAAGCCTCTCCCGCCTCGCGCAGACCCGTGACCACGTTGACCACGCCGGGCGGAATTCCGGCGGCGTCGGCGAGGCGCGCGATTTCGAGCACCGACGCCGACGCAACTTCGGACGGTTTGACGACCACCGTGTTTCCGGCCGCCAGCGCCGGCGACGCAGCCATGAGCGTGAGCAACGCGGGGGAATTCCATGGCGTGATGATGCCGATCACGCCGAGCGGCTCGCGCAGTGTGTAGTTGAGGATGCTGGGCCGCTCGAGCGGAATCACCGCGCCCTCGATCTTGTCGGCCAGCCCGCCGAAATAGTAGAGCCAGTCCTGCAGCGCGTGCGCCTGGCCGGAAGTCTCCGCCAGCAGCTTTCCGTTTTGCGCCGTTTCCAAATCCGCGATGCTTGCGGCGTTTTCCAGGAGCAGGTCGCCCCAGCGCATCAGCAATCGCCCGCGGCGCGTTGGCGACATTGCGGCCCACGGCGCCGCAAACGCCGCTTGTGCCGCGTCCACGGCTCGCGCAACGTCTTCCTTTCCGCCCGCGGCGAAGACGCCCCACTTTTCTCCCGTGGTGGGATTGTAAGAATCGAATGTTCCGCGGCCGATGGCAGCGATTTCCTGCCCATTGATGCGATGGCCAAAATGGCGCAAACTGGTCTTGGTATCTGGAATTACAGCCACGGTGTCACCCCTTCTCCGAATCGGCCCGATTCCATTTCACCGGACGCTTAATTTCATTCTGGTTCCAATTTGACTGCGATCCCGCGGAAATGCGAGTATACGCTTCCCGCTTCACGAATAAACGAGGACGTTGTCGGAACGGAATGGAATCGCGGCGCTGCGCGCGCAGAGAGAGGTTGCACCGAGGATGACCCGGCAATGAGCTATGTGATCGGCATCGACATTGGAGGGACGTTCACGGATGCCGTCGCAACCGACGGGCGCGGCCTCTTGATCGGCGCAAAAACTCCGTCCACGCCGCCTGATTTCGCGCAAGGAATCTACAAAATTCTCGAGGAACTTGCCGCGAGCCTTCATCTCACGCGGGAGGAACTGCTTCGCGACACCGCATACATTTCTCACGGGACCACGGCCGCTCTGAACGCGCTGATCACAGGCGACGTCGCCAAGGTGGGATTTCTCACCACGCGCGGGCACGCGGATTCCCTGGTGATTATGAATCTCGCGGGGCGCTACGCCGGTCTCGGGCCGGAACAAATTCAGGCCATCGCGTATACCAACAAACCGGCGCCGCTCGTGCCGAAGGCGCTGGTCCGCGAAATCAACGAACGGGTCGATTACAAAGGCGCAGAAATATTTCCGCTCGATGAAACGCAGGCGAGAGCCGCGATCCGCGAATTGCTGGACGCGGGAGTGGAGGCGATGGCCGTCTCGCTCCTGTGGTCGTTTCGCAATCCCGCGCACGAACTGCGTCTTCGCGAATTGATCCACTCCGAAAATCCATCGATCTATGTGGGCTTGTCCAGCGAGATCAGCCCGCGCATTCGCGAATATCCGCGCAGCGCGACCACGGTGATGAGCACGATGGTCGGCCCGCGCTTGCAGGCTTATCTCGACCCGCTCGAGGCGCGGCTGCGAGAGATGGGATTCGGCGGGTCGTTGCTGGTGATGCAAGGCTCGGGGCAAACGGTGCTGGCGCGCGACGCCGCGAAAAAAGCGATCACCACGGTTGGATCGGTGTTGACCGGCGGCGCGATCGGGGCGGTCACGCTTGCGGCGCAACTCGGCCACACGAATGTAATTTCCACGGACATGGGCGGGACAACGTTTCTCGTGGGCTTGATCGTCGAAGGAAAGCCGCGCCGCTCGACAACCACCATTCTGAATCAACACACGATCAACGTGCCCATGGTGGAAATCGCGGCCATCGGTTCGGGCGGCGGCGCGATCGCCTGGATCGATCCGGGAGGGAATTTGCGCGTCGGACCGAGAAGCGCCGGGGCGCGCCCTGGGCCTGCATGCTACGGCGATGGAGGAACGGAGCCGACGGTCACGGATTCCAATCTTGTGCTCGGCATTCTCAACCCGGATTATTTTCTGGGCGGGCGAAAACCGTTGCACGCGGAGCTTGCCAAAACCGCGATCAGGAAGAACATTGCGGAAAAACTTGGGATGAGCGTGGAAGAGGCGGCGCTGGCCATTCGCTCGATACAGGACTCGCAGACATCGGACCTGATCCGAAAAGTGGTCGTGCATTCCGGCGAGGACCCGCGCGATTTCGTCGTCTACGCGTTCGGCGGCGCTGGACCGGCGCACTGCGCGACGAACACGGCCGATCTGGGCGTGAAATCCGTGGTCGTGCCGCTCGGGCCGACGGCCGCGGCGTTCTCCGCATTCGGCCTCGCTTCGGCGGACTTGGGAACCACGGCGGAGCTTTCCTCGCCCGCGAATTATCCGGTGCCGGCGAGCGTGGTGAATGGCGTCTTCGCGCGCCTCGAAAAAGAGGTGCACGAAACGCTCCATTCCCAAGGAATCGAATTCGCCCGAGTGAGCGTGCAGCGCGAGATTGACATTCGCTATTCGCTGCAACTGGCGGAAGTGTCCACGCCCGTGAAAAATGGCGAGCTCACCGACGAGGATGTCGCCGGGATCGCCGCGTCCTTCGAGGATCTGTACGAGCGGCGATTCGGGAAGGGAACCGGGTTCAAGGACGCGGGATTTCAGTTTATTTCGTATCGCGTCTTCGTGACCGGACATCTTTCCTCGAAGCCGCGATTGCCGGAGGTGTCCGCGGCGGACGGAAAAATTCTCGCGCCAAAAGTCACTCGCCGCGCGTATCTGGATGCCGCGACGGGTTGGTCGGAAACCGCGGTGTACGATTATCAGGACCTGCGCGCGGGACACAAGCTCTCGCCTCCGGCCATCATCGAAGCGCCGACAACCACGGTCGTGTTGCCGGCGGGCCACGAAGGCGTCGTCGATGCGCTGGGAAATCTCGTGATCACGAAGTTGGGAGAACGCTGATGCTGATTCCTGTCCGAGGCTCCGAGCGCTTTGCCAACCGGCCCATCTCGCGCTCCGAGGCGCTGCGCCGCTTGCCGAAAGGTTTTCCGCTGCATACCGTGGATCGATCCGCGGTCGATGAAATCGATCCGCTCACTTACGAAGTGATCCGCCATCGCCTGTGGGCCATCACGGAAGAAATGGCGGACGCGGTGCGGCGCATGTCCGGCTCGATCGTGGTGATCGAATGCAACGATTTCAACACCTGCATCATGGATGAAATCGGTGACGTGGTGCAGATGGGTCTCTATTGCACGCAGTTGACCGCGGGCATCGATATGTCTGTGACTTGGACGCTCGAGCACCGCGCCGCCAATCCCGGCATTTCCGATGGCGACATGTTTCTCACCAACGATCCCTGGATCGGCGGCGGCGCGCATCAGAACGACGTCGCCGTGTTCGCTCCGATCTTCTGGGAGGGCGAGCTTTTCGCGTGGACCAATGCGGTCTCGCATCAACTGGACCTTGGCGGAGTGGCCGCGGGGAGCTGGACGCCGAAATCGAAGAGCGTCTTCTGGGAGTCGTTGCCCATCCCGCCGGTGAAAATTTACGAGAAGGGCGAGCTGCGCACCGATGCCGAGGACGCCTATCTGCGCCGCTCGCGCGTGCCGCGCCTCTTGGCGCTCGATTTGCGCGCGCAGATCGGCGCGAACCGCGTGGCCGTCGAGCGATTCAAGGAAATGATCGCGAAGTACGGCCCGCGGAAAGTGAAGGCGGTGATGCGGCGCGTTCTGGACGACGCGGAGGCCCGCATCCGCGCCCGCTTGCGTGAGTTGCCGGACGGCAAATGGTCGGCGGTCGCTTATCAAGATCAGGCGCGCGAGGGCGATCGCGGCGCTTACAAAATTGTCTGCACGATGACCAAGGAAGAAGACCGCCTCACATTCGATTTCCGCGGCACCGATCCCGAGGTGGAAGGGCTGATCAATTGCACCTACGCCGGGCTGCGCAGCGGCATTCTGGTCATGCTGCTCACCGAACTCTGCGCGGATATTCCCTGGGCGCCGGGCGGAATCCTGCGCTGCGTCGAAATTATCAGCGAAGAGGGAACGCTGAACAATTGCCGGTTCCCCGCGGGGTTATCCAGGGCCTCGATCGCTTCATCGTGGACGACGCAAACCGCCGTGGGCGAATGCATCGCGGCCATGCTGGAAACGCACGAGACGCGGCGCAAGGACCTCATCGCCGTATCTTGCGGTACATTCGATCTCGTGCTGATGTCTGGCATCGATCAGCATTCCAATCCGTATGTCACGCTGCTGGGGGACTGCATGGCTGGCGGCCTCGGCGCGCGGGCCGAGCAGGACGGCGTCGACACGGGCGGCATGCAAAATATCGTGCAAGCCCGCACTCCGGATGCGGAGATGAATGAATTCGCCTATCCCATCCTCTATTTGTGGCGGCGCGAAGAGCCCGATTCGGGCGGCCCCGGCAGATTTCGCGGCGGCGTCGGCGGATCGAGCGCTTTCATCTTGCACGACGCGCCCACTCGCCACATCGAACTGACCGTATCGGGCACAGGAAAAGCGTTCCCGCAAGCCACGGGAATGAGCGGAGGTTTTCCGGCAAATAATGCCTATGACGTTATGTTTAGAAACAGTACCATGCGCGAACAACTCCAGCGCACGGGCCTTCCCAAAAACCTTTCCGAGATCGACGGCGAGCTGGAATACATTCAAGTAGCGGCGGATTCCTCCATGGGCTGGAATGACGTGTATTACACGCACTGGCAGGGCGGGGGGGGATACGGCGATCCGCTGCGGCGCGAGCCTGCCGCGGTCGCCGAGGACGTCGCCCAAGGAAAAGTCACGGCCGCGGCCGCGAACGATGTCTATGGGGTGATCTTGAACAAGAATGGAGATGCGGATGTGGAGGCGACCCGCGAACGCCGCCGGGAAATCCTGGCCGCGCGAACCGCTTCCGGGGATGCGCCGCAAGCATTTGCGCCGGATGCACCGCCACATGGCTGCCGAGTTCTCGACGACAATCTGCTGGTTGACGATGCCGGGGACACGCGATGCAGGCATTGCGGAACAGTTGTCGGCGCAGCAGGAGAAAAATTTTTGTTCAGGGCGCATCATCGCGAGGGGCGGCCGTCTCTCGCCGGGCCTCAGATTCACGGGGACCCGGCCAACTTTGTGGACGAGCCGATTGTGTTTCGGCACTCTTGCTGCCCGGGCTGCTCCGCGTCGCTGTTGACCGAGATTGTTCCCATTTCCGACCGCGGCTTTCGCGGCAAGTCTCTCAAGTCTGTGTAGCAAACGCACTATGGCGAGGAAATCCGCAACTTCGGGCAGGATTCGCGCGGCGGTGCAAGTCGGTCCAAAGCGCATCGAACTCCGCGAATTCGATCGGCCGAGAATCGGTCCGGACGAAGCCATCCTGCGCGTCGAAGCGTGCGGGATCTGCGGCACCGATATCGAACAATACAGCGGCCATTTAAAACTGGCGAATTACCCTTTCATTCCGGGGCACGAGCCGCTCGGAATCATCGATGAAATCGGAAAGCGCGCCGCGCGGCGCTGGGGCGTGAACGCGGGCGACCGCGTCGCTGTCGAACCGCTCCTGGCCTGCGGGGCCTGCGAGCATTGCTTGTCCGGATCACGGACCACGTGTTCCCAGAACATGTCGTACGGGTTCACAAGCACGCAGCTTGCGCCAGGCGTGTGGGGCGCCTATGCCGATTACATGTATCTGCATCCCGGCACGGTGCTGCACAAAATTTCCGCGGAGCTTCCGTCTGAAATCGCGGTGATGTTCAATCCGCTGGGGGCGGGGGTGCGCTGGGCGGTCAACGCGCCGTCTCTGCGGCTTGGAGATACCATCGTAATTCTTGGCTCCGGGCAGCGCGGGCTTGCTTCGGTGATCGCGGCGCGCGCGGCCGGGGCCGGAACGATTATCGTGACGGATTTGGCCAAAGCGTCTCACAAGCTCGATCTTGCCCGGGAGTTCGGCGCCAATCATGCCATCGTTGCCGACCGGGAAAATGTGGTGGAGTGTGTTGCTGACCTGACCGGCGGCCGCCTAGCCGATGTCGTGGTTGACGTAACCGGCGCGACTCAGCCGGTCATCGACTCGATCGACATCCTGCGCGCCGGGGGAACGGTCATCATAGCGGGCGTGAAGGGGGCCGACACGATGACGAGCCTGGCAACGGATAAGCTCGTCTTTCGGTCGATCACGCTGCGCGGCGTTTTCACCGTCGATAGCGTTTCCTATCGTCAGGCCATTCAACTGATCGAGTCCGGCGCCGCTCCGCTCTCGAAAATGCGCTCGGCCAAGTTTGGGTTGGCCGAGGCGGAGGCCGCGATCCATCGCCTGGCGGGATGGGACGGCAAACCGCCGGCGATTCACGTAGTGATTCAGCCGGGTCTGGATGAACGCTGAATTCTCGATTCGGCTCCAGCGATTGGAGGTTTCTCCCGCCCGCGATTTTTGTCATTCCGAGCGAAGCGAGGAATCTCTCTTTTTTCGCCGGCGTAATCCCCTCGGAGAGATTCCTCGCTTCGCTCGGAATGACAAAAATTATTATTTGATCCGGACAAAAATAATTATTTTTTCCGTAAGCTGTTTGCGTCGTTGGATTCGTTCGCAGAGGCAATTGCAATTAAGGATGAGACGCGCCGCCATCGACTGTGATTGCTTGGCCGGTAAGAAATCCCGAGCCATTCGAGGCGAGGAAAAGAAGTGTGCCTACCAAGTCTTCAGGGACTTCAGCGCGCGGGATGCATTGCGCCGCGATGATCCACTCTTTTTGCGCGGGAGTCACCGTTTCGCGTGGGATTTCCGTGTAAGTGGCGCCGGGAAGCACGGCATTGGCGGTGATGCCGAATTTTCCGAGTTCGCGCGCCATAGAACGCGTCATGCCGATCAGCGCGGATTTGGACGTGGTGTAGTGCAGGTAATTGGGGCGGCCCAGATTGACGGATGCGGAGGAGATGTTGATGATGCGTCCCCATCCGGCTTTGCGCATGTGCGCGGTGACGGCGCGGCAGCAGAGGAACACGCCGGTGATGTTGACGCGCAAAACGCGTTCCCATTCCTCGAGCGGAATTTCCTCGAAGGGGCGCATTTTAATGGTGGAGATGATGCCTGCGTTATTGACCAGAACATCGATGCGGCCGTATTCGGCGAACACGCGCTCGGCCATCCCCTGCACCGATTCGGCGCTGGCAACGTCGGTCGCCACCACAAGGGCTTTGCCGCCGGCGGAGTGAATTTCCCCGGCGACCGCATGGGCTTTCGCTTCGTTCAATTCCGCGATGACGGGAATCGCTCCGGCCGCGGCAAACGCCTTCGCAAAAGCTCTGCCTAGCCCTTGCCCCGCGCCGGTGACGATCACCACGCGCCCGGCAAGATCGCGCAAGGTTTCCACTCGATTGGTTTCGTTCACGGGACCATCCTACTCGACGTAGGGAATCAGCACGGCGGCGGTGGCAACCGACAGCCACCAGATCATCTCGAGGATCCCGGCAACTTTGGCGATATTGGGAAGTTCGGGCTCCCGGCACCAATCGTAGACCTTGCGCTGGATCAGGATGTGCAGGATCAGTCCCACCGGGATGAGAAAACCCAGCTTGGTCAGGAAGGCTGCATTGATCACGTAAGTCGACGCGGAGGCGGCGAAAAGCAAAAATCCTCCCGTGATGGCGATGAGGAATCCGATCCAATTCCAGATAATCAAGTCGGAACAAAGCTCGGCGGGAGTTTCCTCGCGCTTCCAAAAACCCGCAAGATTAAAATCCAGGACCAGGTTGGACCCGACAAAAAGAGATAAGCCCGAGAAATGAAGCGCCTGAACGTAAGGATA
>Ga0335078_10013917_pt1 | contig 11921 bp, 15 predicted proteins | sample Lox_Sample_32_FD_206711 | JGI IMG/M metagenome (GOLD analysis project Ga0335078, IMG submission 206711) | Soil microbial communities from Loxahatchee National Wildlife Refuge, Florida, United States - Lox_Sample_3.2 | ecosystem: Environmental > Terrestrial > Soil > Wetlands | place: USA... | reverse complement strand
TCCGGGTCGGTCTTGGTGACCAGCACGATCACGTGCGCGCGGTGGCCGTTGGTGATGTAGGTCTTGGAGCCGTTGATCACGTACTCCTCGCCGTCTCTGACCGCGCGCGTCTTGATGCCCGACACGTCCGAGCCCGCGTCCGGCTCCGTGATCCCCAGGCACAGGATCTTCTCGCCCTTGATCGCCGGTTCCGCCCACTGGCGCTTCTGCTCCTCGCTGCCGAACTTGAGGATCGGCGGCATCGCCATGTCCGTCTGCACCGCCACGCCCATCGCCAGGCCGCCCGAGTTCGCGTTGCCGATCTCCTCCGCCAGCACCAGGCTCGAGTAGTAGTCGCCGCCCTGGCCGCCGTACTGCTCCGGCTTGTCCAGGCCCAGGAACCCAAGCTCGCCCATGCGCTCGAACACCCAGTTGGGGAACGTCGTCTCCTCCCACTCCTCCGCATGCGGCGCCAGCTCCTTGACCGCGAAGCTGCGGATCGACTCGCGCAGCGCTTCGTGCTCGTCGGTGAAGATGAAGTGCTTGCGCTGCGTCTTGAAGTCGGGCTTGACGACGCTTTCGGCGGTGGCGGCCATCGACGTGGTCTCCTTGGTCGTGGTTCGTTGCCGCGAGTCGCGGCGTTGGTGCTGCCGGCCGCTCGCGGGATGCGTCAGAAAGCTAACGCAGGCGCGTCCAAAAGTAAACAGTAGAGCTATTTACTTTTCGCAACGCCAGTTGCGCGTGCGGCCCGCGCGCCGCCCGTGCGAGGGACGTTCCCGTTCCTGCGCTGTCCACCCGCCGGCTGTGGATATGGGGTAGCGTGCCGCCGACAGGCCCGGCGACCGGGCCGGGCCATTAGGGAAGGGGTTCTGTATGGCCGATCGGATGCTGTTCATCGGCTGGAGCACTCCCGTTCGCGGACGAGAGGAGCGCGGCCTCGAGGTGTTCAACGAGGCGATCGGGCTCTACGGGCGCATGCAGCAGGAGGGCCGCATCGAGAAGTTCGACGTGATCCTCCTCGGCGCCAACACGGACCTCGGCGGGTACATCGAGCTGCATGGCTCCGCCGAGCAGCTCGCCGCCGTACGCGAGAGCGAGGACTATCGACGCACGCTCGCGGACGCGAGCCTCGTCGTGGACGACCTGCGCCAGATCGACGGCTTCGCCAACGAGGCGATCGCGTCGCAGATGGCGCTCTACCAGGAAAGCATCGCGCGGGTGCCGCAGGCTGCGTGACGCGCGAGGAGGTCTCGTCGGCGCCTCAGCTCGGCTTGCGAGGCGCCGCGGGCCCATGTGACGCCGCGGGGCCTGTGCGATCGAGGCCGGGTGCCTCGCTCGAGGCCGGTGGGTCTCGCTAAAGGCCGGGGCGCATCGTTGCCGATGCAGGCTTCATGGAGGCTCACCCGGGCGATTCGGAGATCGCGTCGCACATCGAGTCGGTGGCGAGCAGGGACCGATCGGAGACCGGTCGCCTGGTCTCGGCGATGCTCGGCCGCTGCTGGCCGGGCGGCACCGGCGACCGCACGGAGACCGGTGCGCTCGAGTGGGTGCGCCGCTGGGCCCCGCGCAGCGCGGGCGCCATCCCGCCCGCGTGCGACTGCGCGGCGGGGCGCTGCTTGGTTTGCAACTGAGAAATTGCCCGTATGCCAGAATGCGCCGGGCGAGACCATCGGCGAGCGGCGCGGAGCGCGGAGGGGTGGGAAGGCTTGGCAGGCATCGGGCGGCTGGCTGCAGCGGCGGGAACGCGGATCGCAGTGTTCGCGCTGACGGCGTTCCTCTGCACTGCGGCGCACGCTCGCGCCGCCGCGCCGCTGCCCCCCGACCTGGTCGCGCTCGAGCAGCAGACGGCGCAGCTGCATGTCGAATCCGAGCGCTTCTCCTTCCAGGAGGAACTCGCGCTGAGCTCGCTTGGGAGCCTGCTGGGCGCGGAAACCCCGCTCGTGTTGATCGTGGCGGGCGAGGGCGAAGCCAGCGACTCGCCCCCTGAGAGCACCGCGGTCGGCGGCCTGCTCGGCCTCCCAGAGGAACGAATCCTCACGGTGGGCGAAACCGTCTACCGCTATCGCCCGCAGGTGGCGAGCTTCGACGGTCATCGCCCCTGGGTTCGCGGCCAGCGCACGGCCAAAGAAGGGAGCGGACTCGATCCCGGCGGCCAGCTCGAAGACGACGAGACCGGCGCGCAGGGAACGTTCAGCAAGCTGATCGAACAGCTGGACAGCGCGTTGAGCGTCGAAGAGTCGGGCCCCGCGACCGTCGACGATCAGCGGGTGATCGAGTTCGACGCCAAGCTCGATCCCACGCCCTATCTCGCGCAGTTGAAATCCGAATCCAAGGAACCGCAGCACCCGCTCAGCTCGCCTCTGGAAACATCGCCCGTGCGAAGTCGCAAAGCCCCCGCCAAGCCGGCTTCGCCGCCCACGCTCGAGCTGGAAGTCTTCATAGCGCCCAACGGCCTGCCCGTGCGCAGCCGCTACACGTTCTCCGACGAAGGCGTCACCGTGGCTGTGCGGGTGGACACGCTGGCGATCAACATCCCCGTGCACGTAACGCCGCCGCCGGCGAAGCAGACGATCGGCGAAGCGCAGCTCGAGCGGGTCGAACGGCGGCGCGCCGAGCGCCAGCGCGAGCAAGCCCTGCGCGCGTGCCGGCACCTTCACGGCGCGCGCGCCAAGGCCTGCCGGGCGACGGTCCGTGCCGAGAGCCGTGTGCCAAGCGCGGGAGCCTCACCGCTGTGACCGCGTCCACGCCGCAGACCGACAAGGTCCTCTACGACGTCGCCGAGCCGGGCGTCGCCACGATCACGCTCAACGACCCCGACACGCGCAACGCGCTCTCGCCGGAGATGCTCGGCGGGCTGGTCGCGGCGTTCGAGCGGGCGCGCGAGGAGCAGGCGGTGCGCTGCGTGGTGCTGCGCTCCTCGCACCAGAAGACGTTCTCCTCGGGCGCGAGCCTCGGCGGCTTCGGCGCGGACGCGCCGCTGGTCGACAAGCACTTCGGCTCCGAGCGCTTCGTCGGGCTGTTCAAGCTGATCGGCGCGCTCGGCAAGCCGACCGTGTGCGCCGCGCGCGGGCACGTGCTGGCCGGCGCGCTGGGGATCGCGCTGGCTTGCGACCTGATCGTGGCCGGGGAGGGCGCCAGCTTCGGCACGCCCGAGATCAACGTCGGCGCGTTCCCGTTCATGATCATGGCGCTGATCTATCGCAACGTGCCGCGCAAGAAGGCCAACGAGCTGCTGCTGCTGGGCGAGCGCTGGGACGCGCAGCAGGCGCTGGCCGCGGGCATCGTCAACCGCGTCGTGCCCGACGAGCAGCTGGACGAGGCGGTGGCCGAGTGGGCGGGCAAGCTGGCGTCCAAGTCGCCGGTGATCATGCGCCTGGGCAAGGAGGCCATGCGCCGCCAGCTCGACATGCCGCTGGACGATGCCCTCGACTACCTGCGCGCTCAGCTCAGCCTGGCGCTGTCCACGGAGGACATCGTGGAGGGCGTCACCGCGTTCTTCGAGAAGCGCGAGCCGCGTTGGAAGGGGCGTTAGCGGGCGCGCGGCGAGGGCGAGCATACCAATTTGGTATGCTATGTGCATGTCGCAGATTGCCGTACGCCTGAGCGATGAGGAGCTGAGCCGCTTGGACTCGGCGGTGGCTGCCGGCTCGTTTCGCTCGCGGGCGGACGCGGTGCGCGCCGGCATCCGACTGCTCGAGGGAGAGCTGTTCGAGGCACGCGTGGCCGAGTCGTATAGAGCCGCCTATGCGACCGCGCCGCTGACCGCGGACGAGCAGCGGACCCTGGAGGCCGCCGCTGCTCTCGCCGGCGACGCGATCGTGTGATCGCGCGTGGAGACGTGTGGGACGCCGATTTCGGGCCGATCGTTCGGCCGGTCGTAGTCGCTACGCGACAGACCGCGATCCCCGTCCTCGCACGCGTGAACTGCGTAGTGGTGACGAGTACCGTGCGTGGGCATGCCGCGGAGGTGGAGCTGTCGCGCTCGCATGGGGTGCGCGAGCCAAGCGTCGCGAACTGCGACTGGCTGGTCAACCTCGCCAAGGATCGGCTCGTGCGGCATCGTGGCTCGCTCGATCCGCTCACGCTGCGCGCGCTCAACGCCGCCCTTGTGATCGCCCTCGGGTTGGACACCTGAGGCGCCACAGTAGAAGTACGTAGTAGCGCGCGCTACTACCCACCTGCCACGATCCGGTTAGGATTCGATGCAGTGGCCGAGACGTCAGCCCCTTCGAGCCTGCTGCGCCCGCTGGTCGAGGACCTGGAGGCGCGGCGCGCGCGCATCAGGCAGGGCGGCGGCGAGGAGAAGATCGCCGAGCAGCACGCGCGGGAAAAGCTCACCGCGCGCGAGCGCCTGGCGCTGCTGATGGACGGCGATCCGGACACCGGCGAGGGCACCTTCGTCGAGCTCGGCATCCACGGTCGCCCGCACTTCTCCCAGCGGGCGATGGACGGCGTGGACGCGCCCGCGGACGGCGTGATCACGGGCTACGGCAAGGTCAATGGGCGCCTGACGGCGGTGTGCGCCTATGACTTCACGGTGATGGCCGGCTCGATGGGCATGACCGGCGAGCTGAAGGTCACGCGCCTGCGCGAGCTGGCGCTGCGCGAGCGCATCCCGTTCGTGTGGCTGCTGGACTCGGCGGGCGCGCGCGTGCAGGAGGCGGCGGGGGCGATGTTCGCGGGCTCCGGCCACCTGTTCCGCGAGGAGGTGGTGATGAGCGGCGTGATCCCGCAGGTAGCCGCGTTGATGGGGCCGTGCGCCGCCGGCACCGCCTACATCCCCGGGCTGGCGGACTTCGTGCCGATGGTCAAGGGCCGCGGCTCGATGGCGCTGGCGGGCCCGCACCTGGTGCGCGCGGCGATCGGCGAGGACGTCACCCAGGAGGAGCTGGGCGGCTCGCGCGTGCACTGCCGCAAGTCGGGCGTGGGCGACATGGAGGTGGCCGACGACGAGGAGTGCATCGAGCGCATCAAGCAATACCTCTCGTACATGCCCCAGAACTGCGAACAGGCGCCGCCGCTGCTGCCGGTGAGCGACCCGATCGAGCGCCGCGAGGAGGAGCTGCTGGACGTGCTGCCGGACTCCAACCGCAAGCCGTATGACATGTACGAGGTGATCCGGCGGATCGTGGACGACGGCGAGCTGTTCGACATGAAGGCGCAGTGGGCCAAGACCATCATCACCTGCTTCGCGCGCTTCGGCGGGCGGCCCGCCGGGATCGTCGCCAACCAGCCCAAGCAGCTCGGCGGCATCCTCGACAACGACTCCGCCGACAAGGCCGCGCGCTTCGTCAACCTGTGCAACGCGTTCGCCATCCCGCTGGTGTTCATCCAGGACGTGCCGGGCTTCATGGTCGGCACCAAGGTGGAGGCGGAGGGCATCATCCGCCATGGCGCCAAGATGCTGCACGCGGTCGCCAACGCGACGGTGCCGAAGGTGACCGTGATCACGCGCAAGGCCTACGGCGCCGGCTACTACGTGATGAACGGGCGCGCGTACGAGCCGGACCTGATCGTCGCGTGGCCCAGCGCGGAGATCAGCGTGATGGGGGCCGAGGGGGTGGTGGAGATCGCGTTCCGCAAGCAGGTGGACGCCGCCGAGGACCCCGCCGCCAAGCGCGCCGAGCTGATCGAGGGCTTTCGCAAGATCTTCGACGTGTACGTGGCCGCCGGCAACGACGTGATCGACGACGTGATCGACCCGCGCGAGACGCGCCTGACGATCTGCCGCGCGCTGGAGATGGCTCAGAACAAGAAAGTCGAGCGGCCGTGGAAGCGTCACGGCGTTGTACCCGTATAACCATGGCGCACCTTGTGCGAAGCGAGACACAAACGGTGAGGGCGCACACACGATGAGCCTCGACGATCCGGTCGTCATCACCTGCTCGATCTCCGGCGCGCTCGCCAACCGCGAGCAGTGCCCCGCGATCCCGTACACCCCGCAGGAGTACGCGGCGGAGGCGCGGCGGATCGTGGACGAGGGCGGCGTGATGATCCACATTCACGCGCGCAAGCCCGACGGCACGCCCAGCTACGAGGTCGAGGACTTCCAGGCGATCGCCGGCTCCATCCGCGAGGAGGTGGGCGACGCGGCCATCGTCAACTTCTCCACCGGCACGATCGGGGTGCCGGTCGCCAAGCGCGTGGAGTACCTCCGGGCCTGCCGCCCCGAGGTGGCCGCTCTGAACATGGGCTCGATGAACTACGCCAAGTACTCGCGCTCGCGCAAGCAGTTCGTCTTCAACATGGTCTTCGCCAACCCGTTCGAGGAGATCGTGGAGCTGCTGGAGGCGATGAACGAGCTCGGCATCAAACCGGAGCACGAGTGCTTCGACGTCGGCCACGTCGGCAGCCTCGCGCCGCTGGTGGACATGGGCGTGCTGCGCCAGCCGCTGCACGTGGACTGCGTGATGGGCGTCGTCGGCGGCATCCCGCCCACCGCCCGCAACCTCGCGGCGATGGTCGAGAACATCCCCGCCGACCCCGCGGGCGCGCGGCAATCCCACTGGGGCGTGATCGGCATCTCGCGCGACCAGTGGATGCTCGTGTCCGCCGCGCTCACGCTCGGCGGCTCGATCCGCGTGGGCCTCGAGGACAACCTGTACCTGCCCGACGGCTCGATGGCGCGCTCCAACGGCGAGCTGATCGCCAAGGCCCGGCAGATGACCGAGGACGTGGGCCGGCGTCCCGCCACCGTGCAGGAGGCGCGCGCGATGCTCGCGGTCCCCCAGCGCGAGGCGGCCCTGCCGTGAGCCTCCCGCTCGAGGGCATCCGCGTCCTCGACCTCTCGCGCCTGCTGCCCGGCGGCTTCTGCTCGCTGCTGCTCGCGGACTTCGGCGCCGACGTGATCAAGGTCGAGGACACGGGCATGGGCGACTACATCCGCTGGTCGCCGCCCTACTACGAAGGCCCTCACGACAGCGCCAAGTCCGCGCTGTTCCTGTCGCTGAACCGCAACAAGCGCTCGATCCGCCTGGACCTCAAGCGCGACGGCGGCCGCGAGGCGCTGCTGGCGCTGGTGCGCGACGCGGACGTCGTGCTCGAATCCTTCCGTCCGGGCGTGCTCGACAGGCTGGGCGTCGGCTACGAGCGCATGCGCGAGGTTAACCCGGGGATCGTGTTCTGTGCGATCTCCGGCTATGGCCAGGACGGGCCCAAGCGCGACGCCTCCGGGCACGACATGAACTACCTCGGCCTCGTGGGCCTGCTGGGCCTGACGGGAGCCCCGCCCTCCGCGCAGGGCGGCGGGGCGGATGGCGGCCCCGTTCAGTCCGCGGGCCAGATCGCCGACCTGGGCGGCGGCGCGCTGATGGCGGCGTTCGGCATCATGGCAGCGCTGCGCGAGCGCGATGGAGGCCGGCGGGCGGGACACGAGTCGCCGGGCTCCGGCGAGGGGCAGCTGGTGGACGTGTCGATGAGCGACGGCGCGCTGTCGTGGCTGGCGATGGTCGCCGCCGCGTGCTTCGCCGACGGCAACGTTCCGCGCCGCGGCGATCTGCCGCTGGCCGGCGGGCTGATCTGCTACCGGCCGTACGAGTGCGCGGACGGCTGGATGTCGCTGGGGGCGCTCGAGCCGAAGTTCTGGCAGGCGTGGTGCCGCGGCGTCGGGCGCGAGGACCTGGTGGCGGCGCAGTTCGAGCGTCCGGGCTCGCCCGCGCACGCGCAGGTGCAGGAGCTGTTCCGCGCGCGCACGCGCGCGCAATGGGAGCAGTTCGCGCGCGAGCACGACTGCTGTCTGGAGCCGGTGCTGGAGCTGGACGAAGCGCTGTCCTCGGAGCTCGTGCGCGCACGCGAGATGGTGGTGGAGATCGATCAGCCGGGCGCGCAGGCGCCGGTGCGCCAGTTGGGCATCCCCATCAAGCTGGCGCGCACGCCGGGCGCGCACGCGCGGCTGCCCGGTCCCCAGCTGGGCGAGCACACGCAGGAGCTGCTGGAGCAGGCGGGGTACACGCCAGAGCAGGTCGCGGAGCTGCTGTCCTCGGGCGCGGCGGCCGGACCCACGCCGGCGGCCGCGGCGACGAGCTTCCGGGCGTGAGCCTGCGATGGCGGCGCAGCCGGTCCAGGTGAGCGCGCGCGCGACGGGGCTCCTGAAGATGAGCGAGCTGGCCGAGCGCTCGGGCGTCAGCGCGGGCACCATCCGCTACTACCTGCGCGAAGGTCTGCTCGGCTCCGGCGGCGAGGTGGTGCGCACGAGCCGCAACATGGCCTACTACCCGCCCTCCTACGTGCAGCGCATCGCGCTGATCAAGCGGCTGCAGGAGGAGCGCTTCATGCCGCTGCGCGTGATCAAGGGCGCCCTCGACAGGGACCCGGAGCGCGTGCGCGCGCTGGTCGAGCTGGAGGACCGCATCCTCGAGCGCGCGCTGATCAGCTCGCAGGACGGCGCGCGCATCTCGCGCAAGCTCGCGCAGGAGCGCTACGGCGTGCCGCGCAACGTGCTCGAGCGGCTGGCGGACATCGGCGTGCTGACCCCCAACCGGCGCGGCTACGACCGCGACGACGTCAAGATCATCGAGGCCATCGCCAGCTTCCGCGCGGGCGGCTACGACGAGGCGCTGGGCTTCACCGTGTACGACACGCTGCGCTACCGCGAGGCGCTGGAGCCGTTGGTGGAGCAGGAGGTGCGCGCGCTGCTGGAACGCCTGGCCGGCGAGGTCGAGGTCGAGCGCGCGCTCGAGATCGTGGCTGCCGGCACGGAACCGTTGCGCGAGCTGATCGGCGCAATGCACTCCAAGCTGCTGCTCGCCGCGCTGCGCCGCCACCGCGGACGGCCGTGAGCGCGGGCAGCGCCGCCGCGCGCCGGCGCTCGCGGCGCGATCTCCCCTCGCGGCGTTATGCTTGGCCGCTGGTTGACTGACCAGTCAATCTATCCTGCTCGGTGATGGCAACATCTGCGGGTGTCCCCCGCTGGAGGTAGGGCTTTGTGAGAGTTGCAGCAGTCCAGCTCAACGCCACCGCAGATCAGGTCACGAACATGGCCGTCGCCGACCGCCTCACCCGCGCGGCCGCAGCAGACGGAGCGCAGCTGATCGTGCTGCCGGAGAAGTGGACGGCGATGGGCTCCGACGAGGACCTGCGCGCGGGCGCGGAGTCGCTCGACGGCGCCGCGATCGGCTGGGCCAGGGCGATCGCGCGCGAGCTCCGGGTCGAGCTCGTCGCCGGCTCGATCGTGGAGCGCGTGCCGGGGCGCGCCAAGCTGGCCAACGCGTCCGTGCACGTGGGGCCCGACGGAGACGTGAGGGCGGTGTACCGCAAGATCCACATGTTCGACGTGGAGGTCGGCGGGCGCGCCTACCGCGAGTCCGAGCTGGAGGAGCCCGGCGATGAGATCGTGCTGTCGCACACGGCCGACGGCGTTGGGCTGGGGCTGTCGATCTGCTACGACCTGCGCTTCCCCGAGCTGTACCGCATCCTGGCGGTGCGCGGCGCGCGCATCCTCGCGCTGCCGGCCGCGTTCACGCTGGCGACCACGCGCGACCACTGGACGCCGCTCGTGCGTGCGCGCGCGATCGAGAACCAGGCGTTCGTGATCGCGGCCAACCAGGTGGGCGAACACGGCGCCGGCCTGCACTCGGGAGGACGCTCGATGATCGTCGATCCGTGGGGCGTGGTGCTCGCGCGCGCGCCCGACGCCGAGGGCCACGTGATCGCCGACCTCGACCTCGAGCGCCAGGACCGTATCCGCGCGAGCCTGCCCTCGCTGGACGGGCGCCGCCCAGAGGCCTACCGCTGGCCGCAGGGCGAGCGCGAGCCCGCTCCCGAGGCGGTGGCGTGAACACCGGCGCGCGCACCAAGGCGCCCGACAAGCGCAGGCTGATCCTGGACGCGGCCGTGCGCGTGTTCGCGCGCCAGGGCTTTCACGCGTGTCGCGTGTCGGACATCGCCGACGAGGCCCGCGTGGCCTACGGCCTCGTCTACCACTACTTCGCCTCCAAGGACGAGATCCTCGACACGCTGTTCCTGGAGCGCTGGAACGTGATGCTCGACCTGATCCGCGACGTTGACGCGCGCGAGATGCCCGTGCACGACAAGCTCGCGGAGATCGCGTCGTTCATCGTCGACAGCTACCGCCACGACCCGGACCTGATGAAGGTGATCATCGTCGAGGTCACGCGCGCGGCCAACTCCTTCGGCCACACGCACATCGCCACGATCCGCGAGGCCTACGACCTGATCGGCGGAATGATCGCCAAGGCGCAGGCGGAGGGCGTGTTCAAGCCGCAGATCGAAGCGCGCTTCGCCGCGATGGCGTTCTACGGCGCCATCGAGCAGCTGCTCACCGGCTGGATATTCGATCTGCTGCCCACGGGAGCCGACTACTACGAGCGCGCCAAGTGGCTGGTGGTGGAGACGGTGTGCAGCGGGTTGGAGCAATAGACTGCGCCGCGGATGCAGAGCGACACGGTGAAGCGGCTGATGTGGCAGGGACTGCTGGCGGGCGTGAGCGCGCTCGTGGGCATCGTCGCCAATCGCCTCGCCGCGAGCGTGTGGCGCCAGCTGTTCGACGAGGAGCCGCCCGAGTGAACGCCGCCGAGCCACCGCCCGCGGGCGGACGACCGGACGACGGCGAGCGCAAGGACGAAGCCCACAACATCGCCACCGCGATCGCGGAGGTGTCCGAGCGCGCGACAGTGCTCGTGCGCGAAGAGATCGAGCTGGCGAAGGCCGAGATGAGCGAGAAGGCGACCAAGCTCGTCAAGGGCGCCATCGTGGGCGTCGCCGCGGGCGTGTTCTTCATGACCGCGCTGTTCTTCGTGCTGCTCGGCTGCGCGTGGCTGCTCTACTACTACCTGCCGATCGGCAACGACTTCACCTACTTCTACGGCTTCTTCGCAATGGCCGTGATCCTGGTGGCGCTTGGCGTGCTGGCGGGCCTGTTCGCCGCCAAAGCCGTCAAAAAAGGCTCGCCGCCGGTGCCGAACATGGCGATCGAGGAGGCGCGCAAGATCCGCGAGAGCGTCGGCCCGGGCGCGGCGTCCGACCCCGGACAGGCGTGGCCGGGGTCGCCCCAGGCGGGCATTGCCGCGGACCCGGCGCCGGCTGGGGGAGAGGACTGATGCCGCAGCGCACTCCCGCCGAGATCCGCAGCTCGATCGAGGCCAACCGCATGGAGCTGGCGGTGTCGGTGCAGCGCCTGCGCGGCGAGGTGCAGCGGGTCACCGACTGGCGTGCGCACGTGCAGCGCCACCGCACCGAGCTCCAGGTCGGCGCGGCGGTCGTGGGCCTGATGCTCGGCGCGCGCATGCTGCGCCGCCGACGCCGCAGCCGCTGAGGGCATCCGGACAGCTTCGGCAGCGACCGGGCGCGCAATCGCGGGCGGGCGTCGGCAAGACGGTGCTTCTACTCGAGTTCGACATTCTCGCGGCGGAAGCGGAGTGGTTCTCAACGGGGGTGCAAGAGGTGGGCAGGACCGCCGATTTCCGGACGAGCATGGCACGTCTCGCGCTTCGGCTCTTGCGCAGCATGAGCCTTCGCCAGCGCATGAAGGACCGCGCCCGCGCTGCGCTGTCGGTCCTCAAGTCATTCTCCATCGCTGGGCCCGCCGGCGTTCGCTTCCAGCTGGATGTGGACGTCGCGTCCGGGAGCGCCGACAGCGGCGACATCGAGCAGGATCTCTCCGACCTCCTGGTCGAGATCGGAGAGGTTGCCCGCGCAGGCGCCACCGGTGCTCTGCTGCTGCTCGACGAGATGCAGAACTTGGACGCCGCGTCGCTCGCGGCAGTATGCATGGCGCTGCACCGCGTCGCTCAGAAGGATCTCCCGGTGGCGCTCGTAGGCGCTGGACTACCGACTCTGCCGACGATGCTGCGTGCCGCAAAGCCCTACGCAGCTCGACTGTTCTCGTATCACACGCTCGAGCAGCTTTCCGATGCCGAGGCGCGGCTGGCGTTCGTGGGGCCGGCATCCGTCCGCGGCGTCGAGGTGAGCCGGCCGGCCGTCGA
>Ga0335078_10013916_pt1 | contig 11921 bp, 11 predicted proteins | sample Lox_Sample_32_FD_206711 | JGI IMG/M metagenome (GOLD analysis project Ga0335078, IMG submission 206711) | Soil microbial communities from Loxahatchee National Wildlife Refuge, Florida, United States - Lox_Sample_3.2 | ecosystem: Environmental > Terrestrial > Soil > Wetlands | place: USA... | reverse complement strand
ATCCGGTCAATATCCTGGCTGGCCGGACCGCAGCGGAAAGGAGCCTGGGCGGAAGTCGACGCAGGCGCTTGCAATTCATCGGCGGGAAACTCTACCTGCTGCTCCAAAATATTTTCCGGCAGCGCCAGATGAACTGCTCCCGGTATGCCTCCGGTAGCCATGCGAAAGGCCTTGCGGAGTAGCTGGGGGATTTTAGAAGCCAATCTGATTTTGGTGTTCCACTTGGTGACCGCTTTGAACAGCAATTCCTGATCGACATCGGTCAGCGCGTTGGTCTGCTCGCTGCTCATGGTGAGGTCAGAGGACAGGCAGATCATGGGAATGCAGGAATTGTTGGCCTCGCTCACGGCTGGAATCACATAAAGAGCTCCACCGCCGCTTGGCGTCTCGACCACTCCCGGTTTCCTCGCCACCCGGGCATAGCCGTCGGCCATGTATCCCGCGTTACGCTCGTCCCGGACCAGAATGTGCTGGATGTCCGCGGTTCGGCTGGCAAAGGAATCGTGGACATTCATACTGGTGTCGCCGGGAACGCCAAATACATGCTTAACCTGGTGCGCAATCAACATCTCCACGATTGCATCCGAACCCCTCATGAGTGCCCTCCGTGTGTGCGGGGCTTGCGTCGCCTGATGAGCCTCCGGCCTAGAAGTACCGGTCACTATGCTCGCAGCTTGCCCGGCCGGAAACAACCGTTATTTCGCCCGCCTCGGATCGCCGGCCGCGAAGCAGCAAATTTGCCGCCGGAAGTTGAGGCTGCTTTCCTGCATGAGTCTCGTGCCTGCATGCTGGCCATCGCGTCGAAAGCTGCATGTTCTCAGGACCGCCGCGATGTTAGGATTGTGGTATTCGGAGACGCAAACTGCACGTGCCGGGCTGGAAGCGAGCGCAATGAGATTGGCTGGTCGAATCGACGATGGCAGATGGCGTGGCAATGCGCCGAGGTGTCCCGCGCCCATCCTCCCCGGCCGTGATGTGGGCAGGAACCATGCACATTCCTGACGGTTACCTGAGCCCTTCCACATGTGCGACATGCTACCTGCTAACCGCCGGTGGCTGGTATGCCGCGCTCAGGCGCGTAAGGCGCGCCTTGTTTACTCGCGCCATTCCTTTGATCTCCGTCTTTGCGGCGTTCTGTTTTGTGCTCATGATGTTCAATCTGCCGCTGCCGGGAGGCACGACCGGGCACGCCGTAGGGGTAACTGCGGCAACGCTGGTCCTGGGTCCATGGGGCGCAATTCTGGCGACTTCGATTGCGCTGGCCATTCAGGCGCTGTTTTTCGGCGATGGCGGCATCACCACCTTGGGCGCAAATTGCCTCAACATGGCAATCATTGGCGCCTTTGTGGCTTATGCGGTGTATCGGCTGCTGGTGGGCTCTTCGGCACTGAGCTCTCGCAGACGCGTAATCGCCGCCGTGATTGCCGGATATCTCTCGATTAACGCTTCGGCTCTGGCGGCTGCCGTGGAGTTCGGCATTCAGCCGATGCTGTTTCACGATGCCGCTGGAACTCCTCTCTACGCGCCTTACCCGCTGCACATAGCCATCCCTGCCATGATGATCGGCCACCTGACCTTCGCCGGGCTGGCGGAGGCAGTCATCGCCGGTGGCATGGCTTCCTATCTGCAGAAGGCAAACCCCGGACTGCTTACGGGGCTTGCCGGCTCGCGATCTCCGTTGCGAGGCCCTGTTGCGCCTAGTGGGAGCGCACCGGCTACGGCAGAGCTTGGCGCCCCGGCTAATGCCGGCCTCAGGAATCTTTGGCTCACCGTAGCGCTGCTGATGATGATCACTCCGCTGGGAATTCTTGCGGTCGGCACCGCCTGGGGCGAGTGGTCCCCGGGTGATTTCTCGAAGCTCGAAACTCGCGCTCAAATCGCCGCCGTTTCCGGCGATCAGGCACTTCCCGGCGGTGTGCCCTCTGGCTTGCGGAAGTTATCATCTTTTTGGACCGCACCCTTCCCGGATTACGCGCCCGCGTTTGTCAGAAGCCCTCATCTTGGATATTTGCTCTCCGCCATGTTCGGGGTGGGGCTGCTCGGCATGCTTTCGTTGATTGCCGGCGCCTTTGCCAGGAGGCGGAAGTGCCGCGAGCTGGATTCATGAGTCGCCACTACTTCGTCGAATCTACGCTGCGCGGGTTTGCCCAGGCGCTGTCGCGTGCGCTTGCCTCGGAACAGTTGGCAACGCGGCGCGGCCTGCTGCAAGCCTTTGACCCACGGGTTCGTCTGTTTGGTGTGCTTTCGCTGGTGGTGGCGACAACCATCAGCCGGCGCTTTTCCGTCATCGGCTTTTTATTCGCCTGGGCCGTGCTGATGGCCTTGGCTTCGGGCATACGACTGCGAACGCTGGCGACGCGCGTCTGGCTGATCGTGCTCGGCTTCACCGGCGTCATCGCTCTGCCGGCGATTTTGATAACCCCGGGAAACACCGTCGTTGCCTTTGGGGGTTTGTCGCTCACCGAGCAGGGATTGCGGACCGCCGCGCTGTTGATTCTGCGGGTGGAGACCGCAGTGACGCTCACCACCACGCTGGTGCTGTGCACGCGTTGGACTCATATTCTCAAGTCGCTGCGCGCGGTGCGCGTGCCCGCCGAGGTGATCACCATGCTGGCGATGACGCATCGCTATATTTTCTTATTCATCGAAACCGCCGGCCAGATGTTCGAATCCAGACAGAGCCGAATGATTGGAGCGCTGAGCGGACCGGAGCAACGGCGGATGGCTTCGAGAACCGCCGGCGTGCTACTCAGCAAAAGCATCGATCTCAGCGAAGAGGTCTATCTGGCAATGCTCTCACGCGGCTTTCGCGGCGATGTGCAACTGATCAGCGAGTTCCGCATGCGGGCTCTTGACTACTTCGGGCTTGCCGCTTGTCTCCTGCTCGCCGGTACAACCGCATGGATGGGGAGGTGATTGCGCTTGACGCCGATCTTCGAGCTCGAAAACGTCAGCTTTGACTACGATGGCGTGCCGGCATTGCAGTCGCTCTCTCTCGCCTTCGAGCCTGGGCAACGCGTCGCTCTCATCGGACCCAACGGTTCAGGCAAGTCCACCTTGTTGCGACTGCTCGATGCGCTTTATTTTCCCAAGGCCGGTTCCATTAAGTTTCTGGGTGAGCCGCTCACCGAACAGCGCCTGCAAAACGACACGGTGAACCTGAACTTTCGCCGCCAGGTGGGGCTGGTGGTGCAGAATCCTGATGTTCAGCTTTTCAATCCTACGGTCTTTGACGAAGTTGCTTTCGGGCCGCTGCAGTTGCATTGGCCGAAGGCGGAGCTGTTGCGGCGAGTGGATGAGACGCTTGACCTGCTCGGCATTCTTCATCTTAAGGAGCGGCCTCCGCATAGGCTCTCCGGAGGAGAAAAAAAGAAAGTTTCGCTGGCCTCCATCCTGGTGACCGATCCGCAGGTGTTGCTGCTCGATGAGCCCACGGCGCAGCTCGACCCGAAAAGCCAGAGCCAAGTGGTCGACCAGGTCCAGGGATGGAAAAGCACATCCAAGACGGTAATCAGCGCCACTCACCAGCTGGAGCTTCTGGAAGACATCGCCGACGTGGTCTACGTGATGCAGAACGGCAACCTCATCGCCAGCGGCACACCAGCGGAGATACTTCTAAACAAAGATCTGCTCACTAGGGCGAACTTGATTCATGCCCATCGGCACTCGCATGGCGAGTTCGTCCACTCGCATGCGCACTATCACGGACATCTGCACCATGAGCACGACGAAGAAAGCAAGTGATGGCCGTGTTGTCGCGGCAGTGGGTCAGTTTCCAGTTGGCGACGACCGAGGGACAGCAATCGTTCATAAACCGAATCTAGCCATTCGGAAATTGCTTCCTTACGCTGAGTCATCGTGAGGAGGTTCGCCGAAACTCGGGGCCCCCGGCGCGCTGCCGTTGCGTGCTGGGGTGATCGGGCGAACCGACCTGACGATCTGTCTATTTCACTGAGCGTCACCCGAAAGGCATCCAAACAAATACATGGACCCTCACGTCGCCTCCTAGCGGATGCTCCTCAGGGTGACACGCTGAAATATCGCTATTGGATACATCAACCCTGGAACCGCCTAATATTTCAATCCCAGGGCCTTGGCCGTAAACTCAACCAGCGGCGCCATGCTCCGGCAAGCGGCGGCAAAGTCTTGCATAAATCGGCGGCCGCACACTTGGCGGTCATCGAGCGCAACGGAGGCAATAAAGTCTTTGCGCTTGAGGTCTTCAATGTGCGGGTGTTGCGGATCGCATCCGCGAGGAGGCCGCGTCAGGCTGTCGCCCTCCAATTCCAGCTTCCGTGTCGCCTTTGCCCATTGCTCCGGCTGCCGGACAATCGCCGTGCGAATCTTGGTGAGCGTGCGGTTATCCGGGTGCCAGACTCCGGCCGCCGCGAAGCATCCTCGGGGCTCCAGGTGCAGGTAGAACAGTGGTGCGTGCACGTCCTTACCGTCGGCATGTGCAAAATGTATGCCAACATGCGTCTTGAAAGGACGCTTGTCGGCGGCGAAGCGAGTGTCGCGGTAGATGCGGAACAGAGATCCTCGAGTAGGACGCGGGTCGGCGACAAAATGGAGGCTGATGCGGGAGAGCGGCGGTTGGAATTCTTCAATGAAGCGCAAAGCTGGATCGCGGACGACCTGCTCATAGCGCGCCTTGTTCCTGGCAAACCACTCCCGGTCGTTGTGGCGTTTTAACTGCCGCAAAAATGCAAACAGCTCCGGCTGGAAAAAGGCGGGATCCGGCATCATGACCTCCTGCGAATACTTTACTCTTTCGCCTGCAGGGGTCTTGAAATCCAAAAAAATTCGGCCGATATCCCCGTCGGATATCGGCCACCTGAACGACGGTTTAGTGTCCCAGGCCGATGTTCCTCCCCCAAAGAGCATCGGTCTAACGGCACAGTCGGTTGTCTGTGCCATATGCAAAGTAACTCCTGCCCACGGCCCTGGCAAGATTACGCCGGTAACGCCTTGGCGGTTACAATGATAACTTCTGGTAGAGTGGAAGCCGCCGGGCCCTGGACGCCTGCTTTGGCCACGGTGCAAAACCCTGCACATCTTTACCTGTTCTGAGCACGGCCAATGGTCTGGTGATCGCCGCTAACTCCTGTGCGTTCAATAATTCAGTCTGGCAAAGAACGTGCATACTCTACTTTCGCTTTTGTGGTCACCCCCCCGGCGCAAGGATAGCCCGATGGCCTCAGAAGAAGTTATTTGTCGCATAGCGAACCGAAGACGTAATTCACGCATTCCCGTCAAGCCGTTGGTGTACCTCACGAAGACGACGGACACTCCCGGCTTTTTACTCAACCTCAGCGAGAATGGCATGGCGATCCAAGCCATGGAGATTTTGCAGCGAGGTTGGCGAGTTGACTTCCAGTTTTCCCTGCCCAAAACGAAAGTCGAGATTTCCGGGGCAGCCGACGTCGTCTGGTGCGACACCACCGGCCGGGCAGGACTGGAATTCGCCAGCCTGTGCGATTTCGACCGCGTCCACCTGCGTCGCTGGATAACGGAGACGCAAGTCAACTGAATTCGCCCGAACGGCGGAAACAACTTGGCCCGCGCGCGAGCCGATAGTCGTCGCGCACGTCCGGCTTGGACGTTCCCGCGCGTCTCGTTTCCACCTTGGCCCTTTCGGCGGCAGCGCTTGCCAGGCTCCGGATTGGTCTTTGCCAGGGATAGCACGGCCGCTTGCGGACGGCGGTTCAGGCTTTTTTGTCCGGAACTTTCAGCGACCCGATCAAATCCGACAAGTGCCGCCGCTTACGCCGGCAAAAGTCGGCAATTCCGTCCACAATGCGCACCGAAGTTGCGGGATCATAAAGGTTGGCCGTGCCCACCTGGATGGCGCGAGCCCCGGCAATGATGAATTCCAAGGCATCCTCGGCACTGGCAATGCCCCCGATGCCGACCACGGGAATCTTGACCGCCCGCGCCGCCTGGTAGACCATGCGCAACGCCAGCGGTTTGATGGCCGGGCCGGAGAGCCCCGCCGTAACGTTCGAGATGCGCGGCGTCGAGGTCTCGATATCAATGGCCATGCCGATGAAGGTATTAATCAGCGTGAGCGCATCCGCGCCGGCGTTCTCCGCCGCGCGCGCAAAGACCGTAATATCCGACACATTGGGCGAGAGCTTGACGAAGAGCGGATAACGCGCAGCCTTTTTCGAGGCCGCCACCACTTCCTCGGTCAAGTGCGGATCGCTGCCGTAGACAATGCCCCCGCAGCGGGTGTTGGGGCAGGAGATGTTCAGCTCGTAGGCCGCGATCCCATCTCCCTCGTTCAGCAGGTTGATGCAGCGCACATAATCTTCCGTGGAGTAAGCAAAGACATTGACCACTACGCGGGTCTTGAGGCTGCGCAGAAATGGCAGCTTTTCGCTCAGAAAACGCTTCGCTCCCACATTCTGCAAGCCGATAGCATTCAGCATTCCCGATGCGGTTTCGTAAATGCGCGGCTCCGGGTTGCCTTCCATGGGGTCGGCCGAGATGCCCTTCACACACACCGCGCCGAGCCGGTTGAGGTCGATGAGATGGGCAAATTCCTTGGCATAGCCAAAGGTTCCGCTGGCCGTCCACACCGGATTCTGAAAACGCACTCCGGCGATCTCAGTTTCTATCTGGGGGGTGAAGGTTTCGGCCGGCGATGAGGTTGCTGCCGCACGCGGCGGCCGAGCGACGCGCGCCCTGCTTGGCGCCTTGGTGTTCCCCGCCGATTCTGTTTTGCTCATGCGCACTTCCCCTGAATGCTACCGCCAGACGATCTTCTCCGCCCAGAAGACCGGCCCTTCGGTGCAGACACGCTGGTAGGCTTCGGCTTCGTCGCCTTCACTGTGAACGCGTATGCAGCAACCCAGGCACGCCCCAAGCCCGCATCCCATGCGATTTTCCATCGAAACCAGACATGGGTGATGAAAGCGGTTGGCCAGCTCGACCGTGGCGCGCAGCATGGGGCTCGGGCCACAGGCGATGATTAGAAATTTCTTGTCCAGGCGCGCGGCCAGGTATTCTTCCAGTGGCCGCGTCACATAGCCGTGGTGTCCGGCCGAGCCGTTCTCGGTGGCGAGCTGCGTGGCCCGCACCAGCGGCTTGAATTCCGCCCTGCCTACCAGATCCGCGCGGCTGCGCGCTCCGAAAAACAGACGCTGTTTGAATCCCATCTCCGCCAGCCGTTTGGCGGGCAGCAGCAGAGCCGCAATTCCGATGCCGCCGGCGACCTGCAGGATCTCATCCGCTTCGCGAGCCCGCGGCAAGTATTCCTCCTCGACAAAGCCGTGGCCGAGCGGTGCCAGCAATCCGACTTTGTCGCCCTGCTTCAACTCGGCAATCATGCGTGTCCCTCGCCCCACCGCCTTATAAAGGAGCTGAAGGATACGCGGCGATTGCCCGGGCCGGGACTTCGCTCTCGCTGTACGCAACTGTGGCGCGCGGCCATCGCCCGCCAGCACGTTGAAGATGCTCATGGGACGGCGCAGCAGCACGTCGGAGCGGCCAAGGATGCGCAGCATGGCAAACTGCCCCGGCTGCATGGCCGAGGCCTGCCGCGGAGCATCCAAACTCAACAGGTAATGGCCTCCAGTGAGGGGACGATTCTCACGGATGGCAACGATCTCATCGTGCATCGGCATTAGGCTAAGCACCACCTGGAAATGTTCGCTTGATACTGCTCCCTCATTACGATTGGCAGCGTGCTCATCGATTCTATACCGCTATACCGCAGGTGCCATCGGCGGCGCGAATCCCCCTGTTCTCGACTACCGCGATCAGGTTTGGCCATCATTCGAGCGCTGTTCCTCTGCGTTCGGGAATGAGCAGTGCGGTCGCCACCATGTCGATTACATAGATAACGGCCAGCAAAGCGATCGTCAGATGAAAGGAGTAACGAACCGCCATCGTGCCGACGGCAACAGGTCCAAAGCCACCGACGGCGCGGCCCAGATTAAACAACACGTTCTGTGCCGTAGCCCGCGCCTGCGTGGGGTAGAGCTCCGACATCAGCGCGCCGTAGCCGCCGAGCATGCCGTTGACGAACGCGCCCATCACCGCTCCGCCGATCAGCAGCGCTGCCGGCGTAGTGAGGGTGGCGTAGACAACCACCATAATCGCCGCGCCCGCCTGAAAGGCGAAGAACACTGGCCGCCGGCCGATCCGGTCGGCAAGCTGGCCGAAAGTCCAGATGCCGCAACACATCCCGAGCACCGTAACCGCCGTCCACACGGCAGAGCGGGTCAAGGTGTAGCCGAACTGACGCGATAGGTAGGTCGGCAACCAGATCATCAGGCCAAAATAACCAAAATTTTGCACCGAGCAGAGGATGAACATGCCGACGCTGACTTTTGTCGTCGGCGTATCTTTGACCAGCATCCACACTGGCATGCCTTCGCGCCGCGCCCGCGAGCGTTCGACGAACAGCTCGGGTTCGCCAATCGCTCGCCGTATGATGAACGAAACCAGGGCCGGAACCAAGCCCACCGCAAACATGCCGCGCCAACCAATGTGCGGCAACAGCAGCGGCGTCACCAAGGCAGCGGCCAGCACCCCGCTCTGCCAGCCCAGACCGACATAGGATGAGACTCGCGCCCGCATGTTCGCCGGCCAAGTCTCGGCTGCCAGCGCCATGCCGATTCCGAACTCTCCACCCAAGCCAATACCGGCGATGGTGCGGTAAGTGAGCAGATCCCAATAGCCGCGAGATAACGCGCACAGACCGGTAAAAACGGCGAAGAGAAGAATCGTCCAACTCAGCACCTTGACGCGGCCCACATAGTCGCTCAGCACGCCGAAGGCGAGTCCGCCGATGACTGCCCCGAGCAGCGTCCCAGTCACCAGCGAGCCGGCTTGAGCTGCGCTCAGCTTCAGGCTTGCGGAAACGGCGCTGAGGATAAAGCCAAGAATCAGCAGATCGAAGCCGTCCATGGCGTAACCCACGGCCGAAGCGAGCAACGCCTTTTTGGCGTAGCTATCCGGCTGGCCGGCAGAGTGAACGGGAACCGGCGATCGGGAAAGCGAATCCCGAAGAGAAGGCGGCATTAGGCACTCGCTTTCTGCAAGTTGCGTGGTTATGCCGGTTGGAAGGCTGAATCATAAAATTTGCCACTCGCCGATGCAAGCGTTTTTCCGCCACCTCTCCACCCAAGAGAATGACCACTTGCCCGCCGTCGTCGCGGCCTCCAACCTGGCACGCGCAAATACGGCGCATGGCAGACCACTCTGCCGGTAGGTGACAAAAGTCTTGCCCGACACGTTGCGCTACGATACTTTACTGGTTGAGATTTCCCGATAACTAACGATCGAGCACCAATGACTACTTCTCCCCGCAATACCGCTTCCATCGATGCCCGCTCACGACTTATGGTCGCGCTTGATGTGCCGACAGCCCGCGATGCCCGGCGCATCGTCGACCAACTGGGTGAACGAGTAGAGATATTCAAGGTCGGCCTGGAACTATTCACCGGCACCGGGCTGGAATTTGTGCGTGAACTCCAGGCGCGCAACAAACAGGTATTCCTCGATCTCAAGGTTTTTGACGTGGGTGAGACCGTCAAGCGCACGGTGAAGGTTGTGGTCGATGCCGGCGTGAGTTTCCTGACCATTCACGGCAACAGCGAAATCATCACTGCGGCGGCTGAAGCCAGGGGCGGCAGCAAGCTGAAACTGTTGTCGGTCACCGTGCTTACCAGCCTGGACGTTAAGGATATTCGCGATCTTGGCTTCGAGTGTTCGCTGCAGGAGCTGGCGCTGCATCGCGCTATGAGAGCGCTCGAAGCGGGCGTCGACGGCGTTATTTCTTCTCCCCGGGAAGCCAAGCTGATCAAGGACGCGACGCATGGCGATCTCTTGGTGGTGACGCCCGGGATTCGACCTCTGGGCGCGCAACTGCAAGACCACAAGCGAGCCGGGGACCCGCGATCCGCTATCGAAAACGGGGCGGATTATCTGGTGGTCGGCCGTCCGATCACAGCCGCGCCGGACCCCGCCGCGGCAACGGATGCAATTACCGCCGAGATGCAACTCGGTTTCAGTTCGCGGGCGTGAGGCGTGCGAGCCGGTGCCGTGGCCGATCTTCCGGCGTCGGCGCGAAACTGTGGGCACCAGGCAAATTGATCCACGCTGCTGAAAAACTAAGTTGATGGAAGCCGGGAACAAAGCGGGCAAGGCGCGGTTTGCAGATCAGGCGGCGATTCGCGGGCTGGTGTGCGAGATTGTCGCCCGCGTCTGCCGCCAGCAATTGGCCCAGAGCCTGCGCAGTTTGCTGCTCACCGGCAGCCTGGCGCGCGAGGAAGCGACCGTTCTCCCCCATCCCGGTGGTTGCCGGATGTTGGGCGATGCCGATTTCATTGCCGTCTTTGAACGCCATGCGCCCTTGCCGGCAGCCGGCGCGGTGGCGGCCCTCACTGCGCAATGCGAGTCCGCCTTGCGCGCCGCCGGCGTCATCGCCCATGTTGGCATGGCAGTTGTTTATGACGATTATTTTCGCCGGCTTCCCGCCCACATCTTGACCTATGAACTGCGTTGCTGTGGGCGCATCGTCTGCGGCGATGAAACTTCGCTCGCGCTGATTCCGCGTTTTCCCGCCTCGGCCATCGACAAAGAAGATGCATGGCGACTGCTGGCCAACCGCACCATCGAGTGCCTCGAACTGTCCAGAGTCCGATCCCCAGCGCCGGTCCAGGCAAACGCCAATCTGCCGTCGGATGACCTGCACTATCGCACCGTGAAGCTGTTCCTGGATATGGCAACTTCACTCCTCGTGTTTGTGGACGCCTACGAGCCCACATATGCGCAGCGGGCACAGAAGTTGACACAGTTAGCGGAGCGCCTGCCCGAGCAAGCGAGACCTCCCTTTGCCATGAGAGTTTTTGCCGGATGTGTCGACCAGTGCACCCGGTGGAAATTAGCTCCTCGCGGGGACGGGATACCCAACAAGGATGGGGTTGGCTTGTTGGGGTGCAATGGGCGCACTGCTGATTCGGAAATCGCTCGCGAAGCCTTCGACTACGCCTGTCGGCTGTGGCGTTGGGAGTTGGCGCAACTAACTTCAACCGGGCCCGAAGCTTCGCCGGAGACTCTGTTCGCCGCCATGGCTGCCCGGCAAAGCGCTTGGCAGAAGTTTCGCGGATGGCTCTACGTCGCCCGGCGCACTGGCTGGCTGCGCAGCGTGCGAGCCTGGCCGCGCTGGATGAGGATGGCCTTCGATCGCACTCCGCGTTATTACGTTTATGAGGCAGCTTGGCGGTTGGCGGTGAACGATGATTGCCCTCTCGACCAGGCTGATATTCGCCGCATCAGAGCGTTGCTGCCGGTCGCCGGTCGGGATGATCAAGGCGTTGCCGCGCCCAGAGAACAGCTCATCCGCGAGCTGGTGTGGAATTACCAGACTTTTCTGATGGAGACACGCGCATGACGTGGCGGGAGAGTCGCCTGAACCGCCGTTTGTTCAACTGAAAAGGCCGCGCAGTCGCAAGCGTTGGCGGTATTGGAATTCATACGCCTTCCGCGCCCAGGCAGCCGAACGCCAATAGCACTTATGCCAACGTTTGAACTCGTGCAGAGTGCCGCCGAACTTGCTCTTGAACTGTCCATATCCGCACATGTTGTAGATGCGAATCCCGCGTTGCGCGGCCATTTCCATCGCGGCCCACTGCATCAGATCATTGGGAAAATGCTTCCAGCCAGCCATGCGGTTGCCGGTGAAAGCGAAATATACGGTACGGTCGTCGTGCGGAAACAAGCCGGTAGCGGTAATCGATCCGTCGGAATCTCGCGTCTGCAAAGCGAAGAGCAAATCCGCCGGTTTGAGCTGTTTGAAAATGATTTCCGGACATTCCACGCTGAACGCCGAAGGTGCTTTCTTGCGCTGCAGAATTTCTTTGTAGCCGTCGAACAGTTCAGTGGCAAAAGCAGGATCATCCGTATCTTCG
>Ga0335078_10013913_pt1 | contig 11924 bp, 8 predicted proteins | sample Lox_Sample_32_FD_206711 | JGI IMG/M metagenome (GOLD analysis project Ga0335078, IMG submission 206711) | Soil microbial communities from Loxahatchee National Wildlife Refuge, Florida, United States - Lox_Sample_3.2 | ecosystem: Environmental > Terrestrial > Soil > Wetlands | place: USA: Florida... | reverse complement strand
ATGCTGGCCAGCGGCTGATTGATGATCTCCAGTTTCTCGAGCGCTTCGGCCGCCGCGTGCAACTGGCCGATTCCTCCATCGATCAGGATCAGGCTGGGCATTGGCTTATTCTCGTCGCGCACGCGCCGGTACCGTCGCTCCACGGTTTCGCGCATGCTCGCGAAATCGTCACGCAGCAATCCTTCCGATTTCTCGCTGTGCTCGGCCATGGCGTCGCCGCGAATGATGAATTTGCGGTAGTCCGATTTTTTCATCCGGCCGTCTTCCCATACAACCTTCGAGGCGACCGTGTCCGATCCCTGAATATGCGAAATGTCGAAGCATTCAATCCGCTTCGGCGGCTCCGGCAGGCCGAGCGCGGATTGCACGGCCTCTGCGATCGCCTTGGACGTCGGTTTCAGCACGCGAAAGCGCTGAATAAATGAATGTCTCGCATTCTTCTCCACCAGCTCCAGAAACGCATGCTTTTGCCCGCGCTGCGGGTTCACTATTTCCACGCGGTGCCCGGCACTCTCCGAGAGCACATCCTGCAGCAGCGAGCACTCCTCGAAATCCATGGGCACGTGAATGTAGCGCGGCAAATAGGCGGCATCGAGATAGAGCTGTTTCAGCAGTGACGGCAGAAATTCAGCGGGATCGAACTCCTCGAGATTTTCCCAGTAGAAGTCGCGGCGGTCGACAACCCGCCCGCCTCGCATGTGGAAGAGATTGACGGCCACTTGTGGAGGTTCCGCATACCACGCGAGCACGTCCGTATCGTCGCCCTGGGCTGCGGCGATTTTTTGCCGTTCTTCCATCTCGGCCAACGTGCGCAGCAAATCGCGGTACCCCGCCGCCTCTTCGTAGCGCTCCTCGATCGACGCGCGCTCCATCCGTTCCGTCAGGCTTCGCGAAAGCGCATTGCGCCGGCCCTCGAGGAATAACCGCACATCGCGCGCCGCTTCCGCGTAACGCTCGTCCGTGACAAGCCCCGCGCACGGACCCAGGCAGCGGTGAATGTAGTATTGCAAGCACGGCCGCGGATGCTGCCGCTCCAGATCGACTGTGCACGACGGCACCAGAAAATGCCTGTGAATCAGGTGAACGAGCCGGTACGCAAGACTCGCAGGAAAATACGGCCCGAAATAGAGGGAGCCATCTTTGGTCAGCCGCCGCGTAACGTACACCCTGGGATATTTTTCGAACGCCGTGTAACGGATATAGGGATACGTCTTGTCGTCGCGCAGCAGAACGTTAAACTTCGGCTGGTGCCGCTTGATCAGATTATTTTCGAGCGCCAGCGCTTCGCGCTCGTTGTCCACGATGATGTACCGCACATCGGCGATCTCGCGAACGAGTGAGCCGGTCTTCGCATCGATCCACCGCGACTCGAGGAAGTACGATTTCACCCGGCTCCGCAGCGAGCGCGCTTTCCCCACGTAGAGAATCTTTTCGCCGGCGTCCAAAAACAGGTAAACGCCGGGCTGCGCGGGAATCTGTTCGACTTTTTGGCGAAGTTCCATGGTTGCGCGCTAAAATGGCGGACGAACGACAGTGGCTGTGCGGAATTTTCGACTGATACAACTATTATGATAGCAGACGCGCTCTAATGGCGACGAGAACCGGCATGCGAGCCAAACTGATTCAGCTGCTCTTGGCAAGCCTCTTTTTCGTGGCTCCCAGCCTTGCTGCGCAGCAGAACCCGAATCCAGATTCCAATCAGAATCCGAGTCCAAATCAAAATCCAAATCCAAATCCGAATCCGGACGGAAATCAGGGCCAGAATTCACCGCGGGGGAAGCATTCCAAGTCCAAGAAACCGCAGGCCCCTCAGCAAACGCCGATGATCGACACGGATGAGCCCCCGAAGGCTGCTTCAGCAGAAGAAGACATCGACGTCGCGGCTTATTACATCCGCAAGGGCGACCCTGACGCGGCCATCCCGCGACTCCGGGAAGCTATTCAGGAAAAGCCCAAACTCGCCAAGCCGCGGCTGATGCTCGCCGAAATCTATGAAAAAAGGGGCGACGACCGCGCGGCGCTTCAATGCTACAAGGATTACCTTCAGGCGGTTCCCAGCGCGCCGGACGCCGGAAAAATACAAAAGAAAATCGACAAGCTCTCGAGCAAACCAGGCGATTAGCGGGTAGCGATTCGATTATCGGTCCTGTAGGACCCAATCCGGAGTGGTCTCCGTAAACTGAAAGCCGTAACGCTGCCAGGGCGAGCCGGCAGATTCCTTGCGAATCGTCACCGCGCGGCCCGCCAGCCGCTCGTTCGCCCCCGCCGTGACGAACACTTCCACGGGCGCGCCTTTCACCAGCGATACTGGACAAATCGCGATGAATCCGCCCGCGCTCAGGTTATCGGTCGCAGTCTCCAGCTCGAACGCTTTGCCTGCGCCATCCGTGCCGCGCAGTTTGATGGGCACTCGCATCTGCACGCGCTTGTGCTTCCTGCGCTCGGGCAGTTTGTTTTGAAGTTCCGTCGCAAGCGTCGCCTTCAGCGCTGCGAAGTCGATCGGCTTCTGGAAATAGCCCTTGGCCCCCAGATTCGAACAGTGTTCGCGGTATTTCGCGCCTGCCTCACCGGAAATCACGTAGATGGGAATTCGCGAGGTGTAACTCAAGTTATGAAGGCTCTGGCACAGCTCGAAACCCGAGTAACCGGGCATCATCAGGTCCATCAGAATCGAATCCGGCTTCTGGCTCAGCGCCAACGCTACCGCCTGCTCCGGATTGCCCGTTTCGACCACATCGTATGTATCCGAGAGCCGTATGTGCACCAGTTTGCGAATCTGCTCGTCGTCGTCCACAACCAGAACCTTTGGCCGCGCCGGTGCGCTCGTGCTGTCGAGAACATTCGCCGTGCTGGTTTTGCTGCTTAGCGTGCTCATTTGGACTCCGTCGCGACGGGGCGATCGAGCGCCTCGCGAATCTTCTGCCGCAAGACATCTCTCGTGAACGGCTTCGAAAGAAAATCGCTTCCCGGCGAGAGATTCGTTTGCGATCCCACGCCCTGGCCGGTGTAGCCGGACATAAACACCACTCGCGTTTCAGGCCTTTGCCGCGCCAGCGATCGAGCCAGCTCCGGTCCGCCCATTCCCGGCATCACCACGTCGCTGAGCAACAAATCAATCGCGCCGTCGTGGTGATTGCTCAGTTCCATTGCCTCGAGGCCGTCGCGGGCTTCCAGGACCCGGTAACCGCTGAGTTCCAGAGTCGTTCGCGTCAGAGTCCGCAAAGACGCCTCATCTTCCACCAGTAAAATCGTTTCAGTTCCGGCAGCTGCTTTGGCGGGCCCGCGCGCCGAAACGGATTCACGAATCTCCTCATCGACGCGCGGCAGAAAAATCTTGAATGTCGCTCCCTCACCGGGTGCGCTTTCGATGTCAATGTACCCGCCGCTTTGTTTCACGACGCCGTAGACCGTGGCTAGCCCTAGGCCGGTGCCTTTGCCTTTTTCCTTGGTAGTGAAAAACGGCTCGAACGCCCGCGCTCTGGTTTCGGCGTTCATTCCGACGCCCGTGTCTGTCACGGTCAAGCAGACGTAGCGCCCCGCCTGCACGGGATACGCATAGCGCCGAATGAAGGCGTCGTCGATCACAAAGTTTTCAGTCGAAATGGTGAGCCTTCCTCCCTTCGGCATCGCGTCTCGCGCATTCACGGCGAGGTTCAGGACCACTTGCTCGAGCTGCCCTTGATCGGCTTTGATACGTCCCAGGTCGGGGGCAAGCGTTGTTACCAGTTCGATGTCCTCTCCGATGAGCCGGCGCAAAAGCTTCCCCATCTCCGAGACGGCGCTGTTCAAGTCGATCACCTTCGGAGCCAGCACTTGCTGCCGGCTGAACGCCAGCAACTGTCGTGTGAGAGACGCGGCGCGTTTGCCGGCCTTCAGGATTTCGTCAACGCTCCCTCGCAAAGCGTTGGCCGGTTGAAGCTGTTCTTGCAGGAATTCGGAGTAGCCGATAATCACCCCGAGCAGATTGTTGAAATCGTGCGCGACGCCGCCGGAGAGCCTTCCGACCGCTTCCATTTTCTGCGCCTGGCGGAATTGCTCTTCGAGCTGGCTTCTGGCGGTTACATCGCGGTTCACGATGATGAGCTTTTCTACGCGGCCGTCTTCATCGAATATCGCACTCGCTCCCGATTCGAGTACACGCCAGCTTCCGTCTTTATGGCGCATGCGATATTGAATGCTGCGGCCAATGCCTTTATCCCGTGCCTGGCGCGCAGCTTCTTCCACCTTCGCGCGATCGTCCGGATGAATTTGTTCGAACGAGGACGTGTTTTGCAGCTCTTGCGGCGTGTAGCCGAGAACTTTTTCGTACGCCGGGCTGTTGTAAAGCCTGTTTCCGTGCGTATCCACAACTGCGATCATGTCTCCCGCGTTCTCGGTAATCAGGCGGAACAGTTCTTCACGCTCGGTCAGTTCGTTGCGGATGCGATATATCTGAAACTGCTGGTAAATCGTGTAGACGTCGAAGAGCAGTACAAGGGCGACCAAGCCGCGGATGGCCAGATTGATTGGCTCGTTATCAAACGCTTCAGCGCGCTGCCCGATCGGGAACATGAAGGAGACGATCCCTGCCGTCAGGACCAGCGTCACCAGAATCGCAAAGCTCCACAGCACCCATTCCCTCCGCTCGATGCGCTTTAGGAGCAGGTGCGGGCTGCGGCTCGAAGGTTCTCCGGACATTTGAGCTAGGGCGGTCGCTTGCAGAGTCGGCTCCTGAGAAGCAGGTATGGCGAGTCTGGCCCGCCAAAAAGGCAAGAGATACTCGTCCGTTACACCAATCGGCCGTAAATGAGGCTTACTCCAGAGGGAAAGTGCTACCCGTAACCTAAGTTAGCGGAAGGTCGCCAGAAAGCGCTGCGCGCGCTCGTAATGATCGAATTGCCTCTCTTCTTTGCGAAAAGCGGCGGAATGCGACGTGCGCCGGCAGGCTCCAAATCGAGTCGGGTATTTCACGTGCAACATCTCATGATAAAGCACATAGGCGACGGCAAACACCGGCACATCCGGCCCATCCAGCTTCGCGCTTAGGATGATCTGATTCAGTGCCGGATCGAAACACCCCAGTTGCCTCCGCCACAGTCGCTTGCTCCATCCAAGGTGCGTTCGGGGAAGGGAGCCGCCGAAATATCTGCGATTGATGCTCTCAAACAAAGCTGTCAAGTCGTGGTGCTGGCCCGCGGGCCGATGCCCCAGCTTGGGAGCCCTTCGCTGCCGCAATCGTCGCAGCCGGAGTAGCGTCGAGGTCGCCTGTGAGAACCGCCGGTATACCTCGACCAGTTCCACCGGCGGACTCCTTCGATACAATCGGCTCAGCAGAACGGCAGCGACTGCCTCAAGCACCGCAGGGGACGCATTCCGAAGCGTATCCGAAATTCGCACCTGCGCCGTGTCCTCGCGCAGGCGGATCGTGTGAGTCAGCCCGGAGTAGGGATAATACTCAACTACGAAGTGAGGCGCTCGTCCTTCGCACCCGATGCGTGTGTAAATCCTTCGGAAGATCTGATGCCCGCCGGGCACATGCTTTGAGAGCGGGCCGCGCATTCTCAAGAAGGCTTTCTCCGGACCGGGGCAGGAAGCATCTCTTTGAGAGCGTCTTCCACGTCTGATTGGGCGTCTTTCGTGCCCTGTATGGCGTCATCGAGGCTGTCGCGGTAGTCCTCGATGTTCTTTCCGTTCTTCTCGTAGTTCTGAAGCTCGTCCAAATGCTCGTTGAGCTTCGATTGCATCAGCTTTAAGGCTGCATGAATGTCCATCTGCTTTTCGCGCGCCACGGCGATCTGGTCGGCTCCGTCGTCCACGCAACCGGCATACGCATTCAGCAACCCATTCAGAATGTCCGTGCGACGCCGCTCTGGCGTGGTGCGATTGAGCTCGTAATCGAATTTCTTGAGCCGGTCGTCGGCGAACGCCATATACAGCTTGATGCGATCGCTCGGAGTGCCCGCATCGCGGATTTTGTCAGCTTCTTCCTCGCTCAAATAATCCTTTGGCTCGAATTGCGCGGAGCAAACTCGCGCTGCGACGAATGAGACCGTTCCCAGCAGGACGAACGTTGCAACGGCGCGGCGTAGCATCGGAGCTCCTATTCTACAGGCTTGTCCGGTTTTCGCGGGGGCGTCTGCTTCGGAAAAAGCTGCTCGATGAGTTGACGGTTCGCTCCATCCAACTCTTTCCGTAACTCCAGAAAAGGAGCCTGCTTATCGCTCGTCATGGCCGGGAGCAGTCCATCGATGCGGCGGAGCGATTCCTGTACCGATATTTGCAATTGCTTGAAGCCGGAGGGATGTTTCGCCGCGTCAAGCTTTAGAACCTCTAGTCCTTTCACGCATGTATCGACCTGCGCCTCATACTCCCGCAATCCCTTCAGCGCGCTCGAGAACTGGTCCGCGTCGGCGTCCGCGCGAATCTTCTGAAACTCCGCCTCGCCCAGATCGGGCATCAGCTTGGCCTTCTGGACCGGATTTGTTTCACGTTCAAAGCGCGCCCGCAGGTCCGCTGTTCGATCCTGCGCGAAAGCGGCCGCAGCGAGCGCCACTGCGACGACCGTGGCAAGCAATTTAGCTGCCCAAATTCGCAAGAAACTACCTCTGCTTCTCTTTCAGCTCGCGGGTGAGCGTGCGTACGCGGGACGTCGATACGAAATACATATCGCTGTTTTCGTCCTTGTTCAACTGGAGAAATTGCTGGTACGCGGCCAGCGCCTGGGGAAGCTGCCCGAGCTTGTCGTAGCAGGTTGCGCGCAGATACCAGCTGGCGACAGGTAGTTCTTCGCGTTTGGCAAGGGTATCGAGCCCGGCGAGCGTTTCAGCATAATTCTTATTGAGATATTCGGCTCCCACAACTTGGCTCAGCAAATCGTTCGCCGAGGGGCTCAGCTTGTACGCCGCAATGAACCAGTGTAGCGCATCGGGGTAATCTTTCTTTTCAAGATACACGCGGCCGAGCCGGTCGAGAATATCGGGATCGCGCGGCGCCAAGTCGGCGGCCTTTTGCAGCACCGGCACAGCATCGTCGTAGCGCTTCTCGTGCCAGTAAATTTCCGAACGCAGTTTCAGCGCCCGCAGATTTTCGGGTCCGGCGGAAGCAGCCTTATCCAGCTCGGCCAGCGCATCGTCGTCTTTGCCGAGATCGACCAGCGCCGAGGCGCGCTCGATTCGCACTGCGGTGTCGTTCGGAGCCAGCGACAGATATGTCCCGAATTCAGCCGCCGCCTCGTCCAGCTTCTTCTGCGCCACCAGGCAGTTCGCGAGCCCAAGATGAGCCTGCTCCAGCGGCGCGCCCTGCGGGTTTAGGGCCAGCGTGGCGCGATATGCGGCCTCGGCGTCGGCGTAGCGCCGGGACTCCAACAATGCATCGGCAAAGGACACGCTGATCTCCACATCTTTAGGATCGAGCTTGCGCGCCGCCTCGAATTGTTCCATTGCGGGCGCGACCTTCCCGGATCGTTGAAGGGCCACGCCCAGCAGCCATTTTGCTTGTGCGTCCTCTGGTTGCAGCTCGGTTGCGTGCTCGAGCGGATCGATGGCGGCGCCGGGATCTTTTGAAAGCAGCATCGTGCCCAGGTTGCGGTACGCCGGCTCGATCTTGGGATCGGACGGCTCCAGCTCGATCGCCTTTTCATACTCCGCTTGCGCATCATCGGGCCGCTCCAGATTCGTGTAAACGTACCCGAGGTTGTAGTGCACCGACGCATCGTCCGGTTTTTTCGCAAGGTAATCCTGATAATCGCGCGCGGCGGTTTCGAAATCCTGATTGTTCACCGCATCCTGCGCGTCATTGAGCAAACGATTGAGCTCCTGCGCTGCCGCATCCCCGGAAGGGTGGTGCTTGGCTGGTGTCGCCGTCTGCGGCCCGACTTGGGCGCAGGTAACGAGGAGAAAAACGAGAAAGGGCCACCCGAGCCATTTCGAATGGCGCTTCATACGGATCTCAAAATCCGTTCGTCAGTTCTGTTTCGGAGCATTGCGAGAGACTGGGCCTTCCTTCGAAGAAGGCGCTTTAGTCGGCCGTTCATGACTCGCGCCATTGCGCGAATTTAACACGCGTGCCAGAAATTTTCCCGTGTGCGATTGCGAGTTGCGCGCCACCTGTTCGGGCGTTCCCACCGCGATCACGCGCCCGCCTTCATCTCCGCCCTCTGGCCCGAGGTCGATGATCCAGTCGGCCGATTTCATCACATCCAGATTGTGCTCGATGATCAGCACGGACGCTCCGCCATCGATGAGCTTCCGAAACGCGGTCAGCAGCTTCTGAATATCGTCGAAATGGAGTCCCGTCGTCGGCTCGTCGAAAATATACAGAATTCCGCCGTTATCCTGACGCGTGAGATGCGCGGCCAGCTTCAGGCGTTGCGCCTCTCCTCCCGATAGAGTGGTGCCGGACTGGCCCAGCCTTAGATATCCGAGTCCCACTTCATCGAGCACGCGCAAGCGCGAAGTCACCTTCGGGTGTGCCGCGAAAAATGCCAGCGCCTCGCGCACGGTCATCTGCAGCGCCTCATGAATATTTTTGTCTCTGTAGCGAACATCGAGCGCGCTGCTCTTGTACCGTGTCCCCCGGCATTCCTCGCATATGAGTTCCACATCGGCCAGAAACCGCATCTCGACAGTCACCGTGCCATCGCCCTGGCACGCTTCACAGCGTCCGCCCGGAATGTTGAACGAGAAATGGCCAGGCGTCAGGTTACGTTTTCGCGCCTCCGGCGTCGCCGCATACACTTCGCGAATTGCGTCGAACGCCTTCAGGTACGTCGCCGGGTTCGATCGCGGTGTGCGGCCAATCGGCGACTGGTCCACCATCTCGGTTGCCTGTATCGCGTTATCGCCTTCGATCCGATCGCAACATTCGCGCCAGTTACCGCCCGCGCGCTTGGCTTCCAGCGCTTTGTAAATCACGTCATAGACGAGCGTCGATTTGCCCGAACCCGAAACGCCCGTCACCGCCACCAGCATCCCGAGCGGAATGGTGACGTCTACACCCTGAAGATTGTGGCTCCGCGCGCCGAAGATCTTCAGGAATTTCCCGTGCGGCCTGCGCCGATACTGCGGCACGGCGATGCGCAAATCCCCGCGCAGATACCGGCCCGTCAGTGATTGCGGGTCGGCCAGCAGCTCCTCGCGCGTTCCGGCGAACATCACTTCGCCTCCATGTTCGCCGGCGCCGGGTCCAAGGTCGAGAACGCGATCGGCCGCCAGGATCGTGTCGGGATCGTGCTCCACCACCACCAGTGTGTTTCCCAGATCGCGCAACCCCTTCAGAATCTCGATCAGCCGGTTCGTATCCCGCGGATGCAATCCAATTGATGGTTCATCCAGCACGTACAAAGCCCCCACGAGATGGGACCCGAGCGATGTCGCGAGCTGAATCCTCTGCGCCTCGCCTCCGGAGAGTGTCGATGTGAGCCGGTCCAGCGTCAGATAGTCCAGGCCGGTTTCGTCCAGAAATCGCAACCGCTGCTGAACTTCTTCCAGCACCTTGTCGGCGATTACGGTTTCCGCGGGACTCAATTGCAGCCCATCGAAAAAGGGCCGCGCTTCCTTCACGGTCATCCGACAGACTTCTGTGATCGACTTGCCTGCGATTCTCACCGCGCGCGCTTCGGCTCGCAGCCGCGTTCCGCCGCAATCCGGACAGGTTGCGTAACCGCGATAGCGGCTCAAAAACACGCGGACGTGCAACTTGTACTTCTTGCGCTCGAGGTACGCGAAGAATCCCTTCACGCCAGGAAAATCCTCGTTGCGATCGCCGTCTAGAATTGCGTTCCGCTGCGCCGCGGTCAAATCGCGGTAGGAAATATCGGAGGGAATGCCTTTGGCGCGCGCGTACCGCCTCATATCCATCGCCAGTTGCCGGTAGCGCGGCTTTGTCCAGGGCTCAATCGCGCCTTCCGCAAGCGACTTGCCCTTGTCCGGAATCACCCGGTCGAGATCGAAGTCGATGGTGTTGCCGAAGCCCTGGCAGCGCGGACACGCGCCGTACGGGTTATTGAACGAGAAAAGCCGCGGTTCCGGCTCCTGATACGTCGCGCCGCATTTCTTGCACTCGAATCGCTCGCTGAAGACGAGCCGCTCCGGCGCGGGTTTTGCCGGATCGTCTGAAACGAACTCCAGAATCGCTTCGCCGCGCCCTTCTCGATAGCAGATTTCGATCGAATCTACAAGGCGCGAACGGATCTCCTGCGAAAGCGCCAGCCGGTCCACCAGCACGTAGACCGGCTTGTTGAAGTCGACGTCGAGAAGCTCCTCCGGCGTCGCGAACTCGAAAACCCGCCCCGCCTGATAGAGGCGGTTGAATCCGCGCTTGCGCAGGTTGACAAGTGCCGCTCGAATTGCATCTGCGCTGGGCTTTGCCGCCGATTTTCGCGCCTTGGCCAGCCCCTCGTGTCCGGAGCCAGGCGCATCCGCTCTCAGAGAGAGCTCGTAGAGAACGTAGAATCGCCGCCCCTCGGGAAAAGCGAGCACGCGCGCGGCAATCTCATCGAGCGTGTCTTTGCGCACCTCCTCGCCGCATTTCAGGCAAAAGGTGTGTCCCGTGCGCGCGTAGAGCAGACGCAGGTAATCGTAGATCTCGGTCGCCGTGGCCACCGTCGATCGAGGGTTCCGCGTCGAATTCTTTTGCCGGATCGAAATCGCCGGAGCGATTCCCGAGATCTCGTCCACGTCGGGCTTTTCGATTCGTTCCAGGAACTGCCGCGCGTAGGCCGAAAGCGACTCGATATACCGGCGTTGTCCCTCGGCGTAAAGCGTGTCAAACGCCAGGCTCGATTTGCCCGACCCAGATACCCCCGTGACCACCGTAATCGCGTTGTGTGGGATCGTTACGTCGATATTCTTCAGGATGTGTACACGCGCGCCCCGGACCTGGATTGCCTCCTCCGAATCGTGCTCGGCTAGTCGAGCCACTCGGGGCGAGCCTGTGCTCCCAAGATTCGCGCTCTCAGTGGATTCCCTTGCCATCAGCGTAAACAAAAAATTATACACCTTTGCGTCAAACTTCTGTAGATACGAACTCCATTGCCAGAAAACACCTTTCTATGCGATATGGATAACCACGATGCACCGTTCCCTCTGGGTATTCTTACTGGCGTTGGTCTTGAACATCGCTTCGGCACAAGGCAGGGAGAAGGTTTCCCTCGCGGACCTGCCGAAACATGCGATCGAGCAGTCGCAACTGACCGAGCCAGGTTCGCAACCGTTCCATTTAAAGGCTAGGGTCTTCGAATCCACCGACCGCGACAATGACAGCCACAATGCAGAAATCGAAGAATACTGGGTCGCACCCGACAAATGGCGGCGCATCGTAAAGGCGAATGATTTCTCCGAAATACTGATCATGAACGGTGACAAGACAAGTGAGCAGCTTACCGGCGACTATTACCCCAATTGGTTGCGAACTTTCGTCGATGCCATCTTCGATCCCGGCGTTCATTTGGAGGGCGTGGACATGTCTAGTTCCGCAGACATCCCGCGCGGATATGTAACGCCCCAGGGGACTGTCCGCATCGGCGATGTTGGTCCGGAAGTTTGTCGCCGGTTTATGTTTCTGGCCTCCAATCCACCGGTGACCAACAAAGTCTTCTCGACGTATTGTTTCAAAGACGATTTGCTCGAATCAGTCGGGATTCCCGGTTATGACGTCAGCTATGGCGACTACAAGAAATTCGGCGAGAAACACGTGGCGCGCAAGCTCGGCCAATACATCGAATCAGGAACGGAACTGGAAGCCGACATCACCGAACTCACTGATCTCTCGTCGCCCGACGAGACTCTATTTGCCGTTGACCAGACAAATATTCCGTTAAGAACCGTCCCTATTCGTGAGCAAACACTGCGTGGAATGATTGTCAGCGCGACCGAGATCCAGTGGCCAACTCTGACGAGCGGCCGGAACCCCGGCACCTTAAGCATTTACGTCTGTATCGACCGGCA
>Ga0335078_10013909_pt1 | contig 11927 bp, 4 predicted proteins | sample Lox_Sample_32_FD_206711 | JGI IMG/M metagenome (GOLD analysis project Ga0335078, IMG submission 206711) | Soil microbial communities from Loxahatchee National Wildlife Refuge, Florida, United States - Lox_Sample_3.2 | ecosystem: Environmental > Terrestrial > Soil > Wetlands | place: USA: Florida... | reverse complement strand
GTCGAGCCTGGTCGGGGCCGCGCGCGAGCACACCGGGCTCGGCACGGTCCACCTCGTCTTCAGGCTCGACCGGGAAACAAGCGGGATCGTCGTCCTGGCGAAGAACCCCTCCGTGGCGGCCCGGCTGCAGACGGCGATGCAGGAGCGCCGTGTGGGGAAGACGTACCTCGCGATCCTGACGGGCGAGCTGGCCGGCGCGCACAGGGTCGACCAACCCCTCGGCGACGACACGTCGAGCCCGATCTTCATCAAGTCGGCCGTCCGCCCGGACGGGCAGCCGGCCGTGAGCCGGTTTGACTGCCTGTGCCACGCCGGGGGCTTCACGCTCGCTCGGGTGACGACCGAGACCGGCCGCAAGCACCAGATCCGGGCGCATGCCCAGTGGCTGGGCCACCCCTTGGTCGGCGACAAGATCTACGGGCCCGACGCCCGGCTCTACCTCGACTTCATCGACCGCGGCTGGACCCCCGAGCTCGAGGCCCGGCTGCTCCTGGCGCGCCAGGCGCTTCACTGCGCAAGGATCGAGATCGACGTCGCGGGCGCGCCGTCGGTCTTCGAGGCGCCGCTGCCCGCCGACATGCGCGCCTTCTGCGAACGCTACGGCCTCGCGCCGGGAAGCGCGGCGGGCGGACCCGGCGTTTGACTGCCGGCGGAATCCGGTCGCCAATCCCCCGGCCCCAACGCAAGCTGGCGCGCACCCCCCCGGGCCTACGCCAGTCGCGGTGGCTCCGCCCGGGGCCGAACATGGATCCGCTCACCCCACCGTGAAGTTCGCATCGGCAAGCACCCTCCTGGTCGCGGCGCTAGTCAGCGTGCTCTCGGCCGTGCCCCGCCTCTCGGACTTGAGGCAGGTCGAGCCGGACGCCCGGCTCTTCGTCCTGCGGGTCAGGATGGCCTCCCGGGCCCCCGGTCGCGTCCAGCTCTACTGGAACGGCGGGCGCGGATACCAGGAGAGCGATTCCTCGGTCCTTCCCATCGCGCCGGGAGACGAGCCCGGGACCTACCGCCTTGCGATCCCCATGGGGACCTACGCCGAGCTCCGGTTCGATCCCATCGACAACGACGGGCGGGTCCTGATCGACGACGCGGCCATCGTCGATGCCCAGGACCGCGTCCTCCGGGAGATCCCGCTCGGCGACTTCGAGGCGCTCAACCAGATCAGGTCGCTCGGCCTGGAGCGCGGCCGGCTGACCGTGGACGTGACGCCGGGAGGCAACGATCCGCAGCTGCTCGTCAGGTTCAGGCCGCCGCTTGTCGTCGATGTGGCGGCGGGGCCCTTCTGGGCGGAGGCGAGGGAGGCCCTGCGCCTCTCCCTGCGGCCGTTCGCCGCCATCCTCGCCGCCTTGCTCGCCCTCGAGTTCCTGCCCGCCCTGCGGCGCGGCGCGTCGCGGCTCCTCGCTTGGCTCGGGCGGCGGCCCGGGCTCGCCGTCGCCTGCGTCGCGGCCGCCTCCGCCGCGGCCAGCTCGTACCCGGTCCTCTTCCTCGGCGAGAGCTTTGTCTCGCCGGAGATGGAGTACATGACGCTCCTCTACGACGGTCATCCGACGCTCCCGGGAGGGAGCGTCGGCCGGGTGACGCGCGCGGTCGGTTCGGACATCGGGGCGATCCTCTGGCAGCACATTCCCCTTGCGCAGGTCGAGCGGCGGGCGCTCGGCCGGGCGGAGGCGCCCTATTGGAACCGCTACAACGGCTGCGGCGTCCCCCTGATCGGCCAGGGCCAGTCGATGGTGGGCGACCCCCTGAACCTGCTCGTCGTCGCCGCGGGCGGCAACGCGTGGGCCTGGGACCTCAAGTACCTGGCCGCGAAATGGCTCCTCGCGGTCGGCCTCGGCCTGATCGTCCACCAGCTGACCGGCCGGCTGTCGGCCGCGGCGCTCGTGAGCCTCGGCGCCCCCTTCGTCGGGCTGTTCGTCTACCGGATCAACCACCCGGCGATCTTCAGCTTCTGCTACGCCCCGTGGGTCCTGTATTGCTGGCTCAGGCTGGCCCGGCAGCGCGACTGGGCGGGCATCGCCCTGTGGACGGCCGCGTTCATGGGCGCGAACGCCGTCCTCATCTCCAGCGGCACGGTCAAGGAGGCCTACATGCTGCTCGCGACCCTGAACGTCTCCGGCCTGATCGTGCTCCTCGCGACGGAGAGCGACTGGCGCCTGTCGCTCAGGAGGATCCTGGGCGCCGGCGTGGGAACGGTCCTCCTGGCCCTGATCACGAGCCCCGTCTGGCTCGTCTTCCTGGACGCCCTCAGGCACGGGTACACGGGCTACGACGTGCCGAGCGCCTTCCAGATCCAGCCCTCGATGCTGCTCGGCGCCTTTGACGAGGCCCTGTACCGCCCGCTGACCTACGGAACGCGGGTCTTCGACCCGGCCGCCAATTTCCTCGTCCTCGCCGGCCTCCTCTACTTCCTCGCGACGCTCCGTAGCCAGCTCGGGAACCGGGCGGCCGCGGCGCTGGGCGCGGGCAGCCTCCTCCCGCTGGCCCTGGCCTTCGGCCTGGTCCCGCCATCGTGGATCGTCCGGGTCCCGTTCCTCGCGAACGTGGCCCACATCGACAACTGCTTCTCGTGCGCCCTGATCATCCTCTGGTCCGTCCTCGCCGGCGTCGGGTTCTCGGCCGCCGCCGACCGCCTCGGCACGCGGGACGGAAGGGCCGATCTTCTGATCGCCTTCCTGCTGCTCTTCTTCCTGGTGTTCGGCTTCGTGGCCTTCGGCCAGGCCGCCCACAAGCCCGTGGAGAACGGGGAGGCCTTCTCCGTCGTGCGCCCGGGCCAGCCGCTCCGGGTGGCGCCCTTCGTCTGGGCGTACCTGGGCTCGCTCATCCTGGCTCTCGCCGGCCTGGCCGCGCTGGCGCGCCGGTCGCTGGCGCGGGGCCGGTTCACGCCGGCCGCGGCGCTGGGCGTCTCGCTCTGCCTCGCCGTGCTGCTCTGGAGGCAGGGCCTGCAGCCGCCCTCGGTCCACTTTGAGCAGTACACGGTCCATCCCGCCCGGCGCGCCGACTTTCACGCGCGATCCGCCGCGGTCGCCTTCGTGCAGGACAGGGGCCGCTCGGATCCGGCCCGCAGCATCGGCTTCCGGGGGAACCTGATGCCCGGCTGGAGCGACGAGTACGGCATCGAGGAGATCTGCGGCCCCGAGGCCATCTCGAGCCCGGAGCTCAGGGGGATCATCGGGGCCTCGCCGCTGCGCCGCCTGTGGGACTGGCGGGTCTACCTGACGCCCGCCGACGTCGCCTCCTGCCGGCCGGTCCTGGATTTCCTGAACGTCCGCTACTACCTCGACGTCCCCGGCGATGAGCCGGGCGCGAAGGCGCCGCTGCGGCGCGTGTTCACCGGCGACCTGGAGGTCTCCGAAAGCCCGACGGCCTGGCCGCGCGCGTTTTTCACCGACAGGGTCGCCGGCTACCGGACGCCGGCCGAACTCATCGCGCTCGTCGCCCGGGGCGACGGGCGGCCCTTCGCGGCCGTGCAGGCGGCCGACCTGGCGAGGTCGCCCGGGCTTTCGGGCATGGACGGCGCGCTGGCGCAGCGGGTGATCGTCCCCGCCTACGCCTACAACCTCACCGAGAGCTCCACCTCGCTCAGCGTTCGCGCCCCGGGCCCCGGGATTCTCGTCGTGTCGGAGGTGAACTGGCCGGGCTATGCGCACGCGCTGCTGAACGGGGAGCCGGTCGCGCTCGAGCGCGTGAACGAGGCGTTCCTGGGCGTCCTTGTCCCATCCTCGGGCGACTACGAGCTGGTCGTCCGCTATCGGCCCGGGTGCGCGTCGGCGGCCTCCGGGATGGCGGCGGCCGGCTGGGCGGCGTCGGCCCTGCTGGGAGGCATCGTCCTCTACACCCGGCGCCCGGCCAGACGCGGGCCCTGAGATCGCGGGCCGCCTTCCTCCGCCCCGGCGGCTCGGGAGGGGGGATCAGCGGGGCGCGGCCGCCCCGGGCGGCACCAAGCCCTCGCGTGAGCGGAACCGCTCAAAGGCGAGGAATCCGGCGAGGGCGAGCGACGCGAGGGCGGAAAGCGCGAGCGCCGCGGTCAGGTGGCGCGGCCAGTAGGCGAACACCAGCCGGTGGCGGCCGGCCTCAGGGATGAGCACCGCCTTGAAGGCGTGGTTCACCCGGAAATAGGGCGCGGGGGCGCCGTCGAGCGTCGCCCTGAAGTCGCCGTCGAGCCAGGCCTCGCCGAGGACGGCGATCCCGGGGCCGGGCGCGTCGACGGAGAACGCGGTGGTGTTCGCGGTCAGGAGGTAGTCGCGGGCGGGCGCGAGCGTCCGGCCCTCCTGGGAGCGCCCCAGCTCGCCGGTCGGCGTCCAGTCGTCCGCGTCGACCGAGGCGAAGGGCCTGCCGTCGCCGCGGTCGACCTGCTGCAGGAGCTCGCGCGGCGTCCGGTAGAGGGAGACCCGGTCGGTGAAGAACGCGCGCGGCCAGGCCGAGGGCGACTCGTAGAGGTCGAGGTCCCAGGACCCGACCCGGCGGTAGCCGAGCCCCCGGGGCACCTGGCTGCCCGGGTCGGCGAGCAGGTAGCGCACGTTGAGGAAGTCCAGCACGCGCTTGCGCGCCGCGAGCGTCCCGAGGCCGAGCGTGAAATGCCAGTCCCCGGGGTCGACCATGCCGGCCTCGTCCGCCAGCTGGCGGTACGGGCGGTTCATGATCGCGTCCGGCCCGTTGTAGCCCTCGAGGCCGTAGACCCCCGAAAAGCCCGCGAGGAAATCGTTGCCCAGGCCGGCGACCCTGGCCGGTTCGCCCTGCAGGGCCTGCAGGGTCGCGACCGGGGGAGAGGGCGCGGCCAGGTCGCCCCGGCGCCCGGGCATGGCCAGGTAGGTCTCGAGGGTGCGGTAGGGCAGGTGCAGGCCGTGCCGGAAGAAGAGCACGCACAGGGCGAAGGCGAGGAGGGTCGGCGCCCGGCGAAGCTCGCTCCCCCTAACCGCGAGCCACGCCAGGGAGGCGAGGGCGCCGAGGCTGAGGGCGAGGACGACGTAGAAGAAGGCGTGGTCCTGCGCCCTCGCCCAGAGTCCCGCCAGGCCGGGGCCGGCCCGCCATTGGGCCGCCGTGTCGGCGAAGTAGGCCCGGGCCAGGAGCCCCACGATCGCGAGGGCCCCGAGCGCCCGCCCTAGAGCCCACCGCCGGGGCCCCCGGCGGAGCGCCCGGTCAAGGCCCCAGCCCGCGAGGACCGCCGCGGGGACCAGGGCGACGCCGCTGAAGACGCTGTGCTCGTAGCAGACGTTGCGCAGGAACGGGACCGCGAGGATCCAGGAGGGCGGCGTGAACTGGAAGGCGACGGCCAGGGACGCGGCGAGGCCGGCCGCGCACGCGCAGGCCGCCGGCTGGCGCAGGAGCGAGCGCGGATGAACGACGGCCGCCAGCACGCCGAGGAGAATGAGCCCGTTGGCGGCCGGGACGTAGTACCGCCTGGCGTCGCTCAGCTCCCGGTAGAAGATGTCGTCGAAGAAGCCTATCAGCCACGCCCGGGGCACCTGGGCGACAAACGGCGCGTCGTAGGAGGTCCGGGCGCCCCGGAGCGCGTCCATGAAGGTCAGCCAGACGGGAGCCGCGACCGTCACGGCGAGGGCGGCGACGGCGAGGATCCGAACGGCGACGCGCAGCCTCGCCCTCCAGCCGGGGAGCGGCGCCAGCACCCACGCGAGGGCGCCCGTGGCGTTCAGGACGGCGATGGCCATGTACGACTCCTTGACGGTGCCCCCCACGACCTCGAGGACGTTAGCCCCCGCCAGGAGCAGCAGCGCCGCGGCCGCGCGCCGCCGGTCGGCGACCCCGCACAGGCGCAGCCACGCCAGCAGGATCCACGGCGAATAGCAGACGCTGAAGGTCGCGCCGTGGTTGTAGCGGAAGTTGAAGAAGGCGAAGAAGGGCGCCGCCGCCGCAATGAGCGCCGAGGGCCCGAGGCTCCGCGCGGCCTGGAGGACGCACAGCCCGAGGCCCGCCGCGAAGAAGGCGCGCGCAAGGACGAACTTGAGGTCCCAGGCCCAGCTCGCCCCCCCGGCTAGGGCGACCATCACGTGGAGCGGGTCCGGCAGCATCGACTGGCCCTGGCCGAGGAGCGTCACGCCGGCGGAGTTGAAGCGGTTCCAGAGCGGCAGCTCTCGGTCGCGCAGGATCGCCCGGCCCTGGACGGCGCTGTAGGGCAGGAACTGCCACATCATCGCGCCGATGTCCGTGCGGGGGTTCTCGGTCCAGGTGCCGGTCGGGCCCGGGACCGTGGGCGGCGACTCGCGCAGGAGCGCCGCCCCCACGTTCGGCGACACGAAGCTCCGGGCGCAGAAGACGACGGGATAGGTGGCGGCGGCGGAGGCGCCCAGCGCCACGAGGGCGACGCTCGCCTTCGGATGCGCGAGGGCGAGGGGCAGCCACCGGGCGCGGCGCTCCCAGCCGAGCTCGGCCAGGCCGGCCGCGACCAAGAGACCCAGGGTCCCCGCGAGGACGCCCCGCCAGGCTCCCGCGAAGCGCTCCAGGGGCCCGTAGCGCAGATGGACGGGCTGCCCGAAGGAGGCGAGGAGGCGGGCCGACGTCTCGCCCGGCGCCGGCCGCACGGTGAGGACCGGGCCGTCCACGGAGGAGGCCGCGGGTCCCTCGCACGTGAACGCCCCCGGGCCGATCTCGGCGGCGGCCCAGCCCCCCGGGGCCGCCACCCGGACGTGCGCGAGGCGCACCTCGGCGCCGCTGTCCGTGGGATCGAGCCGGATGGCCCGGAGGTCACCCGGGGGAAGGGGAAGCCGCACCGGCTGCATGCGGCCCAGCGGGTAGATCGCGACCGAGGCCGCGTCCGCGTCGTTGAATCCTCGGCCGGTGTCGAAGGACGCCCGCACGGTCCCGAAGCGGGTCGCGGCGACGTCGGCCTCGAGGGCGTAGGGCCGCCCGGCCCGCGGGGTGTCGCACAGGCAGACGGCCGTGGCGATGGCGGCCGCCGCCAGCAGGGTTAGGGGGATGCGCGTCACGGGCGCCGGCCCTCGGGCCGGCAAGACGTGTCCATATTCGCCGGCGCCGGGCTAAACGAGCCCGAAAAGTCGCGGCCAGCGTCAGCCCGCGGGGTTCGTGCAGGCGATCCCGATCGCGGTCACAAGCGCCGCGCGCAGCGCGCCTATCCGCGTCGCCAGCGGCAGCGACGACGGCGTCTCGACCGTGTAGGAGAGCCTCGTGTGGTGGACCTGGAGGTAGATCGACTCCGGCCACTTCTCCCGCTCCTGGGGATTCAGGACGGGGCGGATGATCCCGCCCCTGGCCTCGCGCCCCTCGATGAGGGGGCTCGGCTCGATCGGGCAGACCCGGGACACGGCCGCGACCATCGGCTCGGCCAGGCTGGGGCGCCCGTCCGGGTTGAGCTCGTAGAGGTAGAAGCCCGACATCTCCCAGTCCTCGTGGACGCACACGGCCAGGTCGAAGTTGGGCTGGCGCTCGAGCCATCCGGCGTGGGCTCGGATCTCCGGCGACGCGAGGTGCCGGTAGTCGCGGTTGAGGTCGGTGCCCGAGGCGTTCTCGCGCGTCCCCCGGGCGAGCCCGGCGGGGTTGAGCATCGGGCAGATGAACCACACGGCCCTCTTGTCGAATTCGCCGGACTCGATCAGCGAGAGGAGCGCGAGGGGCGGTGCGGGCTCGTCCCCGTGGATGCCCGCCGACAGGTAGATCCGCGGCCGCGGCCCGGGGGTGCGCTTCGTGAGGGCGACCAGCGGGAAATTTCCCGACTCGCCGAATTTCTCGGCTGTGAAGCCGGCCTTTTCGCTGGCGTTCTGGAACTTTGCCGCCAGGGCGAGCGGGTCGACGGGTGAGGCTTTGACAGCGGACACGCGTTGGTTCTTGCTGGTCCCCCGCCCGAATCACAAGCCGCAATCCGCGCCCCGTTCCATGACACAAGTCCGCGTCCGCTTCGCCCCCAGCCCGACGGGGTTCTTCCACATCGGGAGCGCGAGGACCGCGCTCTTCAACTGGCTCTACGCGCGCCACACGGGCGGCGTGTTCATCCTGCGCGTGGAGGACACGGACCAGTCCCGCAACAGCGAGGAGTTCCTCAACCTGATCTACGACAGCCTGCGCTGGCTGGGCCTGAACTGGGACGAGGGGCCCCAGGCCGGGGGCGACTTCGGGCCGTATCGCCAGAGCGAGCGGGCGGCCGTCTACGCGGACTACCTGGGCCGCCTCAGGGCCGCGGGCCGCACCTACGAGAAGGACGGCGCCGTCCTCTTCAGGATCTCGGGCGAGCCGCAGGTGATCGAGGACGCCATACGGGGAAGGGTCGCGCGGACCGAGGAGAAGGACTTCGTCATCTTCCGCTCCGACGGCAAGCCGGTCTTCCATTTCGTCAACGTCGTGGACGACATCGCGATGCGCGTGAGCCACGTCATCCGGGGCGAGGACCATCTCTCGAACACGAGCAAGCACACGGAGCTCTTCAAGGCTTTCGGGGCGCCGATCCCGGTCTACGCCCACATCCCGCTCATCCTCAAGCAGAACGGCCCCGGCAAGATGTCGAAGCGCGACCAGGGGGCCCTGGTCGAGGAGTACCGCAAGCGGGCGTACCTGCCGGAGGCCCTCGTCAATTTCCTCTGCCTCCTCGGCTGGTCCCCGAAGGACGACCGGGAGAAGCTCCCTCTCGACGAGGTGATCCGGCTCTTCGACCTGCCGGGCGTGAACCAGAGCAACGCGCGCTTCGACGAGAGGAAGCTCGCGCACATGAACATGGTCTACCTCCACGAGATGGCGCCCGAGCGCTGCCTGGCCCTCGCGCGCGACTTCCTGGTGGGCAGGGGCTTCTTCGCGGCCGGACTGCCCGACGAGGCCTACCTGCGCGAGGTGATCGCGCTCTGCCAGCCCAAGGTGCGCGCGATCGAGGACCTGCCCGGGTTCATCGGCTATTTCTTCAGCGAGGAGTACGCGATCGATCCGAAGGCCAGGGAGAAGGTCTTCTCGAAGGGAGACCCGAAGGCGCGCCTGGGCGAGTTCCTGGCCGCGCTGCCGTCGGCCGACTTCTCCGGCGACGCGGCGCTCGAGGCCTTTGTCGCGGCCCTCGCGGCGAAGCACGGCGCGGGGACGGGCGACTACATCCATCCGGCGCGCCTGGCCGTGTCGGGAACAGGCATCGGCCCGAGCTTCTACGGCATGCTGCGGGTCCTCGGGCGGGAGCGGGTCACCGCGCGCCTGCGCCGGTTCCTCGCGACGGCTTGACGCGGCCTCCGCCGGGCGGTTTCATGCGGCCCTAAAGCACACTCTGCGGGTGTAGCACAATGGATAGTGTAGCGGCCTCCGAAGCCGTCGATCCGGGTTCGACTCCCGGCACTCGCACCATAATAATGGGGGGTCGGGTCTAGTTCGGTTGGGGCTACCCTCTGCCTGATGATTGGGATCATCAATTCACCGCACCCGCCATTGATGCAGAAATTTCGTGAATTCCCTTATGTCGAATGTCCGAATGAAGTAAAAGAGAGAATTCGGCGGCACGGCATTGAGCCTCACCCAGGGTAATGATCCGGACCGGACCTAGCCTAGAAAAGGCGAGAAGGGCCGGTCTCTATTGCACTTCGTAGACCTCAACGAGCGCAACGCCCGTGTCACTGCCCGCCCCTGAAACTTGGGCAGTGTAGGCTCCTGGGGGCAGCGTGATAAGGATCGCGGAGTCTGGCGTTGCGGAAGTCCCCCATGAAAACGCGCCCACGGAGGCGCCCTCAGTGGATATTGGGGTGCTTCCGCCCCATCCGGTGTTACTAGCAATTAGCGTCGAGGTTCCGTTGCTGTTGCTTTGGTAAAGCTGCAATTGAGGGTCAGGAAGCGTCCCAGAAACTCCGAAAGGAATAAGCGCCGGTCCCGACGCGCGGACAAGGACGGTCTTCGACGTGCTTCCGCCGATCACAAAACCAGCTATCAGGATATTGCTGCCCGTGCCCACCTGCACGCGCGCCGAGATATTAACGAGGCGCGGCGTCGCGGGGGTGTACGTCCCCTCGGGTGTGGCATCGTAGACCTCTGCCAGGGCGACGCCGGAGTCGCCAGATTCCCCGGAAACGTTCGCTGTGTACGGTCCCTGAGCCAAGTCCGCTAGGAAAGCCGCATCATGGCTCGACGAATCGGTCCAAGCAAACGCTCCGACAGACGTGGCCGTGCTAGCGATCAGGGAATTGCCGCCCCAGCCGGTGTTCTTGCCCAGCAAACTGTCCCCCGACGCGGTGCTGTAGAGTTGAAGTTCCGGGTCTGGAAGTGTGCCGGTAACGCCAAAGGGAACAAGCGCAGGGCCCGAGCCTCGGATGAGTAGGGATTCCGAGCCAGATGTCCCATTTCCCCCAATGACAAATCCAGCGATGAGAATATTTGATCCCGTTCCTACGTGTGCGCGACAGGACACATTAATTAGGCGGCCAATATCCTCGGTCTGCGAAAGGCTCAGCGTTGCCGGATTACTCAGTACGGAGGCAACCGAATTCTCGACGAGACAAGCGTAGCTTCCGGCCCGCGTCGCTGTTCCCGAAAGGACTAGGGTTGCTGTTTGCGATCCGCTAATTCCGCTAACGTCGGCTAGCGCGGACCCGTTGTAATACCATTGATAGGTGATTCCGGTAGTGGCGTCTGCGGTGCGGTCGAAACCTACGCTCTGTGCCTGTGTTGATGACAAGGTTAAAGCGAGAACGACAGTCCCGCCGGGATATGTCGTATAGGACTGAGGTTCGTCAGCGATCGTGGGGCCGCCGGAGGAATTGGTCACTGTGAGAAAAGCCGACTGACTGCTCTGACTGCCACCTGTATAAGTCACGGTAACCGCATAGGCACCCGAATTGGACACCTGCACATTGGATACCGTGTAGGATGCATTCGTCGCGCCCGCGATTGGCGTTCCGTTATAGGTCCACTGGTAAGTCGGCGACGGCGTCCCGGTTGCAACAACCGTAAATGTGGCGTTCGCGCCAGCAAGGACTGCCTGACTCGCTGGCTGGGTTGTAATCACCGACACAGGTATGGGCGTGAGGGTGACACCATCCGACATTATCGCTCCCCCAAAAGCGTCCGTGATTAGAACCGAATAAGTTCCCACCGTGCTAGCATTGACAAGAGTCACAAAACTTCCTTGCGGGGGGAAATTAGCGTAGCCAGGAACGTACCCTTGGGACACTGGACTTCCATTGAGAAACCACTGATACGAGAGCGCCGATCCGCCTTGGGGCCCAATTGCCGGCAGTGAACTTGCCGTCACACTAACGGTCGCAATGGTCTCTATTTCGGGGTAGGCAACATTGGTCTCGGATTCATCAATTGTCGGTTGAGATACAATCGATGGACCGCTTGCCAAGAGGCCTTCGTCAATGCTTGTTGCCGAGGTCGCAAAAATGTGCCCCGACTGGTCGAATGCCATGCCAATTGGCACATAAGTATAATTCGGAGACAGCGGACCTAGGTTGAATGTCTCACCGATTGGCGTTACCCCTGTCATGACCGATGACCTAACCATCAGATTAACATTAGGAACGATAAAGTAGAGGTTATCAGATGAGTCGATTGCCAGGTTGCTAGAACCGGAACCCATCCCTACGTACAGATTTTGAGTCGTTACCGTCGTAACAACAGCGCCTGGTGAGATTTTCCGGATTATTAAGAGGTTCCCGCTTACAAAATCTTCGACATAAAGATTCCCTTTGGAATCGATCACAATCGCAGTCGGTTTTTCGAAGGTTGCGGCGCTGCCCGTGCCATTGGTGTCTCCTTGGATGCCTGCAGTACCCGCGAATGTCGTGACGTTGCCGCTGGGGCTGATCTGCCTTATAGTGGAATTGCCAGTATCTACGACGTACACGTTTCCGGAGGAATCTACGGCAACGGCTTGAGGATAGTTGAAATGGGCGGCTGTCGAGGCTCCGTCCGCAGATCCAGGCTCGCCAGGAACGCCAGCAAGCGTAGTGACAACCCCGGTGCTGCTTATCTTGCGAATGGTGGAATTTGCCGTGTCGGCG
>Ga0335078_10013908_pt1 | contig 11927 bp, 8 predicted proteins | sample Lox_Sample_32_FD_206711 | JGI IMG/M metagenome (GOLD analysis project Ga0335078, IMG submission 206711) | Soil microbial communities from Loxahatchee National Wildlife Refuge, Florida, United States - Lox_Sample_3.2 | ecosystem: Environmental > Terrestrial > Soil > Wetlands | place: USA: Florida... | reverse complement strand
CGCTATCGTCGGAGCCTTTCAACTTGCCGAGTACCGCTGCAAGCGGATTATCGGCCTCGCTGCCCGGCGAGCTGTCATTTTTGTTTTCGGAGCTCGATTTACTCGCGTCGTTGGAGCCTGCACTGCTTGTGACTTTGTGCGCGCTTGCTTTGCCTTCGAGATCGTCAAGTGCCGCGCTGGCCTTTTGCTTAACGCGATAGCCGACGTAAACGACTCCGGCGACGGCGGCGATCGCTCCGACGAGAAAGATTGCTAGCACGGCAATCAAAATCTTCTTGCCAGAACTCTTCGTCGGAGACGGTGCTTGTGCGTTTAGCGTCGCGAGCTTCTGCAAAACGGCTTCGCTGCTTTGCTGCGCAGCAGCGCTGTCAGTTGAGGCTTCGGTGGGCTGTTGAGTCTGGGCATCTGCTTCACTAACCGGAGCGCCGCAGCCTGCGCAGAAGTTCTGCCCGTCGTGAATCTGTGTTCCGCAATTTCCGCAATAGCTCATGCGTTGGCGCCTCTATTTCTCCGTCGCTCAGACTTCATTACTTTCCTGCACAATTCTCGGGTAGCATGTCTCTCCTGCTAACCAAAGTCACCCGCTTTGGCAGAGCGGCTATGCTGCCCCATGGGGGAATGGATTTTGCACCGAAAAGTCCAAGGATGGCATTGATCACCGTGGCCACCACTTTTGGCATGCTGTAACCGATCCCGGCACCGAGGGACATTTCAAAAGTGGCCTGCCTACAATCGGCCCAGGTCGAAGAAGACTGCTTGAGCGTTGTAAGTGTGGTGAGCATGTCCACGTAAGGTCCCGCTGCGAATCCCAGCGCGCCGACGCCGACCATCAACCGTTGATTGAAGGCGAAAACAAACGAGTTGATGCCCATGGAAACTCCGCTGACCAGTCCGGCGAGGTTGTTCTTCACGGTTGCCGTGGGCTTGGGAATGTCCCAGCCCCTGCCGGTCGAATACGAGGCTGAGATCTCTCCGTCCAGATCAAGGGCTCCCTCACCATGCAGAACGGAGGTTCGCGCACTGAATCCGCTGGTGATATCGAGAGCCTGGCTGAGCTTGGCAGTGAGTGGAACGGTCAAGCCTCCAAGTGGGACGTTGATTTCGGCAGGGATTATTCCGAGCTCTTTGATATTGGACTGAATATTCGCGAAGTCACTCCCCGTAGCCGCGTCGACGGTGACGGTGACGCCGGCCCCTCCGAACAACTGCACATTCGCGTTAACGCCGCCACCGCCGACCGACGCACCGAAAACCAGATGCGGTTTATTCAAGTGGAAAATGATGGAGATCGAAACCTTCACTCCATCTTTTTCCTGGTAGACCTTTGCGCCGATGCCTCCGCAATCCAAGGCGCAAGGAGTGGCCGTCAGGTTGTTGAAGTCGAGCTGCTTGAGTTGCGGTACGGGAACGGGAGTAGGTGCACCGGTACCACCCAGTGCAGGACCGGGAATCTGCCCCTGGAAAGCGGCCGGCACCACCGAAGGATCGCCTGGATGGTATGTCGCGTCTATCAGACGTGGACCGCCGGCGATAACTGTACGCATGGGCGTCCACTTGCCGTCGTTCGACACGACGTAGTAGTTGACCGAACGGTGGAAACTGTGTGGCCTTACATTACGTGACGTTTGGGTGGGCTTTTTGATTTCGTCCTGCAGTGCTGTCGAGCCCACCGCGGCTGGATAGTCTGGGGCGACCACCGCGATCGCATTGCTGAGGTCCAGTGGCTGGTCATACTTAAAGTTGCCTTCTTTAATGAGTTCGTTCAGTTGCACCGGGCCGAGTATGACCGAGACGCTGCCGCCATTTCGCTGTACAGCAAGAATTTTGCCGGCGCAACGGTCGGTGGCAAAAAGAACTTTGCCTTCCTGAATTTCGCTGACCTGCGGAGCGCTCGCATCGAAAGTCCAAGACAGGCCGTCCGAAGCAAACGACTGAATCGCTTTGTCGCCATGCTCCATCAGGATGATGCCGTCCTGATAGGTCACTCCCGGTCCGCGCTTCGGCGCGATTCCGAAACGTATCTCGCTCTCTGATAGATCGCTAAGTTTGACGGCGTGGCCCGTCAAGATTGGGGCGTTGCTGAGCCAGAAATCGGCCGGAAAGAGGCTGGCTTCAGCCGGGCCGCTCTTACGACAGCCACCATCAAAGACCGCCACAAGCATGATCAGGATCAGAAGTCTCCTGGGATACCGAGTCATCGCTCCTCCGCCATACCTTTCTTACAGGGCGTTAGCAATTTCTTTAGCCAGCGGTTTCACCTGCTCGACACCGCAGGGACAGAGAAGGTACATGATCCGAACGAGTGTCTTTCCTTTGCGGACAATGATCATTCCGTCGGCCGAGACAAATGCCTGATCGCCAATGCCCGGAAGCCCATTCGTATTGCCCAGGTTGCTAAAGACTTTTGCGTTGAGCCGCATCTGCTCGTCGGCCCCGTACTGATCGAGCGAGAAAGTGAATACCGGCACTTCGGTCGGGGTGTTTAGCTCGGACGCGCGCTTTTCGGTCTGGAACATTTGCATCATCCCGCCGGTGAATTTCTCCGCCATGTCCTGCGCCTTTGGGTCGACTCCCTTGTCCGCCATCATCGCCTTCATGTGTTTCGCAGTCATCTCCTGCTGCGTGCCCTTCGCCATATACGAACAACCGTTGTCTTTGGACTCCGTCCGAACAATCTCGACGCCAAGGGCTTTGCTCACTTCCTGCTTGCTCAGCAGGCGGCACACGTCCGCCATAGTGCCGCCTTCCGCTGAGCCCGCAGACTCCGATCCCCCCGAACCGGAGTTTTCGTTTGAGGCCGTTTGCCAATCGGAGGCCGGGTGTGAATCGGACGTCGATTTGAGAATTACGTCTGCCGCCTGATGAATCTTCTGGTTTACACGATGCGCGACGTAGTACACGCCAACCGCGCCGGCCGCGCCGCCTACAAAAATGATGCCCACCGCCGCGACACCGAGCTTGGCGAGCGTGCTCAATCCTCGCTTCGCGGGCACCGAACTCGGCGCCGGAGCAGGTTGGGCATTTGGCATTTGCACGACCGACTGCGGGGATTGCGACGCTGGCGCCCCGACATCCCGCATGTCTGCCCCGCATTTCACGCAGAACGGTCCGGCGTTAAGTGGTGCTCCACATTTGACACAGAACTTTCCCATGACTTGGCCTCCTATCCACGAGCCTTGAGTTGTCAGTAAGAATTTAGGGTTACATTGGCGGCTTCACATTGGTGTACTCGAAGCGTGCCGAGAGGCGGCCCTTCCCCAAAGATCCACCATAATCCACATCGTCCTCTTCACGTAGCGCCCGACCCGTTGCCTTGGAAATCCACATCTCCCCGTCTTCTTTCCGGGTCTCGACTTCGCGATGTAGGGAATAAACGGCCGCGGCTTCTCCGTTGACAGAGTCGTTGCGTACGAATTGACACGTCGCTTTCCCTTGTTTTTCGTTCTCCAATTCTTCTGTCAAGACATCATTGGGTGTTGCAGGGCTCACCATCCATTTCCCACTTGCGAATATGTAGGCCTTTCCCTGGACATAGATGGTCTCGGTGCTGACTGGCTTTCCTTTCACAACACCCGTGGAATAGCTATGGCTCGGAGTGGTCATAATTTTTTGAATGGCTTCGTACACAGGCTGGCAGGAATCAGCAGCGTGCACTTTCGGTGAGTGTCCCATCATCAGCACTGAAAGTGCAGAAAGCGTGAAAACGTAATTGCGAACCATGAAGTTCTCCTTGTCGACTGATGTCGACATCGTTTGCTTTGTATGGCACGGCACGCGGCGATTACTGACGTCTCAAGAGAGCGATTCGCGTACCCGGTTTCTCATTGCCGTCGTCATCGTAGAGATTCTTTGAGATCTGGATTCGTATCCCGCCGCTCCTTACCGACCAGGTATTTCCTCTTTCGGCTGACGTCCATGCGCCCTTCACGCGCGCTTTGTACCAGGCCAAGACTACCGGCATGCTGTCGGTGGTTCCGATTCCATACAGCGTTGGGCCCACTGGGCCGCTCGAAGGAAGGCAATTCGGGTACGCCGGGACGACGGCCGCTGCCCAGTTGGGATACGAAGGCGCTTCCCCACCCCCAGCGCGTGCTGTCGCAACGCTTCCCATCACAAGTAATGAAAGAGCGAAAAGTGTGAAAGCGTGTTTGCGTAGCATGAAATTCCCCCTTTCTCTTGCCGCTTGCGAACCTACGGCTCGACTTTGTAGAGCGTTGCCATGCCCGCATCCATGTGGTCGTCAATGTGGCAATGGAACATCCAAATGCCGGGGTTGTCAGGAACCATGTCCACGGTTTCCATCTGCGCCTGCATGAGAGGGACAACGTCGGTGCGTTTGCCGTCGTGCAGTACAACGTTTCCGTGCCAGTGTGGAGTGTGAACGCTGAACTGTTCCCCGAGCGCAACCAGGTACCAGCGAACACGTTCGCCCTTTTTCATCGTCATCATCGGTCCAGTTCCGTAGATGTATCCGTTGATCGCAAACTTGGCATTGGCGACGACGAATCCTGACCCCACTCCCGAAAAGTTGCCTTCGTTGTCCACAGGGGCGAATTCCAGTTTCTTCACGCCCTTTGGATCGGTGGTAAACGTCTGAATGTTGTGGTCGAGATACCAGCTCACGTTCTCGTCGAACAACAGGAAAAGGCAGGCGAATTCGCGATCAACATCCTTCGGCTTGCCATCGGCGTCTGCCATGCCACGGCGCGTGATGATCATCGCGCCGATCAATCCGCTCTCGACGTCCTTCAGTTCGCTGGTATGGGAGTGGTAGAGCCAGACAATAGAGCTCGGATCGTTCGGTCCGGGACCTGCACGTTCTGGGACTTTCCATGTGTAGGTGTGCGTCTTGCCCGGCGCAACAGCGTCGTCTTCTTTGTCGGCACCGGATGTTCCGTCGTCGTAGGGGGCGCCTTCGGAGTCTTTGTCATAGAAGACTCCGTGCGGATGCATGCTGTAGGGACGTGTGGCATTGTTCTTGAAAATGATCTTGATCGTGTCGCCTACTTCGGCGCGGAGAATCGGTCCCAGAATTCCGGCGGTTGTCCATTCGGCAGGCCGTGGCTTCAATTGGCTGAACGTCTCATCGGTGTACTCCCGATAGATGGCTTTGCGATAAACCGTCCCGATACGATGAGGGCCTCTTTCAACGAAGACTTTCGAATAGCCCTCGAACTTCATGCCCATCATCTTGTTGACGCCGCCGGGCGCGTAATCCCAGTCCACTTCATCAGCCGCGATGTAGTAGGTGCGCGTCTTACCCGGCGACTGTCCAATGAGAATGGGCGAAAATAGAAGCAACACCGCCGTCAGTTTGAAGAAGTGGCTCAAGTTACTCTCCTGTTCACCATCTGAAATGGGACCGCACATCACAGCCTTACGCCGGCATGCTCCGCGGCGAATTTGCCAACGATCGGCAGCTTGAAAAGTCTTTGCTGGTAAGCCTGGTACATCAGAAAGATCCAGATTCCAAACCCTGCTAGGGTGAAAATCAGCATTAAGGGCAGAGCAATCAAGCCAAAGACTCCGGCAGTCAAAGGTGTCAGTACGGCCGAGAGAATGATCCAGACAATCCAAAAAGCGATCCATGCGACATTGAAGAAGATCGACTGGAAGGCATGAAAGCGAACGAAGGAGTTGGATTTGTACGGATCCAGCACAAGAAAAATGATTCCCGTGATGAAACCGGCGAGGTAGGTGAGCGCTCCTACGAGATTCGTATCCATCGTTTTCGAACCAGCCTCTCCGGGCAGGGGTATGACCGCGACCCCAGCCGGAGTCTCAATCGCAGAAACAGAGACATCTGACCTGAGTTCTGTCGGTGACCCACAGGACTGACAGAAGCGAGTGTCAGCGGCTAACGCGGTACCACAAGATTGACAAGCGCTCATCTCTCCCTCCTCAGGATTGAATTTGTTGGCGCAACGACGGGAACCTTGCTTGCAAGGAGAGGAATTGGCAAACCAACTGAAGGCAAATTCGGCGTTAACTGTTAAACCCTTGTTTTCTGTTGCTTTACAAGCGTTGATTAACTCGTTTTAGCCCGTGTTTGTGCTAAACTCGACGCTCAAAATCTCGCCTGACGTATGAAGGCCTCTGCTACAGACAATTCTCCCGCCCCGGAAACAAGCTACAGTTTCGGACTTTACGTGCTTGACCCGGGCGATGGCACACTAACGCGCGATTCGGTACGCGTGCGCGTGCAGGAACAGCCTTTCCAGCTATTGCTGTTACTTGTGGAACGCGCCGGACAGGTTGTTTCGAGGGAAGAGATTCGGAATCGACTCTGGCCGCAAAATACCTTCGTCGAATTTGACAAGAGCTTGGGAGTGGCGGTACTCAAGGTCCGAGAAGCTCTTGGGGATGATGCAAGTAATCCCAGGTTTATCGAGACCATACCTCGGCGCGGCTACCGGTTCATCGCACCCGTTAAAGTCGAGATTCCACCCGCCGCGGGCTCTCCCGCTCCAACTCCTGTGGAACCGACTGTATCCACCTCCAGAGCCGGTCTCCATGCGACTAAGCACGGGTTGGTTATCGCCGCTCTCGTATTGTTGTTGGTTGGCACGACGTTTTATCTTCTCCACGCGAGGCATGGGAACCCGCGTTCCACAGCCCAGGCCAGGGCCTCAATCCCTCGAATACACGTGCGTCGTTCGGTCGCAGTGCTCGGCTTCCGCAATCTGCCTGGCCGGCCAGAGGATACTTGGCTCTCCTCTGCCTTCAGTGAAATGTTGAATACAGAACTGGCCGCCGGTGGAGAACTTCGCATGGTCCCCGGAGAGGACGTCGCGACAGCCAAAAGTGAGCTACCCCTCAGTAACGAAGATTCACTGAGCAGAGGTACGCTGCAACGTTTGCGGACCAACCCGGGTGCCGATGTGGTCATCCTGGGTTCGTACATGACGCTGCCGGATGATACTGGGCGGAAGATTCGTCTCGATGTTCGTCTTCAAGATACCGCCGGCGGAGAAATCATCGCTGAAGAATCCGTATCGGGAAGTGAGAGTGATCTTTTCACTTTCGTCTCAGATTTGGGTGGCAAACTGCGGCGAAGGCTCGGTGTCGCTGAACCCTCGGAAGGAACTGAAATTGCGGCACGAGCATCTCTTCCTTCCAATGAAAAGGCAGCCCGCCTCTACGCTGAGGGGCGAGCAAGATTGTGGGCATTCGACTTTTTCGCGGCTCGAGATTTACTTACTAAGGCAATCGCTGCCGATCCTGATTTTCCGCTTGCCCACGCGGCATTATCTGATGTGTGGTGGCATACGGGGTATGACGCCAAAGCCCGTGTGGAGGCTCGACAAGCGCTAGAACTCTCGAATCATCTTTCACAAGAGCAGCAGCTTCTGGTCGAAGGCCAATATCAGAGGACCGTCGAAGAATGGCCCAAAGCCATTGAGACGTATCGTTCTCTGTTCCGCCTTTTCCCCGACAATCTGGACTATGGCATCTTGTTCGCATCCTCGCAAATGCATCTCAGTCCTCCGGACTCGCTGCAGACGTTAACAGTCCTGCATCAACTACCACCACCTCTTGGCGACGACGCCCGAATTGATATGACGGAGGCTTCCGCTTGGATCAATCGAGACTTTACCAAAGCTCAAGCTGCGGCCAAGTTAGCGATTGAAAAAGCGACTGCACAAGGGGCACCTGTTATTGTCAGTCGAACGTACGGCATTCTCTGTCAGCAGGAGCCCGCCATAGGTGCATCCACAGAGGCGATCGAAATCTGCCGGAATGCCCTTAATGCCGCGATTGCCGCCAAGGATCCCAACGGCGAAGCCATGATGCGCACCGATCTCGCGGTCCTCTACTATCTTCAGGGCAATATTACAGAATCAGCACAGATGTTCCAGCAAGCGGTCAAAGGGTTTCGCCAAGTTGGCAACAGGGACGGCGTCGCCACAGCTCTCAGCAACTTCGCCGATGCTCGCTTTTCTGAAGGAGATCTGACGGAAGCGAGACAACTCTTGGAGGAGTCCATTCCGGAATATCAAGCCGTCGATGACAAGGAGGGCGTAGCCCTCAATCTCTACAGCGTGGGAGACATCTGGAGACAAAATGGCGAACTCGGCAAGGCGGAGGCGGAGTACCACAAGGCCGAAGTGATTGCGCGCAAGATTGAAGATAAGGATGCAACTGCGTTCGTCCTTAGTGGGATGGGTGACGTCGCTTTGGACCACGGCGATCTTGCGTTGGCCCGGAAGCGTTATGAAGAAGCACTTGCACTTAGAAATCAAGCCGGAGAGAAGCAGGCTGCCGCTGAAAGCCGTGTCTCGTTGGCGAAACTCTCGCTTGAGGAAAGTCACGCCTCGGATGCGGAAGCATCGTTACGCGAGTGCAAAGAACAATTTCATAAAGACCATCAAGCTGATGATGAACTCAGCGCCAGCATTGCCTTGGTGGATGCATTGCTTGCACAGGGTAAACAATCGGAAGCTCAAAACGAAATGGAGGCGGCTCAAGAACTGGGAAACAAAAGCCAAAACCGCTTCCTTCGTTTACAGTTCGAACTAACATCAGGCCGAGTCTTGCTGAGCTCCAACCACCCAGATGCGTCAGGCCCTTTATTTCAGCGAGTGGCCGGTGATGCACGCCGCTTAGGATTTGTCGGTCTCGAATTTGCGAACGAACTTGCGTTAGCGCAACTGGCGAACAAGACGAAGCATGTCTCGCAAGCTCGAATCGAACTCCAGGCTTTGCAGAAGGCGGCGATTTCTAAGGGTTTTGGCCTGATCGCTCGCAAAACCCTTTAAGAAAACTCAGTTCTGCGCAAGCCACACTGATATGCGGGCTGCTCTGACCCACTCACTTCTGAACATCCCAACAACCTACGACAAGCGGCTTGAGCAAGCGACTGGTGGTGGGATGTACGCTACTTCTTTTGCCGAAAAGCACTAATCCCAGCACTGCCGCCGCAAAGCAGCGTCACAGCCATATTCCAGACCCGTCCTATTAACATTCCGGCGCTGCAAGACCTAACAACTCGACCTTGAAGGAGCAAGGATATGCAGGATGGAAGCGTGAGTGTGGAACACCGCAAGCGCGGTCCCGACGTCTGGAGTTTCAGATGGCGTGAAGCTGGTCCTGTCGGCCGCAGGATACACCGCCGCATCGTACTCGGCAGCGCGGAAGACCTGAAAAGCATTGCCTCAGCCCGCAGGATGGTTGTGGGACTGAGACGCGAAATCAATGTAAACGATATCCGGATTCGTAAGGAATCGATCACACTAGACGATTTGTCGAAGCACTATCAGCAACGAGAACTGGTCGACCGCAATGCTCGCATCGCATATTCGACAAAAAGAATCTATGCCGGTTACCTAAAGAAGTGGATCGAACCTCGATGGGGTTCATACGCACTTTCGGACATTCGAGCCGTAGAAGTTGAATCGTGGCTGAAAAATCTCGCTCTGGCGCCGGGATCACGATGCAAGATACGGAACGTGATGAGTTTGTTGTTTAACCATGGTCGTCGCCATGACCTTTGTGAGCGTAACCCTATTCAATGGGTGAGGCAAAGCGCAAAACGAAGAAGAACACCAGATATCCTCACGACGAATGAAGTGCAGAGCTTGCTCGCTAATCTCCGCTTCAGAGAGCGCACTCTCGTCTTGCTGGCCGTGACCACAGGGCTTCGAAGAAGTGAGATTTTCGCACTGAAATGGAAGGACATTGATTTTCAGGTAAAACAAATCCACGTAATCCGTTCCATCGTTCAAAACGTTGTTGGGATTTGCAAAACGGAAAGTTCCCAGAAGCCTGTTCCTGCTCACGATGATCTGCTGGAGGCCCTTCAGCAATGGCGCATTCAGACGAGGTACCAATCGCCAGAAGATTGGCTATTTGCGAGTCCAGTGCACAAAGGCCGCTGGCCCTACCTCGCCCAACAGATCATGCGGCACCATATCCTTCCGGTTACGCGAAAACTAGGCATCCAAAAACGAATTGGCTGGCACACGTTTCGCCATACATATTCCACACTGCTTCGATCTACCGGGGCTGAACTGAAGATCATGCAGGAATTGTTGCGCCACTCAACGATCCGGGTGACGCTCGATACCTACACGCAGGCGGTCACATCCGGAAAGCGTACTGCGCAGGAGGCAGTCGTCACGCTGTTGTGCCCACGAAAAGCACCAGAATAACGAGGCCTGCCAGCTCTTCTGCCGCGAACTTGTTCCTAATTTGTGCGTTTTTGTGCCCACAGGAAAATGGGGCATTCCCTGCAAGTACTTGAAAGGAATGGCGGGGACGACGGGACTCGAACCCGCGGCCTCTGCCGTGACAGGGCAGCGTTCTAACCAACTGAACTACGTCCCCACTCGCCAACTTGTTGAGTGCAAAACTATCCTAACAGCTTCGTTCCTAACGCGAAAGGGCGCGATGCGTAAGAGAGTTCCACGCACACGCTAGCGAGATCGGCGAGTGCACGCGCGCAGAGAGAGAATTGGGCGGCGGGCGGTTCAGGGAGCGAACACCTCCCCCTTCTACATAAAATCGGTGGCTCGCAGAGAACCGCCCACCGCGTTGTGAAACTTAACACAGGCAGAGAATGAGGCAAGTGGTCTTTGGGCTTTGAGGCAAACGGTTGATGATCGCGAGAGGCCAGCGCGGGCAGAAGAAAATGAACATGGGCGGTCAAGAACAATGGCGCAAACCTCCCTCAGTTCGTGACAATGTCGCGCCGCCCAGTCCAGCTTTTAAGGCGACTCGACGTTAGCATGCAAGAACTGGGTACTACCCGCGATAGTTGTAGGATTTCCAGGATGCTTTGCGAGTTGCGGGTGAATTCTGTTCGATCTGGTGCATCTGAAAGGCAGTTGCCGATGATGTCTTGTGAGCGGAATGGCTGACGAGAAACGCAGAGCAAAGAACCGGATCAACTGGCACCTGATTGCGCGTGCTCTGCGGCACCGGAACTATCGACTGTTCTTCGGAGGCCAAGGCGTTTCGCTAATCGGTACTTGGATGACGCGGGTTGCTACCGCGTGGCTGGTGTACCGACTGACTGGCTCGGCATTCCTGCTGGGTCTGGTGAGTTTTGCCAGCCAGATCCCGATATTGGTGCTCGGACCCTTTTCCGGAGTATGGGTTGACCGCTTGAACCGGCATCGCGTGCTGGTGATCACGCAGGCGCTGTCGATGCTGGAGTCGTTTGCTTTGGCTGGGCTGGCACTCGGCAAAGTCATCACGGTAGAAGAAATTATTTTGCTCAATTTGTTTCAGGGCGCGGTGAACGCCTTCGATATGCCGGCGAGGCAGGCGTTCGTAATCGAAATGGTCGAGGAACCGCAGGATCTCGGCAATGCGATTGCTCTGAATTCTTCGCTAGTGAATGCGGCGCGTTTAATTGGTCCGTCGGTGGCCGGGTTGCTGATTGCAGCTGTAGGCGAAGGCTGGTGTTTTCTGATCGATGGATTCAGCTATCTGGCAGTGATCGCTTCCCTGCTGGCGATGACGGTAGTTCGGGCGGCGGGCGGCCGATCGCATCAGGGCGTGCTGGAAGAGTTGCGCGAGGGGTGGGACTACGTACGCGGCTTCCGGCCAATATGGTCGATCCTTCTGCTGCTGTCGTTGATCAGTTTGGTAGGCATGCCGTACACGACACTAATGCCGATTTTCGCCGGAGCAATTCTTCATGGCGGAGCGCACACGCTGGGTTTTCTGATGGGAGCAGTGGGAGTCGGAGCTTTGACCGGAGCTGTTTCCCTAGCGGCACGGGAAAGCGTGTTAGGTCTGGGGCGAGTTATCGCGATCACCGCAGGAGGGTTTGGGGCAAGCCTCTTGGTATTCTCCCTGTCGCAGCAGCTGTGGCTCTCGCTGCTGTTATTAGTCGTGACTGGATACTGCTTCATGCAGCAGATGGCGTCGAGTAACACCGTGTTACAGACGATTGTGGAGGATCAGAAACGGGGCCGGGT
>Ga0335078_10013907_pt1 | contig 11928 bp, 14 predicted proteins | sample Lox_Sample_32_FD_206711 | JGI IMG/M metagenome (GOLD analysis project Ga0335078, IMG submission 206711) | Soil microbial communities from Loxahatchee National Wildlife Refuge, Florida, United States - Lox_Sample_3.2 | ecosystem: Environmental > Terrestrial > Soil > Wetlands | place: USA... | reverse complement strand
GAAGAAGGTTCGAGTCCTTCGATTTCCGCGGACGTCTGCCGACTTCCGTTCAAGCAAATCAGCGCGGAACGGTCTTGGCCGTGCCAGGCGAAAACTGCGCACGCGACATCACTCGCGCTGTCCGGCGCCTTCGCACTGTTCGGCTCGATGCTCACGCTGCAGCATCGCTTCATTCCTGCGAATCCGGGTTCACGGCGGCCCGATCGGCCACATCACGGCGGCCCCAGCACAGCGGCGGCCATTTCAGCCTCGCACTCGACACCTGAGGATAGTGCAGCTCAGATGGCATGATCTGAAACTCCACGTGCCTACGCTTGGCGAATCCTGCCCCGCTCGCATCCTCCGCGTCTCGAGAGCTCTTTCGAAGCTGGGCTACCACGCGCTGGACGAGTTGGAGAATGCCGCTACAGATGCTAGCGAACATTGCGTCGACCGGCGTCATTTCAGACCGTCGACAAGCAGCGTATAGCCCTCCGTCGCTTCGAGGCGCAGCGGGCGTACATTCTGGTAAGCAGGTGAGTTGTACCAGGCGGTTGCGGCCTCGCTTGAGTCAAACCTGATCACAACCGTCCTCGGAAGAGGCGTGTCTCCTTCAATCACCTCTGAGTGATCGGCCGAAACCAGAAGCTCCTGTGAGTAGGGCGCCAGCGTCGCGCCCACCCTGGAAAGGTATTCTCGCGCTTTCTCCGCGTTAACAACGCGGTGGTGGAACACAAAATAAGCCGCCATAAGATGTCCTCCTATCTGGACATGGAAACTGCTGCTGCGCTGCTCCCGACCCGAAATATCGGTGAGTGTTACGCTTGGATTGATTACAGCGGAGAAGAGCGTGTGCTGCGATTGCACTATGGTGGAATTCGGCCCGCTCGTTTCGTTGAGGGGCCGGTGGCGACCAGGTTTTGCCGCCGATTTCTACGAGATACGCAGCGGCCTGAATCCCGCGCGCACCTCTTCTGAGAACAGCCGCGGCTGCTCCCAGGCGGCATAGTGCCCACCTTTGTCAACCCGGTTGTAGTAAATCAGTTGGTGGTACGCACGCTCCGTCCAACTCCGCGGAGCTTGATAGTTTTCGCCGGGAAAGACGCTCACCGCCGCTGGGATGGAGACGTTGGCAGCGTTGTACAGGTTGATGTGACTTTCCCAATAAAAACGGGCGGCCGAAATAGCTGTGTTGGTCACCCAGTAAAGCGTGAAGTCGTCTAGTACATTCGATTGCTGGGTAAGCTTGCGGGTAACTCAAAACGTCCCACCACGATAAGACTATGATTGCGGTGGAATTTACTGGCGCGGTTCGAGTCCTCTCCCGGGCACCAATAAAAACAATAAGTTAACGTTTATTTCGATTCTCTTTCTGGAGGTGTTTACCGCATCGCCGAAAGGGCTGATGCGGGACGAGCGCGAATGCTCGTCGACCGTCCGCGGGTGGGATTCTACCCACTCCTTATAGATGTGGTGGCGCGGGGTCAGCTGTATGACACCGCGCCAACCGAACAGTTCCCCGAGACCCCATTAAGGATTCATGAAGACCCCCGCCGCCCTGCAGCACCTGATCGACGATGGCGTGATCGACGAAGTCATCCGCTCGCTCAAGAGCGGCAAGGAAGCGACGGTTTATCTGGTGCGCTCGGGGGCGCACACGCGCTGTGCGAAGGTCTATCGGGACATGAGGCAGCGAAGCTTCCAGAAGCGGGCACGGTATCAGGAAGGCCGCAAGGTGCGCGGCAGCCGCCAGGCGCGTGCCATAGCCAAGAGCACGCGTTTCGGGCGCAGGCAGCAGGAAGCGGCCTGGAAGAATGCCGAAGTCGACGCGCTGTACAAACTGGTCGCCGCCGGCGTGCGCGTGCCCAAGCCTTACGGCTATTTCAACGACACCCTGATCATGGAGCTGGTGACCGATGCCGCCGGTGACCCTGCCCCGCGGCTTGGCGAAGTCGATCTCTCGCCCGAGACGGCGCGGGAGTATCATCGCTTTCTCATCCAGCAGGTCGTGCGCATGCTGAGCATTGGGCTCATCCACGGGGATCTTTCGGAGTTCAACGTGCTTGTCGGCTCTGAGGGACCCGTGATCATCGATCTGCCACAGGCCGTGAATGCGGCAGGCAATAACGGTGCGCTCGCGATGCTCGAGCGGGACGTGAACAACCTTCGCGGCACGCTCGGCCGCTTCGCCCCGGAGCTTCTGGATACCGAGTTTGCACGAGAGATGTGGGCACTGTACGAGCAGGGTGAACTGACCGCTGACAGCCAGCTCAAGGGTGTCTTCGCGCGGGACGATAGGGCAGCCGATGCCGATGGTGTTTTGCTGGCCGTTGAGGATGCTCGGGAAGAAGCGCTGCGACGAGCGCTGGGTCGCGAAGAGACTCAATAGCGCTTCATCCGCGAACACGTCCAGGCAAGCGTCCGCATTCTCCCCAAGCAGGTCTCTCTCGTTGAAGACCTGGATCACCGTGCGTGAGGATCCGCGCAACAGTCCGCGCTGTAGTGTCACCTTCGACGCATTGGTCGCGGGCTTTCAGCGGCATATAAACTAACGGTTGCTGGAAGGTTACCACCCTCAGGGGAAAGTGCTGCTGGTGCCGCGCCTCAGGTGGCGTTCTGCTTGACGTGCTCCCAGACTTTGGAGATCACGACGGAGCCTTCGCCCACCGCCGAGGCCACCCGCTTCACCGACCCCGCCCGCACGTCGCCGACCGCAAATATGCCGGGGTAGGACGTCGCAAAGGGCGAAGCGGGAAGGCCATGGCCGGTGACGACGAAGCCTTTACTGTCGAGCTCCACCAAACCCGATAGCCATTCGGTGTTTGGCGCGGCACCCACCATGACAAATAGCGCCCGCGCCGCAACCTTCCGCGACTGCCCGGTCGCGGCGTTTCGGATGGTTATGCTTTCCAGATCCTCGCCACCTTCCAGCGCCGTGACCTCAGAGTTGTACTCGATCGTGATACTCGGGTCCGCCTCAAGGCGACTGGTGAGGTAGCTCGACATCGAAGCAGCGAGCGAGGACCCCCGCACCAGCACGCGGACGCACCGCGCATAGCGGGATAGGAACATCGCAGCTTGGCCGGCAGAATTGCCACCCCCTATGACTACGGCCTCGGTGTCCTTACAAAATCGAGCCTCCATCTCGGTGGCCGCATAGTACACGCCCGAGCCCTCGAAATCGGCGAGTCGTTCCAGCGGTAGCCGCCGATACTGCACCCCGCTCGCGACTACGATTGCACCGGCACGGACGCGCTGGCCATTCTCGAACGTGGCGCAGAAGACACCGTTCTCTTGCGCCTCCAGCGCCGCGACTCGGCGCGGTATCGCAAATCGGGCGCCGAACTTCATGGCCTGCACCTGGCCGCGCCACAAGAGGTCCGCGCCGGAGATGCCGGTTGGAAAACCCATGTAGTTCTCGATTCGGCTGGATGCTCCCGCCTGACCGCCCAAAACGACGTCCTCGACGATCAGCGCGCATAAACCCTCGGCGCCAGCGTAGACAGCCGCAGCTACGCCGGCCGGCCCCCCACCGACAATGAGCACATCAAAATGCTCGTCGCCACTGAAGTCGATGTTGAGCCCGAGCAGCCGCGCAATCTTATCCGGCGTCGGATCCGTGATCGGAACTTTGCTACCAAAGATGACCGCCGGAATTCTGGTATCGATTGCGCAGCTCTTAGCCGATGCCTCGGCTTCCGGGCTGTGCAGGGGGACCGATGCATAAGGTAACCGGTTGCGGCTCGCGAACTCAGCGATACGACGCACGTTGCGATCGGCCTCCTCGCCTATGAGGTACAGGCCGCTGCGGCCATCCTCGAGTTGCCGGCGGCGTCGGGCCGCAAAGACGGTGATGATGATGTCCGACATCTCGGGGATCTGAGACATGAGCGTAAGGAAGGCCTCGCGCGGTACTTCGATGACTCGCGTATCGACTACCGTGCGCAGCGGCAAGGAGGCAGTACCGCCGTACAGCAGGCTGATCTCCCCCATAAACTGAGTTGGCCCAATGGTCGATGAATAATGCCGCTCGCCGGTGAACGGATTGACTACTTCAATCTCGCCCTCCTCGACGTACACGAAGCGATTCGCCTTCTCGCCCGGCTGCGCCATGATCGTCCCCTTGGGATACGTCACTACCCTCCCCGCCGCCCGCAATGCCTCAACATGCGAGGGGGAAAGTGGTGTCCTTATCATCTGGCGCAGATCTTCGCCTATTGTCTCCACGCAGGCTCCTCAGGTTCTATTACTACGCATATTACAGGCGCAGAAGGAGGCTACGCGATCGACCATTGGCTGGGGGCTTCCACGCGAAGCAGCGGCATCGTCTGCGAACATCCGCTTACGCCGTAGCTTGAATGTCCGCTTCTACTGAGGGCAACTCGGATATTCGAAACACGGCCGCAGTCGGTCGAACCCGGACACTTGGCATGCGAGCGCACTCGCCTATTGAGGTGAGCACGCATGCGCCGTTTTATGCGGCTGCCGTAACCGCCAAGTTCGCCTTGGCCCACGCGGCAAACTTCGTCGGCTGCTGGCCGGCGACTTTGTTGGCGAGCGCGATCGCATCACTCGAATCCGAGCCGAGATAAGTGTGCGCCTCGAAGTAGGCGAGCATCGCCGCCAGCTCTTTGGCGCCAGGGAACCAGCCGGCAAATGCTTCCCGAGGGACTTGCTTGAACGAGAACTTGTGGCCTTGTCGATTCAGGGTGGCGATGATCTCGTTGAAGCTCAGAAAATCGCCGACCAACGGCAAATGCTCACCGTGCCCCGCAAGCTCCGGTTGTGCGAATGCACCGACCACGATGCGGCCGATCTCACGGATGTCACCCATGTGGATGACGCGCTTCTCGGGATCGAGCGGCAGCGCCCAGCCCGCGGTACCATCCGTCTGTTTCTGCGGGGCCATCACGCCGAGCAGATTCTGGTAGTAGAACGGCGCGATCACGAACGTGTAGTAGGCAAATCCGGCTTCCCTCACGACACGTTCAACGTTCGCCTTGTCGGTGAAATGCGGGACATCGATGGTGCCGCCACTGATGGTCTCCACGTCCGGGAGCGTCGACCAGATGAAGTGTTGCACGCCGGCTTCTTTCGCCGCGTTGACCGCGGCGAGCGCCTGCCTGGATTCATCGCGACCGGCTTCCCACGCGTTGGTCACCATGAATACGCCGTATGCTCCGGCAAACGCGGCTTGCAGCGTTTCCGGGCGATTGAGATCCGCTGCAACGACTTCATCGGCCAGCTTCGGATGCTTGGCCGGATCACGTGTCACTGCACGGACCTTGAATTGACCGCCGGCCTGCAGCGCACGGACCACGGCGCCGCCTTGCTGACCGGTTGCGCCGATGACGGCGATGAGCTTCTTGGTGTTCGACATGCTGTTCTCCATGAGGGGCTGGCGGCGCAAAAACAGTCTGGGCTTCAGCATGGTATCTTTGAAGCCTATATTATTAGATGCAAACTATCGTTTTTGGAGATGTCTCCCGCCCGATGGCGTCGCCTTGGACCAGCTGTGAGCCGTTATGGCTGCTCCCGACCCAGGCAACTTTTGACAGCTCCGGGGCCCGGCTTCGCGCGCTGGCTCACCGAGCGCTAGCCCTAGGACGTCTCGGGAATATCGTCACTCTGGTCAAGCTAAAAATCGCCACGGCGGCAGCTTAGCTGTGAGAGCGGAAGGGAGAGCCTGGCTCGGCTCCAAGGGCATGAACAGTTACCGTCGAGGCGACGCTGAACATCCCAAGCTGGCAGCGCGCCGCGGGCCCACACATCTTTCAGCGCGAAGGACTGAACAAGTCTGCGCGGTCAGAACCTCTCCACCCACGGCCTAAGCTCAATCTCCCACGTCCAGGCGCTGCGGGGCTGCCGCAGGACGTGCAGATAGGTTTCTGCGATGGCATCCGGATCGAGCATCGAGTCGGGCTTGTCGGGCGCTTCGGTGCGCCCCGGATTCCGGATCCCGCCGTCGATCACGAAGTGCGCGACGTGAATTCCCTGCGGCGCCAGTTCGCGCGCCATGCTCTGCGCAAGTCCCCGGAGCGCGAACTTGCCCATCGCGAAAGGTGCGGACTGCGCATAGCCCTTGACGCTTGCGGATGCGCCCGTGAACAGGATCGCGCCAAATCCCCTTCGGAGCATGCGTCGCGCGGCTTGCTGCGCCACCAGGAATCCCCCCAAGGCGGTCACACGCAGAGTCTCTTCGAGCTCCGCGGGAACCACGTCGACCACGGGCCCACGCGTTGGCCTTCCGCTCGCGTTATAAACGACGACGTCCGGATCTCCTATTCGGTCTCCTACCTCCTCAAAGAGGTGCGCCACCTGACCGGGGTCGACGACGTTACAGGCGAAAGACTTCGCGCCGGTCTCCGCGCACAGGGCCGTGAGCTTGTCGGTATTGCGAGCCGCGACGGCAACACGCATGCCGCTGCGGATAAAGAGCCGCGTGAGAGAGGCGCTGAGTCCGGAACCCGCACCCACAACAAGCGCGATCTCGTGTCGCGATTCTGCCATTGAAGGTCACCTCGGTTAAGTCGGCCGGCAGCGGAGCGGCCCGCTTCCCCGAGGATGCCGCCCTCGCTCACCCGAGACAAGTGTCGAGCCAAGTCCAGCCAAACGGCTGAGCTTGTTTGCACCAGAGATGAATCCCGGGCTCGAAAAGGCGCGAGGCCTCGGGTGGGCTGTCTCGTTTGCGGGTCGCTGCCGTCGGAGCGGATTTCGCGTGCCGCTACGTTCTGGCCAATTGCGAAGGCTTCAAGACAACGCGCGATCAGCGCCCGCTCCTGCGGGTTCTTGCGTGCTTCGTTCCAGCGTACGCTGCGCTCGTGGTCCTCTTGCGCCCCGGTCTAACGACGATCTCCTCGAGCTCGAGCGGCCGCCCATCCTGGTTCATCAACTGCAACCGCGCGATCGGTTTATTTGTCCGATCGTGCGCGACTAACATCGGTTCGTTTTCAAGGAACAGATTGTCTTCGCCCCATTGACGCAGAGCGATGAGAACCAGGCGAAGTCGGCGACCCTTCTCGGTAAGGTGGTACTCGCTATGGCCAGCCCGGTTGACTGACGGACGCGTCTCCATGATGCCCTTTGCGGTCAGATGTCTCAGTCGGGCACTGAGAATGTTCTTGGCCAAGCCCAGGCTCTTTTGAAAATCGCTGAAGCGCTTCTTGCCCTGAAAGGCATCCCGAACGATCAATAACGTCCACCAATCACCGATCTCATCCAATGAGCGCGCAACCGGACAGATCGCCTCACCGAAACTCGTGCGTCTCATGGCTACCCCCAGCTGACCATATCAGAGATGGTTGCTTTTTTAAACCTTCACGCGCTAAGGTTGTGTCATTAAACCCAAGGCGGACGACGATCCAGGTTCTTCGGTCGAACGATCTGATCGCTTCCCTCGCCGCAAGTCTCACTAGCGCGGAGCATCGAATGAGCAGCTATTCGCCCGAGCGGAATAAAAAGTTCGTCCTCGAGGCATTCGAGACGCTATTCAACAAGCGCGACTACAAGGCAGCGGAAACCTTCTGGTCGCCCGACTACATTCAGCACAGCGCGCACATACCTCCGGGTCGTGACGGGCTGTTCAACCTGGTACGGGCGGCCCCTCCCACGCTGCGCTACGAGAACTCGCTCATCTTTGCGCAGGGTGACTACCTGATGTTGCACGGCCGATTTTCCGGCAACGGCCGGCCGCGCAACTGGGTCGCGGCTGACATTCTGATCATGAGGGAGGGTCTGCTCGCCGAGCACTGGGACGTGCTTCAGGATGAGGCCGACAAGCAGGAGTCCCTGAGCGGCCGGCCGATGTTCGGTACCTCGTTCCCCAAGTACGACGACGCGCCCGGACGCGGCTCGCCTTTGACGCTCGAACAGGCAAAAAGGATCGTCGCGCCTCTTTATGAGGCTCTGAATCAGCCCGCCCGGAAAGATGTGGCAGCCCTGCTGGCGCGCGCCACCAATCCTGATTACCGGTCGTATTCGACCAACGAGGACTGGCTCAACCGGGACCAGGTTGCAGACGTCTTCAAGACGATAGGCGCCGCGGTCTCCGATTTACGGTGGACCATCAAAGATATCTTCGTAGCCGGAGACCAGATCACGGTACGCGGTGAAGCGAGTGGCACGCCGGAGGGGGACCTGTTTGGAGCAAAACCGACCGGCAAGAGCTTCAGGACCATGTCGATCGACGTGTTTACGGTGAAGGACGGCAAGCTCGCCTCTGCTTACCACGTCGAAAACTGGATCGGAGCACTCCAGCAGATCGACCGTTAGAGATCCGTGATTGCCTGATCATGAGATCGCCTTAAGACTTCAAGAGGAACTTCACATGAGTAACGTTACTGCAGCAACTCAGTTCATCGAAGTGGGCGAGCAGCGCTACGCCTACCGTCGATTCGGCAGTGGCTCCGGGCTTCCTCTTCTGTTTCTGCAGCACTTCACCGGCACGCTCGACAACTGGGACCCGGCCGTGACAGATGCGTTGTCACGCGGCCGAGACGTGATCCTATTCGAGAATGCGGGGCTAGGCCGCTCAACCGGGCCCGTGCCCAGGACGGTGGCGGGCATGGCGCAGCATGCACTCGCCTTTCTGGACGCACTACACCTGCCCCGCTGCGATGTTCTCGGCTACTCGCTCGGCGGAATGATCGCACAGCAACTGGCGCTGGATCGCCCCAGTATCTTTCGCAGAATGATCCTAGTCGGGACCGCGCCCCGAGGTGGTGAGGACGTTTATTTCGATTCTCTTTCTGGAGGTGTTTGCCGCATCGCCGAAAGAGCTGATGCGGGGCGAGCGCGGATGCTCGTCGACCGTCCGCGGGTGGGATTCTACCCACTGCGCCTGAGCGGGCAACGTTTCAGCAACGCCGAGCTGACCATCGAGGCAGCGGTATGCGGCATGGGTTTGGCCTTGGGACGAATTCAGCCTCGTCGCTGACGCCCTCTCCGACGGGACGTTGGTGAGTCCGCTGGCGATTCCAACCTCGACCGCGTACTCCTACTATATCGTCGTCTTGCCCGAATTGGCCTTGCTTCCCAAGGTCGTGCCCTTCTGCGGCTGGCTGCGTGCCGAAGCCGCGGCCACGATGGCAGCCGCGCCGCCGCTGCATCTCGCAGTGCCCGAGACATAAGCGTGCGTTTAGCTCGAATGCCAACGCAAGCTCAGGCTGTGCGCGAGTTGCGCCCAAGAGCAACCCGAGCAGCAATTAGAACACCTTCGCCGGCGATCGACTGAGTCTTAGTCAGCGAGTCGACCTACGGTGACGTCGAAACCTTCCGCCTCGCCAGCGCCAGCTTACTTGGCTTCGCGAGCCGCCTGCGCAATGAGAGTGGCCACAACCTTCGGCTTTGACACATAGACGGAATGACTGCCCGGGGTTTCAACAACCTTTGACTCTGCGCGCTGCGCCATCGAGCGCTGGGCCGGCGGCGGAATCATCTTGTCATCAGTGGCAACCAGGTACCAGCTCGGCTTGACGCGCCAAGCCGGCTTGCTGACCGCACCTGCCAATGCCTCGACCCCCCACGGTACCTGCGAATCCGCCATGAATGCCGCGAGTTCAGGCTCAACATCCGCAGCGAACGAAGCCGCAAATTTCGCGCGATCGAGGAACAGAAAGCCATCCTGCGGCGGGAGAATCGGCGGTACCGGAGCGCCCGGGGCAGGATTGGCGATCAGGGATGAGACGGACTCCCCCTGGTCCGGTGCGAAAGCCGCGACATACACCAAGCCTTTCACTTTCGGGTCCGTGCCCGCTTCAGAAATGACGACGCCGCCATAGGAATGGCCAACCAAAATCACCGGTCCATCTGCAGCAGCGATCGTCCTCTTGGTGACTGCGACATCATCAGCCAGCGTCACCGTTGGGTTCTGCACGATACGGACATTGAAACCCTCCCCGGTCAGGATCTTGTAAATAGGTTGCCAACCGGAACCATCCACGAAACCACCATGGACGAGAACTACATTCTTGATCATTGCCAGCCCTCCTTCAGCGATACCCGATAACACTCACTGCGTGCCCTCAGCGCAGGGGGTTACGGACAGCAATGGGATCCGTCACACACTCGATACGACCGAGCATAGATAGACGCCGTAGATCGGCGCCATCGCAAGGGTGTCGATAGTACAAGCGGGAACAGCGACCTGGATAGGGGTGTCTCGAAGCATAACGACGGCGAGCGCTAAGGTGCTTTATGTGCGCGACGAGTCGCTGGACGTGATGGAGTTCAGGCGGGTCCTGACAGCCTCCTGCGTGTTCGTGGCTGAGGATGCAGACGCTAAGGAGGGGGACATCAGGCGGACACGCGCACGCCGAGAAGCTTCACGCCTGCTTCGACCCAGCTGCGCTCCGGAGAGCCTTCAGACGCTGCTTGACTCGCCGACCGGCGATGACGCCTATGAAATTCCTAACCTTCGCTTCAGCATGCAAGGCCGCGATCTCTTGGTCGTAAAGGTCCTTAACAACGTCGTGTGCGCTGCGTGTCTGTTGCGCGAGCGCCGCGATAGTAACCGCGTCGGGTAGGGGGAACTCACTATTTGATGGGGCTGCGTGTGGCAATTCAGTCATCTCCGGCTCGCGGAGGATAATACGAGGATATCTCGACCGGGACGGTTGGTGAAGGCGAGCGCAGAATATGGATAAAGTTCCGTAGCGTACGCCAGACTTGGCACGGCCCGGGTAGGTCAATTCCGGTACCGATTCCTGTGGATCACCACTGGCGGGCGAACAACCGCGCGGCTACAGCCCCAAAGATGAAGCCGCCCACGTGAGCCGCGTATGCCACCCCACCACCGGCGGAGGGCTGCTGCGTGATCGCGCCCAGACTCAGGAACTGGACCAGACCCCATAAGCCAATCAGGAGTGCGGCGGGGACATAAGCGACACGCACGAACACGAAGATCACCAGCAACGAGCGAATACTGTCGCGCGGATAGGTGACCAGGAACGAACCCATAACGGCGGCTATCGCCCCACTGGCGCCGAGGTTGGGCACAGTGGAATCGGGACCGGCGGCTACTTGCGCGAGCGACGCGACGACTCCGCCGAGGAGGTAGAAGGCCGCGTAGCGGGGCCGACCCATCAGGTCCTCGACCTCGGGCCCGAAGGCCCAGAGGAATATCATGTTGCCTAGAATGTGTGACCAGCTACCGTGCATGAACATCGCGGTCAGAATCGTGATCCAGTGACGGCCGGCGACGATCTCGGCAGGGATGACCGACCAGCTCTGCACAAAGGGTTCGCCGCCCGCCAGCTCGAGCAGAAACATGAGCACGTTGATCGCGATGATGGACGCCGTAACGACGGGAAGGCGCGTGGGGCGCCGGGAAGCATCGGTAAGTGGAATCAAAATCACGTCGCCACCTCAAATCACCGCGCGCATCACGGGCTACCGGAGAGAGTCAGAGCAGAGCCGCGGCCGTAACGGCCGCGCCCACTTCGCAAATCTTGTGGCAGCACTCAAGAGGAGTTCTCGAATGACATTGCAACAGGTGTCCCTTGTCAGTCAAATCATTGCGGCGGCAGGAAGTATTGGTGCCCTGATCTTCGTGGGTCTACAGCTCAGGGACAGTGCAAGAGCCGTAAGCGCGAACACGGCTCAGGCAGTGGCCGAGTGCTTTTCCAATCTTTACCGCTGGCAATCCGACAATCCGAGCGCGCTCGAGAACCTAATAGCAGGGTTTAGCGATATCGGGGCACTGAGACCGGCCGAACGGGCGCGCTTTACATGCACGCTGATGGCGATCATGTCGCAGTGTCAAAACCGCGCGACCAGCACGTGAGCCGTAAAGGCTCATAGTGTCTTCCTTAACGTGAGTGGCGGCCCTTGCGTTCCGTGGATAGCCTAGCCTAGCTAGTTGGCCATCGGTCTGCGCCGACCCCGAGAAAATGAAGCGGGAGAGGCACTTGCGTCGTTGGCGATGACGTTAGGTTTATGATGCTGAGGTCG
>Ga0335078_10013906_pt1 | contig 11928 bp, 23 predicted proteins | sample Lox_Sample_32_FD_206711 | JGI IMG/M metagenome (GOLD analysis project Ga0335078, IMG submission 206711) | Soil microbial communities from Loxahatchee National Wildlife Refuge, Florida, United States - Lox_Sample_3.2 | ecosystem: Environmental > Terrestrial > Soil > Wetlands | place: USA... | reverse complement strand
GTCGAAAGATGCGGCACCTGATAGTGCCGCGCCAACTCTTTCGCCTGGGTGCCTTTCCCGGCACCCGGAGGTCCCAGGAAAATCACCGCGCGGTCAAGGCTTTCGTGCGGCCGCACGTCCGGCACGACTCGGCTGGTCTCCATCCGTCACTTACCGCCGGCGCAACCGGCCCTTCCGCGCAAAGCCTTCGTAGTTGCGCATCACGAGTTGTGCTTCGAGCTGCTGCACCGTGTCCATGGCGACGCCAACCACGATGAGCAGCGAGGTGCCGCCGAAATAAAACTGCACGCCCAAACCGTTCAGGAACCACACCGGAAGGTGCGAGTCAAACCAGGCGCCGATGGGGCCATACAAGTGGTTCAGGTGAATCCCGGCGATCATCCATTCCGGAAGCAAACAAACCATGGCGAGATAAACGCCGCCGATAAAAGTGAGGCGCTTCAAAATCTTGCTCACGTATTCGCTGGTGTTTCTTCCGGGACGAATGCCGGGAATGAACCCGCCGTTTTTGCGCATGTTGTCGGCGAGTTCCGTGGGATTGAAGACGATGCCGACGTAGAAGAACGAAAACAGCATGATCAGGACGACGTAGATCAAGGTGTACAGCGGCTCGCCCCAGGACAGCACGTCCTTGATTTTGGTGATGAAGGCGTACTTGTTCTGGAAAAAGAGCGCGGCGGTGGCCGGAAACGCCAGCAAGGAGCTGGCGAAAATCGGCGGAATAACGCCTCCGGAATTCACGCGCAGCGGGAGATAGGAGGACTGCCCTCCCATGACGCGGCGGCCGACGACGCGCTTGGCATACTGCACGGGAATGCGGCGCGCTCCGCCTTCCATGAACACGATGAAAGCCACGACGGCAACCATCAAAACCAGAAGAATGATGAGCATCAGGGGGGTGAAAGGGCCCCAATAGCGCGTGCTGGCCTTTTCATACAAATCGGCGATGGCGCGCGGGAGTCCCACGACGATGCCCACAAAGATGATGAGGGACATGCCGTTGCCGATGCCGCGTTCGCTGATCTGCTCGCCGAGCCACATGATGAAGGCCGAGCCGGTAGTGAGCGTGAGAACGGTCATGAGCGTGAAGCTCCAGCCCGGATGATAAACGAGCGATTGGCCGCCGATGCTCTGCGCCTGCAAGGTTCCGGCGATGGAAAGAGACTGAATGATGCTCAATAGAATCGTGAGATAGCGGGTGTACTGGGTGATTTTCTGGCGGCCCAGTTCGCCTTCCTTCTGCAGGCGTTCGAGGTAAGGGAAGACGACCTGCATGAGCTGCAGAATGATGGAGGCCGTAATGTACGGCATGATGCCTAGGGCGAAAATGGTGAGGCGGCGCAAGTTGCCGCCGCTAAAGAGGTCGAACAAGCCGAGAGCGGTGCCCTGTGCCTGGCTGAAGAGTTGGGTGAGGACGGAGACGTTAATGCCGGGAGTGGGGATGTAGGCACCAATGCGATACACACCCAGCAGCGCGAGCGTGAAGAAAACACGCTTGCGGAGATCTTCCACCCGGAAGAGGTTCGCTACGGCTTCGAAAAAGCTCCTCATGCATCCATCCTGAAAATTTCTACCGCGCCAAAACTTCGAACGAGCCGCCGGCCCTGGCGATCTTGTCCTTCGCCGAGGCGCTGAAAGCGTGGGCGTGGACGGCCAGCTTATTCTTCAGTTCGCCGTCGCCGAGAATTTTCACCGGCTCGCTGGTACGGACAAAACCATGCGCGCGGAGCAGGTCCGGCGTGACGGTTTCTCCCGCCGGAAAAGCATTCAGCTCTTCCACATTGATCACCGCGTAAGAGAAGCCGAACGGATTGTGAAAGCCGCGCTTCGGGATGCGGCGATGCAATGGCATCTGGCCGCCTTCAAAGCCGCGCCGGCGCGAATAGCCGCGCCGGGATTGCTGGCCCTTGTTGCCGGCGCCTGCGGTTTTGCCGAGCTTCGAACCCATGCCGCGGCCAACCCGCACCTTGCGGTGGCGAGAGCCGCGAGGGGGCTTCAAGCCGGAAAGTCCGGTCACTTTCGGGCGTTCCTTTTCTTTTTGTTTCCTGGCCATCGGTTTACCCCACCACTTCCACGAGGTGGCGCACCTTGTGAATCATCCCGCGAACCGCAGGAGTATCCTGGCGCTCGACCACCTGATGCAATCTGCGCAAGCCGAGGCCGCGAACGGTCTGCCGCATGTCCCGGGTGCAGGAGATCGCGCTCTTGACCCACTTGATCTTGACCGTGCCCTTGGCAGCGGTCTTCTTTTCTGCTGCCATCAGTTTTCACCCGCCGCTTTTTCGGCCTTTTCGGATTTCTGCCTGCCGGTAATTTCCTCGACGGTCTTGGTGCGCGTTTCGGCCACCTGCGCGGCGTCCTTCAAACCGAGCAGAGCGGCGAAGGTGGCTTTTACGACGTTGTGCGGATTGGAAGTGCCGATGGATTTCGTCAGCACATTGTGAATTCCCGCAACCTGCATGACCTTGCGCACCGGGCCGCCAGCGATGACGCCGGTGCCTTCGGGAGCCGGCTTCAAGAGAACCTGCGCCGACCCGTAGCGGCCCACGACCTGGTGAGGGATCGTGGAACCTTTCATGTTGAGCTGAATCAAGTTTTTCTTGGCCTGCTCGATGCCTTTCTTGATGGCCATGGGCACTTCACGGGCTTTGCCCATGCCGAAACCCGCATGGCCGTGATTGTCGCCGACCACGACGAGGGCGGAGAAACTCAGGTTTTTGCCTCCCTTGACGACTTTCGTGACGCGGTTGATGGCGATGACGTCGTCCTTCAAGTCTGAAAGGTTCACATCCAGCAAGCGCCGCACCGCGAGACTTTCGCGAAGAATTTGCTTCGACATAGGCTTAGAACTGTAACCCCGCTTCCCGCGCCGCATCCGCGAGCGCCTTGACGCGGCCGTGGTACTTGTACCCGCCGCGGTCGAACACGACTTTTGCCACTCCCGCCGCTTTGGCGCGACCGGCAATGATTTTGCCGACGACCTTGGCCGCCGCGATGTTTCCCCCGCCCTTCAAACTCTTTTTCGTTTCCTTGTCCGCGGAACTCGCGGAAGCCAAGGTGCGCCCGGCGCGGTCGTCAATGACCTGCGCATAAATGTGATCAATGGAACGATACACACACAAGCGTGGACGCTCCGAGGTGCCTTCCACGCGGGTGCGCACGCGGTCATGAATCCAGCGCCGATGGGCGCTGCGGGACATCCTGCGAACTGGAACCGTTGCCACTTTCGTTTCTCCTTCAGAGATTTCCCATGCCGATTACGCGGCAGCCCCGGCCTTGGCGCCCGCCTTGCCGGCTTTCTTCTTCAGGCGCTCGCCGGTAATGCGAATACCCTTCTGCTTGTAGGGGTCGGGCGGACGAAGCGAGCGAATGTCCGCGGCCACCTGGCCGACCCTGCCTTTATCCGCGCCGCTGACGACAATGTGCGTCTGCTTATCCACGGAAATCTGGATTCCTTCGGGAATCGGGAATTCGATGGGATGCGATTTGCCGAGCGCGAAAGCCACGGCCTTGCCTTTGACTTCCGCGCGATAACCGACGCCAACAATGTCCAATTCCTTCTTGAAGCCGTCGGTGACGCCCTTGATGGCATTAGCGACGAGGGCGCGAGCCAGTCCATGGACGGCGCGGAAGTCATCGCCCTGGCGCTTGGCGGAAAGAATGCCGTCCTTCTGTTCGAAGGTAACACCGCGCGGGAGCGGCACGGTGAGCTTGCCCTTGGGGCCCTGCACGTCCACTTTATCCGGCGCGAGGGCAATCTTTACGCCCGAGGGCACGGGGATGATTTTGTTTCCGATCCTAGACATTGTCGTCGTTCAATCCTTGGTCAAAACTTTTTCCTGCACCGGCGGGTTGATGCGCCGGCTACCAAACTTCGCACAAAACTTCGCCGCCGACTTTGGCCTTGCGCGCGGCGCGGCCGGTCATCAACCCGCGCGGAGTGGTCAGAATGCTGATGCCAAGGCCACCGACGACCGGCTTGACGTCCAGCGCAGCCGCGTAACGGCGCTGGCCGGGCCGGGAAATACGCTTGATGCCGGTGATGACGCTGCGGCGATCGGGCGTGTACTTGAGGAAAACGCGCAGCATTTTCCGGGTTTTGTTTTCGTCCACCATCTTGAAGGTGGAGATGTAGCCTTCTTCCTTCAAGATGCGCGCGATCTCGGTTTTGAGCCGGGACGCGGGAACATCCACGCGCTGGTGCTTGGAGGCCGTGGCGTTGCGGATGCTGGTCAGAAAATCGGCGATGGGATCCGTTTGCATAATTCTCCTGATGATGCGCCGCTTGCCGCGGCGACTACCAACTCGCTTTCACGACGCCGGGGATTTCTCCCTTGAGCGCCATGCCGCGAAAACAGATGCGGCACATTTCGAACTTGCGAATATAACCGCGGGCACGCCCGCAAACGCGGCAGCGGTTGCGCGAGCGCACCTTGAACTTGGGCTTCTTGAGCTCCTTGACGATCTTTGCAGTGCGCGCCATCAGTTGGCTCCTTCTTTCGGCCCACGCAGGGGAAATCCGAGGCCTTTGAGCAATTCGCGGCCCTGCTCATCGTTTCTCGCGGTAGTGGTGAGGGTGATGTTCATGCCCTTGATCTTGTCCACGCGGGTGTAATCAATTTCCGGAAAGACGAGCTGGTCCTTGAGGCCGAGGGTGTAATTGCCGCGGCCGTCGAAAGCGTTCGAAGGCAAGCCGCGGAAATCGCGGACGCGCGGCAACACGACGTTGCAAAGGCGGTCCAGGAATTCGTACATGCGCTCGCCGCGCAGAGTGACAGCGCAGCCGATGGGCATGCCCTTACGAATCTTGAAATTCGCGATGGACTTCTTGGCGCGGGTGATCATGGCCTTCTGGCCGGTGATCAGGCCAAGCTCCTGGGCGGCGGTATCCAGCAGCTTGACGTTCTGGCTGGCTTCGCCGAGGCCGATGTTGACGGTGATCTTCGCGAGCTTGGGCACGGCCATGACGTTCTGCCAGCCGAAGTGCTTCATCAGCGAAGGAACCGTCTCTTTCTTGTATTTTTCCTGCAACCTGCTCTTCATCGCTTCTCTTCTTCCTCTACTCTGTCCCCGAAGGGAGAATTACTTGTCCAAAGCCGTTCCGCAGCGCTTGCAGACGCGGGACTCAGTGCCGTCGGGCGCTTCGTGGTGGCCAATGCGGGTGTGCTTGCCGCAGCTGGAGCACACGATCATGACGTTTGAAGCGTGAATCGGGCCTTCCTTTTCGACGATGCCGCCCTTGATATTCTTCGAAGGGTTGGGCCGCGTGTGGCGCTTGATGATGTTGGAGTGCTCGACGATCACAGTGTTCTTGCGCGGGTTGATGGAAAGAATGCGCCCGCTCTTGCCCGCGTCGCGTCCGGCCATGATCTTCACCCGATCGCCCTTGCGCAGCAGAATCTTGAATATTTTGGCTTTTTGTACGCTCATCGCATTACCAGACTTCCGGAGCCAGCGAGACAATCTTGGTGAATTTCTTCTCGCGAAGCTCTCTGGCCACGGGGCCGAAGACGCGCGTCCCGACAGGCTCATTCGCGTCGTTGATCAGCACCGCGGCGTTATCGTCAAAACGGATGTAGGTGCCGTCCTTGCGGCGATGCTCCTTGCGCATGCGGACGATCACGCACTTCACAACCTTGCCTTCCTTGACCTGGCTTTCCGGGGTGGCTTCTTTCACGGAAGCGGTCACCACGTCACCCAAGCCCGCTTTCAAGCCGGCGTCGCCGCCGAGCGGAAGAATGCACATGAGCTTGCGCGCTCCCGAATTATCGGCCACCGTCAGCCAGGTACGCATCTGAATCATGGCTCTAGTCCTCGATCCCGTTTACTCGGCGGACGCTTTATGCGTCAGCACTTTTTCCAGCCGCCAGCGCTTCAGGCGGGAGAGCGGCCGGGAAGCCGCAATCCGCACCGTGTCGCCCTGCTTGGCTTCGCGCTTTTCATCGTGCGCGTAAAATTTTTTCGAGATGCGCACCACGCGGCGGTACTTAGGATGCTGCACCAGCCGGGTGACTTCGACGACGATGGTCTTCTCCATCTTCGCGCTGGTGACTTTGCCGACCAGCTGGGTACGTTCCCCGCGCGCCGCTGGCGGCGCGATTTGAGTTTCCGCGGTCATTACGCCTTCCTCGTGGCGACGGGCTGAGGAGCAGCCAGCGCCTTTGCCGCTTTGGCGGCGGTAAGTTCATGCGCGCGCAGCAACGTTTTGACGCGCGCCAAATCTTTTTTCGTTTCGCGCAGGAGCTTGAGCGCTTCCGCCTGGCCCGTCCCGAGCTGAAAACGAAGACGGAAAATCTGTTCGGTCAGATCCTTCTGCTGGGCTTCGAGCTCATTGACGCCCGCTTCGCGAATCTTGGCTATCCGGCGAGGCATAGTCAGAATCCTCCCGCGCGTGAAACAAATTTGGTGGGAATGGGCAGCTTGTGCGCGGCAAGATCCAGAGCTTCGCGCGCGACGGCTTCGTCAATCCCCGCCATTTCAAACATGATGCGGCCCGGTTTCACCACCGCGACCCAGCGTTCCGGGGCGCCTTTGCCCTTGCCCATGCGGGTTTCCGCGGGCTTCTTGGTGAATGGCTTGTCCGGAAAAATCCTGATCCACAGCTTGCCACCGCGCTTGATGAAGCGGGTGATGGCCACGCGGGAGGCTTCGATCTGGCGGTCGGTGATCCAGGCATTTTCCATGGCCTTGAGGCCGTACTCGCCAAAGGCCAAATCGCCGCCGCGCCAGGCCTTGCCTTTGCGCCGGCCGCGCATCTGCTTTCTGTACTTTACTTTCTTGGGCATCAACATCGCTGTCTTCTCGCTCTCTCAATCCTTCGAAATTCGTTTACGCCGCGCCGACGCCAACCGCTTCGCGCTTTTCCTCGAGCGATTTGCGGCGGGGAACATTTTCGCCCTGATAAATCCAGCATTTCACGCCAATCACGCCATAGGTGGTGTAGGCCTGGGCAAAACCGTAATCAATGTCCGCGCGGAGGGTTTGCAACGGCAGACGGCCCTGCAAATACCATTCCTTACGGGCGATTTCCGCCCCGTTCAAGCGTCCGGCTACCCGGACCTTGATTCCCTTGCAGCCAAAACGAAGAGCCGAATCCACCGCTTTACGCATCGCGCGGCGGAAAGCTACGCGCTTTTCGAGCTGCAGGGCGATGGATTCCGCGACGAGTTGCGCATCGAGTTCCGGGCGGTGCACTTCCTGAATGTCAATGTGCACTTCGCGCTTGGTGCGCTTCTGGACTTCCTGCTTGAGCTTGTCAATTTCCGCGCCCTTGCGGCCGATGATGATTCCGGGACGAGCGGTATAGATGCGCACAACGAGCTTGTTGGCGGCGCGCTCAATATCAATGGAGCTGATGCCGGCGCTCTTCAGGCGGTCTTTCAGTTCGCGGCGCAGCTTGACGTCCTCGTGAAGCAAGTCGGCGTAATCGCGGTCGGCGTACCAGCGCGACTTCCATGGCTTGTTGTAGCCGAGGCGGAATCCGTAAGGGTGCGTTTTTTGTCCCATCGATTACTTCTTTCCCTTCTTCTTGGCCGGAGCATTCTTGCCGGTCAAAGCCTTGCGAACACGGCGCATCGTGCCGCGAGCGCCCTTGTTGGCTTCCGCTTCGGCAACGTTGGCCGCGTGGCGTTCGGCTGCCGCGACGTGATGTTCGGCGACGCCAACCCACAGGTGCGCAGTGCGCTTCTGGTAGCGGAACGCGCGGCCCATCGGCGCGGGGCGCAAACGCTTCCAGCGCGGGCCTTCGTTGACAAAGCACTGCGATACAAAGAGTTCGTCCACATCGAGCGGCGAGCCGGCATCTTCCGCCTTGCGTTCAGCGTTGGCGATGGCGCTGCGCAGCACTTTCTCGATGTGCTTGGCGGCACGCTTCGGGGTGTACTGCAACGTTTGCAGGGCGTCCTGAACGCGGCGGCCGCGGATGAGATCAATGACCAGGCGCGCCTTCTGCGGCGACATGCGTACATGGCGCGCGAGGGCGTGCGCTTCAATTGAAGGTGCCTGAGTAAGAGCTTCCGCCATAAATTATGCCTTGGGCGCGGCAGGTGCTGCTGCCGGCGCCGCTCCTCCCACGGGAGCCACGCCCGCCGCCTTCTCGAGCGCCGCTTTCACGGCATGGCCCTTGAAGGTGCGGGTGGGCGCGAATTCCCCAAGTTTGTGGCCGATCATCTGCTCGGTCACATAGACGGGAATAAATTTTTTCCCGTTGTGCACGGCAATGGTGTGGCCGATCATGTCCGGCACAATCGTGGAGCGCCGGGACCAGGTTTTGACCACTTTCTTTTCATTCCGCGAGTTCAAGCCTTCGACTTTGTCGCGCAAGTGGCCGTCGACGAAAGGGCCTTTTTTGAGTGAGCGTGCCATCTTTTTTCCTTACTCCTCCACGCGGCGCAAACGGCCCCACTGGGCGTGCCGCAACTTCTTGAAACCCCGCACAGGTCCAGGAACGCGATGCGACTTCGGGCAAAACGGGCAAACAAAGCGCGTACCCAGGGCATTGGGAATGCGCTCGACAATCACCGCCCAGCCTGGTTTGCACAGCTTGTAAAGCACCGGCTCGAGCGGAACCTGCTGCGCCCTGCGCACCGGGGCAACGGCCTTTGCCGCCGGCTTTAGCGCCGCGTGCTTCGCCCGCTTCACTGGCCGGTGACTCCGGCGTCCTGCCGTACGGCTTGTGCGTGTCACTCTCATCGCTTCTGCTCTCATCCCGCGGCTTTCGTTCGGCCACGAGATTCTCGCCTCAGTGAGTGCAGCTCTCTCGCGCTACTTGCGGCGCTCGACAATGAACTTGTCGGTGCGCTTGTTGTGGCGCGTCTTCTTCCCCAGCGTCGGGAAAGCCCAGGGCGTCTGCGGATGATTGCCCTTCACGCGGCCCTCTCCTCCACCGTGCGGATGGTCCACAGGATTCATGGCCACGCCGCGAACCGTCGGGCGAACACCACGCCAGCGCGTGCGCCCCGCTTTACCGACGGTTTCATTCTCATGGTCAAGGTTGCCGACCTGGCCCACCGTGGCCATGCAATCCACCGGGAACTTGCGCACTTCTCCGGAAGGAAGCTTGACGAGCGCGGAATCGCCTTCCTTGCTGAGAAGCTGCGCAGAAGCGCCAGCCGTGCGGACGAGCTGGCCACCACGGCCCGGATAAAGCTCCAGGTTGTGAACCATGGTGCCCGGAGGAATGTGCCGGAAGGTCAGAGCATTTCCCGGAAGAATGTCCGCATCGTCACCGGTTGAAACCGTTGCGCCAACTTCCAGCCCCACGGGGTGAAGGATGTAGCGCTTTTCGCCGTCGGCGTAATGCAGCAAGGCGATATTCGCCGAGCGGTTGGGATCGTATTCGATAGCAGCGACCTTGGCGGAAATTCCGGCCTTGTCCCGGCGGAAGTCCACCTTGCGGTACTGCTTTTTATGGCCGCCGCCGCGATGCCACAGGGAGATTTCGCCGTGGTTGTTGCGCCCGCCTGAACGCTTCTTCGGCTCGAGCAGAGACTTTTCCGGCGTCTCCTTGGTGATTTCGTTTTTGTCGAGAACGGTCATAAACCTTCTCGACGCTGTGTACGGATTAAAGCTCTTCAGTCCCATCGCTGCCTCTTGCTCTGCAAATCTCGTGTCTGGCCCGGCTTACAAATTATCCGCGTACTCGATCATCTTCTCGCCTTCGGCGAGCTTGACGTAGGCCTTCTTCCAGTCGCGCCGATAGCCTTCGGTCTGGCCCCGGCGGCGCATCTTGCCGGGAAAATTCGCTGTGCGCACCTTTTCCACCTTCACCTTAAAAATCTGCTGCACGGCTTCCTTGATCTGCGTCTTGGTGGCTTTCGCGGCTACTTCAAAGACCACCGTGTGCTGCGTTTCTTTCACGCCCAGGCCTTTTTCCGTGACCACCGGGCGGCGAATGATTTCAAAGTGCGGCGCGGACATGGCTTATTCCTTTCCCTTCTTGCCCGCAGGCTTGGCCGTCTTTTTCGCAGCAGGCTTTTTGGCCGCAGCTTTCTTCGGAGCCGCCGATGCGGTTTCCTTCTTTACCGCAGGGGCCGGAGCAATCGTTTCGACATGCGGGGCATCGGCGGGCGCATAATCCGGATCGAGCGAGCGGGACAAACGCACTGCGGCGTCCCTCGAGACGATCAGGCGCTCGTGCTTCAAAAGATCGTAGGGCTGCAAAACGTTGGGAGCGACCAGCGTGACGCCTTCGAGATTGCGGCTGGCGAGGGCCAGATTCTGGTTTTCGCCCGCAGAAACCAGAAGCGCGGTTCTTGCGGTGTTCAGCTTGTCCAGCGTTTCGCGCAGCGCCTTGGTTTTGTGCGTTTCAAGCTGCCAGGCATCCACGACTGTGAGTTTCTCTTCCGCAAGTTTCGCGGAAAGCGCCGAGCGCAGCGCGCCGAGAAGCATTTTCTTCGGCAACGCATAGCTGTAATCGCGCGGACGCGGCCCGTGCACGGTTCCTCCGTGGCGCCACAGCGGCGAGCGGATGGAGCCGACACGCGCTCGGCCGGTACCCTTCTGCCGCCAAAGCTTGCGTCCCGCGCCCGAAACTTCGCTCTTTTCCTTCACCTTGTGCGTTCCCGCGCGCAGCCCCGCCTGATACCAGCGCGAAGCTTCGTGCAGAAGGTGCGGATTCACCTTGGCACCGAAGACCGTGTCGGCGAGCTCGACCTGCCCGACCTTTTTCCCTTCCAGATTGAAGACGTCTACGACTGGCATACTCTCTTGTCCTTCGATCGCTCTAAAAAACTTACCTGGCCTTCTTCGCCGCTTGCGGCTTCGATGAAGCCGTGACCTTGCGAATGAAAATGTACGTTCCGCTGGGCCCTGGAACCGAACCGCGCACCAGCAAAAGATTCTCGTCCGAATCCACCTTCACGACTTTCAGGTTCTTGGCAGTCACTTGCGCGTTGCCCATGTGACCTGGAAAATGCTGGTTCTTCCAGACGCGCGACGGAAACGAACTGCCGCCAATGCCGCCCGGCGCGCGGTGAAACATCGAGCCGTGAGTGGCATCGCCTCCGGCGTAGTGCCAGCGCTTTACGCCGCCGGCAAAGCCCTTGCCCTTGCTGACGCCGGTCACGTCCACGAGTTCGCCGGCCTTGAAGTTGTCCACCAGCACGCGGTCGCCGACTTTCGTTTCGTCAGCGGACTCCTTGATACGCACTTCCTTGAGCATCTTCATGGGCGCGACACCGGACTTCTTGAAGTGTCCGGTCATAGCTTGATTGACGCGCTGCGGCTTGACGAATTCGACGAGGCCGAGTTGCGCCGCGTCGTATCCGTCCTTTTCCTTGGTGCGCCGCTGCACGACGACGCAGGGTCCGGCCTGGAGCACAGTGCAACCAACAAGGTTGCCGTCTTCGGCGAAGACCTGCGCCATTCCGAGCTTGATTCCGATGATTCCTTCAACTGGCATTTCTTATCTCTCTAAACACCTTTCGTTAGACGAACCAAAACTACTTCGCTGCGTGTCCGAACGCCTTGATCTCGACGTCCACGCCGGGCGGAAGATCGAGCTTCATGAGCGCGTCCACCGTGTCGGGTGTCGGCTCGAGAATGTCAATCAGCCTCTTGTGCGTGCGCATCTCGAACTGTTCGCGGGACTTCTTGTCCACGTGCGGCGAGCGCAGGACGGTCCAACGGTTGATGGTGGTCGGCAAAGGGATCGGGCCGGCAACATCGGCGCCGGTGCGCTTGGCCGTTTCCACGATTTCGCGCGTGGACTGGTCCAGAATGCGGTGGTCGTACGCTTTCAGCCGGATGCGGATTTTTTCGCCTTGTCTCATTTTCTCTTCTTTAGAACCTTTTCCTTTGCACTGCTAAAGCTATTCGAGGATTTCGGTGACGGCGCCGGCGCCCACGGTGTGGCCGCCTTCGCGGATGGCGAAGCGCAGCCCCTTCTCGAGCGCCACCGGGGTGATCAGCGTCACTTCGCAGCTCACG
>Ga0335078_10013905_pt1 | contig 11928 bp, 6 predicted proteins | sample Lox_Sample_32_FD_206711 | JGI IMG/M metagenome (GOLD analysis project Ga0335078, IMG submission 206711) | Soil microbial communities from Loxahatchee National Wildlife Refuge, Florida, United States - Lox_Sample_3.2 | ecosystem: Environmental > Terrestrial > Soil > Wetlands | place: USA: Florida... | reverse complement strand
CCAGACGCGGGGCTTAACAGCTTTATCGATTTCCTGCTGAACTCCGTACTTTTCAAGGATGGGCTGGTCGCCTGTATAGAGCTTAACCCGTTTCACCAAACGGGGCTGAATCCGGTTCACAAACTCGATCAACCTGGCATATTCGACTTCGTTGTCGATGCGGATCGCGCTGAAATCATCTGATAGATGGTCACGCAGAATTCGCTGAACCAGATCGAGGTCGCGATGGATCAGGGCGGGCGATTTGACCTTTTCCGCCTTTTTCTTGATATCCGCCCAGGTGCGAAGCAGATAACGCATATCATCCTGCAGTTCCTGTTCGGAATGACTTTCACATGCGGTGCGGACGATGAACCCTCCGGTACCGCCTTCGCGATCTCGCAAGGCCGTTACCGTGCGTTTTAACCGGATGCGCTCAACTTCGGAACCTATTTTGCGAGAAACACCGATGTGATTTACGGTCGGCATGTAAACCAGATAGCGCCCGGGCAGTGCGATATGCGACGTTATTCGCGCGCCCTTTTTGGCGATTGGCTCTTTGGCGATTTGAACCAGGATTTCCTGTCCCTCGCGGAGCAATTCGCTGATGGTCGGATTCCTCAGATCCGGCCTGCGTGAAGGCCGCTGTTGCTGGCCGCCGAAGTCCGGCCGGCGCTGAGACTCTGGTTGCTGTGGAGCAGGCGGACGCGGGGCTCCGTTGCCCTGTTCATTACCATCCTCTGCCGGCGCAACGGCCTCAGCACGAGGGCGCCCTTCATCACCTGGGGGAGGCGGCGGCGGTGGTCCTTCCCGGCGACGCCTGCGGCCACGTTCGCGCCTGATTGCAAATTCAGCGACTCCGCGCCCATCTCTAATGGAGGCTTCACGGTCCGGCTCCTGTTCTTCCGGAGCCGCTTCCGGTTCAGTGGTTTCGGCGGCTACTGTCCCGGACTCAGCCGCCCAGCTCGCGGAACCGGAGAGACCAGCCGGCTGTCCGCCTTTGGTCTGTAGACCGGCTTCAGAGCTCTCACCTGTGTGGGCCGGCTCGGTCTGCGCGTTTGCGGACGGGTTAGATTGCTCATGAGTTTCGGAGCCGGCATCCGCATTCGCGTGTATTTCGGCGCCACCCTCCCGTTCAGCTTTGGGGGCGGCCGCGGCGGCTTCTTCTTCATCCCGAATACGCTGGAACCGGGCCTCGGCGCTAAGTTGCGCTCGGAGACTGCCTACTCGAGTCTCAGGTTCAGGCTCGGGTGCTATGGTCACTTTGTATTCACTGCTGTGCACCCGTTCTATTATCTTCTCTTGAACCATTGCGTCTTTCAGCATTTCGCCTGCCATGCGCGCCATGTCGTCGTCCGTTACGCGTTCGAACTGGGACTGAGGCGTCATTTCCGCTGCTCTGTTTTCACCTTCTGAAGTTGCCCCTCGGCGGCGCGACCCTCGCCGTCCGGCGGCAGCCTTGACAGTGGATATGTCATGGGCTTTTGACGGGGGTTCGGCCGCCTCTTCGGCCTTTTCAGGTTTGCGTCCGCCCCGGCGCTGCCCCTTGAGCGGTTCCTCACGAAGACCCCGTCTGCGCGACCGCGATCTCTCTGGTTTCTCCTCGACTACTTCAACTTCATCGGCAGCTCCCAGTTCGGCCTCGCGGCCAGCTTCAGCCAGCTCTTCTACTTCTTCCGCTACTTTCTCGATAGAAACAGTCTCTGGCGAAATGACCTCTACATCGGCTGCCATTTCGATAGGCTCAGGGCCAAGGGTCTCCTCGAGATCTTCGTCTCTCGGCGGAGGAGCAATCACGCTTTCTACAACGATTTCCGCTAACTGTTCGACGGCATCCTGAATGGGTGCGGACTGCTGTGCTTCGGCTTCACTTGATTCGAATTCGAGCGTTTCGGCTGGCGCCCCCCCGGCCGGCCGGCGCTCAAAGTCACGGCCCTGACGTTGGAATGATTGCTGTTGGTGACGGGACTGCTCGTAATCGCGCCGTTCATCCTGCCTGGGTTTTGGCCTGCCTACCTGCTTGCCGTCACCCTGGTCCTCGGCCAGGTCTTTGTATTCGATCAGATCTCCTTCTTCCATTAACTCGGCGAAGTCCGATACATAAAGGAAGGCGTCGCGTTCAAGGGCAATGTCGACGAAGGCGGACTGCATTCCCGGCAGCACTTTCATTACCCGCCCTTTATACAAGTTGCCGACCATTCCCTGATTTTCATCGCTGCGCTCGACATAAAACTCCGACACAATTCCATCTTCAAGGATCGCGACCTTCTTTTCATGAACGTTCGCGCTGATTATTAATTCTTTTGTCATGACTCTCCTAGACTCTAGTTAATGACATTTCGTGCCGGAGGATGGGCGGATAAGCGGCGAGGCACAAGCGGATCATTAAAGGCTATGCGCCATAAGCCTGTTGGCAGAAGGGTGATAGTTGATGGCGATGCATTGCATCGTTAGAAAGCCGCCAACGGGCCTATGCCCGGCCTGCCAAACCGCTGGTGACAGCGGTGCATTCTTCATGTTCGCTAAGGCAAGGCCGCGCCGATTTCGTTGGCGCCTCATCAATCGCATCCGTTATCCCTGGCCGCCTGGGCCATGATTCCGTCAGTTCCTCCTCGCGCTGTCCGGCATTGACTGCTATGCAGCACGAAAGTCTCTGTATATGTTGAACCGATCACGCGTGGCTGCTTTGCGCTCTATGCGGGCGTCCCCGCCCTTGCCACCAGTTGGCTGGGGCTGGCGAGTCCGTCTTCCCAATAAAGACGCGTGCGCTTTATACGCGAGCTTATTGATATCTTCTCTTCATCGGTCAGGCCAAACGCCGCGGCTACGACCTCAACCGGCTTAACACCCCCGTTGGGCGTTATTTCAGTAACCAAACGGAGGCAACGACCAACCGTATCCACTTCGATTTGAATGGTGTACCTTCGAACATCCACTCGTTGACGCTTGTCTTTGGTTGCCCTTATGACGTGAAAGCTTTCCAGCGCCATGAACGCACAGGCCAGGCGGTTTAAAGTGGACGGCTCGACCGGGGCGGGCTCTAATGGCCCGGCAGTTCTGGCAATCGCCTGTTGGATCTCGGGAGCATCGATTGAAACCAAATACTCAGCCCTGTTTATCGTTTTGATAAGAGGTTGCGCATCCCCCCTGACGCGCCTGAGCGACTTGAAAGAAAAACCTTGAGGCAAGACTTTATTTATGCCCTCTAAGAACGAAGGTTCGTCCAATAAATCACCAGAGTAAAACTCTAGGATTTCGTTTTCACCTTCGCAGCCAACCCCAAGCGCGGGCCCGTACTGAATTGAGGGCATCGGATGAAAACCCTGGCTATAACTGAGCTTTATGTTTGCCCGCCGGAACGCCCTCGGCAGCGCTCGAGTCATATCCAGGTGCGAGAGATATTTTACCGGTCCCATCTTACAAAACGTCGTCCGATACCGGTTGCCGGGCTGCGCGTTCTTGTCTTTGGGTTTTGCCGCGATAGGCTCTTCAGATCGACCTGGGACCTGGCTCTCATTGACGTCCGCGCGGGGAGTTGAGTCTGCTATTACGGCCGCGGCATTGATCTGTTCGCCAATTCCAGCGGTACGTTCCCTATAGGAGCGGACTTCCTTATGCAGCGCGAGGGCATCTTGCAGATGCTGACGGGAAAGCGTCAGGTCGCATTCCATACCGCAGTTGTAGCACAACAGGGGCTGTGACATCACCCGTTCGAAGTCTTCGTTAGAGGGAGCGATAGCGGTCGGACGCCCGTCGATGATTTTCACGGGTAGTTCGCACGGGGGTGAAATCTTGGCCTTCACGCCCTTTATGTATTCCTTGGCCAGGAAGTCGCGCGTAACCAGCGTATCGATGTGGTCCCACGGAAGGTTGATTAGCGATGCGCGCGGGCTGGTGAAATCCTTGACCGGGAATTCTGCGAGATAAGGACTGACGTCAACGCCTTCGAGCCTGAACGCCTCCATCCACTTTGCGAAGTCGAACCATTCGGTCCAGCCATCAAACCGGCAGCCCATCCGCCACGCACGTTCGATTACCCGGCACAGATCGCGGTCGCCGCGAGAGATAATCCCTTCAAGTAAGGATGTCTCAGCGTGATGCACCTTAATGTCGATGCGGTAGCGGCGGCCGAGTTCTTTAAGAAGCCGCTGTTTGTGCTTGATTGATTCAATATCTTCCTGGGCACACCACTGGAAGGGAGTATGCGGTTTTGGAACGAAATAAGAGGCAGAACACGTTACTTTGATAGCGCGGTTGAATTCGACTTTGCCTAGCTGTTTGACCTTACGGCCCAGTTCGGCTATGCCTATCACGTCCTCTTCGGTCTCTGTCGGCAGGCCGATCATGAAATACATTTTGATCGCCGACCAGCCCTCAGAAAAGGCTACCCTGCAGGAAGAAAGCACGTCTTCTTCGGTGACATTTTTGTTTATCACGTCACGCATTCGCTGCGTGCCAGCCTCGGGTGCAATGGTGAAGCCGGTTTTGCGGACACGCGCTATTTCTCTAGCCAGTGATTCGGTCACGCCCGAGGCCCGCAGAGATGAAACCGAAAAGCTGACTTTGCGCTTTTCCAACTCGTCGCCAAGTAGCTTTACCAGTGGCTCTAAGCAAGTGTAGTCAGCGGTTGACAGGGAAGTCAGGCTGGTTTCGTCATACCCGCCTTTTTGGATACCGTCCAGAATCGTATCGACGATTTCCTTGGGCTTCCGTTCCCGGACCGGCCGGTAAATTGTGCCCGCCTGGCAGAACCGGCAACCGTCGACGCAGCCGCGCGCAATTTCTATCGAAACCCGGTCGTGAACCGCTTCAACCGTTGATACCGGCGAATCGGATGGAAATGGATATTGGTTGATGTCCTTCACGACCCGGCGCCGCACCGGAAAAGGCACCGATTCATCTTCAGGCCTGTCAACAACTAAAAGTCCATAATAAGGGCTCTTCGACACCGAATAAAGATGAGGGACGTACATACCCTCGATCTTTGAGATTTCGGTAAGAACCTCAAGCCTGCTCGGACTGGGGGATTTTTGTCGTATTCGGAAATACGCATCGATCAGCTCAGGAAAGGCCTCTTCGCCATCACCAACTACAAACACATCTATGAAATCAGCAACGGGTTCACAGGAATAGATCGTCGGCCCGCCAGCGACGACTAGCGGTGATTCCAGCGTTCTGTCTGATGTGCGCAAGGGGATCCCGGCAAGGTCGAGCATCGTCAGGACGTTCGTATAGGTCATTTCATACTGGAGCGAAAACCCGACTATGTCGAACTCACTCAGAGGCGTGTAGCTTTCCAGGGACAGCAGAGGAATGCCATTTTCGCGAAGCCGGCTTTCCATGTCCGGCCAGGGAGCGTACACCCGCTCCGCCCACCAATCCTTCCTTTTATTCAATAAAGAGTAGAGGATTTTTAGCCCCAGATGGCTCATCCCGATTTCATAAGTGTCAGGGAAACATAGGGCGATGCGCGCGGAGACTTGCGCGAGATCCTTGGCAACATGGTTCCATTCACCGCCGACATAACGGGCCGGTTTTTCCACGGTTGGAAGGATCGAATCGAGAGCCGCTTTAAAATGACTTTGTGCGTGCATACCCGCCTAATCCGGAGTTCCAGGAAATATTCGAAATCGCCAGGTCAACGACAATTCGCAACCGCTAATTAACAAACCGTCTGAGCCGAACGCTCAGGGCAAGACCGATTCCCATAAAGAGCGATATTACCGCGGTCCCGCCCAGGCTCATCAGGGGCAGTGGTATCCCGATCGTCGGCATCAGTCCCACAACCATTCCGAGGTTGCAGGCGATGTGGAACGTAAGCAGACCTACCAATCCCATGATCATTAACGCCCCCGCCCGGTCGCGAGCTACGCGTGCAACCGCTATAAGCCTCCAGATCAGAAGCAGATAAAGGGACATCAGGAATAGAACTCCGGCCAGCCCGGTTTCTTCAGCCACCGCCGCGCCAATGAAGTCAGAATAGGCATAAGGCAAAAATCCCAACCGGCTTTGGGTTCCGTTGGACAGTCCCTTTCCCAAAGTTCCGCCCGAGCCTACCGCTATGACAGACTGAATTGTCTGGTATCCAAATCCCTTTGGGTCTACCTTATCCGGCTCGATAACAGCCTTGATCCTCTCCTTTTGATAGCCTTTCAAGTGCGGATAGACCGCAACAAGCCCGACGGCAACCAGAATCGCTCCCCCGACCAACATGGTTTTGCGCATCCCAGCCATGAAGTAAAAAGTTGCGAGAATAGCGCCAAAGGTGAGCATTGTGCCGGTGTCGTTCTCAAGCCGAACAAGGATAATGGGCGGCAGGACAATCGCCCCCATTATGACAGTATCTCTTAGCGATAAGGGCTTGTCCTTAGCCGGGTTCTTCTCGTCGTGCGTCTGAGCAATATGGCGGCTCAGCATTAAGATCACAGCGAGCTTTGCGAATTCGCTCGGCTGGAATTTAATACCTCCCGGAAGCCTCAGCCACGAGGTATTCCCGTTGACCTTCACTCCAAAACCGACCAGCACCATAACTAGCATCAGAATGACGATCAGGTAGAAGAAAGGGGCTACCGCGGAAAGGACCTTTCGATAGTCGGTTAAGGCCAGAATCAACGACAAAATAAGGCCAACGACCAGATACATTAATTGTTTTTTCCAGCGATCCAGTCCTGGGTCAGTGCTATAGATACCGACGCAACCCAGCACGCCGAGCAGGAAGGGGGCAGCCACAAGGGTTAAATCTAAATCTCTAAACAGCTTACGGTTGAATTCGACCATTGTTGATACTGCAAGACCTGCTCAGTTACAAAAATCTTTATAAACGCGGAAGTCAAGCCCTTGATTGTATCATGGGGATTGTACGGGCACTAGCGTGGCGCGTTCGGCTGGGGCTCAATATTTTTTGCGGGCTCTACATTCTTTGCCACAACTTCGGGCAAGACCGGATGGCCCAATTTCTTAGAAAAATAGGCGGCGTTTATGATCCTAGATTTGGGCCCCGATGACCTTGCTCCAAAACCGCCATGTTCGGTTAGAACAACGACAGCTAGTTCGGGCTTTTCATCAGTGTGCAGCGGAGCGAAACTTATAAACCAAGAGTGATCCTGCAGTGCCGCGCCGTGGGCTTTTTCCCTGGCAATGACTTGCGCCGTTCCCGTTTTGCCGCCGACGTTAAGGTCGCGCGGAAATCCGACGCCCCCAGCGGTCCCGCCTTCGTTGACGACGCCCCACGCCGCATAACTAACGGTATCAACGGTTAGCTTCGATAGCTGCATTTCTTTCGGCTGGTCCTGATAGTCAACCATCTTTGCCAGCGCCGTTCCCCTCGCTTCCTTGAATATGTGTGGAACGTGGAAATCTCCGCCCATCATTATTCCAGCTTCGGCCCTCAGAAGCTGAATCGGGGTCACCGCAACCGAGCCCTGGCCAATTGATGCTTCGACAGTATCAAAATCCTTCCAAACCGGGTCAGACGGATTTACCCTTTTCTTCCATTCGCGATCTGGAATAATGCCCCTAACCTCGCTTGGCAGATCTATGCCGGTTTTTTGGCCCATCCCGAAACGACTGACCCAGTCGTGAATCATATCCACGCCCATCTTCAGGCCTAACCTGTAGAAGTAGCCGTCGCACGAGTGAACTATTGCCGCATGGATGTCCGGAGTCCCGTGATTACCCCCGACATCGTGAACAAACCGGTTTCCGACCTGTATTCCGCCTCCGCAAACCAGCCTGGAATTCTTAAGTGTTATTACCCCTTCTTCCAAGGCGGCCGTCGCCATCATAAGCTTCCACGTTGACCCCGTTGGATATATACCCTGAATGGCCTTGTTATACAGGGGATGCGCGGGGTCGGTGACTATCGCGTTGACCGCGGCCCGATTTTCCGAAGAAATGACGTTAGCCGCAAACACATTCGGATCAAAGCTCGGTTTTGAAACCATGGCGAGGATCTCGCCGTTTCGCGGGTCTTCGGCAATTGCTACCCCGGTCTGGTGAGGGCCATCAAACTGTGCCTCGGCAACCTGTTGCAGGTCGACATCAAGGGTGGTGATTATATCCTGTCCCTTGATGGGCTCGATTATCTCCAACTGGCGAATGGGCTTTCCGCGGCTATCGACGACAACGCGCCTCATCCCGTTTTTGCCGCGAAGTAACTTGTCGTAGGTTTTTTCTATGCCGGCCTTGCCGATTATGTCACCTGGCTTATACCCCTCGTCGAGGTAATTCGGGTCCTCCAATTCCTTCGAACTTATCTGGCCGACATATCCAATAACCTGAGACGCCAGATCGCCGAATCTGTAAACGCGCTGGGGCTCCCGGTCGATCTTGATCTCCGGATGTTCCAGTTCGTGCGCGTCCACCCAGGCTTCGTCACCGGCGCTGGCGTTCTGTTTTACGAGAATTGGCTGTGATTTCGGGCGCCTTGGATCATTCAAATCCGCGGTAATCTGGGCTCGATCGGCGCCCAGATTATCAACCAGAGCGGTTATGGTTTCGTTGCGATTCGTTACGTCTTCAGGATAAACGACTACGTTCAGAGCCGGTGTGCTCGACACCAGGACTTTGCCGTTGCGATCGTAGATTTCCCCCCGGGAGGCAATTATAGGGATTTCACGTATCCGGTTGTTCTCAGCCTGCTGCTCGTAGAATTGATGATGGCCAACTTGCAGGACATAGAAGCGGATTCCAAGGGCCACAAAAATGGCAAGCGCGAAGTATTGAACGACGTAAAGCCTGAGTTCGAAGCTTCGATTCTCGTTTTTCGGGTTCTTCTTACTCATAGAACCTTTTCTTTATGGCCATCCGTCTGGCGGTTGCCTGCTCATAGAATATCCGGTCTAAGATGACAAATGCGACCATTGCTACCAACGTATCCGCGATTGCTTTATAGGCGATTATCCGGCCAAGCGACGCCCAGGAATTAGTGAAAGGCAATATCTGTCCCGCTATCCGGTTCTGTTCGAGCACCAGATAGAGCCCGACAAAAAGCAAGGTATTTGCAATCGAGGCAAGCGCCACAACACCCAATCTGGCCAGCCGGTTCTCCAACGAGAGCTTTACACTGGCTACCGATATTATATATCCGATAAGGGTCATGGAAAATCCACTGACCCCCAATATTCCTCCCCTGATTGCGTCGTCGCCTAATCCGGCAAGCAGCCCGGTCAGCATACCTTTAATTGGTACTCGCTGCAGGCTGATATATACCGTAACGAGCAACGTTAGATCGAGATACCTGCAAACACCGATATACTTGCTCAGCACCAGTTGAAGAAAGAGCGCAACAAGAATTATCAATGCGATCTTAACGGTCTGCACTCTTCCGGCTTCCTCGCTCTAGACTGTTCGGTTTTATCGCCTATTTCACAGTCTCCTGCATCTTGATATCTTTTGGCTCGAGCAAAAGCACCATCACGTTTTCCAGACGGTCGATTGGGGCCGACGGCTTTACTATAATCTTGTGCCACGGCGCGCTGGGGTCATCTTGAACCGATTCCACGGTGCCGATAGTGATTCCTTTTGGATACAGGCCGTCTAGGCCGGTGGTAACCAGTACCTCGTTTTCCTGGACGTTGACGCTTGACGAAACATCTTTCAGCTCGCATCTATTAGAATCCAATCCCCTGACGACGCCCATCGCGGAGCCCTGCTGCAGCATGGCGCCGACCCCTGCCTGGGGATCGGTAATAACCTGCACCTCCGCATAGTTCGGACCGACGGAAATCACGCGGCCGACAATTCCGGCTGCGCTGATGACCGGCATATTGCCCTTAACCCCGTCCGTAGTACCGCGATTGATAATCATTCGCTTGAACCATATGTTCGGATCGCGGGATATGACGGTAGCGGCGACTTTCCTGTACTCGGGAAGGGTCGGAACCGAATACTCGGCGCGAATGCGCAAATCCTCGGCTGCCTTTTCACGCAGTTCGTCCCTTTCAGCGGTTAGCTGGTCTACCCGTTCTTTAAGGCTGGCGCTCTCTTCGCGCGCGCCGCGCAAAGCGATATATCCCTTTGCCGCGCCGGTCACCTCTGCTAGCGCCCAATTCCCCGCGGATACCACTGGGGTAACCACGCTCATCACCCAGGTGCGAAGCACTGTTTGGTCGGAATCAGGGCGCCTGGCCGTCCAGGACATTAGGATAACCTGAGAGACAAGCAGCACACCCAGTATTAATGGGGCCCTTTGTTGTACAGAAGAAATCGCACTCATGGGTTATAGGACTCGGGCTAAAGGGATTCGGCCACGCCCGGGGCCACATATGGTGGTAGACTAAGCGGTCTGAAAACCCCGTCAGCCGCTGACGAAAAAGGGGCAATGACCCAGAGCTATCGGTCCGACCCAAGCTGTCCCGCGTCTCCTTACAAGCCGTGGTGAACTATTGTGTTCTCCCACCCAACCCGGCTAAGCAGATCGAAATCGGCAAGCATTTTTCCGGCGCCAAGAGCGACCGAGGACAACGGGTTCTCGGCCAGGGAAACCGGGACACCCGTCTCATGCATCAGCCTGCGGTCGATGCTCTTGAGCAGCGCGCCCCCGCCGGTCAAAACGATGCCGCGTTCGGCAATGTCCGCGGATAACTCTGGCGGGGTCCGTTCCAGCGCCACGCGAACCGCGTTCACAATAGTCGCGATCGGGTCGGCCAGGGCCTCCCGGACCTCTTCATCGGTGATCGATATCGTTCGTGGAACCCCCTCAATCAGGTTCCGCCCCTTTATTTCCATCTGAAGGGAGCCCTCGAGCGGAAAGGCCGAACCCAACTCGATCTTTATTGATTCCGCGGTCCGCTCTCCAATAAGGAGATTGTACTTGCGTTTGATATATTGGATTATCGATTCGTCCAGCTCGTTTCCTGCTACCCGAACGGCGCGCGAATAGACGATTCCGGATAAGGAAATAACGGCGATATCGGTGGTCCCGCCGCCAATATCCACAATCATATTACCGTAGGGCTCAGTTATCGGCAGGCCGGCGCCGATTGCCGCCGCCATTGCCTCCGCCACCAGGTAAACCTTGGATGCTTTTGCCCGGTATGCGGCATCTTCTACCGCGCGGCGCTCTACCTGGGTGATTTCCCCAGGAACCCCGATGACTACTCGGGGAGAGACCCAGGACCGTCCGTTGTGCGCCTTGCGAATGAAGTACTGAAGCATTTTTTCAGTCACTTCAAAGTCGGCTATTACACCGTCTTTCATCGGACGTATAGCCACAATATTGCCAGGAGTCCGGCCGAGCATTTCCTTGGCGGCTTTGCCGACTGCTTCCACCTTATTCGTATGTTTGTTGATCGCAACTATTGAGGGCTCGCTAACAACTATTCCACGGCCTTTTGCGTATACGAGCGTATTGGCCGTCCCTAAGTCGATCGCGAGATCGCTAGAAAACGGATTAAATATGTTTCTCATCCTGATTAAGCCACAGAGCTAAAACGTCCCGAAAATCCCTTGGCGCCGGCCTGCCCCGGTTGATTCGACATGGTGAATAAACGACAAAATAATATAGCGCCTACAACGATCACAATTCAACAGCCCCTCGAATTTACTTGCAGTTCAGGGCGATCAACGGTCCCGCCGCGCTTATCGAAATTACGCGCTCCAGATGCGCCCATTGACGAAGTCCAGGCAGGGTTTGCTGTAGGCCAAAACTTAAATTGATTTCCCAAGCAGGGCACTTGGGTGTAATCGCTCTTCAGTCTGATACGCCGCACATCCCAAATGCGCGCATGCGCGCCAAGACCGCTATCGCAAAAAACACTCACGTTCAGGCCCGAAAAATACCTGCTCGAACACACATAATCCGGATTCCCGGATAATATGCGTCCTCCCTTCCCCACCTACAAATATCCGCGTGAGATTGGTCAATCTAGCATGGGCTGCCCTGAACATCAAGCAATTTATCGAAAATGCGCAAACAATTGACTAATCAGCCATGATTCTCAACAATCC
>Ga0335078_10013903_pt1 | contig 11929 bp, 7 predicted proteins | sample Lox_Sample_32_FD_206711 | JGI IMG/M metagenome (GOLD analysis project Ga0335078, IMG submission 206711) | Soil microbial communities from Loxahatchee National Wildlife Refuge, Florida, United States - Lox_Sample_3.2 | ecosystem: Environmental > Terrestrial > Soil > Wetlands | place: USA: Florida... | reverse complement strand
TTCGGGTTACGCATGCCTTCGAAATGGACAGGGTGATTTCCGCCCTCAAGACGATGATCGAATGGGCCAAGTCCCAGAATATTTTTACGCAAGGAACTCTTTTCGGAATGTCGGTGGACGATCCGCACGGACTGGGACAGGGGTCAGGCTTGAACTAGTGACATTTGATATTACACCGTCGTCTCGCCGGGTCAATATACGCCTCCTCCGCGTCACTTCTCGCGCAAACCCACCTCTGGTTAGTTTCTTGGTTCCTCGTACTTTTGCGTTTTGATCGAGCTGACTCCAAACCTTTCGCCACCGTTGGCTGGTCGGCGCCGGGCTTCGGTATTAGGCGTCGGAGCTATTGCTAGTGGGTAACACGTCTTCTTCCAAGCAGGACGAGGCGGCGACCCTCTGGGTGATCCGGCATGAGAGGGCATGAGGCGGCGGGCGGGTAGCCAGAAGAGGGCTTCTTGGGATTCTGGGGAATTCTGGGACTCCAAAAAGGTCACGAGCCGCAATCAATCGGGCGCTCGGCCGGAAATCCGCAGGTGATACTTTCGCCAGGGATCAAGTTATAGAATCCGCCGCGAATCCCCTAAGCGAGGGAGCCTGGCGATCGGACGCACCTTCGACTCGATCAAAAAGTCAATGTTTCAAGAAGCGCAGGCGGTCGAAGAAATGCTATAAGGGAGTTAACTCGGTAAACCCACACAAATCCCAAGAATCCGCATTCCACGAATGGTCCACTAGTTGGTCTTGAAGAGCCTGCCCGTGTTCGCGGCCTCAATGTAAGTGACGAACTCGGATATACCTGTCACAATATGCGTTTCAATCGCGTTTGAAAGCTCTTCCACATCTACCCCTGCCTTATTCAATACCTCTCGGATCGTCCTATCAATCTCTTCGATATCTTTGTGAATAATTAGTTCGTTCAACGCCCGGCCAAGACTGCGAGCTATCACCCTGAGTCTCCTTACACTTTGGAAAAGGGAGACCGGCTCTATCTCTTTTATTTGTAAGGTCTTAATAAGAAGCTCAAGGTGCTCGAATCGCAGCGGGGCCATTGTGGAGCCGAAGATCCAGGACCTAACCGTTAGGGGTTCAAAACTTCTGCCGCCCCTCTTCAATAGCTCGACGATTTCAGCGATCTCGATGCCCTTCGAAGCGACGTGGAATCTCAGCCTTTCCTTCCAGTCCTTCACTAGTCTCGCATCCTCCCTGTACTCCCCAGAACGTTCCAATTGATCCATCAAAATATCGAACATGGAGCTTCTCTCTGAATCTTTAAACAGTACAACGGCGCAGCCCGCTTTGACATCGGTCACGACCATTGGCACGATCTCGCCTTCTCCCTCATCATCGCTTATGACTTGAAGCTCGGCCTCCTGCCGGACAAACATTCCCAAGCCTCCTTCAAATGTGATTTCCCTGCAGGCGAACGTGCGCGCACCCGTTCGCTCCAAACGCTGCTCTCGACTCAAATCAGTATCAACGAGCGACCTCGTATCGTTGCTATCCCACCAAGATGTGTCGCCGCTATCTGGCGTAGTTGAATTCACTGGAGCTTCCGGAGAGTCCTTCGCCACCTGAATTGAAACCGCGTTATCTATAAAGTTGGCCAGGTCAAGCACTGGATCTGCGTAACGAATGTCGCTGCCTAAAACTATGCCGGCGCTTTTTGCATTTTCACGCCACCTCTCCGACTGTTCCCATGCCTTCATCATGGTTCCGGAGCGAATGATCTCCTCCCATGCTGACATCATAATCTCATCGCCCGGTCGGAGATACGCGACAAGATTAAGATCCGTTAGACGATCAATCCTGGATAACACAACCTTCCTCTGAGGGCCTCGAACTCCTGGTGCCATCCACCTATTCGCCAATCTGACCTCCACGTTTAAGCCGAGATTCAGCTTTAGATCGTTGAGTAGGGCCTGGTCGTCTTCTTTGGTTACCCAAATCTCGATGTTCTTGATGCGACCCAATTCCTGAATCAAATCCAACTTAGTCGCGAACTCCCCTGACTTTAGTCTCTTCTCAATCTCTAGTAGGACATTCCATCCGGGTGTCCCGTCGGTGATGTTAAGTGTCCTGGCAAGGCCGAGCATTTGTTCTATTTCATAATCGAAAGAACCATCACCCTCCTTTGGCTTTGGATTCAGACCAACCAGAAGGCGGCTCAGAAGGAATTTCAGTTCGTTCAACGCGGGCCGATTGCAGTCGCCGCTTTTCCAAGTCTTGATGAATTCTCGATTCAGCACATATGCTTCGCCGGCATTGATGATCTGATCCACAACCCTGAAATCGATTCCCTTTCGCTCCTCGGGTGGACCGACCGAGACCGCCGTTTCCGCTGCAAAGGCCATCCCTGTTATCTTTAGCTTCGATTCGACCAGTCGAGACCAATAGTCGAAAGGACTCCGGGCGATTATCAATTTATGATGAGCGGAAAACAGCTCCACCTTCTTTAACAGTTGATTTGCCTCGGTGTCAGTTTGCTCGGTTATTCGGGAATGAAAGTAGGGACAATAAATCAGTAGATCGAATGGAGCATTCGTATCCGAGAACAAATCTAGGTGTTCGCTCTCGATGGAAACAATACTCGGCATGTATGGGTCGCTACCGCCGAGATAGCCCCTAGGTGACAAATCGACATACTCCTTTTCCCAATGACGCGTCCAAGCTCGCTGGCACCGAAACACCCAATGAAAATTGATCTCCTGTACCTCCGAGTGATCCTTAATCCTCTTTCTGATTTTTTCAAACGATCCCACGGAACCCGCATACGCGCCCGAAGCTCTTGCTTTTTGAATCGCCCTCCAGATGTCGTCAAGCCGAAACTTGGTATCCTTTATTTGCCTCACGAAGTGTAATCCAGGGAAGAGGGCAATCCTACAGTGGGGGTGAGGGGGCTGCTTAAGGGAAGGAAGAAAGTAAAACGAAGCGGCTATCGCGGCGCCCGCCGGCGTGACTCCCGCCGGCAGCATGGACATAACCGCTCCACGAGATGACTGCAAGTACTTGAAGAGCCTAAGGAGATAAGCATGGGCTTCCGCCGTCCATAGGTTTGCGAACAGCGAGTCCCCGAACTTCGTGTCGAGGTGCCATTTGCTAGCTTCCATCTTTCCTTCGCTGAAGTAAGACACCTTCTCGTTGGCCATTCGCAATCAGCGTGTCACAAACCACGGCGAGCAATCTGACCTCTGAGCCTTCAAGCTTGACAGCTAGTTCATGATTCTCGACCATTCCGTTTCTGGAAAAATTCGCTGAACCCACAATGGCTTTTGATCTATCTGCAATTACCATCTTGGCGTGAAGCGCGCAGTTGATTTGACCGGACCTGTCTCGAAAGTCCCACAACGAAAATATTTCAAAGTCACTGAGCAGTTGCTTGAGGTATTTTTCCTCCGCAGCCACGGGTTCACCACTGGTGTCACGGACGACGCGAACTAAACAGCCTCTGGAAAGGGCCGACTCCAAAGATTGTGTGAGTTCTGGGACCGCAAGAGTTAGACGGTAAGCCACGACGATTATTTCTTGCTTCGCCGAATCAATGAGCTCGACAAGGGAATTACCGATACCCCGAGCACCGCCGGCGCCGAGCCATAGCCTTCCGGTCACAAGGACACGTGGGGAATCACGCTGTTCCGAACCTTTCATGGCCGATTCTCTAAAAGGAGTCCGCGATGGAGATACCCATTGTAATGTTCGCAAGAGGTCTCGGAAACCATCTCGCACGAATAGCATGCCGCGCCCAATTTGGAGACAATGTCTAATTCCGCGTGCTCGCAAAGTGGATCATTGCTGCACCGGTCGACCCCGTTAAACGCGAGCTCTAGGATGTGCTCGAAATCCGGAACAAGGGACGTGAGGCCGCCCATCGTTCCGTCTCCACCAGGCTGCGTCGTATACAATAGAATTCCTCCTCGCATCTCACCCGTATTCGTCGTGCTCAAGTAGATGCGCTCACGAATTGCCGTCGAGGAATATCCTGAATGGAGCGACATTGCGTTTATTAACCGGTGAGAAAACGAGTGCCACCAAACCGAGAGCGCGTTCCAGGTGACAAGTTCATTTGGTCCTTCCGCGGACGGAACGACTTCGTCCCACCTTCTGGATTGCGACCCCTGTGGGTACCAGTTTGATTGTCCGTCCACTGGGTTGAGGTCGACATAAATTCCTTCTCCGAACTGCTCAACGCCTGGAACCCAGTATTCATCGGGATTCATTGGGTGCGCTCCACGACTAGGCGTCAAATGGGACTTCGGCCCAACATATTCCACGCGCCTATGACCTACCTGAACGATTACGACCCTTAGCCGCTCGATCGGCATCACTCTGAAGGTGAGTTTTCCGTTGGGCCCACGAACCTCCTTTCGGATTTGCGTTGCCTCAACCTGAAAACTAATCGGTTCTCCAGGCCTCCTATCACTATCGTGCGGATAAGGGGGAAAGCCGGTGTCTACCACGCCAATCAAAGACTCATGCTCCTGTCTGAGATATTCAGCTCGGCTTTTTTTGACAGACGCTCGTTCAATGGAGTTCAGCGCATCCACGATCTCATTCCAGAGTGTCTGGTTGAGCTCTGCCTCTATTTGCGCCGTCAGTTTTCGGGATTGCACTCGAAGTTGGATGAGGCGCCGGAACCAAGTTTCATTGAGCTGATCCATTTCTTTGAGGTCCCTAACGAGGGTTAGAATGCTATCTCTCTGGAGAATCCTATGAATTGGAAGAACTAAAGGCGGAATGGTGAGGGAGGTGATCACTTCCGGCAATCGCAATTGGAAGGAACCCCGCTGGACTACGATCGCTTCCGCCTGACAATCTGTCTCAAACGGAGCATTTCGAACCTCGGGCCTGTTTCCGCGACAAGGAAGACGCGATGAATAGATTTCTCCCAGGGGCTTTTCCGCCGAACAGACCGGACATCTAATTCTGATCGCCGATAGCGAAGATCCCGAGCCAAGCCAGTGAAAGTGATTACAGGAACACCATTGGGTTTGTGGCTCACCTCTACGAGTATGAATTAAGTAGTTCCAGTTGACATCGTCGAGATGCCCGTTCGGACAGGCAATCAGAAATCGAATTGCATATTTGTTCTTTTGTGACTCTCGTCTATTGGCTCCAGCCTTGCACTCGGGACAGCCTTCGCTTGCCTTATGAATGACGTTAAATTCCTGGTGCTGAACACAAAGATTCCAGTGGGGAAATTTTCTGGTTGGGTAGGTAAATCCCTCCCAATTTTGGGAATCTGGAATCTTGAATATCCGATCGCCATCGAGAAGCCCCCGTTGTAAGCGAATGTCACGAATGGCGAGTTGCTCCATGTCTATTGGGACCCCATGGATTCTATTCAAAACCTCTGCGGTCCCCATCAGGATGTGAGGCCCCGCAGGCGTTTCCACGAGGGCGCCCGGCCCAAAGGTCGTTATGTATTGAGAAGGCCGTAAACCTTGAGCCATTTTATTCTCGCTCAGTGTAGAGATTGATCATCGGCTCAACTTCCCTTAGAGACTGAGAGACGTTATGGAAAACGCTCGCGCCGCCATCACCTTGCCCAAGGACCACCACGTTACCCTTGGTGTATTGAAGCGACTGCGAAATGTTCCTTTGCCTGCGAGCGTATTCCTGCCATCTTTCTATCTGTGAGTGGACGAATCTCAAGAAGAGGTTCTTGTCGTTACGTCTCTGCGGGGGTTGTGCCTCCCACTTCTTTTGAAAGACATCGAGGATCTCTGCGAAGGTTTCGGGGCTAAGATCAGCGATCAGCGAGCCCCCTTCTTCTAGATCGATTCCATCCGGAACTGAAGGATTCGTTTCTCTCCAATTTCGAATGAGTATGGAAAGAATTGGGCCCACCGATCGATCTACCGCTTTCGGTGCTAGTGGCTTAACTGCGATCGGCTCGACCGCGACCGGCAACTTGCGATGATATCCTGTGAAATACTCATAGTGGTTCAAGTCGCGCGGCTTCGACACTCTGAAGAACACTATGGCTAAGCCTGCCTGCCGCCTGCCGATTCTTCCGACCGCCTGAATATATTGGGATGCTGATTTTGGCTGCCCATGGACAATCATTAGGGAGAGTCGGGCTACATCCACACCCGTGCCAAACATTGAGGTGGAAGCGACGGCGTCAAGAGCGTCTCCGTCCGACAAACCCCGCTCCATTTTAGCCAAGATCCCTGGAAGCTCACTGGAGCCCGTTTGACTTGATAGATTACGAAATCTTTCCCTTAATCCTTGACGCTTATTTGTCCCAGCATTCTGTCTATGAAGCTTGTCAATAAATTGGGGGATGTCTTGGCGGATCAGGGTTTCCCCTTGAGCTAGTTCCCTCACGGCGTTGAAGTACCCTACCAACGTCCAAAAGTGGTCAAGTTGGCTCATACGCTCGCGTTGATTTTCCTCAGGCATGGTTTGAATCTGATCACGGAGATTTTGACCGGTCTGCAACAACCTACCCCAGAGCCGCAACATTGGCGTTTGAGGCGCGCGCCCCGGAAACGCAAGTCCTAGAAATAGACGGCCCGCAGCGCCTTCATCAAGAGGGTGAACCTCGTCTGATTTGAGGAAAAATCCCTCGGATATGTCGAGCCCTACCGGAGGGAAAACCGAGCTTTTTCGGCCCATAAGGCACGCGACTTGCTCCAAGGAATTCCGGATGGTCGCCGAAGATGCGATGTATTTCGGAGAATCGCAAAGCTTCTCGATTGCCGTTTCGAAGAGTCCAAATGTTGAGCCAAGTGGCCCATCCAGTAAATGCAATTCGTCTTGGATTACAAGCGATGGAGGTTCAAAAGAAGATACAGCGGGCCGATTTCTCCCTGGTGCCTCTTGCGAAAATCCACCATTTACTCCGAGATCATAAGATCGAACACGACCAAACAGTGATGCGGCCTCATTCGTAAAGGCCAGTCTTGCCAATTTATCCACCGTTGAAATAAGCATGGACGGCGGTTTGGCATAAAGCATCTCGTCGACAGTAAATGCTGAGATTTTAATACCGGATGTCGCAAATGCATCGTTAGGCGAAACGAAGCAAGGATGGCCCTCGACAAAAGACCATTGGCCATTCCGATTTGGGACCTTATGTTTGAAAACTAGAGAATTCAGTTCACACTGTGCCTCCGGACACCGTATCTCATAATCGTTGACCGCGCCCTTGCGCCCACCCGCTACCGGAACATAACCCGGCCTCGCGGCTCCAAATGAATTTAGTCTAACGTTGAGAGCGCTCTCCGCAGTCTCAGCCCACCAGCGACCAACATCTTGTCCTGTGACCGGTGCGTTAACGAAAAGATCAAGCCTCAGATAGTTTGATTTTCCCGATGGGTGAAGACAATTAGAGAGTGAAGTAACCTCGAATTTATTGGTCGAAGCAGCTTTCATGCTGTTCTCATCGCACCGGGCCTGACCGGATGTGTGTAGCCTAAGGACGAATGGACCTGCGGGGATGTCATCGAGAGGGAACGAGAGGATGCTTCCGCAACAAGGACAATTTAAAATCTGCGCGGGATCGGACTCATCGCTTTGCGCCGGTCTTCTTAGCAAGTCAATCGCCCCTGGCCCAAAGTCTTTATAACCTACACCTTTCATCTGATTTGGTGTGACGGCCCCGCCAACCCAGAGTCCAAGAGAGAATGGAGAGTGCCCCCAAACGTGACCCGGTTCTCGCGTCCATCCAAGTGGTAACCAACCCGCGTCGCTCCCGTTGGTCTCGGTACATCGAAGAACTTCACAAGCGACGACCATTTTGAGCGCCCTCCGGAACTGCTGGATGGTCAGTAGCCTTAGTGTGTATCTGCTTATGACTGCGGTTCCATCACCCGACCGCGAACCGTCCGAATCCGCCGGGGAAATCCTTCTGCGGTAAGCGAGGCAAAAAGCCGCTAGTCCCAAATACGCTTCGGTCTTCCCACCACCCGTTGGAAACCAGATGGTGTCGCAAATCTCCCTTTCTGCGGTCCGTCTAACGGCAGACTCCAAACTCAAAATGATGAACGCGAGTTGGAAGGGACGCCACTTCATCGCGGAGCCAGATGGGTTGCGCCCCCAGGCGTACTGTTTTGCCATCGCCTTATTCATAAAGAGGAATGAGAGGAGAGCATCCTTGTCATCGCGAAGAAATGCCATTCCCCGCCGGATTCGCTCAATCGCTTCTCGATGCCGACCGATTATCCCCTCGTCAAATGGGCGAGTTGAAGATTGCGGCTGAAGACGCCCTACCCAATCGTCATAGGCCTTAATCAAAGGCTCGATCTGCTTTGAGACTTCATCGTAGTTGCGACAGCGGGCGATTTCCTCCGCGTCCAGGGCAACTCCAATCCGAAAGCTACCCGAGGCCGGCGCGGGATACATAGGTATAAAATCGGTCCTAAGGTGAGGGGTCCCGAAATCCAAGATATGACTGTTGGTTGGCGCAAAGTGCGACCCATCGACCCATCTGAAGGGAACATCGGGATCAGGAGACACGGAATTTCGAAATTCTCTCTGGGGATCAATCTCGTCCCAGTAGGCCCCGCAGAGGTGTCCCCTGGCGTAAACTTTCAGCTTGTCATACTGTCGAGTAGAAGTCCGCCATTCCGGATCGTCGGAAGTGAAACCTAGATCTCCCAATTCGCACAAAGCCGTTCTGTCGTTCAAGCAAACCCTAATTTCCGGCTGAAAGATAATCTCTTGATTGGAGGGCCGACCTGAACCGTCGCCCTCAATAAGCGACCGTAGGTAGATCGACACCTTGAATCCGCCATTCTTTAGCGAAGAAACCTTGTAGCTCAGTTGAACCGATGAGTCAGGTGAGCGTTCGCCGCTCGCGATAGTGGCTTTTGTCGCTGCTGCAATCCAGAAATTCGGGCTTCTCACCCAGCCACCTTCGGCGCGATGTTGATATCTGCCCCAGGTGACGCAAACACGAATATCATTGTCCGCCGGCTCCTTCGAGAGAACGAATGACAAACCCATCGACGATGGGACTCGTCTGAAACTTTGACCGGCATCTATGAACGCTTGGTTTACGAAAGTTGTTGAATTCTCCTCAGAGTCTTCTTCACCTTCAGATGCATTGGCGGCCAATGCATCCTCGGAATCTGGACTCCGCTCGATTACGGTGGATTGGGGGAAAAGCTGACCCGTCGAATACTCATTTCTCGGTTCATCACCTTCCAAAAATTCCTCGACCGGACCTCCCCTCGGCCCTAGAAGTTCCTTGACTAAGTCCGAAACAAAAACGTGTCTCATCATGCCGACCCAGTGGCTAATTCTTCGTGCCGTTCTTTGATTCGCGCCTGACGCGTGTCGTTGAATGGAGCTTAAGTGTTTGGGCGAGAGAGTGCGCGACCGAGAACGCAAAATCCACAGGTACCGCATTTCCAACCTGCCTGACCGAGGCACACCACTGGCCAGAGAAAACGTAGTCATCTGGAAAGGTCTGAAGTCGTGCACATTCGCGAATGGTGAAGTATCGAAGGCCCCCGTCGGGAAGAGCGAGCATGTTTTCCCCACCGGGCACACCATGGTCTCCAGCTTTCAGTGTCTTCGCTGGAAAATCAGGAGCACTGCCAGTATGACCTGGATAAGATCGAGCGCCAGGATAGAACTCGTGATTTGGAATTGAGCTAGGTGTCAATCTTCGGTGAGGAGGGGGCAAGCCAACAAGTGCGTCTCTTACCGTCCGCCATGCCGATGTCAAGGGCGCGCCGGATTTCGATAAGCACTCAATGCGGCGGGCGAGGGCTTTGGGCGGTTCCGGAATGCTCCTTTTCGAAAATCCATGGCGCCCCCAGTATTCGCGGGTGACCCATTGGTCCCAAATAAGCTTATCGAGCGAGTGGCTTGGGGACGGGAAGCTCCAATTCAGATTCAAATCGTGGCGCGTTCCGACGATGAAAAGGCGTTCTCGTTTTTGAGGAACGCCATAGTCCGCAGCGTTCAGCACTTTGTGTTGTATCTCATAAGTTGGCCCGCGCATCCGGCTTTCGTTCTGCAACGTCAACAATCTCCGGTGGTGATCTCGCCAACTCTCGTCCGACCAGGGGGCAATGCACGCGAATCTTAGGCTAAGGAGTATATAGTCAAAATAATCCGAAAATGCGTCCCGCACCAGGCCCCTGACGTTCTCAATGAGAATGATTTTTGGCTGCAATTCTCGCACTGCCCTCAAGACCTCAGGAAACATGTTCCGCTCGTCGCGATCGCCCCGGTGCTTGCCAGCCTGAGAAAAGGGTTGGCACGGCGGACCTCCCGCCAACAAGGTGACCGACCTGTCTAAAGAGTTGTACCGGAAATTTCGAACATCGATTTTATGCAACTTGGAACTCTTGGAGATGTGGGCTCCATTTCGGCGATTCATCAAAAGGGTCTTCATCGCATCGTCGTTCTTTTCAACGATGGCTTCGGGACAAAAACCCGCTTTTGAGATACCCAGGGTCAGCCCTCCTGCTCCGGAAAAAAGTTCGACTGCTTTCATGAGCTCTCCAGGAAACGCGTGATTCTTCGGACCAGATCGGCGGAATGCTTCATCTTGCATTCCCAAATAGTCATGTACCGCCATCCCTGTTTGTTTATAAGCCTGTGATTTCGGCGATCTCGTCGAAGATTACCCTGCAGCTTGTCCTCCCAAAATTCTCTTCGCGACTTTGGCAAGCGAACACCATTGAAGCACGCGTGGCGGTGCCAAAAACAACCATGTACAAAAATCACTTTCCTCTGTGTCCGGAAGACAAAGTCCGGATTGCCCGGCAGTGACCGATCATGCGTCGTAAACCGATAACCGAGAGCGCGAATCACCGAACGGACCAGCCGTTCCGGCTTGGTATTCTTTGCCCGAACTAAGGACATGCGCTCGCTCCGTTCAATTTTCGATAATGTATCCATCATTTCCTCTGCAATGCACACTGAGGCGCGTGCCATTCTTTTATCACTTAATCTATTTGCTTTACCAGACCGAACCCCAAAAATCGCACGTAAGGCCTGGCTTGCCAAAGCTGGCTCGCTTGGGGCGCCAGCGCGGAAATCAAAAAACTTCTGCCTGAAGCCGGGCAGCGGCATACCACCCACCTCCCCGGAATACCTTCAGACAACCTTCCGGCCTATCCCTCTGCCTTCGACCTTGATTTGCGTGCGCCGTTAGTCGGCTTGGGCTTCGGCGGTCGGCCGCGGGGCCTTGGTGATCGGTCCCTAAACAACTCCACCGCCGAGGCCGGAATTCGATAGGTTGGACCCGAAGTCTCATGAATTACAATCGCACCGGGCACCAGACCTTTTTGGAGCCACCGCAGCACAGTTGTCTTTTGTCGGCCCACCGCTTCCGCGAACTCCCGGGTGGTCATCATCCCCGCCTTCTTCACATGTTCTTTATACAGCCATCGCTACCTTTAAAAAAACTCTTCACCGTATGTACATTTATGCTTGACTTTATTATTCACCGTATGTACATTTATCGTTCCCTGATGCATGAATCGAAAGGAGGTTGATTATGGCAGACGAATCACGCAAACAACTTTGGCCGGATGAGGACGAGTGGCTTGATACCTTTCGCGAATACCTGTGTGGACGTCCTGAGCTTGCCGAACATGTCGCCCGCATCTGGTTTGCTCTCCTGGAGCATCACAGTGAGGGGCCGGAGGGAGTCCGCAACGCAAGGTTTATTCTGAACCAGGCATTGAGATTAACCTATCCGTTTACCCGGTCATACCGGTTGGCATACCGGCATTACCTGCTGTCGCTTACGGGACAAGTGAAGCCGGAGGACGAACCCGAGCATTTGCTGAAGGCGTCGATCAAGCGCGCCCGCGCCTCAATCGCGGAAGCCCGCCAGCGCCACAAGGAACCCGCAGGATCGGGGGATTGAATGATCGGGCCATTGACGGGATTGAAAGACGAACGCTGGAGAAAAATCGCCTTCCTTCGTAAATCCCGCCGAAGGAATTCGGCGGATGGTTCA
>Ga0335078_10013902_pt1 | contig 11929 bp, 19 predicted proteins | sample Lox_Sample_32_FD_206711 | JGI IMG/M metagenome (GOLD analysis project Ga0335078, IMG submission 206711) | Soil microbial communities from Loxahatchee National Wildlife Refuge, Florida, United States - Lox_Sample_3.2 | ecosystem: Environmental > Terrestrial > Soil > Wetlands | place: USA... | reverse complement strand
AGAGGGCGGAAACCGCCACGCTGGAAGACCTCGAGCCCGGCGCTCGATAGCTGTCCGCAGAAGCGCGGCGTGTGCACGCGCGTCTATACGTCCACTCCCAAGAAGCCGAATTCGGCCCTGCGGAAAGTGGCGCGCGTGCGGCTCAGCCATGGAATTGAAGTGACGACCTATATCCCGGGAGTCGGCCACAACCTGCAGGAGCACTCCATCGTGCTGATCCGCGGGGGCCGTGTGAAGGACCTGCCCGGGGTGCGCTATCACGTAATTCGCGGCGCTCTGGATACGGCCGGGGTGGCGAATCGCAAACAGGGACGTTCGAAGTACGGCGCCAAGCGGCCGAAAGCGTAAATATCTATGCCACGCAGACGACGAGCGGTTGTTCGAGAAATCGTGCCGGATCCGGTGTACAACTCCACCCTGGTGGAGAAGTTCGTCAACTCCATGATGTGGGCGGGCAAGAAGAACACCGCGCAGGGCATTTTTTATGAAGCCATGGAGAAGCTGCGGGAGCGGACCGGCGACGATCCGTTGAAAGCGTTTAAGAAGGCCGTGGAAAACGCCAAGCCGCTGCTTGAAGTCAAGACGCGGCGCGTGGGCGGCGCCAACTACCAGGTGCCCATCGAGGTGCCGCAGAACCGCCGCACGTCGCTGGCTATGCGCTGGATCATCGGCAACGCCCGCTCGCGGGCCGAGAAGGGCATGGCGGAGAAATTGGCCAATGAGTTGAACGACGCCTCTAATTTACGAGGGGGCGCGATCAAGAAACGAGACGACGTCCACCGCATGGCGGAGGCCAATAAGGCGTTCGCGCATTACCGGTGGTAGGTTACCGGGCCGCAAACTATTTTCGCGGCGATTGTGTTGGCAGTGGGGAGAAGGGTCAAGGTTCAGTAGGTTTATGGCACGAACGGTTCCGCTCGAAAGGATGAGGAATATCGGCATCGCCGCTCATATCGATGCCGGTAAGACCACCACCACCGAGCGGATTTTGTATTACACGGGGCGTACCCACAAGCTCGGCGAGGTCCATGAGGGCACGGCCACGATGGACTGGATGGAGCAGGAGCAGGAGCGCGGCATCACCATCACGTCTGCTGCGACCACCTGCGAGTGGCGCGACATCCAAATCAACATCATCGACACGCCCGGCCACGTGGATTTTACGGCCGAGGTGGAGCGCAGCCTGCGCGTGCTGGATGGCGCGGTGGCGGTTTTCGATGCGGTGGCGGGTGTGCAGCCCCAGTCGGAAACGGTGTGGCGGCAGGCGGATAAGTACTCGGTTCCGCGCATCTGCTTCATCAACAAGATGGACCGCGTGGGCGCGGATTTCTACCACTCCGTCGAAACCATCGTCACGCGCTTGAAGTGCAAGCCGGTGGCGATTCAGCTTCCCGTCGGCGCCGAGGACCAGTTCAAGGGCATCGTCGATCTGGTGGAGATGAAAGCCAAGATCTGGCGGGACGAAACCCTGGGCGCGCAGTTCAATACCGTGGACATCCCGGCCGACTTGGTGGAAAAAGCCAACGAATACCGCGAAAAAATGATCGAAGCGGTGGCCGAACACGACGACCAATTGTTTGAAAAATTCATCGAAGGCCAGGCGATTTCTAATGAGGAAATCCGCGCGGGCCTGCGCAAGGCCACCATTGCACTGAAGATTTTCCCGGTTATTTGCGGCTCGGCATTCAAGAACAAGGGCGTCCAGACCATGCTGGATGCGGTGGTGGATTACCTGCCATCGCCCTTGGAAATTCCGCCGGTAGAGGGCGTGGACATCGACCACCCCGAGCAGAAGCTGATCCGCGAAGCGTCCGACGATGAGCCGTTCGCCGCGCTGGTCTTCAAGATCATGACCGACCCGTATGTCGGCCAGCTCGCCTTCTTCCGGGTTTATTCGGGCGCGCTGAAATCCGGCGATTCGGTGTACAACGTGGCCAAGCGGCGCAAGGAGCGCATCGGGCGCCTGCTGCGCATGCACGCCAACAAGCGCGAAGACATTCAGGAGATTCTGGCCGGCGACATCTGCGCGGCGGTAGGTCTGAAGACGGTTTCGACCGGCGATACGATCTGCGATGACGAGCATCCGATCGTGCTGGAGTCGATCGATTTTCCGACTCCGGTGATCCAGCTCGCGGTCGAGCCGAAGACCAAGGCCGATCAGGAAAAGATGGGACTGGCCATTGCCAAGCTGGCGCAGGAAGATCCCACCTTCCGCGTGAACACCGATCCCGAAACGGGGCAGACCATTCTGTCGGGAATGGGCGAGCTGCACCTGGAAATCATCGTGGATCGCATGATGCGCGAGTTCGGCGTGGGCGCCAATGTGGGCAAACCGCAGGTGGCGTATCGCGAGACCATCCGCAAGAATTCCGAAGGCGAAGGCCGGCACGTGAAGCAGACCGGCGGCCACGGACAGTACGGTCACGTGAAGATCCGCATCGAGCCGCTACCCTCGGGCGGCGGGTTCGAATTCGTCGACGAGGTTACCGGTGGCCGGGTTCCCAAGGAGTACATCAAGCCGACGGAGACGGGCATTAAAGAAGCTCTCGAAGGCGGCATTCTGGCGGGCTACCCGATGTCGGATGTCAAAGTCACGCTCTACGACGGCAGCTACCACGACGTCGATTCCTCGGAAATGGCGTTCAAAGTGGCCGGTTCGCTGGCCATCAAAGAGGCTGTGAAGCGAGCCAAGCCGGTGCTGCTGGAACCGATCATGGCTGTCGAGGTGGTGGTTCCGGAAGAGTACATGGGCGATGTGATCGGCGACCTGAATTCGCGGCGCGGGCGCATCGAAGGTATGGAGCTGCGCGGGACGACGCAGATCATCAAATCGGCCGTGCCGCTGTCGGAAATGTTCGGCTATGCGACGGAGCTTCGTTCCCGGACGCAGGGCCGCGGTAGTTTCACCATGCATTTTGGCAAGTATGAAGAGGTCCCCGGCGCGATCGCCGAGGAGATCGTCAGCAAAGTCCAGGGAAAGATTACGAGATAAGGAGACGGGTGTTTTCGTATGGCAAAGGAAAAGTTTGACCGCAGCAAGCCGCACGTGAATATCGGGACGATCGGCCACATCGATCATGGCAAGACCACCCTGACGGCGGCGATCACCAAGGTGCTGGCCAAGCACAATCCGAAGAATAAATTCCGGAGTTTCGATTCGATCGACAACGCGCCCGAAGAGAAGGCGCGCGGTATCACGATCGCGGTGGCGCACATCGAATACGAGACCGCCAAGCGGCACTACGCGCATGTAGACTGCCCGGGCCACGCCGACTATATCAAGAACATGATTACGGGGGCGGCGCAGATGGATGGCGCCATCCTGGTGGTGGCAGCCACCGACGGACCCATGCCGCAGACGAAGGAGCACGTGCTGCTGGCGCGGCAGGTGGGCGTGCCGTACATCGTGGTGGCGCTGAATAAAGTCGACATGGTGGAAGACGCGGAACTGCTGGACCTGGTGGAGCTGGAAGTGCGCGAGTTGCTCTCCAAGTACGAGTTTCCGGGCGATGCGACGCCCATCGTGCGGGTATCGGCGCTGGGGGCCCTGAACGGGGAAGAGAAGTGGGAAAAAACCGTCGACCAGCTGATGGAAGCGGTGGATAGCTACATTCCCATGCCGGCACGCGCCAAGGACAAGCCGTTCTTGATGCCGATCGAAGACATCTTTTCGATCCAGGGACGCGGCACGGTGGTGACCGGCCGTATCGAGCGCGGGGTATGCAAGGTCGGCGAGGAAATGGAGATCGTGGGCTTCCGCGACACGCGCAAGACGGTGGTGACGGGCGTGGAAATGTTCAAGAAGCTGCTGGATACCGGGGAAGCCGGCGACAACGTGGGTCTGCTGCTGCGCGGCGTGGAAAAGAATGAAGTCGAGCGCGGACAGGTCATCGCCAAGCCTGGTTCGATTACGCCGCACACCCAGTTCAAGGGCGAAGTATACGTGCTGAGCAAGGAAGAAGGAGGACGGCACACGCCGTTCTTCAAGGGGTACCGGCCGCAGTTCTACTTCCGCACGACGGACGTGACGGGAGTGGCGGAGCTGCCGGAAGGGACCGAAATGGTGATGCCGGGCGACAACGTGAGCCTGAAGGTGGAGCTGATCACGCCCATCGCCATGGACAAGGGCTTGCGCTTTGCCATCCGCGAAGGCGGACGGACGGTCGGCGCCGGCACGGTTACGGAAATCATTAAGTAGGCGGCGATGGCTCTGAGAGAACGCATACGAATCCGTCTGAAGGCTTACGATCACCGGGTGCTCGATCAGTCGACGACGGAAATTGTGGATACGGCGAAGCGGACCGGTGCTACAGTGGCCGGTCCCATACCGCTGCCGACGTCGCGCAGTATCACGACAGTCTTGCGGTCGCCGCACGTGGACAAGAAATCGCGGGAACAATTTGAAATCCGCACGCACAAACGGCTGTTAGATATCTTGGAGCCGACCCAGCAGACGGTGGATGCCTTGATGAAGCTCGATCTGCCGGCGGGTGTGGACGTGGAGATTAAGGCGTTCGGCAAATAGCGCGCGAGGGAGCGTTACCGAGCCGCGACCGTACTTACCGAGCCGCGACCGTAAGGGAGCGGTGGTTCAACAAGGAAGTTACGAATGACTTCAGGAATCCTTGGCAAGAAAATTGGGATGACGCAGGTATTCGGGCCGGATGGAACGGCGGTGCCCGTGACCCTGCTCAAAGCCGGTCCGTGTATGGTGGTGCAGCGCAAGACGCCCACCACCGACGGGTATGATTCGGTGCAGCTCGGCCTGGTGGAATTCGTCAAGCCGCAGCGCCTGAATAAACCGGCCACCGGTCATTTGAAGAAGGCCGGCGCGGAGGGCGCAAAATTCTTGCGCGAGTTCGCCGTGCGTCCCGGCGATGACGATCTCAAGCCCGGCGATAAAGTGCTGGTCGATCAGTTCAAGCCGAAAGACAAGGTGGACGTGATCGGCGTGAGCAAAGGCCGCGGGTTTGCGGGTTTGGTGAAGCGCCACCACTTCGGCGGCGGCGCCGATACCCACGGTTCGATGTTCCACCGGGCGCCTGGTTCGATCGGAGCGTCGAGCTTTCCCTCGCGCGTGCTGCCGGGGATGCGCATGGCCGGGCACATGGGCCACGCGCGCGTGACGGTGCGCAACCTCGAAGTGGTCGAGGTCGTGACCGATGACAACCTGCTGGTGGTGAAGGGCGCGGTGCCGGGGCCGAATGGCGGATACGTGGTCGTCCGGAGGTCGAAGAGGTAGTTATGCCGACCGTAGATGTAGTGGATTTGAATAATCAGAAGGTGGGTGAGCTGGAGTTGGCCGACTCGGTGTTTGGCGCCGAGGTGAACGAAGCGCTGCTCTACGAAGCGGTGCGGCAGTTTCAAGCCGGCCGGCACGCCGGCACTCACAAGACCAAGGTGCGGTCGGAAGTGTCCGGATCGGGCAAGAAGCTGTGGAAGCAGAAGGGCACGGGCCGCGCGCGCATGGGATCGATCCGCTCGCCGCTCTGGCGTCACGGCGGCACGGTGCACGGGCCGGTGCCGCGCGATTACAGCTATAAGCTGCCGCGCAAGATGCTGCTGGGCGCGCTGCGATCGGCGCTTTCGGCCAAGGTGCGCGACGGTGAGTTGCGGGTGATCAAGGAACTGACGCTGGCCGACCACAAGACCAAGACCGCCATGAACGCGCTGGCGAATGTGGTTGCGGGGCGCTCGGTGCTGGTCGTGGAAAACGGCGAGAACCGCAACCTCGAGTTAGGCCTGCGCAATCTGCAGGGCGTGACGTTGATGCCCACCAAGGATGTCAATCCCTATCACCTGCTGGGCCACCAGAGCGTGTTGCTTTCCGAAGCGGCGGCGCGGAAATTCTCGGAGGCGCTGGCGAAATGAATATCTACCAAGTAATCCGCCGCCCGCTGGTGACGGAAAAAGGCGTCGAGAAGAAGGATTCGGAACGCACGCTCTGTTTTGAAGTAGCGCTCGATGCCAACAAGACGCAAGTGAAGGCCGCCGTGGAGAAGCTTTTCAAGGTGAAGGTGGCCGACGTGCGCACCGCCAATTTCGAAGGCAAGCTGCGGCGCCGCGGGCGCTTCGCGGGCTACCGTTCGGACTGGAAGAAGGCCTACGTGCGCTTGAAACAGGGCGAGAAGGTGCCGGACTTTGCGGAGATTTAGAAAATTTGTGGGGCAGCCCTTGCGGGCTGCCGCCGCCTTTTCAGGCGGCGCGCCGGGCGGAAGCCCGGCGGCAGGCCGGAGGGCCTGCCCCACGGAGATTTAGACGATGCCAATTAAATCGTACACTCCCGTCACGCCGACGCGCCGGTTTCAGACCGTCGTCACGCGCGACGAGATCACCAAGCAGCGGCCGGAGAAATCGCTGGTCGAAAAGAAGCTGCGCACCGGCGGGCGCAATTCGACGGGCCGGGTGACCTCGCGCTTCATCGGCGGCGGCGCCAAGCAGGCGTACCGGGTGATCGATTTCAAGCGCGACAAAATCGGCATCCCCGCCGTGGTCGCTGCGATCGAATACGATCCCAACCGTTCGGCGCGGATCGCGCTGCTGAACTACGCCGATGGCGAGAAGCGCTACATCCTGCAGCCGGACGGGATGAAGGTGGGGCACAAGATCATGTCCGGTCCTACGGCCGACATTCTGCTGGGCAACGCGCTGCCGCTGAAGAATATGCCGGCCGGCACGATCGTGCACAACATTGAATTGAAGCCTGGTAAGGGTGGCCAGATGGCGCGCTCGGCCGGATCGCAGGCGCAGTTAGTTTCGAAAGAAGGCGGGATTGCGCTGTTGAAGCTGCCTTCGGGGGAAGTACGCCGGGTGCAGCTCGATTGCTACGCTACCGTGGGGCAGGTGGGCAATCTGGATCACGAAAACGTATCGCTGGGCAAAGCGGGCCGCAAGCGTTGGATGGGCAAGACCCCGCACAACCGCGGCGTCACCATGAACCCGGTGGATCACCCGCACGGCGGCGGCGAGGGCAAGACTTCGGGCGGGCGCCATCCGGTGACGCCGTGGGGCCAGCCGACGCGCGGATTCAAAACGCGCAACAACAAGCGCACTGATAAGTGGATTGTCACGCGCAAGAGCAAGAAGAGATAGCCGGAGATTAGGCAATGGGTCGATCAGTCAAAAAAGGACCGTTTACCGACACGCATCTCGAAGCCAAGCTGGCTGTCCTGAACGCCGCCAACGAGAAGAAGGTGGTGCGCACGTGGTCGCGGCGCTCCACGATTCTCCCCGAGTTTGTGGGCCATACCGTGGCGGTTCACAACGGCAAAAAGTTCATTCCGGTGTACATCACTGAGAACATGGTGGGGCATAAGATGGGCGAATTCTCGCCGACCCGCACCTTCAAGGGCCATTCGGTGAAGGCCGCTACGGAGAAGACCGCCAAGCCGGCCTAACGAGGAAAGCATGGAAGCCAAAGCGGAAGCACGATATATCCGGGTTTCGCCGCAAAAGGCGAGGCTGGTGGTGGATTTGATTCGCGGCCAGAAGGCCGGCGCGGCGCTCAACACGCTGCGCTCCACCAACAAGCGCATCGCTCCGGCGGTGGAGAAGGTGCTGCAATCGGCCATCGCCAACGCGCAGGACCGGTTTGAAGATGTGGACGTCGACCAGCTCTATGTTTCCGAGGCCAAGGTCAACGAGGGGCCGCGCATGAAGCGCATCCGTCCCGCGCCCATGGGGCGCGCATATCGCTACCAGCGCCGGCTGGCGCACATCGTCATCAAGGTGGCGGAGAAGGAAAAGGAATAGATGGGACAGAAGGTTCATCCGTACGGATTCCGGCTGGGCTTCAACAAGCCCTGGCGCTCGCGCTGGTTTGCCAAGCAGGACTACGCCAAGCTGCTGCAGGAAGACCTGGAGCTGAAGTCCACGTTGCGCGAGCGGTTGAAGTCGGCGAGCGTCAGCTCCATCGAAGTGGACCGCCCGGGCAACAAGCTGCGCGTCACCATACGCACCTCGCGGCCCGGTATCATCATCGGACGCAAGGGCGCGGAGATCGAGAAGCTGAAGCAGGATATGGCGAAGAAGACCAAGCGCGAGGTCTTCATCGACATTCAGGAAGTGCACAAGCCCGAGCTCGATGCGCAACTGGTTTCGGAATCGATCGCGCTGCAGCTCGAAAAACGCGTGGCCTTCCGCCGCGCTATGCGCAAGGCCGTGGATTCGGCGCTGCGTTTCGGCTGCAAGGGAATCAAGGTGCGCGTCTCGGGCCGGCTGAACGGGGCGGAAATCGCGCGCAGTGAGTGGTACCTGCAAGGTCAACTGCCGCTGCACACGTTGCGCGCGGACATCGATTACGGATTCGCCGAGGCCTACACCACGTACGGGCAGATCGGGATCAAGACGTGGTTGTACAAAGGCGAGATCCTGGATTACACCAAGCGGCGTAGCGCGCTGCCGGAACCGGAGCCGCGGCGCGACCGGGGAGACCGCCGCGACCGCGGTGGCGATCGCCGCCGCGAGCGCGAAACCCATGCGCCGTCGCATGCTCCCGCAGCCGAGCACGCCGGGCCGGCCATGCAGGCTCCGCCTCCCACCGAAATGCCGCGCCCCGCGGCGCGTCCTTCGGCGCCCATCCTGCCGCCGCTAATGTCGCCCCAACAGCACCCGTCCTGGAAGCAGGAGGTGCGCCACGAAGGACCGCCAGCGCCGGAGCCCGCTGCCGAGAGCACGCCGCCGGCCGAGCCGCCGGAGGGTTCCGGGGAGAAGCAGTAGAGGAGATCGATCGCCATGATGATGCCAAAGAAGGTCAAATTCCGGAAGCAGCAGCGCGGGCGCATGGCCGGCAAGGCGTGGCGCGGATCGAACATCTCCTTTGGGGAATTCGCCTTGAAGGCGCTCGAATGCGCCTGGATTACCGACCGGCAGATCGAAGCCGCCCGCGTGGCCATGACGCGCTCCATCAAGCGCGGCGGGAAGGTTTGGATTCGTCTGTTCCCGGATAAGCCGATCACCAAAAAGCCGGCTGAAACGCGTATGGGAAAGGGCAAAGGCGCGCCCGAGCAGTGGGTGGCCGTCATTCGTCCTGGAAAAATCCTGTTTGAGATGGAAGGCGTGGATCGGGGAACGGCTGAGTCGGCGATGCGCCTGGCGGCGCATAAGCTGCCGATCAAGACCAAGTTCATCAGCCGGGAAGAGGTGGAGTAAGGCATATGAAGAAGCAGGCGGACAAGATTCGCGGCCAGGACGAGGAAGAATTGCGGCGCCACTTGCACGAAATGGACGAGCAGATTTTCCGGTTCCAGTTCCAGCGCTCGATGGGGCAACTGGACGGATTAAAAAAGGCGCGGGCCATGCGCAAAGATCGCGCGCGGATTTATACCGTGTTGCGCGAGCGGGAACTGGAGAAGAAGTAAATGGCGGAACAGCAGGCAGCACCTGGACTCAAGAATGAAAAGGTCGGCCAGGTGGTCTCTACCAAGATGACCAAGACCATCGTGGTGGAAGTAAGCCGCCGGGTGCCCCATCCGCTGTACAAGCGCATCATCGGCAAGCGGAAGAAGTTTTACGCCCACGATGAGCAGGGTACGGCCAAGTTGGGAGACGTGGTGCGGATTGTGGAGTGCCGGCCGCTGAGCAAGCTGAAGCGCTGGCAGTTGGCGGAAGTGATTCGCCGCGCGGCGCAAGTGGGCGCGCAGCCCTCGGAGTTGGATGTGAAAGCGTAGCGCCGGCGATCTGGTCGCCGGTGCGGTTCGCCGGCGGCAAGACCGCCAGCGCTACTAGGAGCTCTTATGATCGGAATGCGAACAATCCTGGAGGTCGCCGACAATTCCGGCGCGCGCAAGCTCTCCTGTATTCTGCCGCGCGGCGGCGATCTGGGGCTGCGGGCGGGTCTGGGAGACGTGATCACCGCGAGTGTCAAGGAAGCGGCTCCGGACTCGGCGATTAAGAAGGGCAAGGTGGTGCGTTGCGTGATCGTTCGCATGCGTAAGGAGACCCGGCGCAAGGACGGCACGTACATCCGCTTCGACTCCAATGCCGCGGTCCTGATTAACGAAGTGGGAGAGCCGGTCGGCACGCGCGTGTTCGGGCCGGTGGCGAGGGAATTACGGGATAAGAAATTCATGAAGATCGTTTCCCTGGCCCCTGAGGTGATTTAAATGGGAATTGCCAAGAAAGAAGCGCCGCCGCCGGCGCGAGTGCAGTTTAAGAAGGAAGATACGGTGAAAGTGATCGCCGGACGCGATCGCGGCAAAACCGGCCGCGTGCTGCGGGTGGATTACGAGACGGGTCGCATCCTGGTGGAGCACGTCTCCATGGTCAAGCGGCACACCCGGCCGAACCCCCAGAAGCAGATCAAGGGCGGCATTGCGGAGCGCGAAAGCCCCATCTCGGTCTCCAACGTGATGATCGTGTGTCCGGGCTGCAACAAAACCACGCGCATCGGCCACCATGTCGACCACGCGGCCGGCGGGCGCGCGCGGCGAACGCGGATCTGCCGGAAGTGCGGGCAGACGCTGGACAAGAAGTGAGGAAGCCATGGCAGCACGATTGAGAGCGCATTATCAGAAGAAGGTCGTACCGGCGCTGACCAAGGAATTCAGCTACAAGAACCAGATGGCGGTGCCGAAGATCGAGAAGATCTCGATCAACATCGGCCTCGGCGAAGCCACGCAAAACGCGAAGCTGATGGACGGGGCGGTCAACGAATTGGGGCAGATCGCCGGGCAAAAGCCGGTGGTCACCAAAGCTACCAAGTCGATTTCACAGTTCAAGCTGCGCGAAGGGCAGTCGATCGGCTGCATGGTGACGCTGCGCGGCGACCGCATGTTCGAATTCTTCGACCGCCTGGTGAACGTGGCGCTGCCTCGCGTCCGCGATTTCCGCGGCGTTTCGACGAAATCGTTCGACGGGCGCGGCAACTACACGCTCGGAATCAAGGACCAGTTGATCTTTCCGGAAATCGATTACGCCAAGGTTGAGAAGACCAAGGGCATGAATATTTGCATTACGACCACGGCGCGGACCGACGCCGAAGGCCTGTCGCTGTTGCGGCAGATGGGGATGCCGTTCCGGCAGTAGAGGAGGGACAGAAACAAAATGGCCACCACCGCCAAAATTGCGAAAGACCTGAAACTGGATAAGGCGCGGAGAGCCAAGAAGCCGAAGCTGCGCTGCAAACACCGGAACCGCTGCTGGCGCTGCGGGCGGCCGCGCGCCTTCCTGCGCAAGTTCGGCATCTGCCGGTTGTGTTTCCGGCAATTGGCGCTGAATGGCGAGATTCCCGGTGTGATCAAGGCGAGCTGGTAAGGAGGCAGAGCGAACCAGATATGACCACCGATCCCATCGCCGACATGCTGACCCGCGTGCGCAACGCGATCCAGGCGCGCCACCCTAAAGTGGACGTGCCGGCCTCCAAGCTGAAGGCCGAAATCGCGCGCATCCTCAAAGAAGAGGGTTACATCGCCAACTATAAGGTTGCCGAAGAGGGCGCCAAAAGAACTATCAAGATCTATCTGAAGTACAGCCCCGACAATGCGCCGGTGATTTCCGCCATCGAGCGCGTTTCGCGTCCAGGCTGCCGGGTGTACGTCGGCCAAACCGAGATCCCGCGCGTGCTGGGAGGCATGGGCATCAACATTCTGACCACTCCGCGCGGTGTCATGACGGGCCGCGATGCGCACAAAGAACACGTCGGCGGCGAGATTTTGTGCCGCGTGTGGTAGCGAGGTTTTAAGGATATGTCACGCATTGGGAAAAAGCCGATTCCGCTGCCGAAAGGCGTGAAGGTGCAGGTCGGCGAACAACTCGAAGTGACCGGCCCCAAGGGCACGCTGACGGTTCCCCTGCCGCCGGGCATCAGCATCGCGCAGGAAGACGGCAGACTCGAAGTGAAGCGCGCCTCCGATGAGCATGCCGCGCTGCACGGTCTGACGCGGGCGCTGGCCGCCAACGCGGTGCAGGGCGTTTCGGCCGGTTTTACGCG
>Ga0335078_10013901_pt1 | contig 11929 bp, 14 predicted proteins | sample Lox_Sample_32_FD_206711 | JGI IMG/M metagenome (GOLD analysis project Ga0335078, IMG submission 206711) | Soil microbial communities from Loxahatchee National Wildlife Refuge, Florida, United States - Lox_Sample_3.2 | ecosystem: Environmental > Terrestrial > Soil > Wetlands | place: USA... | reverse complement strand
CGCCGCACGATCAAGAACCGCAGACAGCCTCTCGCGCTCCGGCACGCAAACTCATTCTCCACCCCCAGCCGAACCCCTTCACATAACGCGCCGAGCTCCCGCAGTTGATGACCTGCGAGCCCTTAGGTCGGCCTGCGGAAGGCGGCAAGAGCGTCTACCTTCGCCAGGTCGTGTCAAGTCAAGCCGTCTTGCCAATCGCCGCCGGCACATATGAGCTCGGGCCTGCCGATGGCAGCCTGACAGTCAGGACCACGAAGTCGGGCGCTGCGGCCAAGGCCGGGCACAACCTGCTGATCGAGGTCACCGTGTGGGCTGCGACGCTGCAGGTCGGGGACGAGACCGCGGCGACCACGATCGATCTGCTCGTCGATGGACGTTCGCTCGAGGTCGTGGACGGCAGCGGGGGCATTCAAGCACTGAGCGACGACGACAAAGTCTCGATCAAGCAGACGATCGATACCGACGTGCTCAAGGGAGGCAAGGTCGCGTTTCACTCAAGATCGATGCAGCTCAAGTCGGACGGGGTCACGATGCTCGTGTCGGGCGAGCTCGAGATGCTCGGGAAGCGCGCCCTGATCGCGTTCGAGCTCCAGGTCGGCGACGGTGGCCGACTCCGTGGCGGTACGGAGGTCAAGCAGACGGCGTTAGGGATCAAGCCGTATTCGGCCCTGTTCGGTGCCCTCAGGGTCGTCGACGAGGTGCAGGTCGCAATCGACGTTCAGCTGCCGTCGAGTTAGCGGATGCGATAGTGAGCCGGCCCGCGGGGCGTACAGATCTGCTGCCGATCGAGGATGCGCTGGCGGTAATCGCGGCGCACGTCACGCCGGTGGCCACCGAGTCCGTTCCGCTCGAGCATGCCTACGGTCGCGTCCTGGCCGAGGACGTGCGCGCGCAGCTGGACCTGCCGCCGTTCGACAACTCCGCGGGACGGCTATGCGGTGAGATCGGAGGACACCCCCGGGCGACTGGTCGTGGTGGGCGAGTCCGCGGCCGGCTCACCGTGCGTGGCCCGGCTCGGCGCCGGCGAGGCGGTCGTGGTGTCGACCGGCGCCGCGATTCCCCGAAGACGCCGACGCTATCGCGTGGGTCGAAGACGTCTCGGTTATCGACGGCACCGTCGAGGTCCGACGCGCCGTCGCACCGGGCGCTTTCGTGCGACGCCGCGGACGGGACGTCGTTCTCGGGACGCCCGTATTGCGCGCGCCGCGCTGAACTCGATCGGCGCCGACGCGCATCTGGTCCCTACTGCAGCCGACACGCTCGCCGCTCTCACGGCATCGATGGAGCAGGCCCTGAGGCGCGATGTCGCGATCAGCTCCGGGGGTCTCGGTCGGCGCTCATGACCTCGTCCGCCACGTCGCTTGGGAGCTCGGAGTCCAAGAGCTTTTCTGGCGCGTCGCGCTCCGACCCGGAAAGCCGCTGACGTTCGGCGTGCGCCACCGCACACTCGTCTTCGGGCTGCCCGGCAACCCGGTCTCGACACTCGTGTGACTTCCTGGTTTCGTCGCCCCGACACCGAGGTGCCTTACCTCCCGTTCGATGCGCTCTCCCCCGCTTCGTCGGCTGCCAGCACGGCGCGGTAATCCTCCCAGGTGTCGATGTCCAGAGGGATCGGACCTTCGATCGGGACCTCGACGACATCGTCCGCGTGGCGATCCATCAGCTTCCAAACCCCCTTGTCGCCGTGCAGCTGGGACAGCTCGTCGAACATGCTCCTGGCGAAGGCCAGCGGGTGGCCGCGGCCGTTGGCGTAGACGCATCCGGCCAGCGGCGCGTCTGCCCGGCCGGCCAGGAGCCGGGTCACCGTCCCTGGGCGTACACCCGGCTGGTCGCCGAGCATCAGCACGAGCACGTCGGCCCGCTCATCGACCGCATTTAGCGCGGCTGCGATCGAGGACGAGCAGCCCGAGCCGAAGCAATGGTTCTCGATCACGGTGAATCCGCGCAGGTCAACCGCTTGCCGAATGTCCGGTGCCCCTCCCCCGATTACGCAGAGCGCTTGATCGAAGTCGGACCGCCGGGCCGTGCCAAGGACATGGCCGAGCAGCGTGCCCGCGTCGTAGGGCAGCAGTTGTTTGGGCTGCCCAAGCCGGCGCGAGCCGCCGGCGGCGAGCACAAGTCCAGTGACGAACCGTGGTGGACGATCTCGGTTTGGCTTCGCCGCTGAGGACACGGCATTGACGGCGTCCTCGGCTGGGTGCACGACATCGAACGTTACGACCATCTACCGCCACACCGCAACGGCACCTAAGTAATTCCTTAATCCACGTTGCGCCCGATCTCCGAATCCAGCAACTTTCATAATCACCAATGGGACCGGCTCATGCATTAGGTCGATGGCTATAACTGTTACCCAGCTCACCGCGTTTTCTGGCCGTGATCGAGGGCGGCTCGGTCACAGCTGCGGCGGATACCCTGATGGTCACCCAGCCTTCGGTGTCCGCCGCCATCCAAGCTCTCGGTCGAGAGCTTGGCTGTGAGCTGTTCGCACGGTCGGGTTGAGGGGTGCGCCTGACCGGCCCCGGAGCCGCATTCCTTCCGTACGCCACGGACGTGATCGGGTTGCTGGCGTCTGGGCGACAGGCCGCGCGTGAGGCGGCCGAAGTCGCCGCCAGTCGTATTCGGATCATCGCGGTCACGACCGCCGCGGAATCGTTCGTTCCACCGCTGATGCGCGCGTTCTCCGATCAGCATCCCGGGATCGGGCTCACGCTCGACGTCGGCAATAGGCAGCGGGTGCTCGACCGCATCCGCTGTCACGGGGTCGATGTCGCTATCCTCGGCAGGCCGCCCGCCGACGAGCGGCTTGTCGCTGAGCCTCTGTTCGAAAACGAGATCGTGTGCATCGCCGCACCCGATGATCCTGCCGTCGACAATGGCCGGTTGCCGGCCGCTGAACTCGGGGGCCGAGCATGGCTTCTGCGAGAGCACGGATCGGGCACCCGCGCGCTGAACGAGCAGTTCCTCGATGACCATGGTATGGCTCCGCGGACGCTCACGCTCGCCTCCAACGGGGCGATCAAGCAGGCCGCACGCGCTGGCCTGGGGGTATCGCTGGTGTCTCGCGAAGCCGTGGAAGGGGAGCTTGCCTCAGGTCGACTCGGCGAGATCCGGCTCGAGGACGGGCTGCCGAGCCGGATGTGGTTCGTCGTGCACTCCGCGGTCGGGCCGGGCCGGCCTGCGGTGCGGTCGTTCCTGACCTTTGCCCTCCAGCAGACCGGCGGCGATCTCGGGGATCGTGGTCAGCGCGCGCCGGCAGCTGCCACGAGGGCGCGATAGGCATCGGCCGGCTCGCTGGCGCCGAACACCGCTGAGCCGGCGACGAGCACGTTCGCGCCCTGCCTGACACATTCCGGTGCGGTTCGGGCGTCGACCCCCCCCGTCGACTTGGACGGACACCGCCGAGGGGAGAATCTCACGCATCCGGTTCAGCTTCAACCAGGTTGCCGCGATGAACCGCTGCCCTCCCCAGCCGGGATTCACCGTCATGCACTGCACGTGATCTACCAGTGCCGTCACCGGAGCCACGGCCCGTTCGCTGGTTCCCGGGTTGATGGCCAGGCCGGCTAGACAGCCGGCCGCCTTGATCGCGTCCAAGGCGTAGTGGATGTGAGCGGTGGCCTCAACATGAACCGTGATCAGGTCGGCTCCGGCGCGGGCGAACTCGCCCACCTGCCGCTCGGGTCGCTCGATCATCAGCTGCACGTCGACGATGCCGCCGGCCTCGTGGACGAGCTCGCTGAGCGCGGCCACGACGATCGGACCGAACGTGATCGGCGGAACGAAGTGGCCATCCATGACGTCGAAGTGGATGACCCGCGCGCCCGCGCGCAACACCTCATTGACCTGCTCGGACAACCGGCCGTAGTCGGCCGACAGGATCGACGGCGCGACTCGAACGGTGCTCAGCAGTTCAGGCGCCGACGACGAGACGGCGAGCGCGCTCACGCGCGTACCGCGTCGAGCACCGCCTGCTTGGCCGCCCGCGCGACATCACAGGCAGAGAGCCCTAGCTCCGCCATCACCTGCGTCCCCGGGGCCGAAGCGCCGAAACGCTCGATCGAGACGGTCGTGTCGACGTAGCGCGACCAGCCTTGGGCGACGCCCGCTTCGACCGACAGAGCCGGAACGTCGCGCGGCAGCACGGCCCGGCGGTAGCGCTCGCTCTGTTGGTCGAACAGCTGCCACGAGGGCATCGAGACGACACGGGCGCCGACTCCATCGCCGCCGAGCCGCTCCTGGGCCTCCAGCGCGATGCTCACCTCCGAGCCCGAGGCAACCAGCACGACGTCGAGGCGAGCCGGCGCACCCCGCAACACATAGCCGCCGTGGGCCACGCCGTCCCTGACGTGCGCCAACTCCAGCACCGGCAGGTCCTGGCGTGTCAGCAGCAGACACACCGGACCGTCCACCCGCTCGATCGCCACCCGCCAGGCCTCCGCCGTCTCGTTGGCGTCCGCCGGCCGGATCACCGTCAGACCCGGGATGGCGCGCAGCGCCGCGTAGTGCTCGACCGGCTGGTGCGTCGGCCCATCCTCGCCCACCGCGACCGAGTCGTGCGTGAACACCCACACGACCGGCAGCCCCATCAGCGCGGAGAGCCGGATGGCGGGGCGCATGTAGTCGGAGAACACCAGGAAGGTCGAGCCGAACGGCTTGACGATGCCACCGTGCAGAGCCAGGCCGTTGACCGCCGCTCCCATCGCGTGCTCGCGAACGCCCCAATGGACATTGGACCCGGCGGCGGTGCGGCTGAACGATCCGCGCCCGGGAAGCGTGGTCTTGGTTGACTCGACGAGGTCGGCCGACCCCCCGACCATCGTCGGGAGCTGGCCGGCGAAGGCGGCCATCGTCGTGCCGCCAGCCGCCCGCGTGGACATCCGTGCACGCTCGGCGGCGTCGAAGCGCGGGATCGCCTGCGCTAGCCCGGGCTCGGGCCGTCCGGCCCAGGCGCGCTCCCATTCCGCCGCCAGCGCGGGGTGCGCCTCACCCCACCTGGCAAACCGCTCGCTCCACCGCCCGCGAGCCCGTTTGCCGAGCTCGCGAACGTCGGCGAACGCCGAGCGCACCGGCTCGGGGACGTGAAAGTGCAAATCCGGGTCCCACCCGAGCGCCAGCTTGGCCGCACGCACCTCGTCCTCGCCGAGCGGGCTGCCGTGGGCCGCTGGCGTGCCCTGCTTGTTCGGGGCGGGATAGCCGATCACCGAGTGGACGACGATCAACGACGGGCGTTCGCCCTCGTCGATCGCCTCCTCGATCGCGGCCTCCAAGGCGGCGAGATCGTTGGCATCGTCGACCGACGCCGTGTGCCAGCCGTAGGCGCGAAAGCGAGCTGCAACGTCCTCGGTCGAGAAGCAAAGTGTGGTTTCGCCGTCGATCGTGATGCCGTTGTCGTCATACAGGTAGATCAGCCGACCGAGCGCGAGGTGTCCGGCGAGCGACGCCGACTCGGCCGACACCCCCTCCATCAGGTCGCCGTCGGAGCAAATCCCGAACACGCGATGGTCGATCACCTCCGACCCGTAGCGCATGCGGAGGAAGCGCTCGGCGAGCGCCATCCCGACGCCGTTGGCGAATCCTTGGCCGAGCGGGCCGGTGGTCGTCTCCACGCCAGGGGTCAGACCGTGCTCGGGATGCCCGGGAGTCCGCGATCCCCATTGGCGGAAGGCGGCCAGCTCCTCGAGCGCGAGGTCGTATCCGCACAGGTGGAGCGTGGCGTAGAGCAACATCGAGCCGTGACCAGCCGACAGCACGAACCGGTCCCGGTCCGGCCAGGAAGGGTTGGTCGGATCGTGCCGCAGGAAGCGCCTGTACAGCACGTAGGCGACCGGCGCCATCGCCATGGGTAGACCAGGGTGCCCGCTGCCCGCCTGCTGCACCGCGTCCATCGCGAGGCAGCGGATCGTGTCCACCGCCATCTGATCAATCGCGGCCGGGTGATGATGTTCGGCGGTCGGCCGCGACGTCGCGGCGGTCACGAGGCGGCCTCTGAGGAGGCCGCGGAGGAACGGGCCGCGCGAGCGCCGTTCAGGCTGCGCAGGCCCTCCCCGCCCACCGCCACCGTGGCTTTGGCGGTGACGAGGTGGTACATGATCAGCAGCTGTACGAGCGCAAGCGATTCGGAGCGGTGCAGTGTGGTCCCGATCGTGAACTCCCCGAGCCGGCGGGCTCGCAGGTGCGTGGCGAAATGCATGCGGGCCCAGATTGCCTCCTCGATCACCGCGGCGCGGTCGGAGTCGATGCGGCCAGGGATCCGGAGCGTCCACCGGCCCGGCTGCTCGACGAGGGTCAGGCCGCCGGGCTCGCCATCGACGAACGGCGTCAGGTCCGGGTGCGGAAGCCCGTCGTACAGGGTCAACTCGGCGTCTAGCTGGGTCTGATCGCCGTCGGCCTCGCCGTCGGGGGGCATGAATGAGACCACCATGTCCGCATACCGGCACTGGGGTCGGATGAACGCGGCGGAGTCATGCTCGCGCCGGTCGAGCTCTGCCAGCACCTGATCGGTGGTGTAGCCGCGGCGTGAGCAGTCGCGCTGCACCTTCCACCGCCGCCGCAGCTCCTCTGGCGGATTCAGAAACACTCGCACGTCGTAGACCTCCCGCATCTCCTGAAGGTGGTAGCCGAGCAGCCCCTCGATCACCGTGAAGCGCTCGGGCCGAACGTAGACCGGCGCTCCGAACGTACCGTCCTGATGGCGGTATACCGGCTTGAGGATCGCCTCCCCGCGCCAGAGGTGCACCAGATCCTGGGCGAGGACGTCCAGGAAGTTGCAATCGGGGTGCAGCGGGGTTATCCCGTTCTCGGCGCGCTGGCGGCGGTCGTAGCGGTGATAGTCATCGGTGCAGACGTGGGTCACGTGCTCCTCACCGAGCACGCGAACGAGCCCGCGGGTGATCGTGGTCTTCCCCGACGCGCTGTCGCCGACGACCCCGAGGATGATCGGCCGCGGCTTCACGCGACCGGGGTTCCTGCGTCGTCGAATACGCGGCTGGCCCGGATGTCGTCTGTCTCGATCCGGACCAGCTCGCTGAGCGTCGGTGGGTGCCCGTTCCGAGCGGCTTCGTAGATTCGATTGGCGTGCCGCAGACGCGCGCGTTCCAGGGCGTTGCGGACGCTGCGGGCGTGGGCGAAGCGCGGCTGGCGCATACGTCGCTCGAGATACTCCCGCAGGGCATCGCCAGCCTCTGGCGACACCGAGTAGGACTCGGCGGCCAGCATCAGCTCGGCGATGTCGAACAGCTCGTCGATCGTGTAGTCCGGGAAGTCGATGTGGTGGGCCACGCGCGAAGACATCCCTGGGTTCAGCTCGAAGAACTGATCCATTCGGTTCTTGTAGCCCGCCAGGATCACGACCAACCGGTCGCGCTCGTTTTCCATCACCTGGAGCAAGATCTCGATCGCCTCCACCCCGTAGTCCCGGTCGTTCTCGGGACGGTATAGGTAGTACGCCTCATCGATGAACAGCACGCCGCCGTAGGCGCGCTTGAGCACCTCCTTGGTCTTCGGCGCGGTGTGCCCCACGTACTGGCCGACCAGGTCGTCGCGCGTCACCGACACGACGTGGTTGCGGGAGATGTAGCCCAGCCTGTGGAGGATGTCGGCCATGCGAAGCGCCACCGTCGTCTTGCCCGTGCCCGGATTGCCGGTGAAGCACATGTGCAGGGTTGGACGAGCGGCCATCAGGCCGGCCTCACGTCGCAGGCGGTCGATCACCAGCAGCGCCGAGATCTCGCGGATTCGCGTCTTGACCGGTGCGAGTGCGACCAGCTCACGATCGAGGTCCACCAGGACGGCTTCGACGTCGGCCTCACGAAGGATTCCCTGAACGTCGATCCGGGTCGGCGGCGCCGCTTGGAGGACGCTCACGGATTAGCTCCGTTGCTGCTGGGATAACGCTGGCCGGGAGGGCTGTCGACGGAGTACGGATGCACTCGGTAGCGCACGACGCGATCGTGGGCATCGGTGCGGTCGCAGTGAAAGCCCGGTTCATCGGGCGGCCTATTCACGAGGAAGCTCAGCGCGGTCGTCTGACGTCCGCGGGTCGAGTCGTATGCGAGCAGTTTGATGTAGTGGGACGGGTGAGCCTCGCGGCAGGCTCGGACCTCGGCCAGAACGACCACGTCGTCCTCGGGCGGCAGGTCGAACATCGGCAGGCCCCACATCTCCCAGTACGAGTTGCGCGGGTGCGGGTCGTCGGTGTATTCGACCGACATCGCCCAGCCGTGGCTCAGGGCGTAGCGAATTTGAGCCGCTATCTGCTCGTCGGTGAGGTCGGGGAGGAACGAAAACGTGCCCTGGGTGATGCGCATGTCGGTCTCCTTGAGGCGCTGGGTGATCAGCCGACAGTGGGGGTGACGGCGTAGTCCGGGGTGTCGGTGGGCGAGAAGTCGAACGTGACGTCCTTCCACACCTGCAGCGCCGCGTTCAGCTCGGGGCATCCCTTGGCGGCCTTCTCAAGGATGTCGGGACCCTCCTGGAAGTAATCGCGTCCTTCGTTGCGCGCCTGGATCATCGCTTCCACGGCGACGCGGTTCGCGGTCGCGCCTGCGCCGATCCCCATCGGATGCCCGATCGTCCCACCCCCGAACTGCAGGACCACGTCCTCGCCGAGATAGCGCAGCAGCTGATGCATCTGCCCGGCGTGAATGCCGCCGGAGGCCACCGGCATCACGGCCGGAAGCGAGACCCAGTCCTGGTCGAAGAAGATCCCCTGCTCGGGACTCTCGGGTACGTGGTCGAGGCGGAGCGTGTCGTAGTAGCCCTTGATCATCGACGGGTCACCCTCGAGCTTCCCGACGACGGTCCCCGCGTGGATGTGGTCGACGCCGAGCAGCCGGCACCACTTAGCGATCACGCGGAAGGACACGCCGTGGGTCTTCTGCCGGGTGTAGGTGCCGTGACCGGCGCGGTGCAGGTGAAGGATCATCCCGTTCCGGCGCGCCCACTTCGAGATCGACTGCATCGCCGTGTAACCGACGGTCAGGTCCATCATGATGATCACGCTTCCGAGTTCCTTGGCGAACTCGGCGCGCTCGTACATATCCTCCATCGTGGCCGCCGTCACGTTCATGTAGTGACCCTTGACCTCGCCGCTCGCGGCGCTCGCCCGGTTCACGCCCTCGATCGCGTACAGATACCGATCGCGCCAGCGCATGAACGGCTGCGAGTTGATGTTCTCGTCGTCCTTGGTGAAGTCGAGCCCGCCCCGCAACGCCTCGAACACCACGCGCCCGTAGTTCTTGGCCGACAGCCCGAGCTTCGGCTTGACCGTGGCGCCGAGCAGCGGCCGCCCGAACTTGTCCAGGTACTCGCGCTCCATCACGATTCCGTGCGGCGGGCCCTGGAACGTCTTCACGTACTCGGTCGGGATCCGCAGATCCTCGAGCCGCAGCGCCTTCAGCGCCTTGAAGCCGAACACGTTGCCGATGATCGAACTCGTCAGGTTCGCGATCGACCCCTCCTCGAACAGATCCAGGTCATACGCGATCTTCGCCAGGTACTCAACCTCGCGCCCCGGCACTGGTTCCACCTCATACGCCTTGGCCTGGTAGTGGCCGTGGTCGGTCAGTCGATCGGTCCAAACCACCGTCCAAGTCGCGGTCGACGACTCGCCGGCCACCGCAGCCGCGGCCTCGACGGCATCCACGCCGGGCTGCGGCGTAATCCGAAAAGCCGCCAAGACGTCGGTGTCCTTCGGCTCGTAGTCCGCATCGTAGTAACCCATCTCTGCGTACGGAGTAACCCCGGACGCCCAGCGGTCCTTTGGTCGATCGGTGATCGTGGAAGTTGTTGTCATAGCGAGCGGCGCCTTTCCGAATCGAAGCTGGCGCCACCTTAGGACGTACAAGTCATAGAAGTCAAAGACCTATTCTCCGTATCCACATAGACTTCTACCTATGACAATTCCTGCGCCTGATCGATAGTTGCTTCTCTTGGTCTCCACGCCGGACGTTCACGCAGCTGATCTGCGAGGTCGGCCTCGATGGCCGCGGCGCGCGCAGGCGACCGCGTCCACACGACGCCCGACACAGCTTTGCTGTGCACACGCTGATCGACTGGTACCGCGCTGGCGAGGAGGTCGACCGCAAGCTGCCGCTGCTCTCCACCTACCTCGGGCATGTCAACCCGTCCAGCACCTACTGGTACATGGAGGCCGTCCCCGAGCTGCTTCAGCTGATCTCGGCCCGGCTCGAGGGGCTGCCGGAGACGCTCACATGACCCTGATCGCCGAGACGCTCGAGGCGTTCTTCTGCGAGCGGCTGATCGCCCAGCGCAACTCCAGCCCGCAGACGATCGCCTCCTATCGCGACACGCTCCGGCTGCTGCTCTGCTTCGCCCACAGGCAGACCGGCAAGCCACCCTACCGGCTCGATTTCGACGACCTCGACGCGCAGCTGATCGGCGCGTTCCTCACCCACCTTGAAACCGAGCGAGGCAACAGTCCGCGCACCCGCAACGCCCGGCTGGGGGCAATCCATTCCCTCTACCGGTTCGCCGCCCTGCGCCATCCCGAGCACGCCCAAACGATCGCCAGGGTGATGGCAATCCCGACCAAGCGACATGCCCGCAACATCGTCTCCTACCTCGACCTCGACGAGATCAAAGCGCTGCTGGCCGCGCCCGACCGCACCACCTGGCTGGGCCGGCGCGACCACGCGCTGCTGCTGACCGCGATCAAAACCGGTCTGCGCGTCTCAGAGCTCACCGCCCTGCGCATCGGCGACGCGAACCTCGGAAGCGGCGCCCACGTGCGGGTGATCGGCAAGGGAAGGAAGACAAGGATCGCGACCCTGACCAGCGAGACGATCGCGATCCTGCGCGCCTGGCTTAAAGAACGCCAAGGCCAGCCTGAGGAGCCGCTGTTCCCGACCCGCCAGGGACGACCGCTCACCCGGCACGCGGTCGGGAAACTGGTCACCAAACACTCGGCCGCCGCGGCCATCACCTGCAAATCGCTGCAGCGCAAGCGCGTCACACCGCACACGCTCAGGCACACGAACGCGATGCTGCTGCGCGCCAAGGACGTGGACATCGCAACGATCGCGCTGTGGCTCGGCCACGAAAGCGCACAGACCACCCGCATCTACGAGCACGCCGACCCGAAGCTCAAAGAACAGGCGATCGCACGCACCGCACCGCTCGGGACCAAGCCCGGCCGATACCGGCCGTCAGACCCGACACTCGCGTTCCTCGACGGGCTCTGATCTGATTATGTTGAACGGCCCGCCATCACGAACGCTGACTTTGCAGCCCAACAACCTGAGCCATCGAGCAGCGGTCAACATCGGCACGGGGGTTACATACAACCCGGCGTGCAAGTCCCCCCGCACCGGGCTCTCCACGGGCATGCCGGTGCTCATCTGGCGATCAGTCCTTCCAGGTAGTCCATGGCTGTGGTGTGGTCGCGGTAGGCGATCACGCCTTGCTCCCACGGGGTCGGGATCCGTGCGCCCCGGTAGCGGTATCGCTCAGTGCGTACTGCCGCCGGGTTGAACAGCTCGACGTCGTTGTGGGATGGCCACCGCTCCTTGAGGTAGGTGCGGCGCACCCAGCCCCAGTTCCGTTTGGGGTGTTTGCGGCGCAGCCACCCGACCACTCGCCAGTAGGCGTAGTGGCGCAGGTAGCCGAAGGTCGCCGATGAGACCCCGTGGCGGAAGTAGTTGCACCAGCCTCGCAGCACGCGGTTGACGCGCTGCAAGAGCTGGTCGGATGCCTGGTGGGGGCCGGTGTGGTGGGTGATCTGGCGCACCTTGGTCTTGACGGCCTGGAGTGACCGCTTCGATGGGTAGGTGTGGATCACCATCCGGCCGCGACGCCCCCTGAGAACGCCGGTCTGATTTGGCCCCAGTGCGACGGCTTGACTTGGCCCCACCTTCCGTCCGAGCGTGACCCCAGCGTCCGCGTTCTTTCGAGCGTGGATCGGAGGTCG
>Ga0335078_10013900_pt1 | contig 11929 bp, 8 predicted proteins | sample Lox_Sample_32_FD_206711 | JGI IMG/M metagenome (GOLD analysis project Ga0335078, IMG submission 206711) | Soil microbial communities from Loxahatchee National Wildlife Refuge, Florida, United States - Lox_Sample_3.2 | ecosystem: Environmental > Terrestrial > Soil > Wetlands | place: USA: Florida... | reverse complement strand
ACGCGATCCGATAGACGGGCCGGTCGCGCTTGTTACCCACATTTTCCCAAACTGTGAAATCGCAAGCCCGGAACAATAGCCGGGAAACTGACTCCTAAGCGTATCTATATGCATCGTTAGAAATTACATCACAGAGTACCTTTGTTACGCCTTGGCCCCGTTTATGCATGTTTTAACCGCACAGCAAACCATGCGACGACTCTGGAAGGTGCTCCTCACGCTGACCGTGACGCTTTTCCTCCTTGCCGCTGGGCTCATGTTTGCAAAGGGAGCACGCGAGGCCCAGGGGGCGACCAGCGCGCAGAGCGCACCCAACCGCCAGCTGCTCTTCGTGATGGTTCCCAAGGGCGTCCATCCCTATTTCGAGCCTGTCTACAGGGGATTCACCGACGCGGCTGCCCGCTACGGAGTGCTTTCGGAAGTCGACGCCCCGCCCCGTTTCGACGTTGGTCTTCAGGTGAAGGTCATCAAAGACCTGATCGCGCGGGGCGTCAGCGGCATCGCCATTTCCGCAAATGACGACAAGGGGCTTGTGTCCGTGATCCAGGAGGCAACGCAGTCAGGAATCAAGGTCATTACTTTCGATGCCCCCGCGCCTTCCAGCGAAGCTCTCACCTACATCGGGACCGATAACGAGAGCGCCGGCTACGAGGCGGGGAAGCGCATGGCGACCGCCATGGCGAACCGTGGTTCTATCGCTGTGCTTCAAGGCGGCCTTGATGCAACCAATCTCAACCTGAGGACGCGCGGGTTCAGACGGGCACTGTCGGAAGCTGCGCCCCACATACGGCTGGTCGGTGTGATCGATGAGGGTGGGGACTTCTCGGAGTCCGTGCACAAAGCGGAGACGCTCCTGATCGAGCATCCTGACCTTCGAGCCATTTTCAGCGTTTCCGCCGAGGGAGCGCCCGCAGCCGCCGCGGTTGTGAAGCGCGAGGGAAGGGCGGGGAAGGTTCTTGTGGCAGGTTTTGACGACCTGGGCGACACTCTCCAGGGGATCCGCGACGGCTCGATCGTTTTCTGCGTTGTCCAGAACACGTACAAGATGGGATGGCTGTCTGTCGAGCGGCTTCTGGACGCCGTTGCCAACAGGCCGCTTCCTCGTTTCATCGATACGGGAGTTGTGTTCGTCGATCGCAAGAATATCGATGCCTACAAGGGCATGATGGAGGCGGACAACAACCGCCAATTGTAGGAACGTGGTCGGCCTTTCGGCCGTCCCCGCCATGCTGGGCATGGCTGGGCCGACCCCGCCATCCGTGGCTAGGGTTTTCGACGGCTCCGTTGGAGCCGAGGCATCTCTGTAAGGAGGTTTGGCGTATGAAGTCCAAAGTCCTCACAATCGCTGTGGCGGTCCTTGCGCTCGTCGTGATCGCAATGGCCCCCGCACAAACCAAGGGTTGGGCCTCGAAGGTCCGGATCGTGTTCTTCCCGGGCGGACCGCAGGGCGGCGTGTTCGCCGTGAACGTGTACAACGGCGCAAAGCAGGCAGAAGCCGACCTGGGCTGCAAGGTCAACTATGTGTGGTCGGACTGGGATCCTCAGAAGATGATCCAGCAGTTCCGCGAGGCCATGGCAACGAGGCCGGACGGGATCTGCATCATGGGTCACCCGGGCGACGCGGCTTTTGACCCGCTCATCGACCAGGCGGAAAAGCAGGGCATCATCGTCACCAGCGGGAACACCACGTTGGACAAGGCTGAGGCAAAGTATGCCCCCAAGGGCTTCGGCTACGTCGGCGCAGAGCTCTACAGGGCAGGCCATGACCTGGGCGCGCAGGCAGTGAAGACCTTCAGCCTGAAGTCGGGTGATCGCGCCATGGTGTGGGGCTTGCTCGAACAGCCCGCACGCGGTGAGCGCACCAAGGGCGTCATTGACGCGCTGAAGGAAGCCGGCCTGACCGTGGATTACATCCCCATCGATCCGGCCACCAACGCCGACCCGGTTGCCGGAGTCCCCACGTTCGCTGGGTATGTTTCTTCGCACCCGGATGTGAAGCTCGTCGTCACGGACCACGGTGGTTTGACCGCCACTGCTGAGAAGTACCTCGAGGCTGCCGGGAAGAAACCTGGTGAGATCGCGATTGCTGGCTTCGATCTCTCCCCCGCAACCATTGCGGCCATCAAGGGCGGCTGGACAGGGCTCGTCATCGATCAGCAGGAGTGGCTCCAGGGCTACCTGCCGATTCTCCAGGTCTGCCTTACGAAGGTGTACGGTTTCTCGGGCCTGCACATAAACACGGGCGCAGGCTTTGTTGACAAGAGCAACGTGAACCTCGTAGCGCCGCTGGCTGAAAAGAACATTCGCTGATATCCTGAATCAGAACGGGGGCGGCCGGAGATCAAACCCCGGCCGCCCTTTCCCTCAAGAGGAGAACCATGGATTACTTCCTTCAGATGAAAAACGTCTCCAAGACGTTCGGCGAGGTGGCGGCCCTTCACCACGTGAACCTCGAGGTCGGCAGCAACGAGATCGTGGGTTTGTTGGGAGACAACGGCGCGGGAAAATCCACCCTGGTGAAGATCATCACCGGTTACCACCAGCCGGACCCCGGCGGGGAGATGTTCCTGAAGGGGAAAAAGATCGACCACCTCACGGTGGCGCGTGCCCGCGACCTGGGGATCGAGGTCGTCTACCAGGAGAGGGCGCTTGCGGACAAGCAGTCCCTATGGCGCAACATCTTCATGGGCCGCGAGCTGTCCGACGGTATGGGAAGGCTCGACTTGAAAACCATGAGGGAAGAGACGCGAAAGCTCATGCATACGCTCATGGGGTTTACCTCGTCGGCGATTACGCCAGAGTCCATGGTGAAGACCTTCTCGGGAGGCGAGCGCCAGGGCGTGGCCATCACTCGGGCGCTGTACTTCAAGGCGGAGATGATCATCCTGGACGAGCCCACGATGGGGCTCTCGCTTTCCGAAACGAAAAAGTGTCTTGATTTCGTGGAAGGGGTGAAGGCGGCCGGCAAGGCTGCGATCTTCATCGACCATAATATCTTCCACGTGTACCCCGTGGCGGACCGGATCATCGTGTTGGATCGGGGAACCGTGGCTGGACAATTCATGAAAAACGAGCTGACGCTGCAGGAGCTGATCGATCGCTTGCAGCACGTTGCACAAACCGGACATCTGGACACCAAGACGAAACGGCGCCCGGCGGCGCGGAAAGTAACGGCAACGCACGGAAGGAGAAAAGGATGAGCCAGGTACAGGAAGCCGGGAGGCCGTTGTCGCCCACTGCGGGAAGGGGCCGGATCTCCGCATATCTGCGTGCCTATCCCTTGCAGATCGGAATCGTGTTCGTGGCCATTTTCATCTGGCTGCTCTTTCTCATCGGGTCACCCAGGACGTTCCTTACGGGGAACATGTACGTGGCCTTTATGTCGACCACGCCGTATTTCGCGCTCATTGCCATCCCCCTGACGTTGGTCGTCATCACGGGCGAGATCGACCTTTCGTTTCCCTCTGTCATGGCTTTTGGCATGACTGCGTTCGACCTCGTGTTCACGGCAACGCAGAGTGTCTGGCTCGGTTTCATTGCCTGTATTCTTGCCGGGATCGTGGCCGGACTCATCAATGGCGTGATCGTCACGAAGATCGGCATCCCGTCCCTCGTCGCGACAATCGGCACGCAGTTCTTCTGGCGGGGAGCTGTCATGGTCCTCACCAACGGCCAAGGCATGGGAATGACCGACGTCCAGAGCACGTTCCTCCTTCCGCTGTTCGTCGGCAAGATAGGCGGACTCATCCCCATGCAATTCATCTGGACCATCATTGTCGCGGGGATCGTGTGGTTCTTTCTCAACCGCCACCGCTTCGGCGCGCACGTCTATCTGACCGGGGACAATATCGACAGCGCGCGCCTCATGGGCGTCAACGTGGACCGGACCAAGATTATTTCCTTTGCCGTTGTGGGCGCCGCCGCAGCATTTGCCGGCTTCGTGGTCAGTGAAGACGTTCTGTTTTTCTGGCCGACACTGGGAGACGGATATCTGCTGAACACACTTGCCTCCGTGTTCCTCGGCGGGACCTCCGTTTTCGGGGGTACGGGGACGATTTTCGGAACCTTTGTTGGGTGCTTCATCATCGGAGCCATCCAAGGTGGAATCGTGGCTGCAGGGCTGACGGGATACTGGACGTATGTCATTTACGGGCTCATTATAGTGGCCTCAGTGGCGCTGCAGACGGTTGTCGGCAGGAGGCTTCGGTAGTCAACAAGCCCACGCGGCGCGTTTCGGCGACCACACACCAAGCCGGAGGGCTCATCATGAGGAAGACGCATGTAGCCGCAAAGATCGGCGCGGGGTTCGCCCTCGTCATTGCCATTGCGGCTGCGGTTGGCGCAATCGAGCTGTGGAACATGTGGGGGGTCCAGGGGGATGCGAGCCGACTGGACAAAGAGACCGTCCCCCAGGTTTCGGCCGCCAACAAGATCGAGCTCAGCCTCTTGAAAGCGATGTACAGCTTTCGCGGGTTCCTCCTCACGATGGATTCGGACTCGCTCGACCAGGCCCGACAGCACGTCCAGGAAACGCAACAGGCCCTCCAGGACGCTGAGACGCTGGCGGCAAAATACCCTCGGCTCGTCGTGCTCAAGAAGAGCGCGGCGGACGCCAAGGCGAAGCTTGATGAGTACAACGCTCTCGTGGACGATGCGGCAAACGCGAACTCGACGATCGTCACGGCTCGCATGGACCTGTCGGCGGCCAGCACGACGCTTCTGAACGGGCTCTCCAACTACATCGTGAAGAAACTCGGGGACATGCGGCGGACATCCGCGGCCGGTCAGAGAAGCATCCTCCAGGAGATATCGATCGCCAACGAGATCAGAGATGCGGGCAACACCATCAGGAACGCAAGCTACCAGACCCAGGCCACCGACGACCCTTCATTCCTGAAAGACGCCATGCAGAGCTTCACCGGGTTCCCGAGCAGGATGGAGACGTGGCGCGCCCTCCCCACGGTCAGGGCTGACGACCGGGTCCTCGTCGACGGCATCGCCAAGGCTATCGACGCGTACCAGCAGTCATGCCAATCCGTGCTCGACAGTGTGACGAAGCTCGCGCAGGTCAACACGTCGCAGGTCGCCACGGCCCAGGCAGTGCTTGACGCAGCACAGCAGATCTCCGATGGCGGTTTCAAAGACGCAAGCGGCATCACGAAGCTGACTGTCACGCGCATGATGACGGCGATCATCATGCTCGTGGCCGGGATCGTGGCTGCGGCGCTCATGGGCGCCGTCATCGCGCTGGCGATCACCCGCGCCATCACCGGGCCGCTCACCAAGGGCGTGGAGTTTGCCCAGAAGATCGCGCAGGGAGATTTCACCCAGTCGCTGGAGATCCGCCAGCATGATGAAGTGGGCACGCTCGCGGGCGCTCTCAATGAAATGGGCGACCGCCTCCGCGGGGTGGTGACCACGGTGCAGGAAAGCGCATCTCAGGTTGCCCAGTCGAGTCAGGAAATATCGACCAGCGCGATGAAGCTCGCCGAAGAGGCGCAGAACCAGGCTTCGACCCTTGAGGAAACAAGCGCTTCGATGGAGGAGCTGGCTGCGTCCGTGGACGAGGTGTCCGAGCACGCGAAGTCACAGGCGGATGCGCTGCGGCAGGGCTCCGGATCCATGGAACAGGTTCGCACGGTCATGCAGTCGGTTTCCCAAAGCTTCGAGCAGATTTCGGGCCTTGCCGAACGGTCCTCGGAGAACGCGACCGAAGGCGCGAAGGCTGTGCAATCGGTCGTCGACAGCATCAACCTCATTGCGGAAGGCTCGGAGAAGATCGGCGGCATCGTCAATGTGATCTCCGACATCGCGGATCAGACGAACCTCCTGGCGCTCAACGCCTCCATCGAGGCGGCGCGGGCCGGCGAGCACGGCCGCGGCTTTGCTGTGGTCGCGCAGGAAGTGAGCAAGCTCGCGGAAAGAAGCGCGGCATCGACAAAAGAGATCTCGAACCTGATCCGTGAGAGCGTGAAAAACGTGAGCGAGGGAGTGAAGACCGCAAAGATGTCGCAGCTTGCGATGGAGCAGATTCGAGCTGCCTCCCAGCAAGTGAACGAGACAATCACCGAGCTTGCAGACTCTGTGGGAAAGCAGGTGTCATCCATCACGGAGCTTTCCCGCGCGTTGGGAAACGTGACCGAAATGAGCCAGGGAATCTCAAGCGCAACCGAGGAGCAGACCGTGAGCGCCCGCCAGGTCTCGAAGGCAGTGGAAACCGTCAACGACCTCACGCAGTCAGCGGCCGCTGCGGCCAGCGAGATGTCGAATGCTACCGAGAAGCTCTTTGTGATGGCGCAGGACCTCAATCGGCTCGTTGCGCAGTTCAAGATTTCCCGGGTGGAGAATCAGCAGCAGGTGCCTCTCCTCGAGAGCGAATCAAAGGCCCCGCCCCGCGTCGCTCTCCCCGGTCGAACGGCGACGCAAACGTCCGGCAAGGGAGTTTCCTGACACAGCAGGGGCTATACTCTTAGTAAGGCCATGCCGCAATCCGAGTGTGCACCCGAGGCATGTGAGCGGATCGCAGAGCTCGAGGCCGAGCTCGCTCAGCTACGATCTGCATTTGAGACTTTCATGGGTGCGGCACCGTTCGGCGTGCATCGGTACACGCTCGAGGCCGACGGCAGGCTCGTCTTCAGGTGGGCCAACGAAGCCGCCGACAACATCCTCGGAGAGGCATCGGCGCACCTCCTCGGGAAATCGATCGATGAGGCCTTCCCGGTCCTCGCCGACTCGCGTGTGGCCAGGGAATGCGCGAAAGTCGCGGCCTCGGGCGGCATCTTCGAGGACATCCATTTCACCTATGCCAACGAGCAGATCGCCGGGGCCTTTGACATCCGCGCTTTCCAGCAGGCCCCCGGCAGCGTCGCCGTGCTCTTCCGGGAGGTGACAGAGCGGGCTCGCATGCAGCACGCCCTCAGTGAGAGCGAGAACCGGCTGTCCAGCATCTTCCGAGCGGTGCCGGTCGGTATCGCCCTTTCCGTGAACCGCATCATCCGCGAAGCCAACGACCACATGTGCGAGCTGACCGGGTATACGCATGATGAGCTGATCGGTCTGTCGACGCGGGCGCTGTACGCAGATGCGGCCGAATACGAACGAGTGGGGCAGATTCTCTCCGTCGATGAGATCCGCGAGGGGAGCGCGTCCACCGAGACGCGATGGATGCGCAAAGATCGATCGATGATCGACGTGCTCCTGAGCACGGCCCCTTTGGTCCCGACCGACGCGTCGGCTGGTGTCACCTTTACCGTTCTTGATATCAGCGAGCGGAAGCGCGCCGAGGCCGAACGGCTGGGGCTGGAAGTTCGCATGCAGCAAACGCAGAAGCTGGAAAGCCTCGGAGTCCTGGCCGGGGGAATCGCCCACGACTTCAACAATATCCTGATGGCTATCCTGGGCCATGCGGACCTTGCGGACACCCGACTGCTCCCCGCGTCCCCCGCTCACGAGAACCTCCAGGAGATCGAGCGAGCGGCTCGCAGGGCAGCGGACCTTTGCCGGCAGATGCTCGCCTACTCGGGAAAGGGCAGGTTCGTGATCCGACATCTCGACATCAGCGAGGTGATCAAGGAGATGGAGGACATGATCATGGTCTCCGTCTCCAAAAAGTCGAAGCTCAAATTCCAGCTCGCAAGCGACCTGCCGTCCGTGGAAGCGGACGTTGCGCAGCTTCGCCAGGTCATCATGAACCTCTCGATCAACGCATCCGAAGCAATGGGCGACTCCGGTGGAGTGATCACGGTCAGCACGAGCCTTATGCACTGCGACCGCTCGTATCTGGCAGGCACCTTTGTGGATGAACAGCTTCCCGAGGGTGACTATGTTTGCCTGGACGTGAGCGACAACGGCGTTGGCATGGACGGGCCGACGCGGGAGCGTATCTTCGAGCCCTTCTACACGACAAAGTTCACCGGCCGGGGGCTCGGTCTGTCAGCAGTGCTTGGAATCGTGCGCGGACACAAAGGAGCGATAAAGGTGGATAGCGAGCCCGGCAGCGGCACCACGGTCAGGGTGCTCTTTCCCGCGAGCAAGACCCCGTCACAGCGACTCGAAGGAGAGCCTCCGAAGGAAAGCGAATGGCGCGGCAGCGGTACGGTGCTCATTGCCGATGATGAAGAAACCGTGAGGAAAGTGGGCGGCCAGATGCTGGCTCACCTTGGGTTCCAAACCATTCTCGCCGCGGACGGCCAGCAGGCGCTGTCGAGCTTCATCACGCACCACAGCTCGATCGTCTGCGTGATCTTGGACCTTACGATGCCTGCCATGGACGGCGAGGAGACGTTTCGAGAGATTCACAAAATCGATCCTCGAGTCCCCGTCATCCTGTCCAGCGGCTACAATGAGCAGGAAGCCGTGCAGCGCTTTGTGGGCAAAGGATTGGCCGGCTTTCTTCAGAAACCCTATCGACTCTCCCAGCTTCGGCAGAAGCTGACGAGCGTCCTGCAATCCGCGCTCAGCCGCCCGGCGGGACCTGAAGGTCAGCCTGCCTCATCCAACCAAAAAGCCTGAAGTTGCCCCACACCATGAGCTCCACCCAACCATGTGCTTTTTCCATAGGCCGCACGACCGTGCCCGACGGCAGAAATGCAGTGACCCGTTCATTGTCGTCCGGGAACGACCGGAGCGCTGCGCGGTCTGAAGCAACAATCATGGGGGTGTAGGCGCGCGCCACCAGCGCGGCAGGCTTCAGGCCAGGCCGCTCGCTCAAGTATACGAGGACCCCATCCGCGATGGCCCGAGCGGGCGTTTCGGGATCATCGACGATGATGCTGCGATCCAGCCGAGAGGTGAGGTAGCCGGTTTCGATGATCGCTGACGGGGTCGATGGGGCCACGGCGTGCTCGAAGCGATACCAGCTAAACGCATAGTAGCCCCGCATGTTGTACGTGACTCCATAGCGGTCCGCCGGGATCCCTGAGAGTGCCCCGTACGCGCGCCCAATGGAGTCTTCAAGAAGGCGGGAGGCTCCCGATGCTCGCCACGGCGCTGACACTTTGTATCCCCGCTCGCTCGGCCACCCCCCGTCTGCGTGGATGGCAACGAAGGCATCCGCATCATAGCCGGGACGCACCGTGGCTGGCAGGAGGTCGACGGTGACTCCGGCCAGGGAGAGATCGCGCGCCACTCGCTCGGCGATCCCAAGATTGACGTCCACCTCATGAAGGCTCCCATAGCTTGCCCCTGTGTCCGTGCGCAAGCGCATCTGCTCGTCCGGCAGCTCATCGATGTGCCAGTGGCCCACCTGGATCCCGACGCGCCACGGACGGATGAGACCCCGTTCTGTCGGCAGAGGCGGTGGGGTCACATACGCGGGAGCCTGGGCGCTAAGCAGCGGCGCCGACCAGGCAAAGTGAACGACCTGGGCCAGAAGGTGAGCATAGGACGGCGTTCCATCCCGAGAGCTGAGGAATGTCCAGGCCCCAAGGAGCGTCGAAAGCATGAGCGCACAAACAAGGGAGACAACCGGACGTATCGTCATTCGGTTTTCAATGTAGTCTGGCGCAGCCCGCACGCCAAGCTTATTATGCTCTGCGAGGCGATGCATGCAAGACTACAAGCTGATTCAGACGAAAGATGAGGTCACCAACCTCGGTGCATACCTGATCGACAGCGGGTGCGTTCGGGCCGCTGTCGATATCGAGGGCGAAAACAATCTGCATTCCTACGGAATTCGCGTGTCTCTCATCCAGATATTCGACGGCAAGCGTGCGTTCGTGATCGACGCCTTGGCTCTCTCGTCCAGGGACGCGCTGACAACCCTGCTGCAGGGATCCAGTTGGCTGAAGGTGATGTACGATGCTGGCAATGATCTGCTCGCGTTCCAGCACGACCTTGGCTTTCGTCCCGCGCCCATCCTCGATGTGGCGATTGCCGCTCAGCTTCTGAAAAAACCCGGTGGCCTTTCGGCGCTTTCTCCCGGTGGTCGCTCACGCTCTGCCAAGGACAGGTTTCAGAAAGCGAACTGGATGCGCCGTCCCCTGTCAGGGGACCTCTTGGAGTACGCGGTCTCGGATGTGCTTGCTCTTCCGCAGATAGCGAACGAGTTGTTGGCGGAGCTGACAGACAAGAAGCTCCTGATGGAGTTCCTCAAGAAGAACTGGGAGAGGCAAAATGTCACGCGAACCTGGGACCCGCTTGGGAACTATGCGCGCATACCGGGCTACCACCATCTCAAGCAGGATGCACGGCGTCTGGCCAGAGTATTGTGGTATGCGCGCGAATACTACGCGAAGCAGTTTGACCTTTCTCCCGAGATGGTCGCATCGAAGCAGCTGCTCAAGCGCCTCGTCGACGAGCGCCGACAAGACGCTGATGAGATTGTGCGAGTTCTCAACGACGGTCGCAAACGGGAGCCCATCCGCATGAGGGCTTTTGCCGAATGCCTGGAGAAAGCCTGGCACGACGCTCCTGCTGATCAGGTCACAGGCAGATGAGATTTCCCCCCATCATGTCCGCGCTTGCGGGGTGACACGTGAACGCGATGAGCTGCTTGTCCCGAGCAAAGGATCGGAGGGCAAGCGCGGCCGCCTTCTGGCGGTCCGGGTCCATCTCAGAAAGCGGATCATCCAGCATCAGGAAGCCGTCAGTGCTCTGGAGAAAGAAGGAAGCCATGGCAAGCCGAAGCGCCAGAGCGAGCATATCCCTCGTGCCCCCCGAGAGCAGCTCCCACCCCAGGGCCCTGCCCTTGTTGTCAGCAAGACCTCGCGGAAGGGAGCCGTCGAGCACTACTCCGGCATGGCGGCCCCTGCTCATAGACCCGATGAGCGGCTCGAGCGCTGCGCGCATTCCAGCGATGACCGCTGTATCGCTCTCCCCGAGAAGCTCGTCGGTCACTTTGCTGATTCTCGTGATTGCTTGCCCCGTGCGCAACGCACCCGCAAAATCCTTGTCTGCTGCGGCGAGAATCTGAGCAAGCTCTTCAGAGGACTGCTCGGGGGAACGTTTTTCCAGGTCCCGCTTCTCGTCCGCGTAGCGTGCCTTCTCTTCTGCGCGCCGCTTCGATTCGTCGCGAGCAGTGTCATACGCGCGAAGAAATGACTGCGTATCCGCAAACCCTTCGGGAAGGGGAGCGCAGCTCAAAAGCTCTCTCGATACTTCTTGATCGCGACCTCGCGCTGCGGCCAACCGGTCGACAGCGGACTCCAGCGTGCCAAAGCGCTCTGCCCAGGCTTCGAGCTGCGACGACACCACTCGAAGCTCACGGCTCAGGGCTTCGCTGCTGGCCTGAAGCCGGGCCAGCTCGGCGCTGCACTCGGCGAGGGATCGGACCGTTCTGGCGGGGCCCAGAGCCGCAACGGCGGCCTCCAGGTCCCGCTCCGATTTTCCGCCAAGCTCTTCACGGAGATTGCTCTCTGCCGCGCGCACCGCGGCGGCATGCGCTTCGGCGACGCGGACGCGCTCTTCCGCTTCCTCCACGTTCGCGACGCCAAGCTGCGCAAGACGGCGCTGGAGGCTCTCCGCTGCTTCTCCTTCCTTGCGGGCAGCTTCGAGCGCGCCCGCGTCGCCCGAACGAACTTCGATCTCGATCTGAGGGGAGACGAGCTTGATCCGTCCGCCGGCGCGCAGTGTCATTGATTCTCCGCGTGCAATCCGCTCGGTCTTCTGCGGACCGAAGTCCTCCTGGACAACAACCTCCACGTCAGACGTGCTCATGGCGGTCATGGTGAGCTTCCCTGCCTCAACGCTGGCCTTGAGGGCCGCAGCTGTCTGAGATGCCGTGCGCAAACCCTCCAGGTCCTGCCGAGACAAGGTCTGAGCGGAAGAAGCGAGCGCACGAGCCTCCTCAAGCTGAGCCTTTCGACGCGCGACACGGACATGCTTCTCACGCAAAGCCCGACCCTCTTCCTGAATCCTGGCTTCCTGCGTCTCTGCTTCCAGCGGCGCCTTTGATCTGCCAAGCTCCTCCAGCGTCCGCCGTATCTCCCGA
>Ga0335078_10013899_pt1 | contig 11930 bp, 11 predicted proteins | sample Lox_Sample_32_FD_206711 | JGI IMG/M metagenome (GOLD analysis project Ga0335078, IMG submission 206711) | Soil microbial communities from Loxahatchee National Wildlife Refuge, Florida, United States - Lox_Sample_3.2 | ecosystem: Environmental > Terrestrial > Soil > Wetlands | place: USA... | reverse complement strand
GTAGCCGTAATAGATCGGGCCGATTGCCTGCCCGGTAAAAAACGCCGACGAGTGCAGCGACAGCGCGGTGCCGCGCGCGGTCTGCGACAGGTCAGTCACGTGCAGCTGGATGTTGTTGTGCAGCATGTAGAAGCCGAGTCCGAACAGGACGAAAACGGCGGCCTGCAGGTACCACGGCAAATTCAGTGCAATGAGGATGAAAGCGATGGCGGCGCCCGCGGCTCCGGTCAGCATCAATTGCCGCTCACTCATGCGCACGACCAGAAACGGCAGCGCCAGCGAAAAGATGATGCCGCCTAGTCCGAAGCCGGCCACGATCAAGCCGGCGTAGGAAGAATGCGTCTGGCCGCTCATCAACAGCAGCAGCGCCACGTAAGGAAACATGCCGTGAATGACGAGACCCTCGAAAAATACCGAGCTAAAGCAGACCTTGGCACGCGGATCTGCGAACACGCTTTGAAAACCGGCCGCCGCAGCTCCCAGATTGAAGGGCTTTGGCTTTGAAACATTCAAACCACGAAACGCAAAGAATGCCATCACGGCGACGATGAGGCCGAAGCCGCCGATCGAGAGGAACACGCCGCGCCAGCCAAGAAGATCGCCGATGACTCCGGAAATCACCGCGCCGATCAGGTTGCCGGTGAGGCCTACGGCCAAGAGCCGGCCGATAACGACCTGCCGCGCGTGCACCGGAACGAGATCGCCGATGATCGCCACACCTACCGGAAAGATACCGCCCGCGCACACGCCGGCGACGATGCGCAGACCGACCAGCAGCGGGAAATTGCTGGCGAAGGCGCCGATCAGCGTCGTCGTCACGACAGCTGCAAGACTGATGTTCATCAGCCGCGTCTTGCCGAAGAAATCGCCGATGGTGCCGAGCGCCGGCTGGGTAAAGGCGTAAGGAAAGGTGAACGCGCTGGACAACAGCGCCGCGGTCTTGACGTCAATGCCAAGATCGGCGGCGATCTTGGGCACGACAGGATCTACCGCGCGCGAGAACAGCGTCGAGGCAAATACCACCAGGCTGACGATTTTGAGGATGGGCGGAATGGGAGACTCTTTCGCGGTATCGGATGGGCAGATGGGGCTGGGGCATCGCAAATTGCGTGATCTGGGCGAAATTTCAATCTTCCTGGCCGCGCCTGTGCTATGCGAGACTTGACTATGCGAGACTTGCTCGCACCGCTTTACAAAGCTAGGGACGGCACGATCATCGCCGAACGAGAATGCGCATTAAACGTCCCATATGTCTGTCGTTTGCCAGCCTCAGTCTCATCGGTGCGCTGCTGCCAGCCGCACTGGTGGCCCAGCCAACGCAACCCGTGACGTTGACGATCTTTGCCGCCGGCACGCTGGCCGTGCCGTTCCGGCAGATCAATGCGCTGTTCGAGAAACAGTATCCCAATGCGACCGTGCAGGCGCAATTTGGCGGCAGCGTGATGATGGCCAAGAAGATTACCGACCTGCACCAGGATGCCGATCTGCTGGCGGTCGCCGATTACAACGTGATTCCCAAGTACATGTTCGGCAATCCGGCGCACGCGTCGTGGTACGCGGGATTCGCCCGTAACGCCATCACCTTCGTTTACACCGACAAGAGCAAATTCGCGAACGAGATCAACCCGCAAAATTGGTACAAAGTGCTCGCCCGGCCGGGCATCGAGATCGGCCGCTCCAATCCGGATACCGACCCGTCAGGCTATCAGACCGTACAGATGCTCAATCTTGCCGAAAAATTCTATAACGAGCCTGGTCTGGAGCAGAAAATCCTGGCGAATGCGCCGCTGACCAATATGCGCGACACCGAGACCTCGCTGATCTCGGCGCTTCAGCTCGGACAGATCGACTATCTGGCGATCTACCGCTCCGATGCCTTGCAGCATCATCTGAAATTCATCGACCTGCCGGCCAAGATCGATCTCAGCGATCCAGCGCAGTCCGCCTATTATCAAGCTGGTATGGCGCACACCAAGAACGGGGATCTCCCCGGCAAGCCGATCGTCTATGCGGCCACCGTGATCAAGGGCAGCAAAAATGCGGCGCTGGCCACGAAATACGCCGGGCTGCTGCTCGGACCGCAAGGCCGAGCGGTCATGAAAGCAAACGGCTTTGGCACATTCAGTCCAGCCTATGCGGTGCATATTGAGGCGATGCCGGCTGAGCTTAAGAAGTTGGTCGAGCCTTGGCCCGGGTCGTAAGCAACAGCCGTCAAGCGGTACATCGGCACTACGCGGCTGGCCTCTGGCAGTCGAACGCACCGCCGAGCAGCCCGACCGCGCTTTATTTGCTGTGCTGGTTTCTCGGCAGCATCCTGCTGGCATTCCTGGTGATCCCGCTCGTTGCGCTGGCGCTCACTCAATCGGCAGCGAGCCTTGCCGGCGTGGCGCGCATGTCGGACGTGCGCGATGCAATCATGCTCAGCCTGGAAGGCGCGTTCCTGTCGGCGGCGTGCGCCGCACTGATCGGCGTGCCGCTTGCGTACGGGCTGGCGCGCTCGGCCTTTTACGGCAAGGGCGTGGTTGCCGCGCTGATCGATCTGCCGCTGGCGGTGCCTCATACCGTTGCCGGCATTGCACTCCTCATGGTGTTCGGCCGACAGGGCATTCTTGGCGCGCCCCTGCAAACGCTCGCCGGTCTTAAATTCTGGGGCACCATCGCCGGCGTGGTCGTCGCCATGCTGTTCGTTTCGGCACCCTATACGGTGAATGCCGCACGTATCGGCTTTGAGGCGGTCGATCCACGTCTTGAAAAGGTTGCCCGCACGCTCGGCTTGGGCCCGTGGCGGACGTTTTTTCGTATCACGCTGCCGCTCGCGCGCCGCAGCATCATGACCGGGATCACACTCACTTATGCACGTTCGATCAGCGAATTCGGCGCGGTCGTCATTCTCGTCTATTACCCGATGACCGCGCCGGTAAAGATTTACGAGCTGTTTCTGCGGTTCGGACTGGAGCAATCCGCGGCTGCCGCGGTGCTGCTGCTCATCGTGTCACTTTCTTTGTTCGTCCTTTTACGCACCCTGGCACAGCGCGGCGGAGAGCCACAGGAGAGCCGATGAGTGCGGGCGCTTCGGTCGAGGCACTCACCGTTTCTCTCGGCGCCTTCCGGCTCAGCAAAATAGACTTTGCCGTTTCTCGCGGGGAAATTCTTGTCATCCTCGGCCCAAACGGGTCAGGCAAGTCGGTGACCCTGGAGACGATTGCTGGCTTTCATCGGCCCGAGAGCGGACGCGTTCTGATCGGCGGGCATGACGTAACCGCGCTGCCGCCGGAGCGCCGTAACGTCGGCTTCGTGGTGCAGAATTTTGGCCTGTTTCCGCACCTGAGCGTCGTGCAGAATATCACCATCGCACGCCGCCAAAGGAAGGCTCTTAGCGGAACTGGACCCGCCCCACTGCTGCGTGACGATCCCGCTGCATTGCTCGATTATTTCAGCATTGCGCATCTGGCCCAGCGTTCGCCCTCTGATCTCAGTCCCGGCGAGAAGCAGCGGGTGGCGCTGGCGCGCGCACTCGCCACCGCGCCTGCCCTGTTCCTGTTTGACGAGCCGTTTTCCGCGCTCGATGCCGAGACCCATGAACAGCTTCGCGGCGAGCTCAAGTCGTATCTTCGGATGCTCGAAATTCCGGCGATCTTCGTCAGCCACGATCGCAGTGACGCCATGGCGCTTGCTGACAAAGTCGTCATTCTGCGAAACGGCGCCATCGAGCAGAGCGGACCAGTTCCGGAGGCGCTTCAGAGGCCGATCAACTCGTTCGTTGCACGCTTCGTCGGTGTCGAGAACATACTTTCAGGACTCGCGGGGGCGATGTCGAACAGTCTGCAGACGATCGCAATCGGCGAACGGACGCTGTTCGCCGCTGCACACTCAGCTCCGGCGGCCAGTGCCGTGCTCTTAAGCATCCGCGCCGAGGACGTAGCGATTTATCCTGCAGCCCATCAATCGCCGACACCAGACGGCGCCAACCGGTTCCCGGGAAGGATTACCGAATTGCAAAGCCGCGGCCCACTTGTCGCGATCACGGCTGACTGTGGCTTTCCTCTCAGGGCCTATTTGCTGAAGCGGCAGGTGCATGAAATGAAGCTGTGTAGCGGCAGTGACGTTGTGGTGGAAATTGCGCCAGACGCCATTCACCTTATGTCAGGCTGATCCCGCGGGAATTCTCCAATTATTGTGGCTTGAGTAGATTTTTGTATTTCTCCAAAAATTTCCTTTGCTCGACGTAAAGCGTCAGAGCTTTTTCAGGCGAATCGACATCGAGCGGGAATTGCACCTTTTGCGACCAGGCCTCGAGTCCTGGACTGTGAAGGGCGGCTTGCACAATGGAAGTAAGCTTTTCCTGAGCCGTCACCGGCAGGCCGGGCGGCGCCGCAAACATGCGATAAAGCCCGAGATTGGCCAATTCGGGGTGACCAACGTCGTCGGCCGTGGGAACACCAGCCGGCGTATCGCGAGCCCCGCGTTTCTGAAACCAGACCAGCTGTTTGAGATCGCCGGACTTGAGATACTTGGCGATGGTTACGTCCATGCCCAAGCCGGCGTCGGCTTCGCCCCGGATGATTGCAAGGTGGGTATCGGGGCCGCCGCTATAGCCGGTGAGATATTTGACATCAAGGTGCAGTGCGGCGGCGACGATCTTCGCCATGGCCAAATCGTTGCTGCCGGTCGTGGCGATAAAGGCCGGCGATCCTCGCGGCGAACGAAAGGCATCGAGACTCTGAAAGCGTGAGTTCTTGCCGACCACGAGTGAATAGACACCGATATTGACAAGCCCCAGCCACGTCACCTTGTCGAGATCGTAGGCAGTCTGCTCACCGACAATCACCGGTTCGACGGCGCCGGGAAGATCGATGATTCCCATGGTGTAACCATCAGGCTCCGACCGGTACATCGCGGAAATGCCCTTCACGCTGCCCGCCCCAGGGATATTGCGTGGAATCACAGTGATCCCTTTGGGCAGCTGCGCGTCCATCTCCTTGGCGACGGCGCGGGCGTAGAGATCGAAGCCGCCGCCAGGTCCGTAGGGGATAATCAGATCGATGTTGTGATCGGGGTACTCGGCGTGCGCTGCCGGCATCGGCCAAGCCAGACCGATTAGCGCCGCAACAGCAGCGAGGCGCGCAATGCCTAATTGACCCACCACCGACCTCCCCGTTTTTATGCTCGACGCCTCGCTGGAGTACGCGTCCTGCCATCATTCAGAATGGAACGGCGATCAATTCGAACACATCGTCGCAATTGATAAGCTCGACGCGCTTGAGGACAATCTTGTAACCGGTGCCGACGCGACGCAGCCGATGCATGACGCGGCCCGAAAAGAGCCGCTGCACCTTCATCCGGAAATCCGTCATCATCATATTCGACGATACCGTCACCTCGGCTTTAGAAGCGTCGACCTCATCGACCGTAACACTGCCGATGATATGGCAGGTGCGATGATGCGGGCTTTGCGAATGAATATTCGGATGGCGCAACCGCTCAAACCGCGTGGCCATGATTGTCTTATCGTCGTAGAACAATGACGGTTCGCCCTCGGGATCGGTCTGACCCGGCGCCAACGGCACCCAGTAGTGGCCGTCATCGGTGAACAGATCACGCCATTCCTCGAACTGCCGGTCGTCGAGCAAGCGCGCTTCGTAGACCAGGAAATCTTCGATCGCGCGGCGGTCGCCGACATCGCCCGCCGTCGCTTCCGCGCTTTGCAATTGCATGGCGATCAACCCTCCGCGCTCATCAAGCGCAGCCACGCGGCGTATTGCGCGCGCTGCTGAACCTCGACGGTGCCGTTGTTCAGGTAATCGCCACGTTCGTCTTCTTTGTCTGTGTCGACGCCGCGCGCAAACCAGACCCACTCAGAGCCCCGGGCGCCTAAGCCGCTTTGGCACCGCCGAAAGCACTCGAGGTCGTCCGTTTGAATGAGCGACGCAGCCGAGTGGGTCAAATTCAAATGGCGGACAAAACTGTCGTTCATCTCCTTTGGTGCCCCCTTGAACCTGACCGGATAAACCTGGACTTCCGTGCGATCGACCGCGACCGGCACGATCACCCGCACATGCTGATTGAGCGCCTGGAGTGTCATATTTGGATAGAACGCGGTGTTGTGCCGCTTCGGCCTGATGATTTCGAGAGCGCGATCCCTGCCATGCCGTTGTTCCAGTGCGGAAAAGTACGCTTTGAAGGTCGGCGTGTCGGGCAGTTCTTCCGCCACAGGCTGATGCCCCGCATAGGAGTGGCCGTTGGCGCGCGAACCCCAGGCAACACGCTGTTCCCAGCGTTGAGCAGCGCTGCCGCGATCGCTGATCGCCGAACCCGCGCTTTGTCCGGCGCCGCGGCTGAATTGCCTGCCGCTGCGACTGACACTCGATTCATGGGAAAACGGTACGTGATACATGTCCACGGTATTCTCTAACTGCAGCTTCCAATTGCCGCGGAACATGTATTTGTGGACGCCCGCACTGAGGTCGATCTCGCCATCCGGCGCCCTGTCGACCAACTCGTCGATGCTGTCTTTCGCCGTACCGAGATGCTCTTCGAGGCTCGGGCCCTTGGGCGAAAGGGACGCAAAGATAAACCCGCGATAATTCTCCATGCGGGGCACCCGTCCCATTCCGAGCGCGCGATCGTTGACATCGAAATCCTTGCCGTAGCCGCGGCGCATGGCGATGGCGTCGAGGTCCCCGTTCGTCTTGAACGTCCATCCGTGATAGCAGCAGCGAAAAATACCGGCGTGCCCCCGCTCGTCGTTGCAGACGATCGCGCCGCGATGCCCGCAACTATTGAAGATGACATAGACTTGGCCGTCGGTGTGGCGTGACATCACCAGCGGCTGCTTGCCAACACGTACGGTAATGTAATCGCCCGGCTTCGGCACGAGGCTGTCATGGCCGACATAGACCCAAGTGCGGCCGAAGATCCGCTCCATCTCCAGATCGAAGACTTCCGGATCCAGGTAAAGCGATCGGTGCACATGGTCGCGATGAACGAGTGACCGAATGACTTCTGGATCGTACCTCATTGCGCTTCTCCCGAAATGCAGCGGCAGGTGAATTGAAACACACCTCAAAACCTGCAACAAATAGAATAATCATGCATATTAATCAGGATTTTGATCAATGACGAGCTTACCGGTACGTCACATCATGACTTTTGCATGCCTCGCCGAGAGCGGAACATTTCGCCGCGCGGCCGAGCGCCTGAAACTTTCACAACCCGCGGTGAGCGCCCATATCCGCGATCTGGAGGCGCATTTCGGCGTGCCGCTGGTGGAACGCACAACGCGCCGGCTCGCCTTGACGGCGGAGGGGGAAGCGCTTGCGGCCCGGGCGCGCCGGGCGTTCGAAGAACTGGAGATGGCAAGCCAAGACCTTCGCGATCTCGCCTCAGCTCAGCGGGGACGAGTCGTCGTCGCCTGCATTCCGCCGGTGATGACGACCATCATCCCGAATGTGGTGCGGCGGCTGGCGGATCAATTCCCCGCGATCGAGGTAGGGATTCGCGACGTTCTCTCAGGGCAAGTTGAACAACTCGTCGAACGCGGCGAAGCTGACTTTGGCATCGGCCCGGACTTTGGCGCCGGCCCACAGGTCAAGTCAAAAGCGCTGTCGTTTCGGAAATTGCTGCGCGATTATTTTGTCGCCGCCGTGCCCCTCGGCCACGCACTGGCGCGAAAGGATATTGTCAGTCTCGAAGAGCTTCTCAAATATCCGCTGGTGATGACGAATACCGACGCCAACGCGCGTTCGGTGTTCGAAGGAGCGATCCGGCGGTACCGGCACGGAATACGCCCACGCTTCGAGCTGGTGCATAATTTTTCTGTTGGACGTTTGGTTGCGATGGGGTTGGGAGTGACCGCGCTACCGCGTTCGGCCATTCCCAGTCTCGGAACCGAGGGACTCGACATACTGGAGCTTAAATCGCCCCGCATTTTCCGCGAGATCGGGGTGATGATGCGTCCCGAATACCGGCCCTCGCCGCCGGCCAACGCATTTCTCAACGTGCTCGCGAAGGTCGTTTCGCAAGGCGACGCGCTCAATCGAGAGAAGAGCGCCTAGCCGCCTTTCGCCAGTGCGTCGAACTGCATCAACCGCTTCAGAAGCGGCTCCATATCTTTGAGCGGGATCATGTTTGGCCCATCCGAGGGCGCGCGATCGGGGTCTTGATGAGTTTCGATGAAGACGCCGGCGACACCGACCGCAACGGCGGCGCGCGCCAGCACCGGCACGAACTGCCGCTCGCCGCCCGAAGATGCCCCCTGACTGCCCGGCTGCTGCACCGAATGAGTGGCGTCAAAAATGACCGGCGCGCCCGTCTTTGCCGCCAGAACCGGCAGCGCGCGCATGTCGGAGACGAGCGTGTTGTAACCGAACGACACGCCGCGCTCAGTGACAAGCACGTTGCGATTGCCGGCACCGGTGACCTTCTCCACCACGTTGGCCATGTCCCAGGGCGCCAGAAATTGGCCCTTCTTGACGTTGACCGCGCGCCCCGTCTTCGCCGCGGCGACCAGCAGGTCGGTCTGCCGGCAGAGGAAAGCCGGGATCTGCAAAATGTCGACGACGTCGGCGACCGGCGCGCATTGATCCGGCTCGTGCACGTCGGTGAGCAAGGATATCGCCAATTTCTCCCGCAGCTCGGCAAAGATCGAGAGCGCCTTGTCGAGCCCGATGCCGCGTGCGCTTTTGGCGCTGGTACGGTTGGCCTTGTCAAACGAGGTTTTATAGACGAAGCCGATACCGAGACGCGACGTCATCTCCTTGAGCGCCGATGCCATGTCGAATGCGTGCGCGCGGCTTTCCAGCGCACACGGCCCGGCGATCAGCGCGAGCGGCAGTGTGTTGCCGAAGTGCGCGGCGCCGACGGTGACGATGGGATTAGGCTTCGCGGTCATCCGGTCTCTCGCGGGCGACCATGACGGCCGCGCGTGGTCCGGTCAACCGCTCCTACTTCACCGCCGAAAACGCCGTCGGCTGCAGGATTTGGTTGGTCGCATTGGCAAGAATGGGTCCGTCCTTCTCGCTGGCGGCACGGGCGTTGACCCACTCCGGATCGGCCATGAAGGCGTTCCACTTTTTCTCGCGGTCGGCGAGCGATTCCCAGGCCAACAGATAGGTCAATTCGTGATTGGATTCGCCGATCAGCGTGGTCCAGAAGCCGGCCTGCTTGATGCCGTGTTTGTCCCAAATCTTCAGCGTGACGTTCTGGAACCGCTGTAGCAGCGCCGGCAACCGTCCCGGCACACAACGATAGACGCGCATTTCGTAGATCACGAGGTTTCCTCCCTGCTTTGTCATTCCGGATTGCCGCGAAACGGCCAGTCCGGAATCCATAAACCACAGCCCGTGATTACGGATTCCGGACCTGCGGGCCTCGCCCGCCTCCCGGAATGAGGATTACTACACCAGCCGGCTCTGCTCCACCGCCGCGCCGATGAACGACGAGAACAGCGGGTGCGGCGCGAATGGCCGCGACTTCAGCTCGGGGTGAAACTGCACGCCGATGAACCAGGGGTGATCGTCGTATTCGATGATCTCCGGCAGCAGGCCGTCGGGCGACATGCCGGAAAAACGCATGCCGTGCTGGGCGAGGCGATCCTTGTAGCCGGTGTTGACCTCGTAGCGGTGGCGGTGGCGCTCGGAGATTTCGGTCGCATGATAAATTTCAGCGACGCGTGAACCGCGCCCAAGTACCGCTGGGTAGGCGCCGAGCCGCATGGTGCCGCCGAGGTCGCCCTCCATCCCGCGCTTCTGCAGCTCGTTGCCCTTCATCCATTCGGTCATCAGGCCCACGACCGGCTCGGACGTCGCGCCGAACTCCGTCGAATTCGCCGCCTCGATGCCGCACAGATTCCGTGCCGCCTCTATCACCGCCATCTGCATGCCGAAGCAGATGCCGAAATACGGCACCTGGCGCTCGCGCGCGAACTGGGCGGCGCGAATTTTACCCTCGGCACCGCGCTGGCCAAAGCCGCCCGGCACCAGAATGCCATCGACATGTTCAAGAAACGGCGCCGGATCTTCGTTCTCAAACACCTCGCTCTCGATCCAGTCGAGATTGACCTTCACCTTGTTGGCGATGCCGCCGTGCGACAGCGCCTCGATCAGCGATTTATAAGCATCCTTCATCCCGGTGTATTTGCCGACAATGGCAATGGTGACGTCGCCTTCGGGATTGCGGATGCGCTCGTTGATCAGGTGCCAGGTGTTCAGATCGGGCGCCGGCGGATTTTCGATGCCGAATGCCGCCAGCACTTCATCGTCCAGCCCGCCGGCATGATAGGCCTCGGGCACGGCGTAAATATTGTCGACGTCGCGCGCCTCGATCACGGCGCTCTCGCGCACATTGCAGAACAACGCCAGCTTCTTGCGCTCGCCATGCGGGATCGGCCGATCGGTGCGGCAAAGCAGAATGTCGGGCTGGATACCGATGGCGCGCAATTCGCGCACCGAGTGCTGGGTCGGCTTGGTTTTCAGTTCGCCGGCGCTCGGGATGAACGGCATCAGGGTCAGATGGATATAGACCGCATGACGGCGGGGTAGATCGTTGCCGAGTTGGCGGATCGCCTCGAAATACGGCAGGCCCTCGATGTCGCCCACGGTGCCGCCGATTTCGCACAGCACGAAATCGAAATCCTCATTGCCGTCGCGAATGAAGTCCTTGATCGCATTGGTGACGTGCGGAATCACCTGGATCGTGGCGCCGAGGTAGTCGCCACGCCGCTCCTTCAGCAGAATCTCCTGGTAAATGCGGCCGGTGGTGATGTTGTCCATCCGGGTCGCCGGCCGGCCGGTGAAGCGCTCGTAATGACCGAGATCGAGATCGGTTTCGGCCCCGTCGTCGGTGACGAAAACCTCGCCGTGCTGGTACGGCGACATCGTGCCGGGATCGACATTCAGGTAGGGGTCGAGCTTTCGCAGCCGGACCTTATAGCCGCGCGCCTGCAATACCGCGCCGAGCGCCGCTGACGCCAAGCCCTTGCCGAGTGAGGAGACCACGCCGCCGGTGATGAAAATGTACCGCGCCATGGGAGCCAACATTTAGCGTGCCCGATTCGATTCGACGAGCGATTTTCCGGAATGTCTGCCGCGCGTCGCCCGGCCTGCCCGGCCGAGGCATGAAAACCCGCCAACCGCATATAGTTCAGCAGACATCCTCATGCCATCTCCGAGGCGCCAAGAGCTCTGTTCGGCACCCCGGCGTGGCTGAATTCGGCCGCCCTTAGCGCGACTGCGGAACCTGCGGGCCGGTTGGCGCCGGCGCCGGACTCGACGGCGCGGGCGGCGGAGCCGAGGACGACGGACCGGGCGGTGCCGGCGTACCCGCCGGAGGCGCGTTGCCGCCGCCCAGCGTTCCGAGCAAGCCGCCGCTGCCGGAGTTCAATGGTGCCACTGGCGGCGGCGCCCCCGGTGCTTGGCGCGCAGGAGCGCTCCCAGGGATCAGCGATGCTGGCGCGCTGCTATGCGCCGCCAGGAGCGACAAGATGAGGCTGGTCAGGAAAAACCCGGCGGCGAGCAGCGCTGTCGTACGCGTGAGCACGTTCGCCGTGCCCCGGCCGGTCATAAATCCGCTCGTGGTGCTGACCAGCCCCCCACCTTCGGACTTCTGCAGTAGAACCACGCCAATCATGGCGAGGACGAGCATCAGGTGGATGGCGATAACGACACTCAGCATCGGCAAACCCGTCATTGGCCGCGGCTCGGCGATATCGTCCCGGCCGCCTGTTTGTCCCCGATATAGGATATCGGGGCGCTCTCTACACGACCCGCCGTGGATTTTCCATGGCGGGGCCGAACTGGCTTGGATCGCGCGGTTTTACCCTTTGCGCCAGATCAATGCGAAGAAAGTTACACCTGCGACTATGCCTCCGAAACGGAGGCTGTGATGCTGGTTGCTATTGAAGACCGGACCGGCAGCCCGCTAGGCGGACAAGG
>Ga0335078_10013898_pt1 | contig 11930 bp, 5 predicted proteins | sample Lox_Sample_32_FD_206711 | JGI IMG/M metagenome (GOLD analysis project Ga0335078, IMG submission 206711) | Soil microbial communities from Loxahatchee National Wildlife Refuge, Florida, United States - Lox_Sample_3.2 | ecosystem: Environmental > Terrestrial > Soil > Wetlands | place: USA: Florida... | reverse complement strand
CTCTGGCTGTCACTTCGGGCTCCATGCCTCTGTCGCAGGTGGAGGACCTGGTGGACACGCGTCTGGCGCCGAAGCTTTCGCAATTGAACGGCGTCGGTTTGGTGAGCATCAGCGGAGGGCAGAAGCCCGCTGTGCGAATTCAGGCCAACCCCGCGCAGCTCGCCTCCTATGGCATCACCTTCGAACAGCTTCGCACGGCGCTGGTGCAGACCAGCGTCAACGCGGCCAAAGGGAACTTCGATGGGCCGCGGCAGGACTATCAGATCGATTCCAATGATCAGCTTCAGAAGAGCGGGGATTACCAGGACATTGTCGTCGCTTACCGCAACGGAGCGCCGGTCAAACTGACCGATGTGGCCCGTGTCATTGACGGCATCGAGAATAACAACCAGGCGGCGTGGATGAATCACACGCCGGCGGTGATCCTGAATATCCAGCGCCAGCCCGGCGCCAACACCATCAGCGTGGTTCGCAGCATCAAAGCCATTCTGCCGCAGCTTGAGGCCAATCTGCCGGCTTCCATCAAAGTCACGCAGATGACCGACCTGACCGTACCGATCGAGGCCTCCATCAAGGACGTGGAATTCGAGCTGGGGCTCACGGTAGTGCTGGTGGTTCTGGTCATTTTCCTCTTCCTGCGCAGCCTGCGCGCGACGGTGATACCGGCGGTTGCAGTGCCCATTTCGCTGGTCGGCACGCTGGGCGTCATGTATCTGCTGGGCTACAGCATCGACAATCTTTCCATGATGGCGCTCACTATCGCCACCGGATTCGTGGTGGACGACGCCATCGTGATGATCGAGAACATTTCGCGTTTTCTCGAAGAGGGCGATCCACCGCTGAAGGCCGCGCTGAAGGGCGCCGAGCAGATTGGTTTTACCATCGTTTCGCTGACCGTATCGCTCATCGCCGTGCTGATTCCCCTCCTGTTCATGGGCGACGTGGTCGGCCGTCTGTTCCGCGAGTTTGCAGTAACGCTCGCGGTTACCATCGTGATCTCGGCGGTGGTCTCACTCACCCTGACGCCGATGATGTGCGCGCGAACGCTGCGCCACGATCCCGAGGCGATGCAGACGCGCTTTTATCGCGTTTCCGAACGCGCATTTGAAGCGATGATCGCGTTCTACGGGCGCACGCTGAAGTTCGTCCTGCGATTTCAGGGGGTCACCCTGCTGGTCGCGCTGGCGACACTGGTGCTCACGGTGGTCCTGTACATTTTCGTTCCCAAGGGTTTCTTCCCGGTGCAGGACACCGGGGTCATCCAGGGCATCTCCCAGGCGCCGCAGACCATTTCCTTCGCGGCCATGTCGTACGAACATCAGCGCCTCAGCGACGTGATCCTCGCCGACCCGGCAGTGGAGAGCCTGACCTCCTTCATCGGCGCGGACGGCACCAACACCACTCTGAACAGCGGCCGGTTCTCCATCAACCTCAAGCCAATTGAGCAGCGCGACATCAGCGCCTCCGACGTGATTCGCCGGCTGCAGACAAAGCTCAGCGACGTCAGAGGCGTCACGCTGTATATGCAGCCGGTACAGAACATCACAGTCGACGATCGCGTCAGCCGTACTCAGTATCAATACAGTCTTGAGGATCCCGACGCCGATGAGCTGAACGAATGGACGAACCGCTTTGTGCAGCGCCTGAAGAAGTTGCCCGAACTCGAAGACGTGGCGACGGACCAGCAGACCGGAGGACTGGCGGTATCGCTGGTGATCGATCGAGTTACGGCCTCGCGTCTGGGTATCGCGCCGTCAACCATTGACAACACGCTCTATGACGCTTACGGCCAGCGCCAGATCAATACGATGTATACGCAGCTCAACCAGTATCACGTGATTCTGGAATCGCAACCGGATTTCAGCCGCGATCCTAATAACCTGTCCAGCCTGTACATCATGTCGAACGCTTCGGCGGGCACGTCGGGCGCGGGGGCTTCCACCAATTTCGCGGCTTCCAGCTCGGCGTCGGCCGGCTCCAATGCGATCACGCAGGGGGCCGCCTATACACCGTCTTCCGGCGCCCTGACGGCGCCCCAATCCGTTCTCGCCCGTGCTGTGAACTCCAGCGCGGCGGCGAACGCGGTCGTCAGCTCCACGCCGACGAGCGCGGTGCCCCTCAGTGCTTTCTCACACTATGAGCGCGTGAATTCACCGCTGTCCATCAATCATCAGGGGCAATTTCCATCGGTCACCGTCTCCTTCAATCTCGCACCCAATGCGTCGCTGGGCACGGCGATCACCGACATCAATCGTGTGCAGAAGGAAATGAACATGCCGGCCAGTCTGCAGACCGGCTTCCAGGGAACCGCCGCGTCGTTTGAGAACTCCCTCTCCAACGAAGCGTTGCTGATTCTGGCTGCTCTGGTGACGGTGTACATCGTCCTCGGCGTGCTGTATGAGAGCTACATCCACCCGGTCACGATTCTCTCGACGCTTCCTTCGGCTGGCGTTGGCGCTTTGCTGGCGCTGCTGCTGTTCCACGAGGACCTGAGTGTGGTGGCCATCATCGGCATCATTCTCCTCATCGGTATTGTCAAAAAGAACGGAATCATGATCGTCGACTTCGCGCTGGAGGCGGAGCGGAAGGAAGGCAAGGATTCGACCGAGTCTATTTATCAGGCCAGCCTGCTGCGTTTCCGCCCCATCATGATGACCACCATGGCCGCGCTGCTGGCGGGTATTCCGCTGGCGCTGGGGACGGGAATCGGCAGTGAGTTGCGCCGGCCGCTGGGTATCTGCATGGTTGGCGGTTTGCTGCTGAGCCAGTTGCTGACGTTGTACACCACGCCGGTGATCTACATCTTCTTCGACCGATTTGCACACCGCTTCTCGCACAAGCACCCCAGCGGCACCGGAACGGAGCCAAAACCGGAGAGCGCATGAGCCTTTCGAGCGGGTTCATCCAGCGGCCGGTGGCCACGACGCTGCTGACCATCGCGATTGCGCTGGCGGGGGCCATTGCGTACAGCGTGTTGCCGGTGTCGCCGTTGCCGCAGGTGGATTATCCCACCATCTCGGTCGGCGCGGGTCTGCCCGGCGCCAGCGCGGACATCATGGCCGCTTCGGTAGCGACGCCTCTGGAACGCCAGTTCGCACATATTGCTGGCATCTCGGAAATGACCTCCACCAGTTCGCTGGGCACCACGGCGGTCACACTTCAGTTCGATCTGAGCCGAAACATTGACGGCGCGGCACGCGACGTGGAAGCGGCCATCAACGCCGCCCGAACCTATCTGCCGGCGAACCTTCCCGCCAACCCGACATACCGCAAAGTAAACCCGGCCGACTCGCCGATTATGGTCATCGGTCTCACCTCCCAGGTTTACGACCGAGGCGCGTTGTACGACTACGCTTCGACGATCGTTCAGCAGAAAGTCTCGCAGATCAATGGTGTCGGCCAGGTCACCGCCGGGGGCGGCGCCCTGCCGGGCGTCCGGGTGGACGTGAATCCGACGCAGCTCAACAGCTACGGTCTCACCCTTGCAAACGTACAATCCCTGCTAAGTCTGCAGAACGCCCACCAGGCGCGCGGTCAGCTTGCCAATGCCGTAGTCACCGCCGATATCATTACCAACGATCAGATTCGATATGCCAGCGATTACCGGCCGCTCATCGTCGGCTACAGCAAGGGCGCCGCCGTTCGCCTGGATGCCGTCGCAAATGTGACGGATGGGGTGCAGAACATCCGCTCCGCCGGCTATCTGAACGGCAAGCCGGCCATTCCGATCATCATCTTCCGCCAGCCTGGCGCCAACATCATTCAGACTGTTGAGAAGATCCGCGCCGAGCTTCCCTCGATAAAAGCTTCAATACCGAAAGGGATCGACACCACCATCGTGCTCGACCGTACCACCACGATTCGCGCTTCGGTGTACGAAGTGGAGCGTACCCTCGGGATCTCGATCTGCCTGGTGGTCGGCGTCGTATTCATCTTCCTGCGCAATCCGCGGGCGACTTTAATTCCAGCCGTGGCCGTGCCGGTTTCGCTGATCGGCACTTTTGCCGTGATGTATTTGTTCGGGTTCAGCATCGACAATCTCTCGCTGATGGCGCTGACCATTTCTACCGGTTTCGTGGTGGATGACGCCATCGTGGTGATGGAGAACATTTCGCGGCACATAGAGGACGGTATGTCGCCCTGGGCCGCCTCGCTGCAAGGCGCGAAGGAGATTGGCTTTACGGTGTTTTCCATCAGCATGTCGCTGATCGCTGTGTTCATCCCCATTCTTCTGATGGGCGGTTTGGTGGGGCGGCTGTTCCGCGAGTTTGCCATTGTCCTGTCCACCGCGATCGTCGTATCGATGGTGATCTCACTCACCACTACGCCCACCATGTGCGCCCACCTGCTCAAGCCGCATTCGGAAAAGCACAATTTTCTGTACCGGGCGAGCGAGAGCTTTTTTGCAGGAATGCTCTCGGTTTATCGCCGCTCGCTGCTCTGGGTGCTGGATAACTGGGTGCTCACGCTGGTTGTGCTTGTGATGGTAATCGCACTCAACGTCGTGGTGGCGGCGAGGATTCCCAAAGGCTTCTTTCCGCAACAGGACACAGGAGTGCTGATCGGCGGCGTGCAGGGTCCGCAGGACGCATCGTTCGCCGTCATGGACGATTCCGTCCGGCGTCTGGTCTCGGTGATTAAGAGCGACAAGGGTGTTGATAACGTTGTGGCGTTCACCGGCGGACAAGGGAACACCAATGGCGGCTTCATCTTCATGGCCCTCAAGCCTCTGGAACAACGGAAGGCGAGCGCCGTGCAGATTCTCGGCCGGCTTCGGCCCAAAATGATGGCCTTGCCCGTCGCCTCGGCATTTCTGCAGCCGGCGCAGGATTTGCGCATCGGCGGCCGAGGGAGCAGTGCCCTTTATCAGTACACCATTCAATCCGACAGTTCCCAGGATCTGGCGAAGTGGGGACCAATCCTGCTGCGGGAAATGAAGAAGCTCCCGGGATTTCAGGACGTGAACACCGATCAACAGAACGGCGGGCTGGATCAGTATCTGAGTTACGACCGCGTCACTTCAGCGCGTCTCGGTATAACTCCTCAGACCCTGGATCAGACTCTGTACAGTGCGTTTGGGCAGCAGCAGGTTTCCATCATTTACACGCAGCTCAATCAATACTACGTGGTGATGGAAGTTGCTCCGCAGTTCTGGGAGAGGCCGGAAGGACTGAAGTATATCTATGTGAACTCCGCCAATGCGGGCAATGTCCCCCTGGAAACGGTCGCTACCTCGCAGTCCCACAATATCCCGCTTTCGGTGAACCACACGAGCTTATTCCCCTCGGTGACTGTATCGTTTAACCTGAGTCCAGGGTTTGCCCTGAGCGATGCGACGCGAGAGGTCGCTTTGATGCAGGCGCGGCTAAACATGCCGCAAACAGTTCGCGGGTTCTTCGCGGGCACCGCGCAGGCTTATCAGGACTCGCTGGCCAGCGAACCGATCCTCATTGTGACCGCCATCCTCGCCGTCTATATCGTGCTGGGCATTTTGTACGAAAGCCTGGTGCACCCGATCACCATCATCTCGACTTTGCCCTCGGCCAGCGTCGGCGCAATGATGGCGCTGATGTTTTTCCATATTGATCTCAACGTGATCTCCATCATCGGCATTGTCCTGCTCATTGGAATCGTCAAGAAGAACGCGATCATGATGATCGATTTCGCACTGGCGGCTGAACGGATCGAGGGCAAGAGCACGGCCGACGCGATTTTTGAAGCCTGCATGCTGCGTTTTCGCCCGATCATGATGACCACAATGGCGGCGGTGTTTGGCGCGCTGCCCCTCGCTTTTGGGACGGGTATCGGATCGGAATTGCGCCAGCCGCTTGGAATCACCATCGTTGGCGGACTGCTGATGAGCCAGCTGCTCACTCTTTACACCACGCCGGTCGTCTACTTGTTCCTCGACCGCATCCGGCTGCGTGTCGCGGGCAAGGAGCACGATAGGCTTCAGTCGGCCAACGGACGCGCGCCGGAGATGGCGTGATGAGAACGCGTGGCCCACGGAGGTTGGTATGAGAAATCGCATGGTTTGGGCCGTTGCCGCCCTCGTTGCCGTGCTCGCGGGTTGCACCGTGGGACCGAAATACACCCCGCCCGCGAAGCAGGCGCCCCCCGCCTACAAGGAGGCGAACCCGAACATTCCGCCGTACGCGCCGAACCCGAATGCCGCCGCCGCGGGTGATCCCACGCTCGCCGGTCTGGGAAACTGGACCGTCGCCCAGCCGCAGGATGCGCAACTGCGGGGCAAATGGTGGGAGATCTTCAACGACGCCGAACTGAATTCGCTCGAGGACCAGCTCAATATCAACAACCAGAACATCCGGCAGTTCTTTGAGAACTTCATGGCAGCCCGGGCGCTTGTGCGCGAGGCGCGGAGCCAGCTTTTTCCCACCGTCACCGTGGGGCCATCGATCACTGCATCGCAAAGCTCGCGCAATCTTGGCAGCGGCGTCGTGGCCAGTGGCGCCACCGGCACGGCACTTGCCGGCGGTTCCGGCAAGTCCGTGAGTAGTTTTATCGACCTGCCCGTGAATGCTTCCTGGGAGCCGGATCTGTGGGGCAGGGTTCGTAACACGATTCACGCACAACAATACGCGGCGCAGATCAGTGCCGCCGATCTGGAGAACGAGCGTCTTACCGAACAGTCCGCGCTCGCCACGTATTTCTTCGAATTGCGGGGCCAGGACGCCTTACAGCAGATCCTCGACGCGACCGTCGCGGCGGATCAGAAATCTCTGGACATTAATCGCGCTGCTTATCAGGCGGGCACCGCGGACCAGATTACAGTAATTCAGGCCCAGAATACTCTGGAGAGCGCACAGTCGCAGGCAACCAATCTGGGGATTGCGAGAGCGCAGTACGAGCACGCCATCGCCACGTTGATCGGCAAGGCCGCTTCGGACTTCTCGCTGCCCGCGAAAGCCACGCTCATAACGCCGCCGGCGATCCCGGTGGGCCTGCCCTCGCAGCTTCTCGAACGGCGGCCGGATATTGCGGCGGCCGAGCGCGCCATGGCCGAGGCCAATGCGCAGGTCGGCATCGCCTACGCCGCTTACTATCCAAATGTCAGCCTGACCGGCGCCGCGGGGTTTGAGAGCAGCACCTGGAAGCGCGTATTTGACTGGGCCAGCCGCTTCTGGTCGGTTGGCGCTTCGGCCTCGGAGACCGTTTTCGATGCTGGCTTGCGGCGGGCCACCGTCAATCAGTACGTGGCCACATTCAACGCGGACCTCGCCTCCTATCGCCAGACGGTGTTGAATGGATTCGAGCAGGTTGAAGACGGCCTCGCGTCTTTGCGTATCCTGACCGATCAGATCAAGGTCCAGCGGCAAGCGGTGGAATCGGCAAGAACCGCGCTGGATCTCGAACAGAAGCGCTACGACACGGGCATCGATCCCTACATCGACGTCGTCGCGCAGCAGAACACGCTGCTTAGCGCGCAGCAGGCGCTGGCGGAGATTGAGATCCAGCGCGCGGTTGCCTCGGTACAGCTTATCGAGGCGCTGGGTGGCGGCTGGGATCGCTCCCTATTGCCCACTCCCGGGCAGGTGGCCGCCAAGCCCACCGCGGACGAGACGAAGATTCAGCAGTAGAAGAGATTCGGCGGGCGCCTGCCCCGGCCAACGATCGCAGCCAGCCCCTCAGTTCGATTGCCAGCGCGTTTTGTGGCGCGCCAACCACCAGCAGGGCGTGTTCCAGGCGGACGCTGCATACTGCGGAAACAGGCTGTGTGAACAACTCTGACTGGTGCTGCCCAGGTAATCGTACTCTTCCTTGCTGCCTTTGAGCGAGGTCGTCAGAAATCTGTCCACGTTCACCGTGCCCATCCCCGATCCAAGTGTCAGACGAATCGCGAAGACGGCGAAATCGGTCGCGTATACAGCCAGCCCCGCGAGCAACAGATATTTCAGGAATTTCAGCAGAAGTCTGGTCACGTCAATTCCCACACCATCGTGCCACGAATCGGCGTGGCGATACCTAAAACAAGTATTGTCACAAATGTTATTTTCCACTCATGCCACTGTAACCGTCGGTGCGCTTTCATTGGGGCATGAGGTGCGACCTCCACGTTCATACGCGACATTCCGGCATGTGCACCATCCCGGTTCTCAGGCGCTTCTGCCGCGAGAGCTACAACGACCCGCTGGCCCTCTATGAAACGCTGAAGCGGAGGGGCATGCAGATCGTCACGGTCACCGACCACGATTCCATCGGGGCGGCTGAACAACTGCGCCGCTTCCCGGATTTCTTTGTCAGCGAGGAAGTCACCTGCGTCCTGCCCAGCGGCACCGAGGCGCACATTGCCGTCTACGATTTGAACGAGCGGCAGCATAGCGAGATTCAGGACCGCCGCGACGACATGCCACGGCTCCTGGCCTATCTCCGCGAGCAGGACCTGCTCTTCGGCGTGAACCACGCCTTCTCGGCCCTTACGGGCCGGCGGCGCGCCGAGGATTTCGCACTGTTCGAAGCCGAGTTTCCCATGTTCGAAACGCGGAACGGGCACATTCCAGCACTGTCCAACCGAAAGGCCGCGCGCGTAGCGGCTCGCTGGGCCAAAATCGCCACCGGGGGAAGCGATTCGCACACCATGGGGCCGCTGGCGCGCACCTGGACAGAGGTGCCGGGCGCGCGCACTGTTCGCGAATTTCTGGCTGGGCTGCGCTCCGGACGTGCCGTGGTGGCTGGCTATGACGGAACGCCCTGGCTGCTGACCCGCACGGTGCTTGAGACCGGAGGATACTTCGTGCGCGAACTGGGCTGGCCGGCGCTGCTGTTCCCGCTGTTTGCGGCCGTGCCTTTTTCAACGCTCGGCGCGCACGTCAACGACATGATCTTCGCCTCGACATGGGGCCGCCGTCTTGAGCGAGCGGTGGGGCCACCCGCCGGCGAACAAATCTCGGTACCCGCCTGATCCGGGCCGCCGTCCGGCCTGCGGATTAAACTAATACTGCACATGCGTAGCTCTCTTCTTGGCGCGCTGGCATGGACGGTTGTGGGGCTTGTAGCGCTCGCCCTGGCTTTGGGAGCGCTGGTGGTGGCCTCCGCCGGATCGAGCGCCCTGGCGTTTCTCGGCAGCTGGCGGCTCTGGCTGGCGGCCGCGGTGGTGTTGCTCTGTGGTCTCGCTGCCGCACGGATTATCGCGGGCTCTCTTTCGCAGCGCATTGCCGGCCTGAAACGCTTCTCAGACCGCATTCTCGACGATCCGGCTGCCGACCCGGAGCTCTTCCGCGCCGACGATGAATTGGGCGTTCTGGGCCGTTCCATGTCCCGCGTTCCACCGCGGGTGCGTGAGCTGGTGCAGCGCGTGAGCCTGGAATCGCAACGGCGTGAAGCCATTCTCTCGGGAATGGTGGAGGCTCTGCTGGCTGTCGATCAGGATCTCAAAGTGGTGCTCTGCAACGACGCATTTGCGCGGGTGGCGGCAGTCCCGCCCGGTATCGGCGCGGGGACGCCCCTGGTGCGCATCGTCCGCGATCCGGCTCTGGTGGACCTGCTCCGCGAGGTCCTGAACACCGGCCGCACGGCCCGCCAGCGCCTGCAGCTGGGATCTTCGGACGGACCGTGGTTCGAGGTCAATGTAGCGCCTTTGGCCATGGCCGCCGGACGGGGTGCGATCGCCCTGCTTCATGACATCACCGAGCTGGAACGTCTGGAACGAATCCGCAAGGACTTCGTTGCCAACGTGTCTCATGAGCTGCGAACCCCGCTAACGGCGATCCGCGGCTATGCGGAGACCTTGCTTGATGGCGCGCTCGACGACCCTGAACATCGCAGGCGCTTTGTCGAGGTCATCGAAACACACGCGATTCGCCTGAATAACATCGCCGCCGATCTGCTCGCGCTCTCCGAGCTGGATAACGGGCATCCGGCCGAGCAGCCACGTCCGGTGCTGGTTCAGGCGGCCGTGGAAGCGGCGCTCCGCACCGTCGAGCCCGCCGCCAGCGAACGCCGTGTCCACCTGGTATGCGGCGCGCCCGGCGACATCGAAATCGTCGGTCATCGCATGCGCCTCGAGCAAGCGCTCGTGAATCTGGTGGACAACGCCGTGAAGTTCAACCGGCCCGATGGTGAGGTGCGCGTGGATGCCGAACGGGCCAACGGCTCCATCCGCATCGTGGTATCAGATACAGGCATCGGGATCCCCTCTTCCGACTTGCCGCGCATCTTCGAGCGTTTTTATCGGGTAGACCGGGCTCGCTCGCGCGAAATGGGCGGCACCGGCCTCGGCTTGTCAATCGTGAAGCACGCGGTCGAGCAGATGAACGGCAGTGTGAGCGTGGAAAGTGAGCTGGGGAAAGGGTCGCGCTTCATCCTGGTGCTTCCATCGACCGGCGCAAACGGCTCGTAAACCACGGAGAAATCGGGATTCCCTGCCTTCTGTCACGGTTTCTTAACGCGATCTTCACATTGTCCTAACCCTGGGCCGATATCCTCAAGGTCGTTTCAAAAATTCAGGGAACCTCACTGGTCCGCGAATCGGGAAAGGAGCATACGACCGAATGACCACAGGTCAAAGGCGTCATAACTGGGTTAGAATCGCGCTGGCAGCGGCGCTTTGCGCGGCGACAATGTTGGGGGCCGATCCAGCCTCCGGCGGCGCGCCGAAGAAGGACAGCGACGTAGATGAACTTCGCGCATTGCTGTCAGCACAACAAAAGCAGATCGAGCAGCTTCGTACAGCGCTCGATGAACAGAAGAAGGTGATCGAGAAGCTGGCGCCCGCGCAGGACGGCAACGCGCAGTTCTCGCTGCCGAACACCCCGAAGCTGGGTGAAGTAGCCACTACGAGTCCGGTATTGCCGGCCGCTCCAGCCCCGCTGCCGGCGCCGGCCGCCGGGACGGGCCAGGGCAAGGATGACAGCGCACCGCTGCAGCTCAAGCTGGGCAATGTATCCATTTCCCCCGTCGGGTTTATGGATATGACCTCGGTGTCGCGATCCACGAATCCGGGATCGGGAATCGGCACGAACTTTGGCAGTATTCCATACGGCAACACGCAGGCGGCGAGCCTCACTGAAACGCGTTTCAGCATCCAGAACTCGCGCATCGGCGCGCGCTTCGACACCGGCTTCAACGGTTTTAATGTCACCGGCTACTGGGAGTCTGACTTTTTGGGTCAGCTCGGAAATCCTCCCAACGGCGGCCTCGCCGTCAGCAGCAATCCTTTCGTGTTCCGCATGCGCCTGTATTGGGTGGACGTGCAGAAAAGCAATTGGGAGTTTCTGGCTGGACAGTCATGGAGCCTGATGACGCCAAACCGTAAGGGTGTTTCCCCGCTGCCGGGCGACATCTTCTATAGCCAGGACATGGACGTGAACTACCAGGCGGGCCTCGTCTGGAGCCGCGTCGGCGGCTTCCGCGGCGCGTATCATTTTGGCGACAAGGCCGCGTTTGCAGTCTCTGTTGAGAATTCCGAGCCCTACATCGGCGGCGGCAACGGCGGCAGCGCCGTTACGACTCCGGCGGCGATTGCTGCGGCTTCGGGCGTCGTTGGCACTCAGATCAACAACGGCACCAGTGTGATATCGGCTGCCGCTCTGATGCCGGACATCATCGCCAAGGTGGCCTTCGATCCTTCCAGGCGCGCCCACTTCGAGATCGCCGGCGTGATGGTAGCCAACAAGTTCTCCGATCCCGTGAGCACTCCGGTATACCAGACCAGCACGAAGGTCGGCGGCGGCGGTTCGGTCAACATGAACTTCGAGCTGTTCAAGGGCTTCCGTTTCGTCTCGAACAACTTCTGGAATGCCGGCGCCGGCCGCTACATTTTCGGTCAGGCTCCGGACTTCATCATTCGCCCGGATGGTACTCTCTCGCTGGTGCATTCGGCATCGACGGTGACGGGCTTTGAAGCACAGGCCAGAAAGACGCTCGTATACGGTTACTATGGCGGCGTCTTCATCGACAAGAACACCGCGCTC
>Ga0335078_10013897_pt1 | contig 11930 bp, 11 predicted proteins | sample Lox_Sample_32_FD_206711 | JGI IMG/M metagenome (GOLD analysis project Ga0335078, IMG submission 206711) | Soil microbial communities from Loxahatchee National Wildlife Refuge, Florida, United States - Lox_Sample_3.2 | ecosystem: Environmental > Terrestrial > Soil > Wetlands | place: USA... | reverse complement strand
CAGCATTAAGAAAAATCAGTTGCAGCCTTTTTCTTTAAATCCCCCCATGATGCCGTCCATTGATTTTGAGAATGCACTTGCATCGTGGTCATTACGAAGCGTTGAAATCGCGCGAGTCCAACGACCTAGAATGTCGAGCTCTTGTACTTCCTTTCCGATGAAAAGACGATTGTAGATGACGTCAGCCGATTGTCTAGCGACCTCGCCGATCTCAAATAATTCCTTGCCTTCTACGAGCCGTGGATATGTCTCATAAAACACTATGAGCTTGCTTCCCGCGCCTGAAATTGTATCGAGGAGCTTGCGATACTCAGACCGCCTGTGGTCCCTCACCCATTCTTTTTTACGAGAGCGATTTCCAAGAAGATAAGCCAGGAGAACACCAAGTATGACACCGCCGACACCAAAGAGACCGGACGCCAATATTGCAAAATGGTCAGGAGGTTGGGGAGCCATAAGTGACGCATTGTACGACTAAATAAGTCCCAAAGAAAAGAATAGAGGGAAGGCCTCCCAAGTGTCAGCGACCGGCGGCTTTTGCCTCGACCTCCATTTCCAGAGCGCCGATCTCCGCAACCGTCTTCCCGAGATTCTCGGAAACCACCGCATGAACCTTCGCGGCGATCTTTTCGTCCGTCGCGAAGAAGTGATACATCACCCGATGCCCGTCAAACTCGCCGCTGAAAATCACTTGCTTCCCATTGAGCGGCTCTACCTTGTCAACGCGACCTTCGCCGCCTCGCGGGAAAAATGATCCTCGCGCGTGAGCACCACCTTCAGTCGGGGGCCAGTTATCCAAGTATCGAATCTCAATCTTTTTCTTGTTCATAATTCCTCCTAGCCGCATGGTGCCACTCATCGGAGAAAAGTGTCAAACAGTCGCTGCCCTGCTGCTAAGCTCCACGTGTCAGCGACGTGTCAACATTCGCCCACTTTAGAGGTTTGTGCGTTTTGAGCGTGTCGAATTTTCTGCAATTTACTTGTTTTCAGCAACGCGTCGTATTCCGACTCTCCCCCGCCTCCAATATATCACGTCAGTAAATCACTTATGATATTATATATATTAAATCATCATAGCCCACAATGGACTTTCTCCGAATCGCGTATGATTCTGAGATGCACCAACAAGTGCCTCTGTGCGGAATTCAAGGAGTCGCCTAAAACTGAGACGATTGCCTGCCACTGAGTACTGTCGTAAGATCCATGCTTAGTGTCCGATCACAGCTCCATTCTCGGCCGGACGATTTCGCACTACCGCATATTCGAAAAGATCGGCCGTGGGGGGATGGGGGTTGTTTACAAGGCCGAGGACATCAAGCTCGGCCGTGTGGTCGCCCTCAAATTTCTCTCGGATCAGACTGCCGCGAGCCCTGCGCTCCTCGAACGATTCTCGCGCGAAGCGCGCGCCATTTCCTCACTGAACCATCCGAATATCTGCACGATTTATGAAATTGATGAATTTGAGGGCCTGCCGTTTATCGCCATGGAATTCCTAGAAGGGAAAAGCCTGGATCACGAGGCAGCCGGGCGGGCTCTTCCGGCGCAACGCGTAATTGATCTGGGAATTCAGCTTGCGGATGGCCTCGACGCGGCGCACTCCAAAGGGATCATCCATCGCGATATTAAGCCTGCGAATCTCTTCGTCACCACTCGCGGCGACCTGAAGATTTTGGATTTCGGTCTGGCGAAACTCACGGACGTTGCCGCCGGGACCATCGGAAGAACCGAACCCGCTCTGACAATTTCCGCGGAAAATCTCACCAGCCCCGGCACCACCATCGGCACTGTGGCTTATATGTCTCCCGAACAGGCGCGCGGTGAAGAATTGGACGCGCGCACGGACCTCTTCAGCGCCGGCGCCGTCCTCTATGAAGTGGCGACCGGTCACCACGCATTCAACGGAAAAACTTCGGGCGCCATCTTCGGCGCAATTCTGCACGAAAGCCCTGCGCCTCCGCTCAGCCTCAATCCCGATTTGCCGATCAAGCTTGAAGAAATCATTAACAAAGCGCTCGAGAAAGATCGCGACCTGCGCTTCCAGCACGCTTCCGAAATCCGCGCCGATCTGAAGCGCCTGAAGCGAGACACTACCTCCGGGCGTTCCGCGCCTGCAGGTGCGGCGAGTTCGCCGGCGCCACAACAATCCGATTCCTCCATCAGCGGTCGGGCGTCCTCCGCCGGAACATCGGCACAAGGAACATCAGCGACGAATACGCCGCCGCCGCAAAGCGATAGCTCCGATTCGCAAGTGATTGTGGGGTTGCTCGGCCGCCACAAGAAAGCCGTTGCGGGATTGATTGCCGCCGTCGTGTTGATCGCCGCCGCTCTTTGCTATTTCGCTTATCGCGCGGCGAATCATGCGCCAGCCGCCACGGCACTACTGGATTTTACGCGCGTTACGGGCACCGGCGACATCGATACGGCGGCGATTTCGGCGGACGGCAAGTATGTGGCCTACGCGCGCACTGCATCTGGGAAGGAGAGCATCTGGCTAAAACAGTTGGCTGCCGATAGTGACGTCCAGATCGTCGACCTGGGAGATAATTAGTGCGATGATTTGGCATTCTCTCCCGACTCTAGTTACCTTTACTATGTCAGCGGTGTAGCTAAGAGTGCCTCGGCAGATCTTTATCAGGTGCCGGCTCTGGGCGGAACCCCCAGAAAGATGTTTGGGGGCATCCAGGGGGATGTAGCGTTTTCACCCGATGGCCGGCGTATCGCCTTCTCGCGTTTCAACCCTACCGAAGTCACATTGTTGACCACCGCTATGGATGGTTCTGACCAGCGCGAACTGCTCACCTACAAGCGGCCCGAATCGATTGCCTACACCGCATGGTCTCCGGACGGTAAGACCATCGCCTTCGTTCACCGAACGCCCAAGGAAGTGTTGACTACGATCGCCGCGGAAGGTGGCGCGACCCGCCCGGTGCCTGGCCAGGATTGGGACACCATGCGCTCTCTCACGTGGCTTCCCGGCAGCCGCGAACTTGTTGTTTCGGCAATTCGTGGAGGAGCCATTCAGCTTTTCGAAATATCGCTCGATGGGAGCAGAACCCGGCAGATCACTCACGACCTTATCGGAAGGTATGAACTCGTCCGTGTGACGGCGGACGGCAAATCCCTCTTGGTATTGCAGGAACAGCTTCCCGCCTCCATTCAGATCGTTTCGCCCGGCAAAGAGTCCGAAATCCGCCCCCTAAGCGCGGGAAACCAGAACCGCGACGGCGATAATGGGCTGGCCTTGGCGCCGGACGGAAGAATTATCTATACCTCCGTGCACAACAAGCTCCATGACCTTTGGATCATGGGACCGGACGGCTCGTCCCCCCACCGGCTCACCAACAACGACGAATCTTATCTTTCCATGTTGCCTTCCATCTCTCCCCGTGGCGGATTTGTTGTCTTCGACCAGTTATACAAAGATAGTGAGAATTATATCTACCGGATAGATTTGGATGGCGCCAACCTCAAACAACTCACCGAAGGAAAGCACGACGTTGCGCCATCCATATCCCCGGATGGCCGTTGGGTGATTTTCAACCGGTTCAAGGACAACAAGACTTTTCTGATGAAGGTTTCAAGTGACGGCGGGCCGGCGACTCAGTTGACCGACTACCAATCAATGTACCCGTCGGTCTCCCCGGATGGTAAGTGGATAGCTTGCTTCTATTTTGCAGCCCAAGGCCAGCCGCGCAGTCTGGCGTTGGTTCCTTTCGAGGGCGGCCAACCGGCCAAATTTTTCCCCTTTCCCGAAGACTCATTGCCAAGATCCTTTCAGTGGGCCCCTGATGGTCGCGCCATCTTTTTTGTCCAAAGCCCGAATGACATAAGCAACATTTGGGAACAACCGCTGACTGGCGGCCCGCCGAGCCAAATCACACATTTCAAATCTGACAGGATTTACTCTTACGACTGGTGCCGCGATGGCCGCCTCGTACTCTCGCGTGGTCATGACATCACCGATGCACTCTTGATCAAGAATTTCCGTTGATTGGCGACCATCGCCAGGATGATTCCACGTACACCATTTCGCCCATTTCAGCGCTCTTAGCGTTTCTAGCCCTTCCTTATTTTCTGTAAGCTGTTTGTTTTCAACAGCCAGCGATATTCCGACTCCCCCCCGCCTCCATCTAAACCTTTTTATAATCAGCACATTAAGTGGCGAGCAGAATTCGCCCTGTGTGCGATGTTGGAGCTGCTTTAATCGACGCCTTCAGACCAGAAGCGGTCACTTCAAGTACGTCCTGACGATTTCGATCACATCTTCCGCCGCCTCCTGTGCAATCTTGGAATTCTTCGGCATGTGATTCCGAATGTGATCCTCCATCAACTCACCCATCAAACTATTAATCGACCCTCGCGCGGCGGCTAGCCGCTGCAGCACGTCGGCGCATTGCTCATCTTCATTTAATCCGCGCAAAACACTTTCGAGTTGGCCGATGATTTTCTTCGTCCGATTCACCAGATCCAATTTTTCGCGAGATAAGTGTGACATCTTCCTTCGCTACTCCCTTCGATCGGTTTCGACTGATCGAGAACTCACGATCGTCCCGCCAGCTGATTCCGTGCCTCTTTGACGAATCCCGAAAACCGCTTCGCAAGTTCTACAATCCGGTCGGACTGCCTGCGTTCGATTGCCTCTGTCGGCACCAGTTCAGCGCCTACGCCGATCGCTGTAGCGCCCGCCAGAATGAAGTTTGCGGCCGTCTGCTGATTTACTCCTCCAGCCGCAATCATCGGGACATTTGGAAATGGAGCCTTCAGAGCCTTGATGTAGCTCTCGCCTCCATGCTGCGCGCAGGGAAATACCTTGACCAAGTCAGCTCCGGCTTGCCACGCCGTAATCACCTCGGTCGGAGTCAGGACCCCGGGCAAGATAGCGATTTCCTGCTCATTCGCGAATTCGACGATTTTCAGATTTAGCCCCGGACTTGTCAAAAAACTCGCTCCGGCATCAAGGCAGAGTTGTGCCGTCTCCATATCCAGAACAGTACCGGCGCCGACGATCATTTTTGGATGGTGCTTGACGAGGTGGGTAATCAACTGAGCCGCGCCCGCCACCGTCATCGTGATTTCGACAATTGGTATCCCGCCTTTCGCCACTGCCTCAGCCGCGAAATGGCCTTCATCATAGGAAGCCACTCTGATTCCCGGGATTATGCCTACTTCCTTAATGAGATTGCAGACTTCGATTTTTTTCATCTTGCGAATCCCTCATTCAGCCAGAAAGCTAGACGGCTTCACCCGGCTCAGGCTCCGGGAGTTGCGCGAGTTCGCCTCGCGCCCGCCGATTTATTTGGCCCCACTTCAAGCCGTGCGCTGATACCATACCCGGATATGGTAGTCCAATCAAGAAAGATTCACTTAAGTTGGAGAGCTATTCTGACCGGAGATTTAGGCAAGAGCTCTTGACCCAATTATCATGCGAAGATTGCGGCGCGATAAAAATGTTCGACATCGAGGAGCAGGCGACACGCGCCACGCGTCAGCCACGTGCCACCAATCGCCCACTGCGGGGGTTCGTGCGCGTTAAACGTTTCAATCCTGTTATAAGTTACGTGTTTTCAGCAATCCGCAGCACTCCGGGTCCCCGACTCTAGCATTTCCTGGCAAGGAAAATGGTGTCCTGAGCGAAAGCGAAGGTGCGTGCCACTTATCCCGGTTTGGTGTCAGGCCAGTTCGCCATCGAAGGCGCCGGACATTCAGGGTTTTGAGTGGGCGAATTATTGGGTTCCGTGAGTCGGATTACGTTGAATTCCGCCGGCTCGCGCATGTTGCTCGGATATAACCTACCGTGACATCCGCTGCAGTGTTGGAGTCGAAACGCGCGGATTCCGCGCGATTTTCCCGATGAGGCGAAAACCTCTGGCCACGCGGACTTTGGCCGTCGATAGACAAATACCCAACCGATCTGCAATCTCCGCCATTTCCAAACCTTCCACGCCGCGGAGCCAAACCGCTTCTCGATAGAGAGGAGGCAACTCGAAGACGAGTCGGCAGATCATGCGGTCCTGCTCATTTTGCGAGTACTCCTCTTCCGGGTCGGGAGCTGGAGAGTTGATTTCTAGCTGGGCCGATGAGTTGTCCATCAGAATTTCCCCGTCGATAGGAACGGTGGCAGGTCGACTAACCCGCTTGCGCCGTATGGCACGGACCGAGTTGACGAGAATGCTGTACAACCAGGTTGAAAACTTGGCGGTGCCGCGAAATTGATGGATATTGCGAAAGCCGAGACAGAGCGCATCTTGTAGCGCATCTTCAGAATCCTCTCTATTGTCCGCCATTCGCAACGCCGCCCTCCGGAGCTGTGGCACGCAAGAGGCAAACAGCAGATTTAATTGTTGCGGATCCGCCAGCACGGCCGATGTTAAGGCAGCGCTCCCATTCGGCTTGAGCTGTATTTGAAGTGAGTTTCCCAAGGCATCCTCCGAGTAGAACTAGCCAAAAGCTTGTATGCAACTGGCTTTCCGAACGGAGGAATACACGAGCAAGCGAACAAACCGAGCGCCGAATAATTGTTGAATTATGAAGGGATAGGAACCGGAGCGCGGACAAATCCCGTCATTTCAAGGGTTAAACTCCTGCGGCTTGCCTACGTCTCTTTCTTATCGGCTGCAATCCCTCATCAGCCGCATTTAATTGCGGTTGAAATCCCAGGCTGAAAAAATGCGATGTATCTTCACGGTTTCTGTGCTGTTTCTTCACATTTTTCTGAATTCCCAAGACGCCGGACAAATTTTTTGCGTGCAGGTATTCCAGATAAAAGAGTTATGGCGCCAAGTCATGGGTTCGGAAATGGAACTCGCATTGCCTGTGAAGACCAGCATTGATCACCACGATGTCGCTTGATATGCCCTCCCCAAACGCGCCAGAGGCATCGCCCAGCCAAACACCCACCCCGTGTGAGGCGAAGCCTCTGGCCCCCCTTTCAAGCCGACAGGAGCGAGCAATAGTTGCGCGCGGGCGGAAGGCCAGACCGAAGTTGATCGCAAGCAAAATCGGATCGGCCTCAGTTGATCAAGCGCCCCTTCGGAGGGCATCTAGCAACTTTTATCAGCAATAAGGAGGAACCGGTGCAAGCTACGGGCGCGTACGAGGCCGTTGTCTCGATTGAATTGGCGTACGACGCTCTGCATCGTACGCAGGCACTGCTGGCGTACATGAAAATTCTCGATTTACGCGGGCCCGATGCCGGGCGGCTTCTAGACGAATCGAAACGTATTTACGAGCAAGCTCTTTCACATTTTCGACTCCGCGAATTCTCAATTGCGTCCGAATTCGCATCGGCATCGGCGGGTTTGGCCTACTGTGTCGAAATCTTGTTCATGAGATCGCTTCGTTCCGACTCGAACTATCCCACGCTGGCCTCGCTTCCGCCCAAGCATGACCCCGAAATTAGAGAAACCGGAAAGGCGGAGCAGGATATAGAGTACATCGCCACCCTAGTCGCCCAATTGAAGTTGTCGTTGGAAAACGCATCCTTTCTAGAAGAACACCGAGAGAGAGTTCGCCGGCTCGTTTCCTGGACAGAGGATCTATATGAGGAGTGTAAAGCGCTCTATCAGAGAGGGGCTTCCGAAGATGCGATGAAAGTGGCGGAAGCAGCGGTATGGGCGGGTCAATCCGCCGAACATCTTTGTAAATCCACGTGGGTGGTTCAATAACATATGGCTGTTGGACTGATATTATTCGAGCCGCTCTCTGCCAGTCGAACGAAGGTCGTGAAGCATGCGTAAATTAGTTGTTATCGTTGGAGATGTTTATGCGAAAAGATAGAGCGGATAGGGTGCCGGCGACTGTTGGAGATCGAGCGTGCCGCTGCTGTTCGTTTTAGTCCATGCTTGAGCCAGGCATCTGCTTGAGCGAAGCTTCTTCGGTCCAAAACTCACAGATGTAAAGGAGCAGAAGTGTTCAGAAAACTTCCGCTTCATAAGATCAGTTTCCGGTTACAGATTGCGCTCCTCGGAACCGCGGTGTTGGTGCTGTTGGTAGCAGTGCTGACGGCATCGTTATCCGCATTTCGTTATACCAGATCTTCGGTGCTGAAAGACGAACAGGGCAAACTCAGTGACGTAACCGGGAAACTGGCTCAGGAATTTCAAGAAAAAGAGAAAGTCGCGGTGCAAAACCACGCAGTCGGCCCGCTTGACAATCCGGACGCTTTTTCCTCGCAGGAAGTTCTGACGCTACTTACGCACGTGGTCTTGCAGAATTATCCTGACGTCGTGGGGGGATTTTATTCGGCGTCGAACGGCACTATCAGCCTGTACACGCCTGACGAAACGGGCAATCGCGAAGCGCAACCGAATGAGAACGATCGTGCGGAGGAGCGCGCGGCATTGACGCAGGCCGCGCGGCAAGCCGCGGCGACAAACCAGAGTACTCAAGAAGTATTTACGACCGAAGGCGACATCGTGCTGCTCGACGTGATGCCTTTGCAAGTTGCACGCGGCGCCACAATGGGCGTGTGGACTGTGAAAATGCTCCCAGGTTTGCCGGGGACAAATCGGTTTCGAGCTTATCTGATCGCTGCATGTCTTGGAATTGGGGCTCTCGCCTGCGTAATTTTGACGCTGCTTGTCGTCCGCAATTTACAGACCGGAGTACACAAGCTTGAAAACGGCTTGCAGGGACTTGAGGCGGACCTCACATCTCAAATACGGACAGAGGAAGAGCCGGATGAAATCAAACGAATCGCGGTGGCGATCAACCGTCTGGGGGCCACGCTGCAGGAGAAAATCGAAAGTGAGAAGATGATTGAAGGCAGGCTGCGGCATGCGGAGCGGCTTGCCGCGCTGGGAAGGCTCGTGGCCGGCGTAGCCCATGAGGTTCGGAATCCGCTGGCGACGATCCGTTTGCGAGTCCAGATGTGTCAAGAGGCGAACAAAGATCCACTGATTCAGCAATCTTGCGCCGTCGCGCTGGAAGAGATCGAACGGTTGAATGAAATGGTGAACAGACTTTTGAACTTTTCACGGCCAGTTCAATTGGATCCGGAGCCCACAAACCTCAACCGGTTGGTGGAACAGCGCCTGAGTTGCTTTCAAGACAAAGCCCGAAGTCACGGGGTGAAGATCGTTTCTAACATGAGCGCAAGTTCCAAACTAGTGAGCGTGGACCAGAGCCGCATGACTCAGGTATTTGACAACGTAATTCAGAACGCCATCGAAGCAATGGCCGAAAGCGGCGGCAATTTATGTGTGAACGTCAGTACGGACGGACAGTACAGCCCTACTCCTTCCATCTACATCGAATTCAATGATACGGGCAAAGGCATCAGTGCGAGCGATCTTGATAGGGTCTTTGACCCGTTCTTCACTACGAAACCAACAGGGACAGGGCTTGGCCTTTCGATCTGTCATGAGCTCGTGCGGGCACACGGTGGAGAAATTCACATTGCCAGCGCTCAGAAGCACGGAACCACGGTCCGGATCGTGCTTCCCCTAGACCAGAAGGCCGCAATGCGGGCAGCTTCATAAGAAGATCGGATTATGAAACCTACGGTACTGATCGTGGATGATGAAGTGAACCTCCGAACGACTCTCGCAGCGATTTTGCGCACGCGCGGCTGCGATACGCTGGAAGCCGCGGATGGGAGCGAAGCATACAAGATTCTCCAAACGCAGACCCCCGACCTGATTTTCTGCGATTGGAAAATGCCGCAAGTGGGAGGAGATGAGGTCCTTCGTTACATGCGGAATGACTTGCGGCTCGCATCGATTCCGGTGATCGTTATAACAGCATTTGGCTCGAGCCACACAGCCATTGAGGCAGTCCGGCTGGGTGCATACGATTTCGTCACAAAGCCCTTCGACCTGCAGGAAATTTCTCTCACCGCCGAAAGAGCTCTTTTGCATTCATCCCTGAATCGCGAAGTGCTCAGCCTTCGCGAGCAAGTGTCGCGGAGCACCGCAAACGGAACGGGCCGCTTGGTTGGTTCCAGCGTGCCGATGGTCGACGTCTTCAAAATGATTGGCAAGGTCGCCGAGACGGACTCAACGGTGCTGATTTGCGGAGACTCGGGGACGGGGAAAGAGCTGGTGGCCGAAGCGATTCACAATTACAGCCGGCGACGAACCAAACCATTCATTACTGTGAACTGCGCCGCGTTGCCGGAAAACCTTCTGGAGACTGAATTGTTTGGCCACGAGAAGGGCGCATTCACCGGGGCTGTTGCCAGGAAAGTAGGTCGGTTTGAACTGGCCGATGAAGGAACAATTTTCCTGGACGAAGTCGCAGAGGTTTCGCCCAGCTTGCAATCCAAATTACTCAGAGTCTTGCAGGAGCACACGTTTGAGCGCGTGGGCGGGACGGAGACGATCTTCGGAAACTTCCGGATTCTGGCGGCGACAAACCGTGACCTGGAGGCCTGTGTCCGCGAGAAAGTCTTTCGTGAAGACCTATTCTATCGGTTGAATGTCGTGCGCATTTCCGTGCCACCGCTTCGTGAGAGAAGGTCCGACATCGTTCCGCTGGCCGAGCACTTTCTCCGAATGTACAGTGAGAAAAACGGACTGCCGGTGGTAGGATTTTCAGATGAAGCAACTCTGATGCTCCAGAACCATTCTTATCCGGGAAATGTGCGCGAGTTGGAGAATATGGTCGAGCGGGCAGTCTTGATGGCGCGGGGGCGGGTGGTGATGGCGCACCATTTTCCCGAGAAGACAGTAGCCACGAACGGACATGGCGACAATTTCCCAGAGCACCTGCTTGTGCTTCCATTTCACAAAGCCGTGGCTGAGTTGGAGAAATTGCTGATCGAAGACGCACTACGCGAGGCCAAGGGTAACAAATCGGAGGCCGCAGACCGTCTACAAATCAACCGGCGCCTGCTATACAACAAGATTATCGAACATAAGATTGAGTGAATAACCCGCCGCCGAACTTTCAAGTTTCTCAATTAGTCTTGCTGCAAGACCGACACATGCGAGTCCTTCGGCTTAGCTCAGGGCGAGAGTAACCCGCTTGCGACTCCACTCGCTTCCACCACTTTTACAGCTTGAATAACTATGGCCTTCCGCAGGAAGCTCCAACACTGTGTTTGCCGCAATACTTGCACACGAACACAACGGCTCAAGCGCCTCAAAATTCATTGCTTCCGACCCAACTACCCCCCATCAGCGAAGCAGGAATGCCGCCTCCGAATTTGTGACAGGGGTCACAAAATGGCGTGACGAGCCGCACGGTGACCAAGCTCACAAAGGCATGAAAATGGGCTGTGAATCCGAGCACCAAGTCCGAGACGCCACAGTTGTCATCTCGAATGGCAGAGGACGGGCGCCGGGGGCGCGAGAAGAGCGTCAGCATTGGGCACTTGTTGCGCCCGCATTGGAAAACTCTCCTATTTGGTCTGGCCGCGGTAGGCGCCGAAACTGCTGCAGGCTTGTTAGAGCCGTGGCCACTGAAGATCGTTTTCGACAATGTGCTCCGACCGAAGAAAATGCCCGGCTGGATCTCTCACTTCATCGCAACAACGTTCGGTCATAACAGTCTGGCAATCCTCGAATTTGCGGCATTCGCGGTGATTGTGATCGCGATGTTTGGGGCAATCGGCGCGTACATCGAAAAATACACAATCACGAATGTAGGCCAACGAGTGATGCACGAACTTCGGCGCATCCTCTATTGGCACATCCAACGCCTGTCCATGACCTATCACGACAATAAGCAAACGGGAGACGTGATTAGCACAGTTACCACCGACATTGATGCAGTCCAGAGCGCAATCACGTCGGGCGTACTCGACACTCTCTATTACGGCCTCACTTTAATCGGAATGATCGCAATTATGTTTTATCTCGATTGGCGATTCACTTTGATCGCACTTTCTGTTGTGCCGGCGCTCTTCGCCGTAGTTTATATATTTACCCGACGCATCAAGAAGGCATCCCGCGCAGTCCGGAAAAAAGAGGGAGAGATGGTCTCCACAA
>Ga0335078_10013896_pt1 | contig 11931 bp, 11 predicted proteins | sample Lox_Sample_32_FD_206711 | JGI IMG/M metagenome (GOLD analysis project Ga0335078, IMG submission 206711) | Soil microbial communities from Loxahatchee National Wildlife Refuge, Florida, United States - Lox_Sample_3.2 | ecosystem: Environmental > Terrestrial > Soil > Wetlands | place: USA... | reverse complement strand
ATCACGCGCTGGCCGTTGCTGTTCGCCGTCGTCGCCATCGTCGGCATCGGCCGCTTCGCCTATGCGGTCGCGATCGAGCCGCGCATCGCACGGCGGCGGCGGCGCCCGGTCGCCGCCGCTTCTGCGGCCTGGCGCGGGCGCTTAAGCCGATGGTTCGTGCCTTTCGCCATTGCTTTCGTCGCGGCCTATCCGGCGATCGTGCTGGTCACCGCCGGCTTTCGCGGCGGCGTGAAGTGGATCGACAATTTCGGCATTCAAATTCTGATCTATGTGATGCTCGGCTGGGGGCTGAACATCGTTGTCGGCCTCGCCGGGCTGCTCGATCTCGGCTACGTCGCCTTCTATGCGGTCGGCGCCTATTCCTACGCGCTTCTGGCCAAGACCTTCGGGCTGTCGTTCTGGATGCTGCTGCCGATCTCCGGCATCCTCGCTTCGTTCTGGGGGATTTTGCTCGGCTTCCCGGTACTGCGGCTGCGCGGCGATTATCTCGCCATCGTCACGCTCGCCTTTGGCGAGATCATCAGGCTCGTCATCATCAATTGGACCGCGCTGACCAACGGCTATGCCGGCATCGGCGGCATTCCGCGGCCGACCTTGTTCGGCATCCCCTTCACCGCCGCCGACGACGGCTTCGCGGCGGTGTTCGGGCTGCAATTCAGCCCGCTCTATCGCGTCATTTTTCTTTATTACGTCATTCTCGGGCTGGCGCTGCTCACCGCCTTCGTCACCGTGCGGTTGCGGCGGCTGCCGGTCGGCCGCGCCTGGGAGGCGCTGCGCGAAGACGAGGTCGCCTGCCGCTCGCTCGGCATCAACACCACCAACACCAAGCTGACCGCGTTCGCCATGGGCGCGATGTTCGCCGGCTTCGCCGGCTCGTTCTTCGCCACGCGGCAGGGCTTCATCTCGCCAGAGTCCTTCACTTTCCTGGAATCCGCCACCATCCTGTCGATCGTCGTGCTCGGCGGCATGGGAAGTCAGGTCGGCGTCGCCATCGCCGCGATCGTCATGATCGGCGGCACCGAGATCATGCGCGAGCTGGATTTTCTCAAAAGGATCTTCGGCCAGACCTTCGATCCCACCCAATATCGCATGCTCATTTTCGGCTTCGCTATGGTGGCCATCATGGTATGGCGGCCGCGCGGGCTGATCTCCAGCCGCCAGCCCTCGGTCGTCCTGAAAGAGCGCAAGACCATCGCCGCCGATCTGGTCAAGGAAGGCCATGGCTAAGACGTCGTGCGCGGCCCTGCTCCGCGTCGAGCATTTGACCATGCGCTTCGGCGGCCTTCTGGCCATCGACGATCTCAGCTTCGACGTGGCCGAGGGCAGCATCACCGCGCTGATCGGGCCGAACGGCGCCGGCAAGACCACGGTGTTCAACTGCATCACCGGCTTCTACAAGCCGAGCATGGGGCGCTTGGCGCTGCGGCACGGCGACGGCGCGGCGTGGAGCGAGATCGAACCGCTCACCCAGTCCGCCGCCCGCAGCGCACGGCGCGGCGACGGCGCGCTTTATCTGCTCGAGCGCATGCCCGATTATCTCGTCGCCCGGCAGGCGCGCATCGCGCGCACGTTTCAGAACATCCGGCTGTTTCCCGGCATGACGGTGCTGGAGAATTTGCTGGTCGCGCAGCACAACCGGCTGATGCTGGCGTCCGGCTACACCTTTGTTGGCGTGCTCGGTTTGCCCACCTACCGGCAGGCCGAGCGGGCGGCGATCGACAAGGCGCGCGACTGGCTCGATCGCATCGGGCTTGCCGATCGCGCCGACGATCCGGCCGGCGAACTGCCCTACGGCGCGCAGCGGCGGCTCGAGATCGCCCGCGCCATGTGCACCGATCCGGTGCTGCTCTGCCTCGACGAGCCGGCCGCGGGCCTCAATCCGCGCGAAAGCGCCGAACTGAACCGCCTGCTACGAGCCATCCGCGACGAGTTCCGCATCTCGGTGCTGCTGATCGAGCACGACATGACGGTGGTCATGGAAATCTCCGATCATATCGTCGTGCTCGACTACGGCGTGAAGATCGCCGACGGCGCGCCCGAGGACGTGCGTAACGACGCCAAGGTCATCGCCGCCTATCTCGGTGTCGCCGAGGACCAGGTCGGCGCCGCCGAAGCCGAGGCCGGACTATGAGCGCTCTGCTTTCGGTCCGCGGCGTGAAGACCTATTACGGCCGCGTGATGGCGCTCAAAGGCGTCGATCTCGACGTCGATGACGGCGAAATCGTCACTTTGATCGGCGCCAACGGGGCCGGAAAATCCACTCTGATGATGACGATCTGCGGCGATCCGCGCGCCAGCGAAGGCACCATCTGCTTTGCCGGCCGCGACATCACCGCGCTGCCGACGCACGAAATCGCTCAGTTGCGCATCGCGCAGGCGCCGGAAGGCCGGCGCATCTTTCCGCGCATGACGGTTCTGGAAAATCTGCAGATGGGCGCGTTGACCGCCGCCCCGGCGACATTCGCGCAGGACCTGGAGCGCGTGCTGGCGCTGTTCCCGCGGCTCAAGCAGCGGCTTGGCCAACGCGGCGGCACGCTGTCGGGCGGCGAGCAGCAGATGCTGGCGGTCGGGCGCGCGCTGATGAGCCGGCCGCGGCTGCTCCTGCTCGACGAGCCGTCGCTGGGCTTGGCGCCGCTGATCGTGCGGCAGATTTTCGAGGCGATCAGGAGGCTGAACGCCGAGGAAGGTTTGACGGTGTTTTTGGTCGAGCAGAATGCCTTTCACGCCCTGCGTCTGGCGCATCGCGGCTACGTCATGGTCAACGGGCTGATCACGCTGTCAGGATCGGGACGCGAGCTGTTGGAGCGGCCGGAGATCAAATCCGCCTATCTCGAGGGCGGGCGATAGGACGGGACAGGCAGTCATGGACAGTGCGGCCGCTTCCATTGGCAATTTCCTTTACGAGGAAAACGCCTTTGGCATCTTCGTCTTGGTCACGATCGTGCTGGGCGGCGGAGCGGCGTGGCTGGCCGGCCGCGCCATCGCCCTCACCTGGCGGCCGTGGTGGCAGGTCGGCACCTATTCGCTGATCCTCGGACTGGCCGTGCGGTTCATTCATTTCAGCCTGTTCGACGGCACGCTCGTTTCGCCGCATTATTACCTGGTCGATGCCGCAGTCTGCCTCGTCTTCGGTGCGCTTGGGTTCCGCGCGGCGCGCGTGAGACAGATGGTCGAGCAATATCACTGGCTCAACGAAGCGTCCGGCCCGCTGCACTGGCGCCGCAAAGCGCGGTGAATTAAGATCGTCCGCGCACAACTGCCGGCTCGACCTGAAGGAGAACGCGCAATGAAAAAGATCGCTAGGATTGGCGTATCACTCGGTTTTGCCATTGTCCTCGCCGGAGCCGCGGCGGCCAGCGCCACCGCGCAGGTCAAGATCGGCGTCGCCGGGCCGATCACCGGCCCCAATGCCGCCACCGGCGCGCAAATGAAGAATGGCGTCGATCAGGCCGCCGCCGATATCAACAAGGCCGGCGGCATTCTCGGCCAGCAGATCAAGGTCGAATATGGCGACGACGTTTCCGACCCCAAGCAAGGCGTCTCGGTCGCCAATGATTTCGCCGCCGACGGCGTGAAATTCGTGGTCGGCGATTACAATTCCGGCGTCACCATCCCGGCCTCGGAAGTCTATCAGGAGAACGGCATCCTGGAGATCACGCCCGCTTCGACCAATCCGACCGTCACCGAGCGGGGCATGTGGAATATTTTCCGCGTCTGCGGCCGCGACGACCAGCAGGGCAAAGTCGCCGGCGACTACATTCTCAAGCACTTCAAGGGAAAGCGCATTGCTTTCGTCAACGACAAGACCACCTACGGCAAGGGTCTCGCCGACGAGACATTGAAGACGATCAAGGCCGGCGGCATGAATTCGGTGCTCTATGAAGGCATCAATACCGGCGAGAAGGACTATTCGGCGCTGGTCTCAAAGATCAAGCAATCGCGCGCCGACCTCGTCTATTTCGGCGGTCTGTATACCGAGGCCGGACTGATCGTGCGTCAGATGCGCGACCAGGGCGTCACCGCGCCGCTGATGGGCGGCGACGGCATCACCTCCGACGAATTCGCTTCCGTCGGCGGTCCCGGCGTGGTCGGCTCGCTGATGACCTACGGCCCCGATCCGCGCAATCGCCCGGAAGCCAAGGCGGCAGTGGCCGAGTTCCGCGCCAAGAATTTCGAGCCGGAGGCCTATACGCTCTACAGCTACGCCGCCGTGCAGATTTTCCAGCAGGCTGCCGCCGCGGCGAACTCGCTCGATCCCAAGAAGGTCGCCGACAAGATGCATTCCGGGATGCATTTTAAGACCGTGATCGGCGACATCTCCTACGACAAGAAGGGCGACATCACGCGGCTCGACTATGTCGTCTACAAATGGGTGAAGGGACCGGACGGCAAGATCACTTATGTGGAATTGCCCGGCGCCCAGACCAATTAGCGCAGCGCGTCACGTCACTAGAGCGCAATCGTTTCAAGTTGAATCGATCGCGCTCTATAACTTTTTGATGGAGCATGGTCCCCCGGGTCGAGCCCGAGGGCAGACCTTTTCCGGATCATGCTCTAATCAGCCGATCTTGCCGAGCGCTGGGAAAGTCTGCAGCAGCCAGAAGCTCAGCTCGCTGACGCTGCCGGTCAAAAAGGCGACGCCGGTCAGAACCAAAAGACCGCCCATCGCCTTCTCGACCAGCCGCAGATGGGCGCGAAAACGCGCGATGAAGGCCGCGAACGGCTCGACCGCCAGCGCCGCGATCAAGAACGGCACGCCGAGCCCGAGCGAGTAGACCGCCAGCATGCCGGCGCCCTGCGCCACGCGCTGCTCCGATGCCGCGACCGCGAGGATGGCGGCCAGGATCGGCCCGATGCAGGGCGTCCAGCCGAGCGCAAAAGCGAGCCCCATCAGATAAGCCCCCCATATGCCGACCGGCTTGGCCACCGACAACCGCTTCTCGCGCATCAACCAGGCGATCGGGGTCAGGCCGAGAAAATGCAGCCCCATGACGATGATGACGACGCCTGCCAGGATCGAAAGCGGCTGCGAATAGATGCGCAGCAGCGCGCCGATCTCGCTGGCGCTGGCGCCCAGCGCGACAAAGACGGTCGAGAAGCCGAGCACGAACAGGCAGGCGGCGGCGAAGGTCTCGCGCCGCACCCGCGGTTCGGGTTCGGCATCGGCCAAGCGCTCCAGCGAACTGCCGGTGAGGTAGACGAGATAAGGCGGCACCAGCGGCAACACGCAGGGCGACAGAAAGCTCAGCATTCCGGCAATGAGCGCGGCGGCGATGGTGACGTTCATGGCGCATGACATGCACCGGCCGCCGTGGCGATTGCAAGGCGCAGCCATTGTTGGGCGGCCCCTTGGTCCGGGCCGCAATGGCTGGCCCCTGCCGGAAAGCCCAATCAGTGCTAGTTCTAGAGAACCTGTGAGCATGGATCGCGGGCTTGCGCCTATCGGCGCGCCCCGGAATGACGAGACTTTATGCGCAACCTGATCACCGACGTCGCCGGGGTGAAAGTCGGCAATGCCGAGGATTTTGAGCTCGGCTCGGGATCCACCGTGGTCCTGTTCGACGAGCCCGCGGTCGCTTCTATCGACCTGCGCGGCGGCGGACCCGGAACGCGCGAGACCGCCCTGCTCGATCCGGCGCAAACGGTCCAGGGTATCGACGCCATCACCCTGTCCGGCGGCTCGGCGTTCGGGCTCGATGCCGCTTCCGGCACGCAAGCCTGGCTGCGCGAACAGGGCCGCGGCTTTGCGGTGCGCACTGCGCGGGTCCCGATCGTGCCGGCGGCAATCCTGTTCGATCTGCTAAGCGGCGGCAATAAAGCCTGGGGCCGTTATCCGCCCTATCGCGAGTTGGGCTATGCGGCGGCGGCCGCCGCGCGAGCGGATTTCGCGCTCGGCAGCGTCGGCGCCGGCACCGGCGCGACGACGGTGAATTGCCAAGGCGGCCTCGGCTCCGCCTCCGGCCAAACGCCCGACGGCTGCACCGTCGGCGCACTTGCCGCGGTCAACGCCGCGGGCAGCGTAATCATCGGCCAAGGACCGTGGTTCTGGGCTGCCCCGTTCGAAGTCGACAGCGAATATGGCGGCCGCGGATGGCCAAATCCGTTTCCGCCGCGGGCGCTCGATCCGCTCACCAAAGGCAGCGCGCGGATCAGCACCACGCTTGTGGTGGTTGCGACCGATGCCGCATTAACCAAAGCGCAGGCCAAGCGGCTCGCGGTGATGGCGCAATCGGGCCTGTCGCGCGCCATCTATCCGGTTCATAGCCCGCTCGACGGCGACGTATTGTTTGCAGCTTCGACCGGTCGACGGCCGTTGTCGGATACCGTCGTCGGATTGACCGTGCTTGGCGCGCTTGCCGCCGATGTGGTGGCGCGCGCCATCGCGCGAGGGGTCTACGCCGCCACCTCGCAGCCCCGCGGCCTGGCCTGCTGGCAGGATCAATTCGGTCACTAACACAACGGGTTCATCCCCACTTGATCTACGTTAACCCGGCGCGGAAACCACGACCGCATTCTTCACCGGGAACCGGCTTGTTTTAGTTGACTCGCCGCCCGATTGCGCCTTCACTTTGGGGCAAAGTTGTCCGGTGCATTTGTGGCGGAGGATTCGATGCGCGTCGTCGTCATCGTCTGTGCGGCGTTGCTTACGGTAGCTCTTGCGGCATTCGGCGTCGTCGCCGCGCATAAGACGCCGGCTTCGCTTGTCGCTCTAGCCCAACACCTGATGTCGCCGGCGCAGGCCACCGTCGCATCGGCTGCCCCTGCCGCCGGCAGCCAGGCCAACGACAGCGCCGCCGTTCAAGCTCCCGTCATCAAAGTGTCCGAGACGTCTCCCGCGGCAGAGCGCGCCGCCCCGGCCGCCGCATCGGCACCGCTCGTCGTTGCGCAAGGATCCGCGGCGGCCGCCGAGAGCGCGCCGGCACCCGCGCCCATGCCGGCTCCGAAGCCGGCCCCGGCAGCCGGCACGGCAAGCTCGCCGTGGCCCACCACGCTTCCGGAGTGCCACAATCCCGATGCGCTCGGCATGTCGCGCATCGTTCAGATCGACACGACCGGCGGTCCGGCCTTCGGCACCGAGCACTTCAAGCAATACGATTTCCTGCGCGAGAAGGAAGTCGTGCTCACCTTCGACGACGGCCCCTGGCCGCAGAATACCGACATGGTGCTCAAGGCGCTGCAGGACAATTGCGTACGCGCGACCTTCTTCGAGATCGGCGAGCACGCCACCTGGAACCCGCAATTGACCAAAGAATTGGTCGATGCCGGGATGACGGTCGGCAGCCATACTTGGTCGCATAAGGATCTGGCGAAGAACCCCTATGCCAAGGACATCGAGCAGGCCAAGCAAGAGATCGAAATGGGCGTGAGCGCCGTGCACCTGGCGGCCGCCGGCGGTCCGGTCGCGCCGTTCTTCCGCTTCCCCGATCTGCAGATGCCGCCGGACCTGATCGCCTATCTCGGCACGCGCAACATCGCCACTTTCTCGACCGACATCGACACCTTCGACTTCAAGATTCACAAGCCGGAAGACGTGGTCAAATCGGTGATGACCAAGCTTGCCAAGAACGGCAAGGGCATATTGCTGATGCACGATTTCCAGCACGGCACCGCGGAAGCGATGCCGGAGATCCTCCATCAGCTGCATTTGGCCGGCTACAAGGTCGTCGGCATGGTGCCGAAATTCCCGGTGACCACGATTCCAAAATACGACGACATGGTGCGGGCGAACGACAAATACTCGTCGAGCAACAATACGCGCCCCGAAAATAGCGTCATCAAGACGATCAGCAATTAGCCATCGTCGTTCCGGGCGGCTCCAAAGGCCGAGCCCGAAATGCCCGCTACGTTATAAATCGCTCCGCCGCGTAAGGCGCCGGATCGCAGAACGGCGTGGCGCCGGTCATCATCTCGGCGAGAAGCCGGCCGGTCGCCGGCCCCAGCGTCAAGCCCCAATGCGCGTGCCCGCAAGCGAGCCATAGTCCGGAACGCTTCGGCGCGCGCCCGATCACAGGACGCGAATCGGCGAAGCACGGCCGCGATCCCATCCACGGCTCCATCTCGATGCCGTCGCCGAGCGGAAACAATTCCCGCGCCGCCGGCAACAGCCGCCCGAATTGCACCGGGGTCGGCGGCGCGTCGCGGCCGGCGAACTCGACGCCGGTGGTGAGCCGGATGCCCTGCTCCATCGGGGCCAGGCAGTAGCCGTTATCGGCATCGAGCACGGGACGAAGGAGCCCGGCATTGCCTCGCGGACGAAAGTGCCGGTGATAGCCGCGCTTGACCGCGAGCGGCAGGTTCACGCCCAGCGGATCGAGCACGTCCCGCAGCCACGGCCCGAGCGCGATCACGACGTCGTCGGCGTCGAGCGGTCCTGAGGCCGTTTCGACGCGCCACTTGGTTCCGTTGCGATGCAATGTGCGGGCGTCGCCGGCGAAGGACAATCCGCCGAGCGCACCGAAGCGCGCCGCATAGGCGCGGGTCACCGCCAGCGGATTGCTCACGCTCACCGCGCCGGTCCAATGCACCGCATGGCGAAACACCGCATTGAGCGAGGGTTCGAGCGCGCGCGCCGCATCGCCGTCCATCGTTACGTTGGCGATGCCGAGGCCTGCGGCAAGATCGAGCTCGCGCTTGGCGCCCGCGAAACCGCGATCGCTGCGATAGAGTTTCAGCCAGCCGGTGCGACGGAAATATTTGTCCGCGCCGGCCTCGGCGGCCAACGTCTCGTGCTCGGCCACCGCGCGCGCAAATAACGGCCGCATGAGCTGCGAAGTCTCGGCGAGCTTCGCCGGCTGCGAGTAGCTGCGAAACGTGGCGAGCCAGGGCGCGATCTGCGGCAAAAACGAAAGATGATAATTGGCGAGCGGCGAACGTTTCAGCGCGATAGCCAGCAGCGTCGTCCAGTCCGACGGAAATGCCGCGGGGAAAATGGTGTTGCCCTCGATGATGCCGGCATTGCCGTAGGAGGTCCCCTCCCCGGCGCCGCCGCGGTCGACCAGCGCGACCGAAAGTCCGCGCTTGGCCAGATGAAGCGCGACCGAGCTACCGACAATGCCGGCCCCGAGCACGATGACGTCGGTACGCGCCACGAAATCCTCCGCCGCAATATTGCGCAAAGACATTTGGCGAGCCGCACCGCCGCCGGCAAGCAGGGCTTGACGCGCGCCTACCCGTCGGCCGGCTTGCGTTGCCCGCGCCGGATCAGCGTGTTAGCAGAACGCCTAAGCCCGGAGAAAGCCGTGCCCCGCCCGCTTATCATCGCGCCTTCGATCCTCGCCGCCGATTTCGCGAAATTAGGCGAGGAGGTGCGCGCGATCGATGCCGCCGGCGCCGACTGGATCCATGTCGACGTCATGGACGGCCACTTTGTCCCGAATATCTCGATCGGGCCCGACATCGTCAAAGCGATCCGGCCTTACACCAAAAAGCCGCTCGACGTGCACCTGATGATCGCGCCATGCGATCCTTATCTGGAGGCCTTTGCCAAGGCCGGCTCCGATCACATCACCGTGCATGTCGAGGCCGGGCCGCATATCCACCGCTCGCTGCAGGCGATCCGTGCGCTCGGCAAGAAGGCCGGCGTCACCATGAACCCGGGCACGCCGGAAACCTCCGTCGAGCACGTCCTCGACCTGGTCGATCTCATTCTGGTCATGTCGGTCAATCCGGGGTTCGGCGGCCAGAAATTCATTGCCGACGCCGTCGGCAAAGTGCGCAATTTGCGCGCCATGGCCGGCACCCGCCCGATCGACATCGAAATCGACGGCGGCATCACGCCCGAGGTCGCGCCCGAAGCGGCGCGCGCCGGCGCCAACGCCTTCGTCGCCGGCTCGGCGGTGTTCAAGGACAGGACGCCGGAGAGTTATCGGGCGAATATCGCGGCGATCCGCAACGCCGCCGCGCTTGCGCGGGGAGAGGCGGCATGACCATCCCGCGCTATAGCCGCCCGCAGATGGCGGCGATCTGGACGCCGGAAACGCGCTTTCGCATCTGGTTCGAGATCGAGGCCCATGCGGCGAGCGCCATGGCCGAGCTCGGCATGATCCCAAAATCGGCGGCCAAGGCGATCTGGGACAAGGGCTCTGCCGCCAAATTCAACATCGCGCGGATCGACGAGATCGAGCGCACGACCAAGCACGACGTGATCGCTTTCCTCACTCACCTCGCCGAAATCGTCGGGCCGGATGCGCGCTTCGTGCATATGGGCATGACCTCGTCGGATGTGCTGGATACTTGCCTCAACGTTCAGCTTGTCCGCGCGGCCGACATTCTCATCGCCGACGTCGACGCGCTCAACGCGGCGCTGGAGCGGCGCGCCCGCGAATACAAGTTCACCCCGACCATCGGCCGCTCGCACGGCATTCATGCCGAGCCGACGACGTTTGGCTTGAAACTCGCCGTCGCTTTCGCCGAGTTTTCCCGGGCCCGGCGGCGCCTCGAAGACGCGCGCAACGAGGTCGCCACCTGCGCCATATCGGGTGCGGTAGGCACCTTCGCGCAAGTCGATCCGCTGGTGGAAGCCTATGTCGCCGAAAAAATGGGTTTGGCGGTCGAGCCGATTTCGACCCAGGTCATCCCGCGCGACCGCCACGCCATGTATTTCTCAACGCTCGGCGTCGTCGCCGCTTCGGTCGAGCGGCTGGCCACCGAAATCCGCCACTTGCAGCGCACCGAGGTCCTGGAGGCCGAGGAGTTCTTCTCCGAAGGCCAGAAAGGCTCTTCGGCCATGCCGCATAAGCGCAATCCGGTACTGTCGGAAAACCTGGTCGGCCTTGCCCGCATGGTGCGCGCCTATGTGACGCCGGCGCTGGAAAACGTGGCGCTGTGGCACGAGCGCGACATCTCGCATTCCTCGGTGGAGCGCATGATCGGACCCGACGCGACGGTCACGCTCGATTTTGCGCTGCATCGCCTCGCCGGCGTCATCGACAAGCTCGTGGTCTATCCCGACACCATGCGCAAGAACCTCGACCGGCTCGGCGGCCTCGTGCATTCACAGAGGGTCCTGCTGGCGCTGGCGCAAAAGGGCGTGGCGCGCGAGGAGGCTTACCGGCTGGTGCAACGCAACGCCATGAAGGTCTGGGCCGGCGGCGGCGATTTCCTCACCCTCCTGAAGGCCGACCCCGAGGTGCGCAAGCATTTGAGCGAGGCGGAGTTGGCCGCCAATTTCGACCTCGATTTCCACATGGCGCAGGTCGACACCATTTTCGCCCGCGTGTTCGGCCGGCCCTGACCGCCGTTAACCATAGTTCGGCATTCCGGCCGTTGCGCAGGACTTAGCCCGCCTTGCCCGACTCGCCGGTGTAACGTAGGCTCACGCAACCAATCGGGGAGAGGATCATGAGCCGTTTGGTACGCAAGCCGAAATTGCCGGAGACGCAACCGGCGCAGACTTCCGACTTCGGCGGCATGTTCCAGTCGCGTGCCCAGGGGGCGGCGCCGGTGGGCGAGCCCGGCGACGACTATCTGACGCGGATGGTGAAATATATTCCGGCCGAGATCGTCGGCTGCTCGATGCTGGTCAACTCCATTCTGGCGCAGGCCGTGGCCGCCGGTAACGGCAGCGCCACCATGGCCGGGCTCTCGGTTACGACGATCGCTGCCGGCGCCTTGCTCGCGGGTTTGATCTTGACGCCGCTGTTCTGCTGGTACGTGCGCGAGGACGGCGACGCCTGGGTGGTCAACGCCATCGTTTCGACGATCGCCTTTCCGTTCTGGGCCTATTTGATGGGCGCGGTCGCCTTCGACAAATTCCATGACGGCAATCTGGCGGCGATTCTGATCCTGGCGTTCACGGCGGTGAGCGGCCTTGTCACCCCGATGCCGGACCGGCCGGCTGCCGCGGAACAGAAAAACGCCAACCCCAAAGAGGGGCCGCGGCTCGTTGAAAGCCTCAAGGCATAGGACGCGGCCGTCCGACCCGTTTGCCGG
>Ga0335078_10013895_pt1 | contig 11932 bp, 8 predicted proteins | sample Lox_Sample_32_FD_206711 | JGI IMG/M metagenome (GOLD analysis project Ga0335078, IMG submission 206711) | Soil microbial communities from Loxahatchee National Wildlife Refuge, Florida, United States - Lox_Sample_3.2 | ecosystem: Environmental > Terrestrial > Soil > Wetlands | place: USA: Florida... | reverse complement strand
GTTCTTGCGCAAAACCACGTCGCCCAGATCGGCCTTGAGCAGGCGATGGAGTTCGCCGTGCGCATCCAGAATCTGGATCGCGTAATTGGTGTTGTCGCGGGCCACGCCCGCGATAGTCTGGCCCGACTTGGTGGTGACCGTGACGCCGCCGTAACCCTCGGCGATTTCCGCATCGGGATCGAGCAGCGATTCGCGCAATTGCCGGAAGGAGCGCACGCGGCCGATATTCGAAAGATCGGGGCCGGGGAAGCCGCCGCGCCCGCGAATCGTATGGCAATTCGCGCAGCCGGCCTTGCCGAAAAACAACGCGCCGCCGGCCTGGACGTCGCCCGCCGCCATGCTATCGAACGCCACGGCGGTCAGGTTGCGCAGGTACGCGACAATCTGCCAGACCTTGTCGCTGGGCAGCCCCGAAGGCGGCATGTCGGACCCCTTTACGCCCTCGGTGATGACGGACAACAGATGCCGGTTGGTGGCGCCGCGCACCTGGTCGCCCTGCGCGAGGTTGGGACCGCGGCCGCCTTCCGCGGTGGGGCCATGGCAACCGCTGCAGCCCTCCAGAAACAGCTTCCTGCCGGCGGCGATGGCGTCGGCCTGGCCGGCTACAGGGTTCTTCAGATCTTCCTTTTCGTCGGGAGTCTGAGCCAGCAGGAGAGGCACACTGAGGAGGCCAAGCAATAAGGAACGCATGAGAGCTGTCACTTCTGCAGGAAGAAATTCCCGACGAACATCGCGTCGATTCCGGATGAGTAGAAACTTCGCACCGCGTCGCGCGGAGTACACACCAGCGGCTCGCTGAACAAATTGAACGACGTATTGTAGAGCACCGGCAGTCCGGTGGCTTTGCCGGCCGCGTGCAGCAGTTGCCAGTAGAGCGGATTGTCTTCCTGCGAAACCGTGTGCACGCGGACGAGATCGCCGTTCAGGATGGCGCTCGCGAAGCGCCCGCGATGTTCCGGTCGAACCCGGCCGGCGGTGGCCAGAAAGCGCGCGTTGGGGCCGCACTCGAAGTACTCGCCGGCCAGCTCTGCCGGCACCGACGCGGCGAACTTGCGAAACGGCTCGCGGTGCTTGATGAAGGCGTTCAGGTTTTCGGCGGCGTACGGGTCCAGCGGCGATGCCAGGATGCTGCGGTTCCCGAGTGCGCGCGGGCCGAACTCCATGCGGCCGTGCATCCAGGCGACGATGCGGTTCTCGGCAAGCTGCGCAATGGCCGTTTCGATGGTCTCTTCGGTGGTCAGAATGTAGCGGAATCGCAGCTTGCAGTTTTCGAGCACGCGCTTGATCTCTTCGGCCGCGTAGCTGGGGCCGAGATAGAGCTGATCGAGCCGGATGCGCTGGGGCTGGTTGTAGACGGCATGCCAGGTGTGCAGCACGGCGCCCAGCGCGGTGCCTGCATTTCCCGCGGCCGGTTGCACGAACACGCCGTCAAACGCCGCGCGCTCCAGCGCCGAAACCAGCAGCGCGTTCAATCCCAACCCGCCCGCGAAACAAAGACGCTGAGTTCCGGCGCCCGCCATGCGGATCACGGTCTGCTCCGTGGCGCGCTGGATGCCTGCCGCCAGCGGCGCGCGCAGCGACTCCGGCGCGGCGGCTCCGTCTTCGAGCCCCAGCCGGTCGTAAAAGCGTGCGCTAAAGCCGCCGCAGGTCAGCCGCTCGGCATCGAAAAAGGAACGGTCCAGGCGGGGCCACTCGCCGTCCCGCATAGGCATGATTTCCAGAAACAGGTCGCGGAACCGGTCGTCGCCCGCGGCCGAGAGCCACTGTACTTTGTGCTCTTCCAGGTTGGCGTGGAACCCGAGTAACTCGGTTACCCGGCCATATAGATCGCCGAGTGAGTCGGGATAATACAGTTCTCTATCGAGCGAAAGCTGTGTGCCCTTAGCGTGCCAACGCGTGCCGCAACGGAAATCGCCCGCGCGATCCAAAGTGAGCACGGTAGCTTCTTCGTAGGGCGACGGATAGTAGGCCGAAGCGGCGTGCGCGGTGTGATGCTCCACTACTACGATGCGGCTATTGGGAAATCGCGCGCGCAACTGCAAGTGGAGCGACGCCTCCGGCCCGGCGGCGAACGGGCGCACGATGGCGACGGCATCGACCTGTTCGGGCGTGACTCTCGCCAGCGAGAGACACGCGGCGATGGATTGCTCGGGAAGCCCTGTGGGGCCAGTGCGCGCGCCGGGTGCGAGTCCTTGCCGGCTCAGCTTGGATTCTTCGATGGCCGCCACCAAGCAGCCGTCGCGCAAGACGGCGGATGCCGCATCGCCCAGAATGCCGCCAATTCCCAGAATGATCATTTTGATTTCTGGCCGCCTTGCTGGGCTTTCTCAATCCTGGCATACGAATCCCGCAGCGCCACGGTCCGGTTGAAGACCGGCTTGCCGGGCGCGGAATCCGGATCCACGCAGAAGTAACCCAGCCGCTCGAATTGATAGCGGCCACCTTCCACCGCATGCCGCAGCGAAGGCTCCAGCTTGGCGCCGGTCAGAACCTCGAGCGAGCGCGGATTCAGATTGGCGGTGAAGCTCTCGCCTTCGTCGGTCTGGTTCGGGTCTTCGCGGGTGAACAGATTTTCGTACAAGCGCACCTCTGCGCCGATGGCGTGGGCCGCCGAAACCCAGTGAATGGTGGATTTCACCTTGCGCCCGTCCGGCGCGTTGCCGCCGCGCGTGGCGGGGTCATAAGTGCAGTGGATCTCCACGATCTCACCGGTCTTTTCGTCCTTCACCACACCCGTACACTTGATGAAATAGCCGTAGCGCAGGCGCACTTCGCGCCCCGGAGAAAGACGGTAAAACTGCTTGGGCGGAATCTCTTTGAAGTCGTCCTGCTCGATGTAGAGCACGCGCGAGAACGGCACCTTGCGCGTGCCCATGGCGGCGTCCTCGGGGTTGTTCACCGCCTCCATCTCTTCCACCTGGCCCTCGGGGTAGTTATCGATCACCACGCGCAGCGGCCGCAGCACCGCCATTACGCGCGGCACGCGCTTGTTCAAGTCCTCGCGCAGGAAGTGTTCCAGCAGCCCCAGTTCGATGGTGCCGTTGGTCTTGGAGACGCCGATCGCGTTACAGAAATTGCGCAGGGCTTCGGGCGTGTAACCGCGCCGCCGGATGCCGGAAATGGTGGGCATGCGGGGATCGTCCCAGCCGCTCACGTGCCCGTCCTGCACCAATGTAAGCAGCCTGCGCTTACTCAACAGCGTATAAGTCAGATTGAGCCGGTCAAACTCAATCTGCTGCGGATGATAGATGCCTAACTGCTCCACATACCAGTCGTACAGCGGGCGGTGATCCTCAAACTCCAGCGTGCAAATGGAGTGGGTGATGCGCTCGATGGAGTCGGATTGGCCATGCGTGAAATCGTACATCGGGTAGATGCACCACTTATCGCCCGTGCGGTGGTGTTCGGCGTGCAGGATGCGGTACATCACCGGATCGCGCATATTCAGGTTCTTGGATGCCATGTCGATCCTGGCGCGCAGGGTGCGCGAGCCGTCGGGAAACTCGCCCGCCCGCATACGCTCGAACAAGTCCAGATTCTCTGCGATGGACCGGTTGCGCCAGGGGCTTTCCCTGCCCGGTTCGGTCAAAGTTCCTCGATACTCGCGGACCTGGTCGCCGGTGAGATCGCAAACATAGGCGTTCCCGGATTTGACCAACTGTACGGCCCACTCATACAACTGGCTGAAATAGTCGGACGCATAGAAGAGACGGTCTTCCCAGTCGCCGCCCAGCCAGCGGACATCCTTGATAATCGAATCGACATACTCGGTCTCTTCCTTCGAGGGATTGGTGTCGTCGAAGCGCAGGTTGCACTTACCGCCGAACTCCGCGGCGAGTCCAAAGTTGAGATTGATCGACTTAGCATGGCCGATGTGCAGATAGCCGTTGGGCTCCGGTGGAAAGCGCGTATGCACGCGGCCGCCATACTTATTGGTCTTTAAGTCCTCGATCACCATGTCGCGGACGAAGTTTGAAGGGCCTGGGGTGGGGTTCATAATCTTGGGAAACTCCTACTGCAACTTCTCAATTGCCTGGCCAATGCGCGCGAGCGAGGTGTCGCGGCCGAGCACCTCGAGGGTCGCAAACAGGGGCGGCGCGTTCTTGCGGCCACAGACGGCCACGCGGATGGGCTGAAACATCTGGCCGGTCTTGATTCCCAGCGCGCTGGCGGTGGAGCGCAGGGTTTGTTCCAGTAGATCGTGTGTGAACTCGGTTGTCGCGAGCGCCTCGCGGCTGCCCTGCAGGGCTTTCAGCGCCATGGCCGCGTCGCCTTTCTGCGGGATCAACCCGGCACTGTCGTATGGCGGTAGTTGGTCCACGAAGAAGAAATCCGCGACAGTCAGCACGTCCCGCAGCAGCTTGATGCGCTCCTGCACCAGGGGAGTGATTTGCAGCATTCTGGCGCGGTCCAGGTTAAAGCCGGCGGCCTGCACGAAAGGCAGCAGCCGACCGGCGAGATCTTCCACCGCGAGCGCGCGAATATGCTCCGCATTGAGCCACAACGCCTTGGGATCGATGGGGTCTTCTTCGGTGAAGTTCACTACCGCGTTGCTGCGATTGATGCCTTCAAAGGAAAACGCGCCGATCAACTCCTGGCGGCTCATGCGGTCGCGATCGTCTTTAGGCGACCAGCCCAGCAGGCACAGGAAATTCACGAAAGCCTCCGGCAGAAAACCATTGTCGCGATAGGTGGTCACGCTCACCACCGGGCCGTGCCGGCGTTTGGAAAGCTTGGCGCCGTCCGGTGCGATCAGCAGCGGCAGGTGCGCGAATTGCGGCGTTGTGGCGCCCGCGGCCTCGAAAATCAGCACATGCTTGAAGGTGTTCGTCAGATGGTCCTGGCCGCGAATGATGTGACTGATGCGCAGATCGGCGTCGTCCGCGCAGGATGCCAGGTGGTAAGTGGGCATGCCATTGCTCCGCGCCAGCGCGAAGTCCTCGATATCCGCCGTGGATTTGATCTGCTCGCCGTAGACCGCATCGCGAAAGCAGACGTTGGCGGCGCGCTCGCGCGGCACACGGAAGCGCAGCACGAACGGATCTCCGGCCGCGGCGCGCCGGCCGCTCTCGGCGGCGGAAAGCTCGCGCATGCCGGGATTGAACAGCCATGTGCCTTCGCCGCGCGCGGAGTCGGCGCCCGCTTCGGCCGGCGTGAAGTCGCGGTACGCCAAGCCGCGTTGGAAGATCGCCTGCGCCATTTCCTGGTGCACGGCCGGGCGCTCGGATTGGCGGTATTGCTCGTCCCATCCGAGATCGAGCCAGCGCAGCCCATCGAATATGGAATCGAGCGAGGACTGCGTATTGCGCTCGACGTCGGTATCGTCGATGCGCAGGATCATGGTGCCGCCGTGATGGCGGGCGTATAGCCAGTTAAAGATGAAGGTGCGCGCGCTGCCGATATGGAGAAAGCCGGTGGGAGACGGCGCGAAGCGAACTCGTAGCATTAAAAACCCAGTATAACAAGCGGTCCTGTGCTAGCTTGGAGACTTGTCCCTCGCTCTGGTCACGACCGGAATCGGCCCACCGTTGCTGGCCGCCCTGATCGGGGTGGCCGGGGTGTTCCTCGGACTTTGGCTGACCAGCGCCGGACGGCGCACCCGTCTGGTGGTCCCGTTTAGCGCGGGCGTGTTGCTAGGCGTGGTGTTCTGCGGGCTGGTGCCCGAGCTAGTGAAGGAAATCGGGTGGCCGGTGACCGGACTATTCTTCGCGGGCGGCTACGGCCTGCTCTTCCTGATCAACCGCTTTGTCGCCCCGATCTGCCCCACATGCGCGCACGATCATGCCCATGAATCCTGCCAAACGGTGCTGCATGGATTCGCCGCACCGCTCGTCGGCGCCATCATGCTGCACGCCTTCTTCGACGGCTGGAGCGTGGCCACCGCGCAACTTTCGGCGCAGCGTGGCGTCCGCCTGGCTGTGGCGATGGCTATCATCTTGCACAAAATCCCGGAAGGCATGGCACTCGGAGCGATGGTGCGCGCATCGGTCGCGTCGCGCTCCACCGCCCTGTTTTGGAGCGTATTGGCTGAATCGACGACGCTGGCGGGCGGCATTCTAGGACTGGCCATCGCCCCTGGCTTGGGCACCCGGTGGATTTCCTATCCGCTGGCGCCGGCCGCCGGATGGCTGTTTTACCTGGGCGCGCACGCGGTACATGAAGAGTGGAAACGTCGCGGCCCATTGCCCGCCTGCATGACCGCGCTGACGGGTGCGGCGGGCGCGGCGGCGTTACAACAGGGCGTGCAGGCCTGGTTCCGGTAAGCGCGCCAACCTAAGGCCGAGCACCTGGATCTCAGCGCCAGCCACCATCGCCGCGCAACGGCACGAAGCGGCAGAAGGTGGCGAAGCGTTCGTGGGTGGCGCCCTCCGATTTAACGATCACGCGGAGTTCCTGGTCGAACCTGTCGCCGACCGGGATGACCAGGCGGCCGGGGTCGGCGAGCTGGGCCAGCAGAGGCTCCGGAATATCCGGCGCGGCGGCCGCCACCGAGATGCCGGCGTAGGGCGCGGCACCCGTCCAACCTTGCGATCCATCGCCGCAGACGACCTCGACATTGGCGCCGAGCGACGTGCGCGAGAGGTTCTGTTCGGCCTGGCGCGCCAGGGCGGGAATGATCTCGATAGACACGACGCGCGCCGCCAGCCGTCCCAGCACGGCGGCGTGATAGCCCGAACCGCCGCCCACATCCAGCACGGTTTCCGTGCCAGTCAATTCGAGCAATTCGGCCATCAGCGCGGTCATGTAAGGCTGCGAAATGGTCTGGCCGTATCCAATCTGCAGGGGCTCGTCCTGGTAGCTGCAGACACGGCATTCGTGCGGGACAAACTCCTCGCGCGGGATGGTGAGCATGGCATCCAGTACGCGCGGGTCGCGGATGCCGCGCTTGCGAAGCTGGCGGTCCACCATGCGCCGGCGCTCGGAGGGCCAATCGGGAATCATGGTGCGCGGCAAGCTAAAGCCCTTGCCCCACCTTATAATAGCGGGAATGGCGCGCCAAATCACGCTGATACCAGGCGACGGGATCGGACCGGAAGTGGCCGAGGCTACCGTGCGGGCGGTGGAGGCCACCGGCGTGGACCTGGAATGGGAACGCGTGGAGGCCGGCGCGAAGGCGCTGGAAGACCTGGGACAGTTGCTTCCCGACGACGTGTTCGCGTCGCTCGAGTGCACGCGCGTGGGGCTGAAGGGTCCCACGGCCACGCCCGTGGGCGGCGGGCACCAGAGCATCAACGTGGCGCTGCGCAGGAAGCTGGGACTGTACGTGAATTTCCGGCCGGTGCGCGGGCTGCCGGGCTTGAAGACGCGCTTCAGCGACCTGGCGCTGGACCTGGCGATCTTCCGGGAGAACACCGAAGATCTCTACTCCGGCATCGAACACGAAGTGGTTCCGGATGTGGTGGAAAGCCTGAAGATCATCACCAAGATGGCGTCGACGAAGATTGCGCGGGCGGCCTTCGAATACGCGCGGCGGGAAGGGCGCCGGAAAGTGACGGCCATCCACAAGGCCAACATCATGAAGATGAGCGACGGCCTGTTCCTGAAGTGCTGCCGGACGGTGGCGGGCGAATACGGCGAGATCGAGTACACGGAACTGATTGTGGACAACGCCTGCATGCAACTGGTGATGCGGCCGGAGACGTTCGACGTGCTGGTGCTGCCGAACCTGTATGGCGATATCGTTTCGGACCTGGCGGCGGGGCTGGTGGGCGGGCTGGGCATCGTGCCGGGCGCGAATATCGGCGACCGCCACGCCATTTTCGAAGCGGTGCACGGCACGGCGCCGGACATCGCGGGGAAGGGCATGGCCAATCCGACGGCGCTGATGCAATCGGCCGCGCTGATGCTGGCGCACATCGGCGAGCGGGCGGCGGCGGCAAAGCTGCAAGGCGCGGTGGAGCGGGTTTACGCGGAGGGGAAGCACCTGACGCGGGATGTGGGCGGCACGGCGGGCACGGCGGAGTTTACGAGCGCGGTGATGGGCGCACTGTCGTGATCCAACCGGTAAATGGCGGGCGGGAACTGCTCGACGAGATCGCCGGAGCCCCCTGCCCGGCGCCGCGCTTATGGTGGCTTGGGCATAGCGGCTTTGCACTGAAGTATCGTGAGGCCATCGTGTACGTGGACCCGCTGCTTTCCCGGGCGCGGGACCGGCTGGTGGCGCCCCCATTCGCCGGCGAGGATGTCACGCATGCGGGGCTGGTGCTATGCACGCACGTGCACGCGGGCCACCTGGACCCGGGCACGGTGGCCGCCATGCTGGCCGCCTCGCGCCGCGCCAAGGTGGTGATGCCCATGAGCGCCGCGGCGCACGCGCACGCGCTGGGCATCGCGTATCAGCGCATGGTCACCACCAACGCCGACCTGCGGGTGGAGTTCCTGGACGATCGCATCTACGCGATCCCGTCCGCGCACGACCAGCTCGATTGGACACCGCTGGGAGGGTATCCGCATCTCGGCTATCTGGTACGCTTCGGGCCTTACACGATCTATCACGCGGGCGACGGCGTGCCCTACGACCGGCTGGCGGAGCGCCTGCGGCCGTACAACGTGACGGTGGCGCTGGTGCCGATCGGCGGAGCGAAGAACTTCAAGATTCCCGAGGCGGCGCAGCTGGCCGAACAGATCGGCGCGGTGTGGCTGGTGCCCATGCACTACGACATGTTTCCAGGCTGCGCGGTGGAAGGGGACCGCTTCGTCGAGCACATGCTGGAGCGGCATCCGGCGCAGCGGTTCAAGGTGTTCCAGTGCGGTGAGGGGTGGTCGATTCCGGCTCTTTAGCTACACCCGCTGGTGCCGCCGCAATTGCCGCACTTATAGCAGCTCCCGTTGCGCGTCATGATCGAGCCGCACTCGGCGCACAGCGGCGCATCGGCGGTCATGGGCGCGAAGGGCAGCTCCTGCTGCGGGCTGGCAGGCTCGGTGGGCCGCAGCGTGGATGTCTCCCCGGCTTCGGTCACCGCGTACTCCGGTCCCAGGAACCGTGCGCCCAGCCATCGGAAAATGTAATCCATGATCGACTTGGCGTAGGGGATCTGCTGGTTGCCGGTCCACCCGCTGGGCTCGAAGCGCACGTGCGCGAACTTGTCCACCAGAAATTTCAGCGGCACGCCATACTGCAGGTTGAAGCTGATGGCGGTGGCGAAGGCGTCCATCAGGCCGGAAATGGTCGAGCCTTCCTTCGCCATGGTGATGAAGATCTCGCCCGGCGCGCCGTCGTCGTACATGCCTGCGGTGATGTAGCCTTCGTGGCCGCCAATCGAGAACTTGTGCGTGATGGCGCGCCGCTCGTCCGGCAGCTTGCGCCGCACGGGCCGGTACACCACCTTCTCCACGGTAGGGCTGGCGGGCACCAAGGCAGCGGCTGCGGCGGCCTTCTCCGCCTTGCCGCCCGTACCGGAACTGAGCGGCTGCACGCGCTTGGAATTGTCGCGATAGATGGCCACCGCCTTCAGGCCCAGCTTCCAGCTTTCGATGTAGGCGTTCATGACCTCGTCCACCGTGGCTTCTTCCGGCATGTTGATGGTCTTCGAAATCGCGCCCGAAATGAATGGCTGCACCGCACCCATCATCTTCAGGTGGCCCATATAGTGAATGGACCGGTTGCCGTTGGCGGGCCGGAAGCTGCAATCGAAGACGGCCAAGTGCTCGGGCTTCAGGTGCGGCGCGCCTTCGATGGTGCCCGTGGCGTCGATGTGGCTCACGATCTGGTCCGCCTGCGCCGGCGTGTAGCCCAGCTTGATGAGCGCCTGCGGCACGGTGTTGTTGACGATCTTGATGACACCGCCGCCCACCAGTTTCTTGTACTTGACCAGGGCCAGGTCCGGCTCGATGCCGGTGGTGTCGCAATCCATCATGAAGCCGATGGTGCCGGTGGGCGCGATCACGGTCACCTGCGCATTGCGATAGCCGTGGCGGCGGCCCATCTCCAGCGCCTGGTCCCAGCATTCCACCGCACCCTGATAAAGGTCCTGCGATATCTGCCGGCCGTCCAGCCGATGCGCCGCGTCGCGATGCATGCGGACCACTTCCAGGAAGGGCTCCGTATTGCGTGCGTAGCCCGGGAACGGGCCGGCCGATTCGGCGATGCGGGAGCTGGTCAGGTACGCCTGTCCGCACATGATGGCCGTAATGGCGCCGGCGTAGTCGCGGCCCTGATCGCTGTCGTAGGGGATGCCGAACGACATCAGCAGGGCGCCCAGGTTGGCGAAACCCAGCCCCAGCGGCCGGTAGTTGTGCGAGTTGCCGGCGATCTTCTCGGTGGGATAGCTGGCGTTATCGACGATGATTTCCTGCGCCATGATCAGCGTGTCCACGGCATGGCGGAAAGCCTGCACGTCGAACTGGCCGTCCGGACCCACGAACTTCATCAGGTTCAGCGACGACAGATTGCAGGCCGAATCGTCCAGGAACATGTATTCCGAGCAAGGGTTGGAGGCGTTGATGCGCGCCGTGTTCTTGCACGGATGCCAGCGGTTCACGGTGGTGTCGAACTGCATGCCGGGGTCGCCACACTGATGCGTGGCTTCGGCGATTTGATGCATCAGGTCGCGCGCCTTGTAGCGCTTCACGGGCTGGCCGCCCACGACGGACTTGGTCCACCAGTCGCGGTCCTGGGTGACGGCCTCCATGAATTCGTCGGTGACGCGCACGGAGTTGTTGGCGTTCTGGAAGAAGATGGAGCTGTAGGCTTCGCCGTCGAGAGAGGAATCGTAGCCCGCCGCCACCAGCGTGTGAGCCTTCTTCTCCTCTTTGGCCTTGCACCAGATGAACGCCTCGACATCGGGATGATCGCAATTCAGAATCACCATTTTGGCCGCGCGGCGGGTCTTGCCGCCGGACTTGATCACGCCCGCAAACGCGTCGAAGCCCTTCATAAACGAGAGCGGGCCGGAGGCGCGCCCGCCGCCTGAAAGGATGGCATCCTCTTCGCGCAGCGTCGAAAGGTTGCTGCCGGTGCCGGAACCCCACTTAAACAGCATGCCCTCGGTCTTGGCCAGGTCCAGGATGGATTCGAGCGAGTCCTTCACCGATACGATAAAGCAGGCCGAACATTGCGGCCGGGTAGCGCCCTGTTCCAGCCTGGCGATGGCGCCCGCCTCCTGGTCGTAGACCCAGCCGTAGCCGCGCGCTTCCTTCACGCCCACGTTGAACCACACCGGCGAATTGAAGCAGGCTTTCTGCGTCAGCATGAGGTGCGCCAGCTCGTCGCGGAAGTTCTGGTTGTCCTGCGCGGTGGCGAAGTAGCCGTCTTTTCGGCCCCAGCCGGCGATGGTGTCGACCACCCGCTGCACCAGTTGCGCAACGCTGGTTTCGCGCTCCGGCGAGCCCAGCTTGCCATGGAAGTACTTGCTGGCCACGATGTTGGTGGCCGTCTGCGACCAATCCACGGGGACTTCGATATCCCGCTGCTCGAAGATGACGGCGCCCTTGTCGTTGCCGATGGAGGCTGTGCGGGTCTCCCACTGGAGGTCGTCGTAAGGCGTTTTGCCGGTCTCCTGGCGAGCCGTGAAGTAACGAGGGAAGGCCACCCCCGCGCCGTTCGACTTCTGGTCCTTTGTTTTCAACATTTCCATTTTGGCACTCAAGTCTACGGTAAGCTGTCCCATGGGCTACCCTCCTTTATTGTCGCGCAATCGTAATGATGGCCCAACATATAGTATTTCGTCAAGAATTTTATCTATATGCAGTGCTATAGGTTACGGACGTCTGAAATTGAGTGAGAATTCCCGGCTGTTCGGCCACCGCGAGGATTGTTACCTGCCGCTCGTATGCAAGACCGGTTTCTCCGCCGTCAGACTTCCGTTAGCTGGGTGGGTCCGTGCGCGCTTGCCTTTCGTCGGCCTCAACGGCTGCCGGAGTCTGGGCGGCGAGGGTCCTCTCGCCGGTCGCGGGGTCAATCCAGTAAAGGTTGATGGCGGCGTCCTGGTCG
>Ga0335078_10013893_pt1 | contig 11932 bp, 9 predicted proteins | sample Lox_Sample_32_FD_206711 | JGI IMG/M metagenome (GOLD analysis project Ga0335078, IMG submission 206711) | Soil microbial communities from Loxahatchee National Wildlife Refuge, Florida, United States - Lox_Sample_3.2 | ecosystem: Environmental > Terrestrial > Soil > Wetlands | place: USA: Florida... | reverse complement strand
CGCCCGGTCGTCGGCCTCGCGGACGATGACGGGGACTTCGGGCAGTTGCAGGAGTTGGGCGGCGCGCCAGCGGCGTTCGCCCGCGATTAACTCGAAATAACCGTTGCGATCGCGCACGACCAACGGCTGCACGATGCCCTGTTCGCGGATGGAATCGGCCAGTTCGCGCAGAGATTCGGCGGAGAAATCCTTGCGCGGTTGAAGCGGACACGGACGAATCCGGTCGAGCGGCACTCGCTGCACGCGGTCGCGCGTGTCAGGCGCGGGTACGGGAGCCAGAACCGGAGCGGGGGGCGGCTGAATTGCGGGTATAGGCGCAGTTGGAGCAAGGACCGGACTGCCGCCCAGCAACGCGCCGAGGCCGCGTCCCAAAGCAGGTTTCGACATGCACGCAGAGTGTCGCAGGGCAGGGGAATTGTCAACGCGAAGCGCGCCGTTAAACCAACCATCGTCGTCCACGCTCTCGTCCTCGAAAATGGCCGGGAAAAACGATCGTGATTGCGTTCAGCGTGAAGATTTTGCTTGCCAACGGTGTGCCGGGATGTTCTAATGATAAGGCAGGGTAAATGAAAACCCGGTTGCCAGTCGTAATCAGTTTTTGCGCCGTGGTCACTGTCGCGAATTTCGCATTCGCCCAAACCTGGACCCGGACAAGTGCGCCCACCAATGACTGGATTTCAGTGGCCGCTTCCGCGGATGGCAGCCGGCTCGTCGCCTCAAGTTCCCAATCCATTTACATTTCAACCGACTCCGGAATGACCTGGGTGTCAAACAACGTGCCCGGTCTCCCCCTTGGTTGGCAATGGTGGCGGGTTGCCTCGTCCGCGGATGGGTCGCAATTGGAGTTGGCCGTGAATGCGTTGCTGGGGAATGGCGTGATTTATATCTCAACCAATTCGGGTAGCACGTGGGCTCATGCTTCGGATTATTTCGCAAAGAGTGGCGCCCAATTGTGGTCGCTGCCATCGTCGGCGGATGGAAGCACACTGGCGGCGGGGCCGTCTGCCGGAGGATACGTTTATGTATCAACGAACCACGGGTCCACCTGGAATAAGACCGGCGCAAACTTGCAAGGCCAGACTTCCGTAGCGGTCTCGGCCGATGGCAGCCGACTGGCCGCGGTCGGGGCAAACACGAGCGGGGCGATCGAAACTTCAAGCGATTTCGGAGTTACCTGGGTAACTAACAACGCACCAACGGCCACGAGGTTCTGTATCGCCGGTTCGGCGGACGGAACCAAATTAATGACCGCCGGCGATTCCAATTCGATCGCTCTTTCGACCGACGGCGGAGCAACTTGGATTTCGACCAATGTGCCGAACGCTCCCGGTTCTTCGTGGTATTCGGTTGCTTCTTCGGCGGACGGAAAAACCCTGGCGCTGGCGTCGCATCAGCCGGTCGGCTGCATTTATACCTCGACCGATTCGGGGGCGACCTGGATTTCCAATAGCGTGCCGACAGGTCTTTGGGAATCTGTTGCGGTGTCCGCCGACGGCAGCCGATTGGTGGCGGCCGCTTCCGGAGATGGGATTTATCTGGCGCAAGCGGCCCCGAAACCGCAGCTACACATTGCGTCGACAAACGGCAATCTCGCTTTTTCCTGGATTGTGCCGGTGACCAATTTGGTATTACAGCAGAACTTGGATTTGAGCACGGGGAACTGGGTGACGTTGACCAATGTCCCGGCGCTCAATCTAGCCGGGTTGCAGGACGAGGTCACACTTTCGCCGTCGAACAGCAGCGGGTTCTTTCGCCTCGTTTCCCAGTAAAATGCGGGTGACGTGCGACCGCATTTGCCGGATGGTTATCGCAAAACCAAAAGCAGACTACGGCTGTTCCTTCTCCCCGGGGGAGAAGGCCAGGATGAGGGCGAGCGTAAAGCCCAAATTTCGTGTTGCCGGTTTGGTCTGCTGCAAAAAGAAGTTGTACGCGCCACCTCACCCCGGTCCTCTCCCCCAACTCTGTTGGCGGAGAAGGAGAAACATCCACCGTCTCCATGAAAACTCGCGCGGCTTGATGTCACTTGCCACTTGTCACCTGTCACTCGGACTTTACTCTAGGCCCGTGAGCCGCAAACACAAACGCATCGCCGCCCTGGTGGAACAGCACCACGGACACACACTGGACAGGCATTACGTCGGCTATTTCGACTGCTTCAACCGCCAGCTTTTTTACGAGGCGCACGAAGTCCTCGAGCACATCTGGTTGCAGGACCGACATGGACCGAACGGGGCGTTTTACAAAGGTTTGATTCAGCTCGCCGGCGCGTTTGTGCATCTGCAGCGGAATCGCCCGGGCCCGGCCGCCGCGCTGTTCAGGCTGGCCTCAGCCAATATCGAAAAATATCCCGACCAGCACGAGCGACTGGACGTCGCCGCCGTGCGGCATTTGATTGCCAACTGGCTGGACCGGCTGCAATCGCCTGGTTTGGGTACGGATCCGCTAACGGCAGCCAACGCCCCGCGAATCAGCCTGGTTCCGGCAACGTGATTCCGGCCGGGAACACGGCTTTGACGCGCGCCTTAGCAGAATACTTCCTCTCCCCGCCAGAGCGGGGAGAGGATTTGAGGTGAGGGGCTATTTGTTGGCTTCAAAACATGGGAAAAGCGCTCCTCACCCCGCCCCGCTCATCGTTCGGTGGAGGAGGGGCGGAACATTCCAGCGCGATTGAAAATTCTGCTTGACGATTTGCCATGTTTCAGTAAATTCTGTTCTAACAGAAAATAACGAAATATGCCAAAGCTGAGTCCAGTCGAAGAACGGTTCATCCTGCATTGGGGTGAAATGGGCACGAAATGGGGCATCAACCGGACGGTGGCGCAGATCCACGCGCTGCTGCACATCGCCTCCCGCCCGCTCAATGCCGATGACATTGTGGAAACCCTGGGCGTGGCCCGGTCCAATGTCAGCACCAGCCTGAAGGAATTGCAGGGCTGGCGGATCGTCCGGATGGTCCACGTGATGGGGGACAAGCGCGACCATTTCGAAGCTTTGCCGGATGTCTGGGAGACCTTCCGCATCGTCCTGGACGAGCGGAAACGGCGGGAAATTGATCCGACCCTGGGCGTGTTGCACGAGTGCATCGAGAAGGCGAAACAAGACAAGCTGATCGGCAAGCAGACGGAGCAGAAGCTGAAGAAGCTGGCGGAATTCTTTGAAACCACGACCGGCTGGTACGAGCAAATCCGGTACTGGCCGACCAGCAGCTTGAAACAGTTCACCAAACTGGGCGGCAAGGCCGGCAAATTGCTCGGACTCCGGCATTAAATTTTTTAAACCATGATTTCTCTTGATTCAGAAATTACTGAAATAAACGGCGAAACGCCCGCGCGGGGGTGGGTGCTGTTCGACGGCAATTGCCGATGGTGCGTCGGGACCGCGCGACAATTTGCGCGATTGCTTCGAGGGCATGGTTTTGAACCGGCGGCGCTGCAAACCCCGTGGGTGCGGAAACGATTGGGTCTGGCTTCGGAAGACGAACCGGCGGAGATGGTTGTTTTAACTGCCGGCGGCGCGGTTTTCGGCGGGGCTGATGGCATCCTGCAAATTGCCCGGCGCATCTGGTGGGCCTGGCCGTTATTCGCCGTAGCCAAAATTCCGGGGATAACTCAACTACTTCGCGCAGCTTACCGACGGCTGGCCGATAACCGACATTGTTTTGATGGCGCATGCCGGACGACTTCACAAAGCCGATGGTCAGATGGGTTGGCGCTACTTTTAGTGCCGTTTGCAGCACTGTTCACGCGTGGGATTTTGCCGGCGTGGGTATTCATGTGGCTGCTGGCGTTTTCGATTTATTTCGGTTGCAAGTGGCTGACCTGGGCACGGGCGGTGCGGCAATATCCTCAAGCCGACCGATGGGTTTCAATCGGATATCTCCTGGCGTGGGTCGGGATGGATGCCAGGGAATTTTTGCATGGGCATAGGGGGACTGGCAGACCGAAAGCAGATGAATGGACTCGGCCTGCGGCTCGAATTTTACTCGGCGCGACGTTGGTCTGGTTCGTCACCCGCCATTTTTCCGGGCCGCATCCGCTGGTGGCCGGATGGATTGGGATGATCGGGGTCATCCTGTGCCTGCACTTCGGTCTGTTTCATTTGCTGGCGCTGGGTTGGCAACGAGTCGGCGTGGACGTACAACCGATCATGCGCCAGCCGTCGCGCGGGGTGTCGCTGGCCGAATTCTGGGGATGGCGCTGGAATACGGCGTTTCATTTCCTTGCGCATGACCTCGTCTTCCGCCCGGTGTTCCGCCGGGTTGGAGCCGCAGGCGCAACATTCACGGTGTTTCTGGTTTCGGGCCTAATCCATGAACTCGTCATTTCATTGCCCGCCCGCGGTGGTTACGGACTGCCGACCATGTATTTTGCCATTCAAGGATTGGGTGTGATTTTCGAGCGCACACCTCTGGCCAAACGACTCGGCCTGGGTCACGGCTGGCGCGGCTGGCTGTTCACGATGGCCTGCGCAGCTGGCCCGGTGTTCTGGCTGTTTCATCCGACTTTCGTCCGCAACGTCATTCTACCGATGCTGCAAGCCATCGGCGCAAACTGAAAAATTATGAAAACCATCAATCTCACAATCCTGCTTCAAATCGCGGGTATTCTGCATCTTGGCCTGCTTTGCGCGGGCGTCCTCATGCCACGGGCAGTCGGGCTTCGGGCGCATCTCGACGTACTGCCGATTTTTATTCGGCGATTGTTCTGGGTGTATTACACGTTTATCGGGTTTTACCTCGTGAGCTTCGGGCTGATCACTTTTGCCTTTGCCGACACGCTGGCGGCGGGAGGAAATCTGGCGCGCACGGTTTGCGCGTTCCTGGCGGTGTTTTGGACAATCCGTCTGGTGGCGGCGGCCCTCGTGTTCGATGTGCGGCCCTACCTGAAGAATGGATTCTGGCGCCTTGGCTATCACGCGACGAATATCGTTTTCGTCTATCTGCCCGTTGTCTATGCGTGGACAGCTTGGAAGGGAGGCCGGCCATGAGAATTCGTCAGCGTTTGCTACATCTGCCGGTCGTGCGCGGGACAATCGGGCGGCGCTTGCTCGTCAATTTCCGGTGTCATCCCGATGTGCTAGCCCGATTACTACCGTCACCCTTTCGACCAAAATTGGTGAATGGCAGGGGAATGGCTGGCATTTGCTTGATCCGCCTCGAAGATATTCGCCCCACGTTCCTGCCTCGGTTTGTTGGGCTTCATTCGGAAAACGCGGCGCACCGGATTGCGGTCGAATGGAACCATCGCGGTCAACGCTGCGAAGGGGTCTTCATTCCTCGACGCGACACCGACTCCCGGCTGAACGAATTTGCCGGCGGCAGAATATTTTCCGGCGTCCACCACCGCGCGCATTTTTCTATTTTGGAGACAACCGAAGCCCTCACCATAAAAATGCAAAGTGCCGACGGCACAACCTTTGTTAAGGTCCAGGCGCATTTGGCGGATGCGCTTCCGCCAGATTCCCTGTTTCGGTCGTTGAGCGAAGCATCCGATTTTTTTCAGGGCGGTGCACTCGGCTGGTCGGCGCGCCCAAGGGGCGGTGAATTTGACGGGCTCGAACTGCGCTGCCGCGAATGGCGGATGACCCCGCTCAGAGTAAGCAGCGTGGAATCCAGTTTTTTTGCTGATCGGGACTTGTTTCCTCGTGGTTCAGCGGAGTTCGACAGCGCCTTTCAGATGCGTGATATCGCTCACGAATGGCACGATCGCGGCAGACCGACGTCCATTGAATTGGAGAAAACGTGAACCTGCTGCCGTCAATTGCCAGGACACCTGAAACGAATCGGTCAGTACGATTAAGTAATGGCGGTAAGCGACGCCTGCTTGCGGTGCGGGGCGAGCCGTTGTTTCTGGCGGATTGGGAGCGGGTGCTGTTCATTCATTACGAAGTGGACGCAGGAGCATTGCGGAAGGAAGTGCCGTTCGAGATTGATTTGTGGCAGGGCAGGGCACTGGTGAGTGTGGTCGCCTTCAACATGCGTGATATGCGTCCGCGCCGGGGCGGGCGCATTGCTGCATGGCCATTCAAACCGATTTCCACGCACCCGTTTCTCAATGTGCGGACTTATGTGAAACACGAAGGTGAACCGGGTATTTATTTCATGACCGAATGGCTATCCAACCGGTTGAGTGTTCTGCTCGGACCGTTGATTTATGGGTTGCCGTATCGCTTTGCCCGGATCGATTACAAGCATACGCATGAGCAAGGCGCCCTGGCGGGCCGGGTCCAGGCGCCGGGACGGTCTGGAAGTTTTACTTTCGAGGCGCGGCTGGGTTCTCGTCTGTCATTCGATTCCTGTCTGCCGGATTCACAGGATGAATTCCTGCTGGAACGTTACACCGCGTTCACCTCAAGCGGTTCTACCCGCCGATTCTTCCGAATCTGGCATCCGCCGTGGCCGCAAGTGCCCGTGGAAATTTCAGTCAGCGACGATTCAATTTTGACATCGCTGTGGCCCTGGTTCCGGAAAGCGCGGTTGCTGGGTGCGAACTATTCTCCGGGATTCCGCGACGTTTGGATGGGCTGGCCGCGGTTGGTAAAACAAATTTCACCCAACAGCTCAGAGAACCGATGAGCATCCCGGTTTTCAATTCCAGTAACCTGGAATTTAGGCCATCCTCCTTAGGGTGGCGAGCACGTAACGAGGTTGAGGTTGAAGAATTAAATGAGCCAGACTCTCAAAAAGCGCGTCGTGTTGGCCGGCGGCAACGGCTTTCTGGGCCGGGCGCTGGCCGCTGAATTGCTCAAACGCGATTACCAGGTCGTCGTGTTGACGCGCACGCCGCGCGAGCGGAACGACGGGGTCAAGGAAGCGGGATGGGACGGCGACCACCTCGGCGAATGGATTCAATTTCTGGAAGGCGCCGTGGCGGTGGTAAATCTGACCGGGCGGACCGTAAACTGCCGGCACACGCCCGAGAACGTCCGCGAAATCAACGAATCCCGGGTCAAATCCGTCGGCGCCGTGGCGGCCGCCATTTATCACGTGACGCATCCGCCGCGCGTCTGGGTCCAGGCCGGGTCGCTCGCGTTTTACGGCGACACCGATGACCTTTGGTGCGATGAAAACACACCGTCCGGCCAGGGCGAAGCGACGGAAACCTGCCGGATTTGGGAAAATGCTTTCAACAACGCAATCGCACTCGCGACGCGCCGCGTGCTGTTACGAATCGGGATTGTGCTCGGACGCGACGGCGGCGCGTTGTCCGTGCTGGGTAAATTGACCAGGTGGTTTCTCGGTGGGACGGTCGGCAGCGGACGGCAATACGTCAGTTGGCTTCACCTCGCGGACATGAACCGGATGTTCATCGCGGCGATTGAACGCGAGGATTTGGTCGGGACGTTCAATGCGACCGCGCCGAATCCGGTGACCAACGCGGAATTCATGTCCGAATTGCGGCGCGCCCTCCACCGTCCGTGGTGTCCGCCCGCACCGGAATGGGCGGTACGCTTTGGCTCACTGCTTATGAAAACCGAGCCTTCCCTGGCTCTGACCGGGCGCCGCTGCAGGCCGAGACGTTTTCTCGAAAGCGGCTTCCAATTCAAATTCACCGAGCTGCGCGCGGCGTTGAAGGAAATTTACGGATGAGCCGGGTTAAATGAGGGCCTCGGCCAACACTTCGGCCATGTGCCGGAGCCGGACGCGGGCCAGATGCTGGATTTGCTGGCGGCAACTGGTCCCCGAAGCCACGATGGTAGTTCCGAATGGTTGGCTTTTTATTTGTTGAATGAGCGGTTCGGCCACCTTCACCGACAGTTCATACTTTGCCTCCTGCATCCCAAACCCGCCGGCCATGCCGCAACAGCCGGTGTTGAGCAGCGAGACCTCCCGCGCCGGCAACCGTTGCGCCAGCCGCTGCATCCAGCTCAGGTCGGCCAGCGCTTTGGCGTGGCAATGGGCGTGAATAACAATCCGTTCCGTCCGGCCGTTGAACGAGAGGGCGTTCGGGACCTGTCGCAGCAGACTTTCGACGAATTCCTCGAACAAAAAACTGCGGGCGGCGATGGATTCCACGCCGGGCAATTTCATTTCCCGGTAATCCTCGACGAACATCGAGTAGCAGGAAGGTTCGAGAAAAACGATGGGCGTGCTGGCCGGACTGTTGTTCAGCAGATCCAGGTTGTGCCGTCCCAGCCGCAGAGCTTCGTCGAGGTGGCCCTGGCTGAAGGCGGGGCGTCCGCAACATTTGCGCTCCGACAGCAGCTCGACCTCATAACCGGCGGCTTCCAGCACCCGGACGGCGGCCTGGCCGATGTGGGGTTCGTGATAGCGCACAAACGTGTCGTCCCACAGGATGACCGGGCCGCGAAATTTGCCGGCGTGACTTTCATGATTTTCAAACCAGCGGTCGAACCGTTCGTGGGTAAACTGCGGTAACGTGCGTTGGGTGGTGATGCCCAGAAACCGGCTGCCCAGGTAGCCCAACGGCGTTAAACCCAGCAGGGCGTTGGCGATGTTCGGTATCGCGCAACCGATCCGGCCCAGCCGATCCGCCGAACTGAACAGTCGTTCGCGCAGGCCGAGTCCGTTCTGCCGGATGCGTGCATGGAGCAGTTCTGCTTTCAGCAAAGCCATGTTCACATTGGACGGGCACTCGTTGGTGCAGGCCTTGCACGACAGGCAATTGCTCAACGCCGCGTCGAGTTCCGCCGAAAGCAGCGGGTCTTGATTAATGCCGCGCGATTCCAACGCCGCGCGGATGGCGTTGGCGCGCCCGCGCGTGGACATGATTTCGTCACCGGTGGCGAGGAATGTCGGGCACATCACGGGCGTGGCCTTGAGGCAGCCGCCGCAGCCATTGCACTGCTCCAGATTGGCCGTGAACGAGCCGTCCCGGGCTGTGAATGCCAGTTGCGGCTCAAACGGCAGTTTCAGCGAATAACCCGCGCCCATGCGCAGATGGCTGTCAATTTTGTAACGGCCGTCCGAAATGATTTTGCCGGGATTGAACAGGTTATGCGGGTCGAAAGTCTGCTTGATTTGCCGCATGAGCTGGTAAATTTCCTCGCCGACCTGGGTCCGGAGATATTCGGTGCGGGCCATGCCGACGCCGTGTTCGCCGGACAACGTGCCCTTGAATTGCTTCACCAGCGCGGCGACTTCGTCCGCAATCTGCCGGTATTTTTTCAAATCGTCGGCCCGGTGCAGATCGAGCACCGGCCTCACGTGCAGCAAACCGGCCGCGGCGTGGCCATAATACGAGGCCCGCAATTCCAGCCGCGCCATGAGTTTTTGCAGGCTGTTAACGTAAGCCGGCAAATCCCGCGGACGCACTGCTGCGTCCTCGATGAACGCGACGGGTTTGGCGTCGCCTCTGCAACTGGTCAGCAGCGACAGGCCGGCCTTGCGCATCCCCCACACGAGATTGGCCTCGGCCGGCGTTTGCAAAATCAGATGGCGCAGTCCCAGCCTGCGTTTTTTTAACTGTTCCAGCCGGTCCTGGACGTCCTCGAAAAATTCCACGATCAAAATCGCCTCGCACGGCTTGTGGTCCAGCTCGAGCAAATCGCGCACGGCCTGGAAATCGCGCTGGCCGCGGGTCTGGTCGAACAACGGGCGGTCAATGTGTTCGATGGCGGCAGGTTTCAAATCGAGCAAGGCTTCGGTGGCCTGCATGGCTGCGCTCACCGAACCAAAGAACAGCAGGCCCACACCCCGGGTTTCGGGCAGAGGAACGACCTTGAGTTCGGCGGACAGAATGGCGGCCAGCGTGCCTTCGCTGCCGGTCAGCAGGTGAAGCAGATTGTTCGGTTCGCGCGCCAGCCGCGCCAGCGCGTAACCGGGCCAGCGCTTCAAAAGTCCCTCCGGAAACGACCCGGCAATGGCGAGCGAATTGAGGAAGACCATGTCTTCGAGCCAGGCGCGTTGCTGCTGCAAGGCATTGTGGCCGGGCCCGACTTTCACCACCTGGCCGTTCGCGAGCACGATGTCGAGTTCATTCACGTGCATGCCGGTCGTGCCATAAACCGGGCAATAAGCCCCGGAGGAATCGTTGGCAATCATGCCGCCCAGCGTAGCGCGCGAACTCGTCGCCACATCGGGCCCGAAACAGAAGCGGAGCGGCTGGAGAAATTGGTTCAGTTGGTCCAAAACCACGCCCGCACCGACGCGGACCGTGCGCCGATCCTTGTTGAAATCCCAGATCTGGCGGTTGTGCCGCGCGAAATCTATCACCAGACCGTCGCCGACCGCGCCGCCGGAAAGGCCCGTGCCCGCGCCGCGCGGGATGACCGGCACGCCCGCCTGGGCCGCGGCCTGGATGATGGCGCTGGCCTGTTGCGCACTTCGGGGAAAAGCCACGGCCAGCGGCTCGATTTGATAGACCGACGCGTCGGTGGCGTAAAGCTGGCGCGTGAGATTGTCCACAGCAACATCACAGTTTGCCGCTTTCAACGTCGCCAGTTGTTGCGTCGGCATCATAACACCCGCCTCAACGTATCGGCGTGACACCGCGTTGACAATTTCATTTACTCGAAACGTCATGAGCGCCAGTTCCCGGAAACGTTCCGAAGACTTTCTCAAAATCAGCGGCGAGTTCAAACTCGGCACGCTGGTCACCGAAGCGTCGCATCCGGTCACGGCGGACTTGAGCGAGGTTGCCAAACAGGACATTGCCGCCGCGCTGAAATTGCTTTTCGACGTGGACGACGACGTGGTGAAAAAATATCGCGAGTTCGTCGCGTCGCGCAGGGCAGGGGAAATCGCGGAAACGGTTTTGCAATCGCTGCGAAACGGCGGACGGGTTTTCTTTACCGGCTGCGGGGCGACCGGACGGCTCAGTATTTTGCTGGATTCCGTCTGGCGCGATTTCTGGCAAAGCAGGAGACGAAGTGACGAGTCTCCAACTGGCGAGAAGTCAGAGACGCCTTACGTCGTCTCCTCCAAAAATACAGATAATTTTGAAAACCGTACGTTCAGCGTGATGGCCGGCGGCGATTATGCGCTCATAAAATCCGTGGAAGGTTTCGAGGATTTCACCGCGTTCGGGCGCAAACAAATCCGCGACCTCGGCGTGCGGGCGGGCGACGTGGTCTTCGCGATCACCGAAGGCGGCGAAACGTCGTTCGTCATCGGCACTGCCTGGGAGGGCGTGGACGCTGGCGCGAGGGTTTATTTCGTCTATAACAACCCGGACGAAATTCTCTGCCAGCACGTTCAACGCAGCCGGGAAGTCATTGAGGACGCGCGCATCGAAAAAATCAACCTCACGACGGGGCCGATGGCCATTACCGGCTCGACGCGGATGCAGGCGACTACGATTCAACTGTGCGTTCTGCTTACGATTCTGGAGATGGTGACGCGGAATTTGATCGAGAGTCGAAGGTCGAAGGTCGAGGGCTCAAATGCGCGAACGTCGCCGGCTGACGTTCCCGCTCGGTTTCTTGCCGCGTTGGCAGAAATGCACGCGGACCTGAAATCACCCGGATTGCTCAAGCAACTGGCGAAATTGGTCGCGCTGGAGGAATCGGTTTATCGCGCCAGACACAAAAACAATTACTTTGCCGACCAGTTCGGGATTGATGTTTTGACGGACACGACGGAGCGCTCGCCGACTTTTTGCACCCCGCCGTTCCGTAAATTTGACGACACCACTGCGACGGAGTCATGGGCGTTTTTGTTCCTGCCGCAAGATGAAACACCGGACGCGTGGGCGCGCCTCTTGAAACGCAAGCCACGTTGCGTGGATTGGAATGAAACGGGAGTTCGCCCGCTGGTCAGCCAGGAAAACCTCGCGCGGACGCTTGAAACGATCCGCAAAATCAGTGCGCAAGAATTGATGCGGTTCAAAATCGGCCTGGACGGCCTCAAAAATCGTCCACCGGGTCCGGGTGACAGCGCCGTGGCCATCGTATCGGACCTGGAAAAAGAATCGCTGCTTTCGGGGGATGGATTTTACCGCGCCCAACTGGAAGGGGCGCTAAAAGCGGGCGC
>Ga0335078_10013892_pt1 | contig 11933 bp, 10 predicted proteins | sample Lox_Sample_32_FD_206711 | JGI IMG/M metagenome (GOLD analysis project Ga0335078, IMG submission 206711) | Soil microbial communities from Loxahatchee National Wildlife Refuge, Florida, United States - Lox_Sample_3.2 | ecosystem: Environmental > Terrestrial > Soil > Wetlands | place: USA... | reverse complement strand
CCGAAGCCGATCGGCGTGTATCGCGCCCGGCCGAGGTCGGCCGCGATCCGCCGGTACCCGGCCATCATCGCCAGGTACGCGTCGCCATCGCGCGGGTTGAACTTGGCGAACTCAGCGCGAGTGCGCTCCTCGTCCCGCCACATGGTCAGCGACGCGCCGTCGCCGAAGGGCAGGTGCACCACCGGGTCGGGGTGCAGGTACTCCAGGCCGCACTCGGCCAGCCCGAGCTCGTCGTCGCGCAGGATCGGGCTGGCCTGGATCAGGTTGTGCGCGGTCGAGCAGCTGTCGTGCCGGAAGCCGGGCAAGGTCAGCTCCTCCGAGCTGGTGTCCCCGCCGATCTGCGGCCTCGCCTCGAGCACCAGGCAGGACAGGCCCGCCCTGGCCAGGTAGGCCGCGGCGACCAGGCTGTTGTGGCCGGCCCCGGCGACCACGACGTCGAAGGTGTCCGTCATCGTCCGAACCTCATCGCTGTCCTTGGGTCGCGTCAATCCCCAGCACGCGCGCGGCGTTGCCGCCGAGCAGCAGCTCCTCGTCCGGGCCGAGCCCGAGCGCGCGGATGTCTCCCACCGGGTCGTCGGATCCCATGTCGAACGGCCGGTCCGAGCCGAGCATCACGTGCTCCGGGCCGACCAGGCCGACCAGTGCGGCGAGCACCTCGCGGTCGTGGGTCAGCGAGTCGTAGTAGAACCGGCGCAGGCTCGCGTCCGGCTCCTCGGCCGCCCGCGACCTGGCCTCGGGCCGCACCGCGAACGCGCGCCGCAGCCGACCCCGCAGCGCGGGCAGGCCGCCGCCGCCGTGGGCCAGCAGGATCTTCAGGCCCGGGTGGCGCTCGAGGACTCCCGCCGTGATCATGTGGGCCGCGGTGACCGCGGTCTCCATCGGGTTGCCCACCGAGTTCCACAGGTAGCCGTCCCGCAGCGCGTCAAGGCCGAATCCGGTGGTGGTCGGATGGACGAAGATCAGGGCTCCGGTACTCTCGGCCGCCTCCCAGAACGGCTCGAAGACGCCGTCGCCGAGATAGCGCCCGGCCACGCTGGCCGGGATCTCGGCGCCGCGCATTCCGGGCAGCGTCATCAGCGCGGCCAGGCACTCCGCGGCGGCGGGCGGATCCTGCAGCGGGACCGCGCCGAGCGCGCTGACCCGGCCGGGCCGAGCCGCGGCCAGCGACGACAGCGCCTGATTCTGCAACTCGCACATGTCGCAGGCAAGCCTGATCCAGGGCGAAAGAACCAGGTGGCCGATCCCCCTGGCGTTGGCCTGCGCCAGCATCAGGTCGACGTCGGTGAACTCGCCGACCACCGAATCCGGTATCGCCGACCGCAGTTCAGCGACCATCACATGGCAGTGACAATCGACGATCAACTGCCGTTGCCGTTCTGGCCGTCACCGTCCGGAACGGCGATCGCGCCGCCGAGGTAGAGCACCCCGATCTCCGGGTGCTCGAGCACCTCGCGACCGCTTCCGTGCAGCCGCACCCTGCCGTTCTCGAGCACGACGCCGTGGGTGGACAGCCGGAGCCCGGCCCGGGCGTTCTGCTCCACGAGCAGGATCGTCTTTCCGGCCGCCCGCATCTGCCGCACCGCTCCGAAGACGGTGCGCAGCACCTTGGGCGAGAGCCCCATGGACGGCTCGTCGAGGATGACCAGGCCGGGATCGAGCATCAGGCACCGGGCGAACTCAACCAGCCGCTGCTGGCCTCCGGACAGGCTGCCCGCCTTCATCTTGGCCCAGCCCACCACCTCGGGAAAGATCTCCTCCACCCGGGCACGGCGTTGCGCGAGCAGCGCGGAATTCTTGATCGTGTAGCCGCCAAGGTCGATGTTCTCGCGCACCGTCATCTCGCGGAACAGGCTGTGGTTCTGGGGCACGTGCACCACGCCGAGGTCGAGAATCTGCCGCGGGCTCTTGCCGTTCAGCCGCTCGCCGCGGAACACGATGCTGCCCCGGCTCGGCTTGAGCAGGCCGCTGATCGTCGCGAGCAGGGTGGACTTGCCCGAGCCGTTCGGCCCGACGATGCAGGTCAGCCCGCCTTCGGGCACCGTGAACGACACGCCGTGCAGCACGTTGCCGCCGCCGTACCCGGCCACCACGCCGTCGACGACGAGCGCGGTCTGGTCCCGCTCAGCCGGCACCGCTGGCCTCCTCGTCCTCGTCCTCGTCGGTGCCCAGGTACGCGTCGAGCACCTTCGGGTCGTTGCGGACCTGATCAGGCGGACCGGACGCGATCACGGTGCCGTAGTCCAGGACCATGATCGGGTCGCATAGCCCCATCACGAAGTCCATGTTGTGCTCGACGATCAGGAAGGTCTTGCCTGCCGCGTTCAGCTCCCTGATCTTGCCTGCGATGGTGTTGATCAGCGACGGGTTCACCCCGCCTGCGGGCTCGTCAAGCAGGATGATCTGCGGGTCGGCGACCAGCACGTAGGAGAGCTCGAGCAGCTTGCGCTGGCCGTAGGAGAGCGTCCCGGCGAGCGCCTGCGCGTGCGAGGAGATCCCGGTGAAGTCGAGCAGTTCCATCGCATGCCGGCGTGCGGCCGCGCCGCCCGCGCGGGCCAGCGGGTTCCATGACCGCTCCTTGTGCTGCGCCGCGATCAGCATGTTCTCCAGCACGGTCATGCTGGGGAAGATCCGGGTGAGCTGGAAGGTCCGGCCGATGCCGAGGCCGAAAACCCGCTCGGGCGCCGAGTTGGTGATCACCCTGCCGTCCAGGAAGACCTGGCCCGAGTCGGCCCGCGCGTATCCGGTGATGACGTTGAACATCGTCGTCTTGCCGGACCCGTTCGGCCCGATCAGCCCGGCGATAGCACCGCGCCCGACGTCGATGGTTGCCCGGTCAAGCGCCTGCACGCCGCCGAACGCCTTGGACACCGCCTCGATGCGGAGGAGAACCGAGTCGACCTGGCGCTCAGCGCTGTCCGCGGTCACGCCAGATCCTCGGCTCGGTCGGAGATGGCGGCGGGCGATGCGGCGGCGTGGACCCCGCGTCCCCGCCAGCGCGCTCGCCACTTGCCGAACTGCTCGGTGGCGGTCGGGATGACGCCGCGCGGCAGCAGCAGGATGATGATGAGGAAGAGCGCGCCGTAGGCCATCCAGTACCAGTAGCTGGCCTGCTGCTGGAAGGTCAGGTAGGTGGGCTCGATGACGAGCGCGCCGAGTACCGGCCCGGCCACCGTGCCGAGCCCGCCGAGGAAGGCCATCAGGGCTATCGCGACGTCATTCAGCGGGTCGAAGCCCGACGCGGGGTCCACGATCGTCGTGTAGTACCACCACAGGCCGCCGACCATCGCCACCGGCACGGCCGAGAACACGAACGCGCCGAGCTTGACCCGCATCGCATGGACGCCGAGGCTCCTGGCCCGGTCCTCGTCGTCGCGGATCGCACGGAGCTGCAGCCCGAACCTGGACCGGCGGATCAGCCACGCGATCGCGATCGTGCCGACCGCCAGGCCGAAGGCGACGTAATAGAACGGGTTGTTGTACGTGGCCACGGCATAGCCGATCGTCGCGGCCGGCGGCTCGAGCAGCCCGGACGTTCCGCCGGTAATCGACTGCAGGTTGTAGGCCAGGAGCTGGAAGATGAAGAAGAACGCGATCGTGATCACCACGAACGTGTGCCGGCGCACGCGCAGCGCGAGCAGGCCGACGGGCACCGCGATCGCGCCGCCGAGCAGCCCGGCCAGCGGGAGCAGCCAGAACACCTTCGAGCCGGTCCAGCCCCAGTCCACCGTGGCAATGCCGGTGAAGTAGGCGCCGCTGCCGAAGAACACCGCGTGGCCGAGCGAGATGTACCCGCTGTAGCCGGAGAAGGCGTTCCACGCGACCGCCCACGTCATGAAGATCAGCGTGTAGATGGCGTCGTTGGTGGCCACGGCATTGGTGAAGACCAGCGGGTACGCCACCCCGATGGCGAGCAGGACCAGGATGCCGGCCGGGCGCAAGAGGGCCGTGCTGGCCGAGCGCGAGAGCGCAGTGTTCACTGGGCCCTCGCCTCCCGCTTGCCGAACAGGCCGACCGGCTTGACCAGCAGGACGATCACGAGGACCGCGTAGTACACCACCGTGGCCCAGTTCGGCTGCCAGAGGTTGACGATTTCCTCGGCCGTGACCATGAACAGCGCGGCGACCATCGCGCCGCCGATGCTGCCGAGGCCGCCGAGAATGACGATCGACAGCAGCCGCGAGATGAGGTCATAACCGCTGTCCGGGTTGAACGCGTTCGTCACCCCGTACACCATGCCGCCGAGCGCCGTCACCGCGACCCCGATGCCGAACGTGAGCGCGGCAACCCGGTTCACGTTGATGCCGATCAGCCGGGCGGCCACCTTGTCCTGCATGGTCGCGCGGATGCTGCGGCCGAACTTGGTCCGGTACAGCGTCAGGTAGATGACAGCGAACGCGGCGATCGCGAGCCCGGCCCCGATCAGGTAGATGTTCGCCAGGTAGAAGCCGGCCACATGGATGAAGAGCAGGTGGAAACCGGGCACGTGCACGGAGGAGTTGGCGTACGACGACTGGATGGCGACCGGGGTGGCGCCGAACACCTGATAGAGCGCTCCTTCGATGATCACCGCGACCGCGTAGCTGACCAGCAGCGACATCGCGGTCCGTTCCCGGCCGCGCAGCCGTCGCAGGAACGCCCACTCGACGGTGACCCCGAGCACGAACATCACCGGCACGGTGATGAGCAGGCCAAGCAGGGGGTTGATGTGCAGGTGCACGGAGAGCGCGTAACTCAGATACGCGGCGAGGATGACCAGGATGCCCTGGGCGATGTTGATGATGTCCATCACGCCGAAGATCAGCGTCAGGCCCGCCGCCATCAGCGCGTAGACCATGCCGCCCAGAATCCCGTCAGTAATCGCCTGGGCCATCAGTTCCTGCCTCCTTCGGCGCTCGCCGTGCTGGCCCGGGGGGGCGACCCCCCGGGCCAGTACCGCTCTCCGTGCACCTGCTCAAATCACTTGCCCCAGTAGGCCTTCGGGAACTCGACCGGTACCGAGCCGCTGGTGCCGGCCGGGAGCACCTGGACGAAGTTCTCCTTCTGCCACTGGAACACGAACGCGGTCGCGGCCAGGTTCTGGCCGACGGCGTCGAACTTGACCGGGCCCTGGACGCTGTTCAGCGTGACGCCGCTGTGCAGGTAGGCGATGATCTTGGCGTTGGACAGGCTGTGCGTGGCGTCCACCGCCTGGGTCAGCACCTGGCCGACCGAGTACGCCTCGGCCACGTCCGCGTTCACGCCCGATGCGGTCCCGCCGTACTTCGCGATGTACTCGGCGACCATCTTCTTGCTCGCCGGGTTGGGGCTGCCGCCGAACCAGGCGTTAGGCACCATCACGCCGTCGTTGTTCAGGTGGCCGACGGCCTTCAGGTACGCCGCACCCTGGTCCGGGCCCGCGGTGGCCAGGAAGACCTTCGGGTTGTAGTGCGCCTGGATGAAGGCCTGGGTGAACGCCTGGACGGTCGGGACGGCCGTGGAGCCGAGCACGACCATGTCGGCCTTCTTGGCGGCGACCTGGTCCGCGATGCCCTTCATCTGCGTCGGCTCTTCGGGGAAGACCTTGTAGTAGACCGACTTGACGCCCAGCGCCGTGAGGCGCTGCTTGGCGAACGCGATCTGCGGCTGGGTGAACGGGTCGTTGCTGGTCGGGTATGCCGCCGTCTTCGGCCGCTGGCTGGCAGGCAGCGAGGCCACCCAGTTGATCATCGGAAGGGTCGATGCCGCGACCGGCAGGCTGACATCGAACACGTTGGGCAGCTTGGTCGCGAACACCGACGGCGCACCGCCCGCGCCCTCGATCAGCGCGTACCCGAACCGGTGCGTCAGAGCAGCGGCAGGCGCTGTGAGCAGCGAGGAGAACGGGCCGATCGTGAAGGTCACGTGGTCGGAGTTGATCAGGGTCTGGTAGTTAGTGACCACCTGAGTCTGCGAGCTCGCGTCGTTGACGAACTTCAGGACGATCTTGTGGCCGAGCAGCCCGCCGGCGGCGTTCTGGTCCTTGGCCCACAGCTCGTACCCCTTCTGGAACGCCTGGCCGTCGGTCGAGAACTGGCCAGTCAGCGAGAGCGACGTGCCGATCACGATCGGCGACTTGGACCCCCCGCCGCCAGATGGGTTACTGCTGGTGCTGTTGTTATTGCTTGAGCAAGCGGCGAGCGCTGCCGACAGCGCGACCGCGGTGATTCCGATCGACAAGAACCGGGCGCGGTGGGAGCTCATACCCCGGTCCTCCTTCCGAGTTGATCTTCCGAGTTGATGGGTGATCCGATCAATCGCTGCTGGCGGGCTCCAGCCCGTCAGATACCTCCGCGTTCTCGCTGACTAGCTCCAGCCCCGCCGACCGGGCCTGGAGCACCAGCAAGGTCCCGAAGTCGTCCTCGCCGAATCCATAGCCGACCAGGCTCTGCACGAGCTGGTGCACGGCCGAGGCCACGGGCATCGGCACTTCGTGCGCTCGTGCCGCCGCCAGCCCAAGGTCGAAGTCCTTGCGCAGCAGCGACGAGGTAAAGGTCGGATGGAAGTCGAGGTTCACCAAGGCCGGCGTCTTATACCGGCTGAACGTCGAGCCCATGACGCTGTTGTTCAGGCAGGCCAGCAGCGCCTGCCGGCTGATGCCGCTCTTCTCCGCCAGCACCGTGACCTCGGCCAGCGACTGGGTCACCACTCCGAGGAACAGGTTGTGGCAGAGCTTTACGGTCCTGGCCAGCTCGCCCTCGCCCACGTAGGTGGCGCCCGCGCCGAGAACGTCCAGGTAGGGACGGACGGTGTCGAACGCGTGCCGCGCGCCAGAGACCGCGAAGGTGAGCCTGCCGACCTTGGCGACCTTGGGGTTGCCCATCACCGGCGCGGCGAGCAGTTCGCAGCCCTGGGCGGCCAGCTCGGCCCTGACCTGGTCGGACGCCTCCGCGGACACGGTCGAGCAGTCCACCACGATCGATGGCGCCCGTCCCGCCGAGGTCACCCCGCCGGGGCCGGTCAGGGCGTCGATCAGGTCCTGCGAGGTGCCGACGGTCACGAACAGGATGTCCGCCGAGCCCAAGTCGCCGGCGCTGCCGACGACCTTCGCCCCGGCGGCGGCAAGCGGCTCGGCCTTGGCCCTGGTCCGGTTGTAGACGGTGACGTCGCAGCCGGCGCCGAGCAGGCGGTGGATGAGCGACACGCCCATCCGCCCGGTCCCGAGCCAGCCGAGCCGGTGCCCGTCAGTTCCATCGGCCATGAATGCCCACCTAAACCCGTCCGTGACGAACCCGGGGCCGGCCCGTCAGGGGCCGGCTCACTGCGCCCGCCCGCCGAACCGACCCATGGCGCCAGCCTGCTGCGCCGACCTGCCGGAGCAATCGTTTGCAGCAACGAGGGTGATCGATCAGACAGCGTCTTGTCAATGGGCAACTTAGCGCCGGGGTCGGATGTCACGGGTACGAATCGTCTGAATTGTTACCTCCGGGTGCCCCAGGCCCGGTGGGCGCCGGGCCTGGGGCGCCGGCGCGGGCGTCCACCGGCGCCGCAATCGGATGCAAGGGGAAGGGTATCGATCCTGGCGTCCCGCTGTCGGGTGGTTCGCCCCGACAGATCGGACCGATCACGGTATTCGGCATGCAATCGCGTGCAATGCTAGCTCTCATGGCAGACAGCCGAGTCGAGGCCGCCGTCAGCCACTGGGCTCCGCGTTTCATCGCGAACGGCATCGACTACAACGACTACGTCCGGGTGACGGCCGGCATCGATCGCTGGGAGTCCTGGTGCGAGCGGTGGTGCGCGGCCGGCCAGGTACACGCGCAACTCGGCCGGACCGCGCTGGCCGAGGGCCGGACCCGGTCAGCCGGCTCGCATCTGGCGCAGGCCGCCGTGTACTACCACTTCGCGAAGTTCATGTTCGTCGATGATCTCGGCCAGATGAAGGCGGCCCACCAACTGGCCGTCGGCTGCCTCAACGAGGCGCTGCCCTATCTGGACCCTCCCGGTGAGCGGGTGGAGATACCGTTCGACGGCGCCTTGCTCGCCGGGGTGCTGCGCCGCCCGGCCGGCCCTGGCCCGCACCCGATCGTGGTGCTGATACCCGGCCTCGACTCGGCCAAGGAGGAGTTCCGGCCGACCGAGGACCTCTTCCTGCGCCGCGGGCTGGCCACCCTGTCGGTCGACGGCCCCGGTCAGGGCGAGGCGGAGTACGAGCTGGCGATCAGGGGCGACTGGGAAGTGCCCGGGGCGGCCATCATCGACGCGGCCGCGGCCCTGCCGGGGATCGATCCCGGCCGGATCGGGATCTGGGGGGTGAGCCTCGGCGGCTATTACGCCGCCAGGCTGGCCAGCCACGAGCGGCGGGTGCGGGCATGCATCACGCTGTGCGGCACCTACGGCCTCGCCGGCGTCTGGGACCAGATGCCGGAGCTGAGCAGGGCCGCGTTCACGGTCAGGTCCAAGTCACGTTCGCCGGAGCAGGCGCGCCAGCGGGCCGGCGAGCTGTCCATGGCGGGACTGGCCGGGCAGATCACGGCGCCCCTGCTGATCGTGGCAGGACGGCTGGACCGCATTCTTCCCTGGCAGGACGCGATCCGGCTGCGGGACGAGGCGGCCGGGCCGACCGAGTTGCTGCTGATCGACGACGGCAACCACGGCTGCGCGAACGTCCCGCACAAGCACCGCCCGTACAGCGCCGACTGGATGGCAGCCCAGCTCGGATCCGCCGCCTGACGCCGCCGGCCTGATGGCCGGCTACGCCGGGCGCTGGCGGGGCGGCGCGGTCGAGCCGCGGACCATGAGCTCGGGGGCGAGATACAGGACTGCGGGGTCCTCGGCCGGCCCATCGGGCCCGGCCGCGGTAGCTGCGGACTGTGCCGCGCCGCTGCCGTTCGGCAGCGGCGCTCCCGGCCCGTCCCGGCCGCCCGATCCGGCCGCGGTCACGGCCAGCACCTCGTCCTCCCGCCGGGCGGTCCGGCCGGTGCCTTCGCTTCGCTGCTCGCCGATCCCTCTGATCTGTTCGAGTATGAGCCGGCCGGCCTCGGCTCCGAGTTCGTAGTGCGGGAAGCTGACCGAGGTGAGCGGCGGCCGCAGCCGGTCGATGAAAGGCATGTCGTTGAAGCCGACCACCGAGATGTCGGCCGGGCACGCAAGTCCCACGTCCTCCAGCGCGGTATAGCAGCCGACCGCGAGCATGTCGTTCGCCGCCGCGATCGCCGTGCAGCCGCTGTCCGCCGCGAGCAGCGCGCGACAGCACCGGTCGCCCTCCTCCAGCGAGAACGCGGACGCCTGGACGACCAGCGCCGGGTCCACCTCGATGCCGTGCGCGGCCATCGCGGCGAGGAACCCGCGATACCTGCTGAGCCCGGTAGACACCTGCTGCGGGCCGGCGATATGCCCGATCCGGCGGTGGCCCAGCGACACGAGGTGGGCCACCGCCATCTCCATGCCGCGCTCGTTGTCGACGGACACGGCCGGGAAGCCATAGCCCTCGGCGTTCCTGTTCACCAGCACCACGGGCAATTCGGCGGCGAGCGCCTCGTCCAGCAGCGGGCTGTGCAGGTGGGCGGTGGCGAACACGAACCCGTCCACGTGCCTGGCCCGCATCCGCTCGAACACCAGCCGCTCGCGCTCATCGTCGGAGTCGGTATTGCCGATCAGCGCGACATAGCCGTCGGCCGCGAGCCGGTCCTCGATGCCGCGCACGATGGGCGGGAACAACGGGTTGGTCAGGTCAGGGATCAGCACGCCGACGGTCTGCGAGCGCCGGGTCCGCAGGCTCCTTGCCACGGTGTTCGGGCGGTAGCCGAGCGAGTCGGCTGCCGCCAGGATGCGATGCGCGGTGTCATCGCTCACGAGCAGCCTGGTCTGCGGGTTGAGCGCCCGTGATGCGGTGGCAGGGTGGACGCCCGCCATCGCGGCCACGTCCTTCAGTGTCACCGGCGGCTCGGACTTCATCGGCCTGTCACGCTCCGATCTGCGAATGGCCGCGGCCCGCTCCCCGTCCTGTCCTCCCGCATGGTAAGGCAACTGCCGGTTTTGCACCATCACCATCGCTGAGCAGGCAGATCCGGCACTAGTTACGGACCGTGACCCAACAGACACCGGCGGGCGCCGTATTTCCGGTTCGTGACATTGGTGGTCTAACCTCTTGCCGATACTCACCTGCACCCGCCAGGATCTAGGCTCAATCCAAGCACTACGCCCTACGCTTGCTGACCGGGCCGCCGACCTACAGAGTGCAGGGTCGGGGCATCGATCCGTCCGGCTAGATCGTCCTGGAGCTGCGCAGATGACACTTGCACTCCGCTATGCGGTCCGCTCCGACGTCGGCCTGCTCCGGGAAGGCAACGAAGACTCCGCCTACGCGGGACCGCATCTGCTCGCCGTCGCCGACGGCATGGGCGGATACGAGGCCGGCGAGGTCGCCAGCGCAGCGGTGATCTCCACCGTGGCGCCGCTGGACCGCCGGGAGATGCCTGAATCGGAGCTGACCGAGGCGCTGGCCGCGGCGGTCACCTCGGCCAAGCAGACCCTGCGCCGGATCGTCGAGGCCGATCCGGCGGTCGGCAGCATGGGCACCACGCTCACCGCGATGCTGTGGTCCGGCGGCGCGGCCGCGATCTGCCACATCGGCGACTCGCGCGCCTACCTGCTCAGGGACGGCGACCTGTACCAGATCACCCGCGACCACACCTTCGTCCAGGCGCTGATCGAGCAGGGCAGGATCCGCCCCGAGGAGGCGGCCACGCACCCGCAGCGCTCGCTGCTGCTCCGCGCGCTCGACGGCCGCACCGACGCCGACCCCGACCTGTCCATGCTGGAGGCGATGGCCGGTGACAGATACCTGATCTGTTCCGACGGGCTGCCGGTCGCGGTCAGCGACGACGCGATCGTGCAGGCGCTCGCCGAGGCCGCCGAACCAGCCGATGCCGTGCTCAAGCTCATCGACCTGGCCATCGCCGGGGGCGCTCCGGACAACGTCACCTGCATCGTGGCCGACGTGGTGGACACCGACGATCCGCACGTCCGGCCGACCAGGGCGCCGGTGCTGGCCGGCGCGGCCGCCGCGTCGGGCGAGATACCCGACAAGACCAGGCCGTTCGCCAGGCCGGTCGTGGACGGCGAGGCCGGCCTGACCCATGTCGGCCTGCTGCCAGACGCGGCCGGGCGCGGGGACACGATCCCGGCCGGGCGGGCCAGCGGCGAGCGCGAGCGGGTCACCGTTCCCGGCCGCACCCAGTCAGCGGCCAGGCCGGGAGCCGGGCCAGGAGCCGGGCCGGCGCAGGCCGCGGCCACGATCGCAACGGGCGCCGACCCGGCCGGGGAGGACGACGGCGACCTGCGGCCACGCCGGCGCGCCCGCCGCAGGTGGCCGCTGGTGACCTCGATCCTCGTGCTGTTCGTGCTGGTGATCGGCGGCGGCCTGTTCGCGCTGCTGCAGTACGCGCACAGCCAGTACTACGTCGGAACGCACGCCGGCAAGGTCGTGATCTTCCGCGGCCTCAACCAGAGGCTGTTCGGGCTCAATCTGTCCAGCGTGTACGACCCGGCCGGGATCCCGGTCTCCGGCGTGCCCGCCAGCGACCTGGCAGCGATCGGCCGCGCCCCCACCGGCAGCCTGGCGCAGGCGCAGAGTTTCCTGGCCAACATCCGCAGGGATTACCAGTCCTGCCAGTCCGCCTACGCCGCGGTGCGCACCTGGGAGGCGAACAAGCCCAAGCCCGTGCGCAAGACATTCAAGGTCAACGGCAAGACGGTCACCAGGACAGTCACGCCGCATTACCGGCCGGAACCGAAGATACCGGCAGGCTGCCCGCCGATGCCCATCAGCGGAGCGTCCTCCCCCTAAGGACGGCCACATGAGCGAGCCGGTCGGGGGACCCGGAGGCGAGCGGGCAAGCACCCCGAGCGAGCCGGTCGGGGGACCCGGAGGCGAGCGGGCAAGCACCCCGAGCGAGCCGGCCGGGGGACCCGGA
>Ga0335078_10013890_pt1 | contig 11933 bp, 11 predicted proteins | sample Lox_Sample_32_FD_206711 | JGI IMG/M metagenome (GOLD analysis project Ga0335078, IMG submission 206711) | Soil microbial communities from Loxahatchee National Wildlife Refuge, Florida, United States - Lox_Sample_3.2 | ecosystem: Environmental > Terrestrial > Soil > Wetlands | place: USA... | reverse complement strand
GGACGAAATCATCTCGATCGGCGAGAAGCCTCGCCGCCATGCAAGCCACAATGTCATTCCAACTAGCACCACGGTGATTGCCACATTGGGCCATGCATTCAATCCCCATTGCCCGTGAAATGTTAACTGCAGCTTCGAGGAGAACGGCAACAAGTAGGGAATCGGCCACTGGTAGCCATCGGGCCCGCGCGACCCCAGCAGGTCTTCGAAGAGATGGATGTGGAAGGTCAAGAACGCGAGCCCGGCTGTTTTCCATCTTTGCGTCGCCAGAGCAAATGGAACCGCCGCAACGACTAACGCGAAAGCCAGCGTATGTAAGGCATGGTGATACAGCGTGAACCATAGCAAGGGATGCGTGGAATTCCGCGTGAGGAGTTCAGGAATGATGCCGAGGCCGTCGAGGTCGGGAGCGACGCATGCCAACGCAACGATCGCTCGTTCCTTTCGCTCCAGCTTTGCGCAGTTGGCAGCCACCCAGCCCGTGAGGAAGTGAGTGATGGGACTCATGGCGTGGGAGGTGATGCTAGATGTCGATGAAGACGTCGCCGTCTTCGACCTTGATGGGATAGGTCTTCAGTTTTTGATCGGGATGATCCACGGCCTGGCCGGTTTTCGGATCGTACTTCCATCCATGCCACGGGCAAACCACCTTGCCGTCCTCGATGGTGCCTTGTCCGAGCGAACCTCCCTGATGAAGGCATTCGTTGTCCATGGCGGTGATCTTTCCCCAGATATTGGCGACGCAGATCATCTTTCCGTTGCAGGGAAAATTCTCGGCTCGGTTGACTTGGGGTAGATGGGCTTGGGAAATCAGTTTGACGAAGGCCATAGGTCCGGTTCGGAAAACCTGCCGAGCTGCGCTCGGCGGACAGCCGAGGCGGCTGTCCCTACACAAACTTATTTGGGTTGCAAAGTCTGGGCGATCATCACCTGCCGCTTGAAGTTCTCCACCATATTGGCGTCAAGCCGGACTTCAGTGGGCTTCTTCGCCAGCGTCATGGTGTCGATCTTGTCCTGCAGCTTCAGCAACGCGTAAAACAAATTCTCCGGACGCGGCGGGCAGCCGGTTACATAAACATCGACTGGCACGATCTTATCCACGCCTTGCAGTACGGCATAAGTATTAAACGGGCCACCTACCGACGAGCAGGCGCCCATCGAGATGACCCACTTCGGGTCCGGCATCTGGTCGTAGATCCGCTTCACGACCGGGGCCATCTTTAACGTGACGGTGCCGGCTACAATCATCAAGTCGCTCTGGCGTGGGCTGGGACGAAACACCTCTGATCCGAAGCGGGCGATGTCGAAGCGTGCGGTCGAGGAGGCGATCATCTCGATGGCGCAGCATGCCAGACCGAAGGTCATCGGCCACACTGCCGACTTGCGAGCCCAGTTGAAGACGTAGTCAACCGTCGAAATCAGGAAATTCTTCTCAAACTTATTCTGCAGCCAACCCATGCGTGATCCTCTCTGGACGCCTTGGCAAACCGCTATACAGGCAGGATAGGGAAGGGCGCAGGCAGTGTCAAACGGGTTATTTGGGGCGCTGATCCGCTGGCGGCCAACGAATGGATTTCACGCGATGGCACTAACCGTCTAGACTCCTCACACGTCTATTCCCCAGTCAGGAGGCCCGACGATGCTTCGCGAACTCCGCTATGCATTTCGCGCGCTGAAGAACAACCCCTCGTTCGCCACAATCGCGGTACTCACTCTTGCACTCGGGATCGGCGCCAACACCGCCATGTTCAGCGTGGTCAACGGAGTCCTGCTGCGGCCACTCGACTATCCCAATGCGTCGCGCATTGCGCAGTTGAACACATCGTTTACCAAAGAGAAGCGGTCGATTCCGCGGATGACTGGGCCCGACCTGATAGACATTCGCTCAGGAGTGTCCACGCTGGAGCAGGCGACGTTCTACTACGGCGGCGAAATGGGCGTCCAGATGGCCGATCACGCGGAGTTCGTGGGCACGTATCTCGTCGCCCCTAACTACTTCTCCGTGTTCGGAGTCGCGCCAACCTACGGCCGGGCCTTTGAAAATAGCGACGCCAAGCAGGGCGCCGTGGTCAGCCTGCCGTTTGCGCAGCGGAATTTCGGCTCTGGCGCTGCCGCTCTGGGGCAAACGATCCACATGGAGGGCGAGGCGTACCAGATCGTGGGAGTGATGCCGGCAACATTTCACTTTCCGCACGATGCCAATGTGTGGCTGGCTCAGACAGCGTCGCCCGAGGGCATGTGGAGCGAGAGGACAGCCTACAACTATCAGGCGCTGGCGCTGCTTCGCCCCGGGGCATCGATCGAGGCCGCCAACGCCCAGTTGCGGACGATCGGTGCGCGGCTTGCGGCCGCTTATCCTGACTCGAACAAGGACAAATCGTTTCTTGCAGTGCCGCTGCAGGAGCAACTTGTCGGATCGGTCCGCACCGAACTGTATTTCCTGATGGGCGCAGTGTCGCTGGTGCTGCTGATCGCCTGTGCCAACGTTGCCAACCTGTTGCTGGCCCGCGCGACTGCGCGGCAACGCGAAATGGCGGTTCGCGCCGCGCTAGGCGCAACCCGCGCAACCATTGTGCGGCAATTGCTGGTCGAGAGTGGCATCCTGGCGTTGGTCGGTGGAACGCTCGGTTTGCTCCTTGCGTTCGTTGGAACGCGAGCCCTTACGCAAACCGCCGCGCAGCAAGTCGGATTGCCGCGTCTCGCGGACATCCATGTGAACTGGACGGTGTTTGCCTTCGCCATCAGCATCTCGCTCGTGGCAAGTGTCGTGTTCGGGATGAGTCCGGCGTTACAGGCAGCGAAGGTGAACCTCAGCGACGAACTCAAGCAAACCGGACGCGGCCTGGCAGGCTCATCCAACCGCTTGCGCAGCGTGCTGGTGGTGGCACAAGTGGCGTTTTCTTTCGCCCTTGCCATCGGTGCTGGATTGTTTTTGCGCACTTTCCTCGCTCTGAATGCGATCGACCTCGGATATCGAACGCAGGGGATGCTGGTCATGTACGCACACGATCCAGCGCACACGCTCGACGAGTATCTGCAGGCAGGGCGGACCATTCAAGAAGATGTGGAAGAGATGAAGCAAATTCCCGGCGTGACGGCTGCCGCCGCCGCGATGGGAGTCCCGACCGGACAATACGGTTCCAATGGAGGGTATGCTGTCGACGGGCAAGACTTCGCGCACCAGACCCATATGGCACAGGCGGACTTCAGTCTTGCCGGTCCCGGCTACTTTTCGACGATGGGCATTCCGCTCCTGCGCGGCCGTGACTTCAATGCGAATGACACATACGACCATGGGTCCGTGGTCATTATCAGCGAGTCGGCGGCTCGCCAGAGCTTTCCGGGCAAGGATCCGATTGGCCACGAGGTCGAGTGCGGCTTGGACGCGCCGAAATGGATGACTGTGGTCGGCGTAGTCGCCGACGTGCGTCAGGACTCGCCCGCGTCGAAGCCCGGCCCGACGCTCTACATGCCGCTGCTGCAGCATCCCTATTACGCCAACGAGGTCGAGGTCGTGATGCGGAGCGCAATTTCGCCAACGGCGCTGATCGAACCGGTGCGACTCAAAATGCGGTCCCTGAATCCAGAGGTCGCGGTGAAGTTCACCACGATGGAAGCGATGGTGGCTGACTCGATTGCCATGCCCCGTCTGCAGTTGGTGCTGGTCAGCCTATTCGCGGGTCTCGCCCTGCTGCTCGCAATGGCTGGCATGTATGGAGTGATGAGCTACGTCACCACGCAGCGCATTCCAGAGTTCGGTGTGCGGATGGCCTTGGGGGCGACACCTCGCACAGTGATTGCGCTGGTGCTTGGCCGGGCAACGCAGATGGCACTCGTCGGGATCGGCATCGGCTTGGTATTGGCGTTCTCCGCCACGCGCGTGATGAACTCAATGTTGTATGGGCTGAAAGCCACCGACGCCGTCACTTACGCCTTCGTGCTGCTGGCGGTGACGCCAATCGTCGTGCTGGCTGCGGCGATCCCGGCGTGGCGGGCGGCGCGGGTGAACCCTGTGGTGGCGCTGCGAAACGAGTAAAGCAAGTTCCTCACCGCCGCTTCGCGCCGATTCGGAATGGCAGACTTATAGGACTTTATCTGTGGACTTTCGATTCGATCTTTGAGACGAAGCGTGGCTCGTGATTTCTCACCAACTGGAGAATGCCCGGCTCAAATTCATGGAACACATTCATTCCGGCATCGCTGCCAACGGTCGAACCGAAGTCGCTGACTGGCTGCGTCGCGGAACGACGCCAGTACGGCCGGTACGCGCTGTGAGCCATGGCTGAAGTCAACACCGTGAGCAAGTATGGCGTATTTACTCGAGCCTTCCCGCTGTCATCTCGCGTCAAAACGATGCTCGATGCCGCATAACCGACCCGTCCGATGAGACTATTGCTGGTCGAGGCGTGATACGGGCTCTCGTGCTTGAGCGGCACAGGCACTGTCACCGACGGGCGCGAGGCTTGTTCTAAGTCATCGAAATGGCCCGGGTCATAGCGCAGAGCTTGTTCCTCAGCATTCAGCGTGGGCGTGTCCGTTGAGAGACGTCCTGTGTCCGGAATCGCACAGTTCATCTGGGAACTGGATGATGTTTGCGCCGACGGCGCATCCGGCAAAGACGCCGCGTTTCCCCGGCTGGCTTGTTGACAGAAAGCTGTACAAGCACTTAGGAGCAAACCAGCAACCATCCGGATTGACGCCAATCCCGCCATGAAACCCAACCCGTCAACCGCCACGCGGCGACCCAATTAAGAGATGCAATCAACGTTCCACTTGTTGGATGGTTTTGCCGCGTCCGTATGACCGTGACTTTCTTGAAAAAAACGGCGCGCGACCATGGCGCGCCAATGCCGCATCAACCTCTATCGCCCGTAAGAGTTACATCGAAAGCGCAAAATCTTTCACCTCGGATGACACCCTGATCACTCAGGCGGGCGAGGTGCGCATACGGGAAACGTTGTAGTTGGCGGTGGGCGAGGGTAATGCGAGCCCGTGAGTTACTAAGAGCTTGGACCTGTTTCATAAATGGCTTTGCCAAAACAAGCGAACCTCAGGGGCTAAAGCCCACGGCTTTTCTGAGCTCTGACGGCACGGCTGGAAGCCGTGCCCTTCCCAGTTCTAGACGCCGGCGGTTTCTACCAACTCCAGTGCGGCTTTACGCAGCGGCTTCATCAGGGGCAGGGAAGAGATCCGGATCAGGTTCACAAGCAGCGGCAGGCTCTTGTCGACCAGCCGTTTCGTGCGCTCCTGGTCGGGAGAGCGGTCATAGAGCCAGAACATAATCAATGCCATCTGGTACAGCCAGAACAGATACGGCAGGCGGTGCTTCAAGTCCGCGGGCACTTTGGCGTCGCTGCTTTCGATGGCTAGCCGCATGTGCTCAATCGCACCGTCACGGATGAGCCGGGTCTCGTCGCTGAAGGGCGAGAGGGGATCCGCCGCGTCGGGCGCGTGCCGGAACAGTGCGGCGCAGAATTTGCGGTTCGGCGCCAGCAATTCGAAGCGCTTTTCCAGCACACACCGGATGCGGTCTTTGAGCTTCTTCTGGTTGCCGAGTAACTGCACGATGCTCTCGTTGCTGCTCTCCTGCGTCTCGCGGTAGAACTCGAGTACGATCGCGTCTTTCGAGGAGAAGTAATAATAGGCGCCGCCCAGGGCCACGCCCGCTTTGGCTGCGATGTCGCGCATGGTGGTCTCTTCGAATCCTTTTTCGCGGAACATTTCCATCGCAGCGTTGTAAATCCTGCGGCGCGTGTCTTCTGCGCGCGCCGTGACCCTCGGCTTCACCATCGTAATTGTCATTGCAAGAACTCCCGTACGTTCGAGACCGGAGCGGGTGCAACCGGGCACGGCTCAAGTTCGACTTTACGCAGCTCACCCGCAAGCGCTTCCGTATTCTCCGGACTCAGCATGCTTGAAATAAAGTGCCGGTTCTTGGACAGCGCCGCAAACGCCTGCCGCGCCAACGGCATCAGGAGCGGATGCGTCAGCCGCGCCGCACAATCGCGGTATTCAACGAGCGCAAAAAGTACCATGATCCACGCCCGGTCATTCAGATAGACAGCACCTTCGTCGCTGATGACTGCCAGGTCCTCTTTGGTGGCGATGTGGTCCAGCTCCGGAAAGAGACGTTTGGCTTTTTCCGAACCCTGCTCAACCAGCGCCAACCCGATCCACGATCGTTGAACCAGAATCCAGTTTTTCAAACGGCAGCATAACTCGCATTTCGGATCGTAAAGTATGTAGAGCTTGGTCATAACATTCTCCTTACCGCGACAACCCCACTTTCAACATCGCGTCGGGAGCGACCGGCGGCGTCGGCATGACCGGCGGCCGCGGCGCGCGGGCGCTTCGGCGGATGCGCGAGAAAACATACAGGTTGAAGAAGTGCATGCCGCCGAGGATCAGCATGACCATCCCCATTTTGTCGCTAAGCAACTCGATGGCGGCGCGCGAGGTATTGATGATGTCGGCCGTCTTCAGGGCGAGCGAGACGAATCCGATATTGATCAGGTAGAACCCCACTACCAGCAAATGGTTCACGGAGTCGGCGAGTTCCTTGTTGCCATGAAAGGCGTCGACCAGGAAAATGGCGCCGCGCTTGTAGAGAGTCCGCGCGACCCAGATGGTCAGCGTGACGCTGATGAAGATGTACACCAGGTACGTTACGACGATGATGTTGTTGGCGGTTATCATGCGATCCTCCCCGTTTCGCATATCTTGAACGTGTTCAAAACAATGATAGTGCTGGGCTCGGATCGTGTCAAGAGAAAACTTGAACACGTTCAAAACACAATATTTTCAATCACTTGATGGCCCAATGCGGAAACTTTTGAGGGTTTGGGGGGAAAAGCAAGTTCCTCACCGAGTTTCGACGCGGTGCGGAACCTGCTGTGCGGGAGGCAGCTGTCCAGATCTCGCGGCTTGAAACCGCGCCCTTTCAAAGAGAGAACATTCAGAAATTCATTGCCGCAAGAACGGCTCGCAGATCCGCGGGCTGCTCCACCGGGGAGTACCAATGGCCCTGATAGCGCGTCCATTTCCCGTCGGCTCCGCAAACATCTACACTAAGGCCGGTCGAGACGCGGTCGCAGCATCCGTCATCACCGGGACGGTTGTAGCTCTGTTTCCATGTGGAGAGCCTCGCTGCGCGAACCGCCGCCTGAAGTTTCTCGAATGCTGCGGAGGGAACGGTGCCTTCTTCGGTGTCGCGCGAGCCTCGCCGCAGCCTGCGGAAGTGTCCGTCCGACGTAACCGACAAAAAAGAACGCATGGGGGCGATTCCACCGGAGGCCGAGAGATCCACTTTCCAATCGCCGGGCTTGCCCGTCGGCTGCGGTTCTTGCTGCGGAGCCGACTCTTCGCGCTGTACGGGTTTTTCCGGGCGCACGACTCCCGACACACAGCAGGCATCATTCTTTGCAGCTGGAATCGCGCTTTTCAGCCAGCAGTGAGCCGTCGGCCCTGCTCCGGGCCAGCCGTACGGCTTAAGGTAAGTGAACGCGCGGCATTGTTCGTCGTCGGCACAAGCTTTCAGGCATGCCTGCGGATCGGGCTCCGATAGATCAAAGTCGCGAAAGTCTTGGCCGAAGCGGTTGGTGTTGTCCTCCAGCTTCTGGCCGATGCCCGGCTGGGCCAAAGCCACCACCAGCAATATGAGCAACCACGCGATTCGCGATCGATTCAGCAAGTTCACCTCATTCGAAACGGTCAAATCATAGCGCTCCGCTGTTCTTCTCGCCATGCGGACGTCGGCTTGGAGCCGTTGCTCCGCCTCCGTTAAAATAGAGAGTTCTGTGGATCGCTCATGTCTCTAACCAAAGCGCAAGCCCTGGAGATGTTCAACTCCGATGATCTCATCGGCATCGGGATGGAAGCCGATGCCGTTCGCCGCCGTCTGCATCCGGAAGGCGTGGTCACCTACATCATTGATCGCAACATCAACTACACGAACTTCTGCACCGAATACTGTACTTTCTGCGCCTTCTACCGGCCGCTCAAGGGACCGGCGGCGAAAGAGGGGTACATCCTCGACTTCGACACGATCTACGAAAAGATCCGCGAAACCGTCGAACTGGGCGGCACCGGCGTGTTGATGCAAGGGGGCCTGCATCCCGACCTGAAGATCGACTGGCACGAGAAGATGCTCCACGGCATTAAGGAACGTTTTCCGAAGGTGCATTTGCACTGTTATTCGGCGTCGGAGATTATTGCGATCGCCGAATACAGCGGCCTGACGATCCGAGACACGATTCTGCGGCTGCGCGATGCTGGGCTGGATTCGATTCCTGGCGGCGGCGCTGAAGTTCTCGATGACGAGGTGCGATACAAGATCGCCCGCCTGAAGTGCCTGACCGACGACTGGATCAACGTTCACCGCACCGCGCACCAGATCGGCATGAGGACCACTGCGACCATGATGTTTGGCGTCGGAGAAAATTACGAGCACCGTATCAACCACTTCCAGCGGCTCTACGAATTGCAGGAGGAGACTGGCGGGTTTACGGCGTTCATCCCGTGGAGCTTCCAGCCCGCGAACACCGCGCTCGGCGGACGGCATTGGGACGAGGCGACCGCGGTTGAGTATTTGAAAGTACTGGCCGTCTCGCGGTTGTATCTGTCGAATTTCCTCAACGTGCAATCGAGCTGGGTGACGCAGGGATTGAAGGTCTGCCAGATGGGCTTGCGGTTTGGGGGGAATGACGTCGGTTCGGTGATGCTGGAAGAGAACGTTGTGCGCGCGGCCGGCGTGACCAACTGCACGACGGAAGAAGAGTTGCGCAGGATTATTCGCGATGCAGGCTTCCGACCCGCTCAGAGGGATACGTTGTACCGGCAGTATTTTCTGAATTAGCCTGCTTCACTGAAGCCCTGATGCTAGTATGTTGGCCCAAGAAACGGGGCCAGATTGTATCCATCCCCATTCGACCCACTCAGAGACCCCAGGTTTTTGGTTTGAGTTATGACAAGTTGAGTGCACTCCCAGTTTTTTTAACTAAATGCTGTAAAGGCATTCGTTTAAGCAGGGAAGAAGGCGCTCTGAATCGAAGGAGGTAGTGATGAGTCCAGAGGCCTTCAGGATTGGAGCGAATGTATCGACCGCATTCGGCGCGCTGGGATTGGCGATAGTTGTTTTGCTGTTTGCGTACTATCGCCATCTTCGCAACACAGAGCTAACCCTGAAACAAATCCCAGCAAATCAGAGGGCGAAGGCATTTGACTCATACCTGACCCGATACCGAGTCGACGCGAGCAATCTCCAGGCGGACAAAATGTACGAGCTCATCAAGCTCGAACTGGAGAAACGATCATCGCGTGTAACTCTGTTTACGATCGTTTTTGCCGGCGTATTTGTGGTTTGCTTTCTAACGGCGACGCTTCGGCAGGGAACTGCCGCGACTCACCAGGAGCAGAAACCGGGTCAGCCGATTGCAGGGGACCTTGCGCCAGTTTTCGGGACGGCCCGTGGATTGGATCGAGTCCGCAACGTGCCACGCAAGGAGAACACTGGACTCTTGCGTCAGTGGCTCGCGAACTCGCAGAAAAGCGTCAAGATCGTAACCATTAATGGATCATCCTGGATCAAACCCGATCTGATGACTGCATTTGAACAAGCCACCGCCCGGATGCCGGTAACTTTGATGCTGCTCGACTACACCGACAAGAAATCGATGGACGTCTGGAACGACGCCATGAACGAGTATGGCGAGAGCGTTTGGACGAAAGAGCAGTTCAACGATAACTTTTTGAGTTATGCAAAGCTGCTTCAACCTAAGAACCATCTGCGGGTGGGACTTTATCGGGAATACCCGTGGTCGCGGTTTACGATTTTCGACGATCGAGCAGTTTCTTTCATCGTTACACCTGTGGTCGAAGCTGGCGACTCCGTGTTGACGTATTTCAGCGAAGATCCATTCGTCGTTCGATGCTTTGAGCAGATCTTCGAACGCATCGAAGAAGACGCAAATGGCCGGGGCAGGATTTTTTCCGATGGAAAGACGGCGACGCAATTCGCGACGCAACACGAATCGAACATGAGAGGCGTGAGACCTGGCGTCGAGCCGAGTCACCGAATTGCCGGCGAGTCGGCGGCTTGTAACCCAGAGTGCGGTTCGCTACGATGGATTGACGAAGTCGATGATCCGCGGAACCGCGGCGCGGCCTTGCGGTCCGCAGCAGTTTACTGATGCCCTTTCCAATCAAAAAGTGCGTCGTTTGTGGCGAGGAGTTTGAACTGAAACCGGGCAAGCCTGGGTTTGCGAATCGCTGTCCCGACTGCAGCGAAGAAGAATCCACCGGCCAGCAGTCCGCCGATCCGCTGAAGTCCGACAAGGGCGCGAACGCCGCTCGGCGTGAGGCGATGCGGAATTTGCTATATCGGAAGGATAGCTAAGAGTATCGAACTGCGGCCGCGCTGGCGCGCGGCGAACAGCCCCTTCGACGCGCTTCGCTACTGCTTCAGAATCCAGGTCGACATTTTTTCCAGGGCTATCGGCGACATGGTTTCCTCAATCTGCGCATACTCTGCCGGAGAGCCCGTCTTGGCAGTCTGGAACAGATGGTTTAATCCCTGGAGTTCGTCAATCTCGAAATGCTTGTTGCCGGCCTCTTCGAGCGCTTTGCGAATCGGTGGCAGGTTCTGGTCTGGCAGCACTTGTTTGTCGAGCGAGCCGTTGATTGCCAGCACGGGACAAGTCACTTTTCTCAAAGCAGTTGCCGGATCATACGTCAGAAAGTACTTCGCCCACACTGAAGTGAACTGCCGTATCTCCATGCCGATTTGCGCCTCGCTGGAGTCACCCGCCATCTTCTCGTGGAGGTCCTTCTCAAGCACCGCCTGATCTTTTTCAGTCTCGATCAGCCGGATTACTTCTTTCTGGATCGCGGCGCTCTTGGCCACATCTTCGGGCTTCTTGCCGTTGGCCACATCAATCGCCTCGCTCTGCGCCAGGATGACCTGATCTCCGGGCACGCCGGTCCCGGCCATCATCACGATGAACGCTACGTCTTTGTTCCGAGCAGCGACCATGGGCGCAATGACTCCGCCTTCGCTGTGCCCGACGAGTCCAATCTTGTGGGGATCAACTTCCGGCCGCGTTTTGAGATAGGCCACGCCGGCTTCCGCGTCGGTAGCGAAGTCCGCGGTCGTCGCGTTCCCAAAGACCCCGGTCGACTTCCCGGTGCCGCGATCATCCGCCCGGAGAACGGCGATTCCATGGCGCGTCAGATAATCCGACAGAATCAGAAAGGGTTTGTGGCCGAGCAGGGTCTCGTCACGATCCTGCGGGCCTGAGCCCGTGATCAGAAGGACTCCGGGAAACGGGCCTTTGCCCTGGGGAATCGTGAGCGTTGCGGCGAGCGTAACATTCTGCAGTTTGTTGTCGTAGGTGACTTCTTCTTCTCGGTACGGATACGGCTTGACCGGAACTTGCGGCCGCTTCACTTCCAGTTCCGCCTCGCTTTTCAGCGGCTTCAACACCAGGGGCATCGTGCCGCCGCCCTGCGTCCACTTGCCGTCGATGGAGTTCTTGTTCGCGGAAATCGTTCCCTCGAAGACTCCGCCAATGCCGCCGGCTTCGATTTTCAGCGAGGCTCCATCGCGCTTCACCGAAGACGTTGGGAGCCCCTTCATTCCCTGGTCGGGGCTATCGAGTGTCGCTTTCAAGCCTTCGTCGGTATTCACGATGCGAAAAACAACGCGCAGCCTGACGGTCCCAGTCTCGAGCGTGCCGAGCCACGCCCCGTCGATGTCCGACGGCGCTACTGGCTTCGGTTCCACTGCAGTTTTGTCTTTGCTTCGCTTGAGGACGAGCGGCATATTTCCGCCGCCCTGCGACCACGTGCCGTCCACCGACGATAAGTCGGCGGAGATCCTTCCTTTGAATACCCCGCCGATATTTTTCGTTTCGATCGTCAACGAAGTCCCGTCCCGT
>Ga0335078_10013889_pt1 | contig 11934 bp, 11 predicted proteins | sample Lox_Sample_32_FD_206711 | JGI IMG/M metagenome (GOLD analysis project Ga0335078, IMG submission 206711) | Soil microbial communities from Loxahatchee National Wildlife Refuge, Florida, United States - Lox_Sample_3.2 | ecosystem: Environmental > Terrestrial > Soil > Wetlands | place: USA... | reverse complement strand
CGCGCCGATCTGGTCACGCAGAGCCGCACGGGGTACTTCGCCCTGCCCCCGAACATTGCGCCCAACGAACCGGCTTCCTTTGAGCTGGCGGCGCTCACCGCGCTGAGCCTGACGACCCCGCCGCACGCGTTCGACTTGCAGTCCACGGCATATCAGTTCCGGCCGGCAGCCACAGGTTCGCAGGAGACACTGGCGCTCGAATTGACGGCGGGCGGCCTGGCCGCCACCCCCGAGCCATCCGTGAAGAAACATCGCGTACACGTCTCGCTGCTGGCGCTGGTGACCGACGCCAACGGGCAGGTAGTCGATAAATTCAGCCAGGATACGCCCGCCTACCACATTCCGGACGATCAACTGGCGGCCGCGCAGAAGAGCGCGCTGGTATTCACACATGCGCTCTCGCTGGCTCCCGGCCACTACACCGTGGAGACCGCCGCGCTCGACCGCGAAGCCAACAAGGCTAGCGTGAACCGGTTCGAGGCCGCCATTCCGGAGAGAAAAGGGGTGGGCATCAGCAGCATCGTGCTGGTGCAGCATGTCGAGCCGGTGAACGGAAAAGTGGACGCCGCCGATCCCTTTCAATTCCAGGCGCGGCCTACGCAGGGCGTGCGCGTGACGCCGGAACTGGCGACCCATATCGCGGCCGACACCCAGCCGAACGTGTACTTTGTGGTTTACCCGGACAAATCCATCCCGGATAAACCGAAGATTCAAGTCGAACTGCGCAACGCCGGGAAACTGCTCGCCAACCAGTCGGCCGACCTGCCCGCGGCGGACGAGACCGGAGCCATCCCGATGGTGATCAAAGCGCCCGCCGTGACTGGAGAATGCGACCTGCGCATCACCGCGGTGCAAGGCAGTTCCCAATCGGCGCAGAGCCTGGCTTACACGATCGCCGCGAAATAGCGCCGCCGGCAGCCACGCTTGCCGCGGCGTGGCGCGGGCTTCGGCCGGCCGCCCACCGGCCCGCAATCCCCCGGCTGAGTTTCTGAAAAGCGCGAACGCGGTTCGCCGTGCGGCGGCCTTCCGGAGTTCCGCCCGCTAACGCGCGCCGCCGCCATCGGCGGACTCAGGCCCGGCGACCCAGTCCGCCAGTTCCTCCATCCGGTCGACCAGCAGATCCGGCGGGACGGTCTGCAGCGTCTCCGGCTGAAATCCATAAGTCACGCCGCAGGATCTCACGCCGGCGTTGCGCGCCGTCTGAATATCCACCGAACTGTCCCCCACCATCATGGTGCGATGCGGCGGGACTCCGCATTCCTGCAGGAGCGTCTCCACGCCGATGGGGTGCGGCTTCTTGAAATCGAAACTGTTGCCGCCATATACCTGCCGGAAATGCGCGCCCACCCCAAGTCCCTCCACGATCGCGCGGCTGATCCGCACCGGCTTGTTGGTGAGCACCGCCATCTGGACACCCGCCGCCCGCAAGCGGTCGAGCGCTTCCCGTACGCCAGGATAGAGCGCCGTGTAATCGAGCATGTGATCGCGATAATATTCGAGGAAGAATTCCAGCGCTTCCTGCACCTGCGCTTCCGTGGCGGCGGCGCCGAGCACGCGGCGAATCAGCACGGGCGCGCCGTTGCCGACGTAGGAATGCACGCGCTCGTCGGCGATCGGCGGCAGGCCCATGTGGCCGCGCGCGGCGTTGGCGGCATTCGCCAGGTCTTTCTTGGAATCGATCAACGTGCCGTCCAGGTCGAAGATCAGCAGATCCATCCGGCTCACGAAAGCGCGCCTCACTTACGCCGAGGCGGCCTTCCGGCGCGTCCGGGCTTCCGTCCGCGCGGGCTTGCGCCGCGGCTTCCGCGCGCCGAGATGATACTCCGCGAGCTTGCGCTGCAGCGTGTTGCGATGAATGCCCAGCATCTTGCTGGCAGCCGATCGGTTCCCGCCCGTACGCTCCAGAGTCCTCTCGATCAGGGTCCTCTCCAGCAGCTCGGTAACCTCTTCGAGGAAAAAGCCGTTGCCCATCAGGTGATCCACCAGCGCTTCGAATTTCTCTTTCATGTGCGGGCCTTTCCCGTCTCCGGCGATTCCCGAAGGTCGTTCTTCAGTGCTTTTCCCCAAGTCGCCTTCACCTGGTCGTAGCTCTTGCGGAATCCATCCTTCAGTTCATGCGGCGCGACCGCGGCCAACAACCGCGACGCGCCGATGACGTACGGCGCTACCCTGGATTGCGCCACCGCATTCGGAGCCGACTTGCCCGGCGAGAATGCCAGCAGCGCCAGAATCAGGGCAATGGCAATCAGCAATCCGCGCACCAGCCCGAAGCCCGCCCCCAGCAGCCGGTCCACGAACGACAGCCCCGTCATCTTGATGAACCGCCCCAGCGCGCGGCCCACCAGCGCGCCCAGAATCAGCACGCCGCAAAAGACGATCAGGAATCCGCAAAAATGCGCGACGCCCGGCGAACTGACATACGGCAAAAGAAAGGAGCCCGCCGAACCATAGAACCAAACCGCCGCCGCCAGCGCCGCGACCATCGAAATCAGACCCACGATCTCGCGCGTCAGGCCCGCCGAAAAACTCGTCCCAACCGATACCAGCAGCACAAGCAGCAACACCACGTCGAGCCAGTTCATAGTTCCTTGCCCGTCAACACGCGGTATGCCTGCCGGTATTTCTCGCTGGTCTTGGCCGCCACGTCGTCCGGCAGCGGCGGCGCGGGCGGGCGCTTGTTCCACTGGATGGATTCCAGGTAATCGCGCACGTACTGCTTATCGTAAGAAGCCTGCGGACCTCCGGGCCGGTAGCTTTCCGCCGGCCAGAACCGCGACGAATCCGGCGTCAGCACTTCATCGCCCAGCACCAGGTCTCCGTCCACGAAGCCGAATTCGAACTTGGTGTCGGCGATGATCACGCCGCGCGTCTCAGCGTAGGCCGCCGCCCGCGAATAAATCTCCAGCGTGAGATCCCGCAGGCGCCGCCCGAGCCCGGCGCCGGTGGCCGCGCACATGGTCTCAAACGAGATGTTCTCGTCGTGGCCGGTCTGCGCCTTCGTGGAAGGCGTGAAGATGGGCTCCGGCAAACGATCGCTCTCGCGCAGCCCGGCCGGCAGCGGAACGCCGCAGACCGTTCCCCGCTGCTGGTACTCTTTCCAGCCCGAGCCCGCCAGATAGCCGCGCGCCACGCATTCGATATCCACCATGCGGGCGCGCTTCACCAGCATCGACCGGCCCTCCAGTTGCCGGCGGAACGGGCGCAACGGCGGCGGATACTCGTCCACGTTCGCCGTCAGGAAATGGGTGGGCGTCGTTTCCTTCAGGAAGTCGAACCAGAAGATCGAAAGTTGCGTCAAGACCTTGCCCTTGTCCGGAATGCCGGTGGGCAGGATGTAGTCGAATGCCGAAATCCGGTCCGTGGCGACGATGAGCAATCGTCCGTCCACGCGGTAGACGTCGCGCACTTTGCCTTGCGCGTGTCCTTCGATTCCGGGCAGTTCGGTTTGGAGGAGTACGTTTTGTTCGGAGATCACAGCTTATCGGGACCAATCCGGGGGAGTAACTCAAATAATAACGCGAGCGCGCCGTTTGTCAAATAGGAAATCGCATCTCTCCGTCCCATTATGTGTGCACGTCTCCGTCGCCGTCGAACAGCGACCGCGGCAAACCGCTGGAGCTGCGCTCCCATGCGCTGGTGCGCCAGTTGTCGAACGTGTTGGATACCCGCATCCAGGTGGCCAGGTTCAACTGGAAGCGCTGGGCCAAAGCGAAAGCGTAAGGCTCGTACATCCGGCGCAACTGCGCCAGCTTGCGATCGAACTCCGCGGCGTTGCCCGGCGCGATGCCTTCCTCCGCCAGCGCCGCCTTGAAGCGCGCCAGTCCCTCCGCCGGCAGCCGGTCCGGCTCGGGCGCGCGCGGCGGCGCGTTCACGATTTGCGCCAGGTCCACCACCGTGTGCCGGGCCATCGCAAACGTCAGGCGCGCCTGCCACGGGGCCAGCCCGTCGATGCCCGCGATCACCACCGCGCACACGTCCAGTATGGCGGTAAGCGCCGCCAGCCACGATTGGTTGTCGTGCTGCGAGCGGAAGTACGCCAGCACCGGATAAGAAATGTAACTCTCCAGCAGATCCGCCGACCAGATCTCCCACTCCTGTAGCAGTTGGTCCAAAGCCGCCAGCCCATGGCCCCCCGCGTAGCGGCGAAACAGCTCCGCGGCCGTGGGCGGCGATCCCGCGCGCGCGTCCAACAGCAGAATATTGGTCTCCCGCCGCGCGAACGACTGGTAGAAAACCGGCAGATAGCCGATCACCAGCGCCAGGAAGCCGAAGCCCGTGCCCGCCTCCACCACGGTTACCAGGCGCGCCCACAGGGTGCGGGGCAGCACGTCCCCCAGTCCGAGCGTGATGAAAGTCGTGCCGCTCAGATAGAGGCTCTCGCCGAAAGTCAGTTTCGGCGGTCCCACCGACCACAGGATCATCCCGAAGGACGCCATCATCCCCGCGGCCCACGTTACGATCAGAAATACGAGCGAGAGGGGCCCATAAAAACTCAGGTAGCGCTCCCGGAGCTTGCTTGATCGCACGCGCCGCGCCAGTCCCGACCATACGAACCAGGTCGACAGATAGAACATCCGGCTCAGCCGCAAGCGGCGCGCGACGCGCCGGGGCAGGATGATCACCTCGAATCCGTCCCACAGAATAATCGCCAACAGCACCAACCCGAATATGCCCGCCGCTACGGTCATGCGAGCTTCCTTTTTCGGATACGGGCGCGGTCGTTGTCAAGTGTCCGGTGGCGGCAAGCCGAGCGAATGCGCCTGCCTGTTGTTACGATAAGGGCGGGATGTGTCTGGCCATACCGGGAAAAATCGTCGCGCTGCTCGATAGCCAAAGCTCACGGACGGGCCTCAAGATGGCCACCGTGGACTTCGGAGGCGTGCGCCGAGAGGTCTGCCTGGAGTATCTGCCGGAAGCCGGCATGGGCGACTACGTGTTGGTGCACGTTGGATTTGCCATCACCCGGGTGGATGAAGAGGAAGCCGCCCGCACCTATCGGACGCTCCGCGAATTGGATCAGCTCGCCGAACTCGAAGCCGGCGCCCTGCCGGAAGAACCCCATGAAGTACCTTGACGAGTACCGGGACGAGCGCGTGTCCACCGCGCTGTTGGACGAAATCCGCCGGACCGTTACCCGGCCGTGGACCCTCATGGAAGTGTGCGGCGGGCAGACGCACTCCATCGTCCGGTACGGCCTCGACCAACTGCTGCCCGCGGAGGTCGAGCTGGTGCATGGGCCCGGCTGTCCGGTCTGCGTGACGCCGCTCGAGATGATCGACCGCGCGCACGCCATCGCGCGCCGCGCCGGCGTGATTTTCTGCTCCTTCGGCGACATGCTGCGCGTCCCCGGATCGCAAGGCGATCTGTTCCAGATCAAGGCCGAAGGCGGCGATGTGCGCATCGTGTATTCGCCGCTCGACTGCCTGAAGCTGGCGCGCGCGCATCCGGAAAGGCCCGTGGTATTTTTCGCCGTGGGTTTCGAGACCACCGCGCCGGCTAATGCCATGGCGGTCTGGCAGGCGCGCGCGCAAGGCCTCGCAAATTTTTCGCTGCTGGTTTCGCATGTGCTGGTGCCGCCCGCCATCGCCGCGATCCTGGAATCGCCTTCCAATCGCGTGCAGGCTTTCCTGGGACCGGGACACGTTTGCGCCGTCATGGGCTGGAGCGAGTACGAGCCCCTGGCGGAGCGCTACCGGGTTCCCATGGTCATCACCGGCTTCGAGCCGGTCGATCTGCTGGAAGGCATCCTCATGGCGGCCAGGCAGCTCGAACAGGGCCGCGCCACCGTCGAGAATCAGTACGCTCGGGCGGTCACGCGCGAGGGCAACGTGGAGGCGCGCAAAACGATCGGGCGGGTCTTCGAGGTCTGCGACCGCGCCTGGCGCGGCATCGGTGTGATCCCCCGGAGCGGCTACCGGCTGCGCCCCGAGTTCGCGGAATACGATGCCGAACGGATCTTCGACGTCCGGAGCGTGCACGCCGCCGAGCCCGCCGTGTGCATCAGCGGCCAGGTGTTGCAGGGGCACAAAAAGCCGCACGATTGTCCGGCCTTCGGGACCCAGTGCACGCCGCAGACCCCGCTCGGCGCCACCATGGTTTCAGCCGAAGGCGCCTGCGCGGCCTACTACAACTGCGGGCGGCACATGGCGCCGGCGTCGCGCTAGCCATGGGAAAGGAATTCGCGCTCGCCTGCCCTTTGCCGGTCACCGGCCGCAAGACGATCGTGCTGGGCCATGGCAGCGGCGGCCGCCTGACCGCCCAGCTCGTGCGCGATCTCTTTCTGCCCGCGTTCGACAACGAGTTTCTGCGCAAGCTGGACGACCAGGCCGTCCTCAAGCTCGGCGGCGCCCGCATCGCCTTCACCACCGATTCCTTTGTCGTCACGCCGCTATTCTTCCCCGGCGGCGACATCGGCAAACTGGCCGTACACGGCACGGTCAACGACCTGGCCATGAGCGGCGCGCGGCCCCTGTATCTCTCGGCCGCGTTCATCATGGAAGAAGGACTGCCGCTCGACGAGCTTGCCCGCATCACGGCGTCGATGGCCGAAGCCGCCAAAGCCGCCGGCGTGGCGATTGTCACCGGCGACACCAAAGTGGTGAACAAGGGCTCGGCCGACAAACTCTTCATCACCACCACCGGGATCGGCCTGGTGCCGGACGGTGTGGCGATCTCGGCTTCCAACGCCCGGCCGGGCGACCAGGTCATCCTCAGCGGAACCATCGGCGATCACGGGATGGCCGTCTTCTCGCGGCGCGAAAATCTGGAGCTCGAATCCACCATCGAATCCGATACCGCGCCGTTGCACGCGCTCGTTCAGGCCATGCTGGCCGCCGGCGAAATCCACGCGCTTCGCGATCCCACGCGCGGCGGGCTGGCCACTTCGCTGTGCGAGATTGCCGGCTCGGCGGGAATCGGGGTCGAGATCCACGCCCGCCGGATTCCCGTCCGCCAACCCGTGCGGGCAGCTTGCGAGATCCTGGGCATGGATCCCCTGTTCGTCGCCAACGAAGGCAAACTCGTGGCCTTCGTCGCGCCGGCCGCCGCGGATGCCGTCCTCGCCGCCATGCGCGCCACCACCGAAGGCCGCGATGCCGCCATCGTCGGTGAAGCAGTCGGCGCGCATCCCGGCATGGTCCTGCTGAAAACCGAAATCGGCGGCAGCCGGATTCTGGATCTCCCCTTCAACGAGCAACTGCCGCGGATTTGCTGAGCGCCTCGCGAAACGTAACCGGCAACGCCTGCGCGCGGCCTCTCTGCCGGCTGACGCACACCACCACGAATCCGCCGTGGGCCGCGATGGCGCCGCCTTTCCGCGCGGTGAACTCCAGGGTGTACGAGGTGGTTCCGATTCGCTTGACGGACACGGCGATGTCCAGTTCATCGTCGAAGACCACGGCCGACCGGTACTCGGATTCCACGCGCACGCGCGGAAAACCCACGTCCGGCGGCAACAAGTGATGGCCCAGGCCCAACGAGCGCAGGAATTCCTGTTCGGCTGCCTCGTAATAGCGCAGCATGGCGGTGAAGTGGATCCGGCCGGAGGCGTCCGTATCCACGAAAGACACCCGGACGCGATGCGTGAAGTTTGGCATGGCTCCATCTATTCTCGGATATCCTGGCGCCGCCGCGCATCTGTTTACGGGCGCGGGCTCGTGCGGATCGACCAGCCGCCCGAGTGCGCCGCGCCCATATGCCAGACGCCGCCTGCGGCCTGGGTCACCGCGAATTCGAACAACTCCGCGAAGTGGCCGGGCGATCGAAGCTCGGCCTGTGCGCGCCAGGTTCCGGAATAAATCCGCCCCGAAGCAAGGCGCGCCTGCCAGCTTCCCCTCCAGACCCGGTCATCCTTGCGGGCGGACCAGGTCCCGGCGGCCAACGTCGCCCCGGACGGGTCCAGCAGCGCCCAGTTCCCGATTGCCGTGTCCGGATCGTCGCCGGGAGTTGCATCCCACGTCCCGCCGAACGCCGTGCCGGTATCGCCAGTCGTGGCGCTCCAGCTTCCACTCCACGATTGGGGCGGAGCTGCGGCCGGAAGCATCGGAATCAGAAAAAGGAGAACGGTACCGGCCGGTATCTTCATGGCTGCCAATCTCGCCGTGGCGCAAGCTTGCCGGGCGGAATTTCAGTCCCGCCGCGTGGCGAACTTCAGTCCGCCGCGAGCGCCGCGCGCCCCCGGCGGCTCGGATTCGCCGTGGCGGAGCCCTTCGCATGCGCCCGGCGTCTCCCGCCTAAATGCTGCTCAGAGGAGAGGCGTAGTGCACCCGGATCTCGTGGTTATAGTAATCCGAGTTGGCAAACTTTTCCTGGAAGATGCGCTCCCAACGCGCGTTCTCCAGGCAGTTGCGGCATTGGCCGCAGTGGCATCGGCCGGCGGTCCGCCGGGGTTTGACGAGACGCTTGGGGGCTGGCCGCTCCACGGGCGCGGGCGCCGGAGCCGCCACCCTTCTCGGAGCCGGGAGCACCTCGCAGTCCGCCGAAGTCTCCGGCATCACGTTGCCCCATGGGAGCAACTCGCTGTCCCCGCGCGCCGCCCGCCGCCGGCCCGATGTGGATCGCAGCGAGCTGAATGCGTAGAGGACTTCGCCGAACGTCGCCAACTCCAGAACACCTGCCTGACTGGATTCGTTAACCATGGGAACTATCATCCTCCTCCGGCCAATGAGATAATTAACCGGGAACTGGTTAATAATAACCCTTCTTAATTTCAACTTCAATACATAAGATAACCAAAGGAAACAAAATTTTAGTTTTGCCGCAACGCGATTTCAGCAGGATTGTATGATTCGCCCCGCAGCCACGCCCGCTTGTATTCGGAACGCATACTTGCCAGTATATCGCCCGTGGCGCGGCCCTGCCCGCGGCGAGGCGTAGCGTCGTACGATTAGAATACGCTTGACAATACAATAAGAAATCCACAGCGGCCGGATGCGGGCTTGTGTTTGATATGCCGCGCCGGATACGGCGGTTCCGGGCGTGGGCTTCAGAATTCGAATCGTGCTTGAACCGCGATCATCCGCGGCGAGTTGTCGCCTCCCAGGCCCACGCCAAGCAGCCCGGTCGGCGGCGAAGTCGTCGAAGCGATGGCCCCAAATCCGGTCTGGGTCGCCGGCTGGCCCGGAATGCCTGCCACTACCGAAGGCAACGCAAAGTTCGGATGGTTGAGCACGTTGAAGAATTGGCCGTCCATGCGCAGCGTCAGCCGGTCGTTCACGCGGAAACGCTTGGTCAGGTAGAGATCGCTCCAGAGAAAGCCGGGACCGCGCAGGCTGTTGCGCCCCGCATCCCCGAACTGGCAGTGCGCCGCACTGTCGCCGCCCAGGCAAGCTCCGGTGCCGGGGTCGACCGCCGAGACGAAGGCATCCGGGTTCAGCCACTGGATCGTGCCCGGCTGCGTCACGCCGGAGACCGGGCCGCTCGCGTAGAGCGGCACGCCCGGAACCACGCTGGCGAATTGCGGCCCGCTGCCTTGGACGATGCCGTGGCCGTTGGCCGTATAAGGCGCGCTCAGCACCGTAAACGGAAGGCCGCTGTGCGCGAAAAACGTGCCGGAGACCTGCCATCCCTCAATCCACGCCGCCAGCCGCGAGTGCGATTTGAAAGGCAACGCATAAACGTACGTCGCGTTGAAGTTGTGGCGCACATCGTAATCGCAGTTGCCGTATTGCCGCCACAACTCGCCTGGCAGCGGCGAAAGAATGCCCGCGGAAGAAAACGACAAGAAACCGCCGTTCGAAACCGTGTCCAGGCAGTGGCTCCAGGTGTAGTTGGCGTGCACCTCGAAACCATGCGACAGGCGTTTTTCCCAGGTCGCCTGCATCCCGTTGTAATGGCTGTTGGCGCCGGTTGCAAGCTGATCCACCGCGGCAAAGCGCGGGTCCACCGGTTGGCCATAGGGGAACGGCGCAAAGCATCCCGCGCAAACGGTCTGGTAGCCGTTCACCGCCGTCTGGTAGGGCAAGTCGATAGCGCGCGTTCCCACGTACTGCACCCGCAAGCTCGCGGAGCCGCCGAATTGATGTTCCACGCCCATGCTCCACTGCAGGAAGTAGGGGGCGCGGAGCCTGCCATCCGGCACGGCCTGCAACGCCACTGGCGGCAGGCAATGCGCCGGATTCGCGGCCGCCGCCGCGCACGACAGCTCGCCTGCCTGGAACCCGCTCAGGAATGCCTGGTTGGCGGCGACCGTCGCATCGATGGCGCTGCCCGGCACGCCGGGCGCGATCCCCAGGCCGCCGGCCGAACCCAGCAGACCGCCCTGAAAGCTGTTGACGTACGGCGGATTCGCGCCCAGCAAATCGGCCACGCTTCCCGGCAGAATGTCCGAGAATACGCCAAACCCCGCGCGCACCACCGAGCCCGGCGCGAACTGCCACGCCAGCGCCGTGCGCGGCTGCCACAAAGCCCAGGAAGTCGCGTCGAACAGCCGCGTCAGGCCGGTTTCGACGATCGCGTTCAATGGCTGGTTCACGTCGTGCGGCAGCGCGTCGAACGATCCTGGCAGCCGTGCGATCAGCCCGTGCGGATTCTCCGGGTTGGAATTGTGCGCCAGCCGGATGCCCAGCGTCCAGCTCAGTTTCGCCGTCACCTTGATGGAGTCCTGCGCGTAGAGATCCGCGTTGAGGTAATTGAACGGTTCCGAGGCCGCCGCCGGAAAGTTCTTCGTCGCGGTGGACGCCACTCCGTAGATGAACTGGGGCAGCGTCGTGTACGTGACCAGCGTCGTATCGTAGGTGCTGAAATCGAAGTCGTTGATGCGCAGCCGCCGCGCGCTGAGACCGAACTTGAGCTCGTGCGGCCCGGCGATCCACGAGAGGCTGTCGTTGACGTGAAAGCGCGACGCGCGCCGGCCCTGCACCCAGTTGTAGTCGAGTCCGCCGAGCGCCGTGAACGGCGCGTTGGGCCCGTTGCCTTCGAGCACGATCGGAAACGCGGCCAGCGTGGTGGCCAGGTTGGCGGGCCCGAACAGGCTCTCGTACCAGGAAAACGCCGGATTGAAATAGTTCACCAATCGCTGATTGAAGATGTGTGTGTAGCCGGCCGCGAAGGAGTACAGCGGCTGCGAGGAGATGGCGTTGAACAGAGGATTGATCGGGTCGGTGTAGGCGGCTTGCAGCCCGGAATCGGACTGGAACCGATACCATGTGGTGTTGGCCTCGCTAAAGTCGTAGTCCATTCGCGCCGTGATCACTTGCTCGTGGTCTCCGCTCGATTGCGACACGCTGCGCCGCAGCGCGCAACCGTTGCCGTTGGGAGGCGCTCCGCCGGCCGCGCTTCCATCGGCGTTGAACGGACACCCCAGCACCGGAAGCGGCGTTCCGCCCGAGCCGCGATCGAGCGAGAACAGGTTTTGATAGAACGGAACCAGTCGCGGCTGCGCAGGGTAAACGGCGCCCGATACGCTGTCCACGCCGCCCAACGGCAACTGCGCCAGAACGTAGCCGGCGAACGCCGGACTCGGTACGGTCACCGGCGTTACGATCGGCAGCGCGATCCGCAGTTGCTCGAAATCGGCAAAGAAGAAGAGCTTGTTGCGCACCACCGGCCCACCCAGGCTGCCGCCGAAGTGATTGACCGTCGAGCGCGGCTTGTGATTGCCCGGCGTTGCGTTGGTGAAGAAATCGGCGGCGTCGAGCTTCGAGCCGTTCCACAATTCGTAGAGATTGCCGTGGAATGCATTTGCGCCCGACTTGGTGATGTAGGTGATCTGCGAAGCGCCGTAGCGTCCTTGGTCCACCGCGTAGGATGTGGTGTTGACGGTGACCTCCGCAATGGAGTTCAGTCCCAGCACCAGGTTCGTGGCCAGCCCGCTGTTCAGGTTCGTGAGCGGGTCGTTGGTCTCCAATCCATCCACGATGTAAGCGTTCGAAAGGCCCGGCAGACCGTTGAACTTCACGTTGCCGTAGCCGTTCTGCGCCCCCACGAAGTCGTTGC
>Ga0335078_10013888_pt1 | contig 11936 bp, 4 predicted proteins | sample Lox_Sample_32_FD_206711 | JGI IMG/M metagenome (GOLD analysis project Ga0335078, IMG submission 206711) | Soil microbial communities from Loxahatchee National Wildlife Refuge, Florida, United States - Lox_Sample_3.2 | ecosystem: Environmental > Terrestrial > Soil > Wetlands | place: USA: Florida... | reverse complement strand
CACGATATCGAACGCCTCCGTGACGCCCTTCTCGTTGTCCCCGTTGACGGCCGCCGAGACGACGCGCGTTGGGTCGAGTTGATGACAAAGCTGCACCATGCTGCCGGCGATCCTCGATCCCTGCCCCGCCATCGCATCCTGCAGGAGCCACTCTTCGTTTCCGACGGACCAGATGACGATGGAAGGCGAGTTGCGATACCGCTTCACCATGGTCTCCAACTGCGTCAGGCCTTCCGGGCTCGAGCTCATCTGGCGGGTCTCGCACATCATCATGATGCCCATCCGATCGCAGGCCTCCACCAGCTCGGGCGTCGGCATGTTATGCGAGGTGCGGACGGCGTTGCAGCCCATTTCGCGCAACACGGCCAGACGGAACGCCTGCAGCCGGTCAGGCACCGCCGCACCCACGCCCGCGTGATCCTGGTGATTGCACGTGCCCTGGATCTTCACCGGCTGACCATTCAGGAAGAACCCTTTGTCCGCGTCAAAAGCCGCCGTGCGAATTCCGAACGGAATGCGCTCCGCGTCGCGAACGCTTCCGTCCGCCTCCACGGTCACCATCGCGTAGTACAGATTGGGCTCATCCACCGACCAGAGGGCCGCGTTCGCCAACTCCGCGGTTGCCGAGTATTCTGACGAACCGGCCGCAGCGATGGACTGTGCCGGCGCTTCGGCAGTCGCGACGGTCGCGCCCTGCGCATCGACGATCTTCCAGATCACCCTCGCTCGCGCCGCCTGCCTGCTTTCGTTCTGCACCACGGTTGCAAGAGCGAGCGTTGCCGAGTTCGCCTGCACCGTTGAACGCACCGCGCTGTCCCAGCTCCCCAGGTGCACCGCATCGGTCTTTGTCAGCCACACGTGGCGATACACTCCGGCGCCTTCATAAAACCAGCCGTCGCCAAAACTCGCGTCCACACGCAGTGTGATGTAGTTCTTCGCGCCGTAGGCGAGAAAGTCGGTGAGGTCGAAACGGAACGGAGCGTACCCGTTGTTGTGGCGGCCGATAAAACAGCCGTTTACGAAGACCAGCACATCGCGAAAGACGCCATCGAATTCCACCCATATGCGCCGGCCGAGATCGCTCTCCGGAATCTCGAATTCGCGCCGGTACCAACCGACGCTGGTTTCCGGATAACGGCGGCCGAGCGGTTTGTAGCCGTGCGATTGCTGCTCGTCGTCCCGAACGAATGGCAGCTCGACGGCCCAGTCGTGCGGGAGATTCAGTGTCCGCCACTTCGAATCGTCGAAGTCCGCTTTGGCGAATTTGAACTCGCCGGTTTTAGCGAAGTCGCCCTGGCCGTTCCCGAATCCCAGATCTTTCGTGGGATCCGCGCCGTGGCCGAACACGAACCTCCAGCCGAAATCGAACAGCAGTTGTTCGCGCGGAGCGACGGCGTGAATCGCCGGCGCAGGAACACCAGTCGCCTCACCTCCCGCCAACACGTTGGACTGAGCCCAGCCCGAGCGCGAAGCGAGAGCCGCGGCTGAGAGAGTTAGTCCGGAAGAAAGCAGATCACGACGAGAAAATTGTGCCATAGATTTATCCATAGAATATATTCGTGGCGCACGCTCTCAGCGTGTGGTCTGGCCACTCCAGGCCTGACCGATCAATAGCCGAGGCTTTGCCACATGCTTCGCTCCGTTCCGAACGGATCGTTGACCACTTTGCACTGGGCCTCGATCTGCATGGTCGCCCTCGTCTCCGCTGTGTAGCCGGGCCACTCCGGCACGCCTTCCGCGGCGGGATGAGACGTTCTGGCGTAACCGCTGAACAGGCCGCTCATGTTCCGTGCAACCTGGAATCGGCCCGCTCCGGATCCCTCCATCTGGTACATGGTGGCGTTGCCCTGCGGCGGCCAATGTCCGTCAGGATAGATGTTATCGAACGTATAAAGAAGATCCGTGGCGTGCGCCGCGCCAAGCCGGTAGTCCGTCCCGGGGACCTTCCACTCCGACCGATAAGTGAGCATGTACATGTACGCCGGCGCGCCGCGCTGCGCACACTTTCGCTCGGCTACCGTGATCGAACCGTTCCAGAACATAGTCGCGGTCGTGATCGCGATATACAGATCGGTGGGCGAAGCGCCCGGGCGGCTCTCGCGATACGTCCTGAGCACCCTGTCTGCATCTTCCCCCAACTCCCGCTCGAGGCGCTGCTTCAGCGCGGCATCCGTCAGATGGAAAACCGATTTGCTCGGATCGCCCATGAACATGAACACCGTCTCATCGCGATTCGTACCGATCAGCAGCGGCTTGTCTTTCGAGAACTCCGGTGCCACCGGATCGAACGGGTGTTGCGGCAGGACGGTTCCATCCACCACCGGCGAGAAGCTCCCTGCCCGCGACAGCAGCCCGCCCTTTGCCGCGCGGAACATCGGCCCGCCGAAGGCCCGGCGGCCCAGCGCCACCTGTGCCGCCAGCAGCTTGTCCGCCGGCACGTCCAGCAGTTTGCGCCATTCACTCTTGTCGAGACCCAGCTCTTTCAGGGTCATGAGCGCCGTTTCCGCGGCAACATCGCGCGGCATCATGCGCACGCCCGGTCCGCTTTCCATCGCCGCTTTGTGGAAGTAACCGGCAGCGGAGGGCATGGCGTACAGACATGATGTCTTGGCGCCTCCGCCTGACTCGCCGAAGATCATGACGTTGTTGGGATCGCCGCCGAAGGCTTCGATATTCTCGTGCACCCACTTCAGGCCATCCTTCATGTCCAGCAGTCCCTGGTTGCCGGAGGTGGCATATTCCTCGCCGCCCAGGTCGCCGAGGAAAAGGAATCCCAGCAGGCCCAAACGGTGATTGGTCTCCACGACCACCACGTCGTGGTTGCGCGCCAGGTTGCCGCCATCGTGATCGACTGACCCGCCGGAACCCGAGCTGAACCCGCCGCCATGATTGAAGTACATGACGGGCCGCTTACGCCCATCGGCCGCGGGTGTCCACACATTCAGGAAAAGGCAATTCTCTTCCGGCGAAGGCTCGTCGATTCCGTAGTAGTCCTTACCGGGCTGGCAACTCGGCGGAGCCAGCCGCAACGCGTCCCGCACCCCCGTCCAGGGCTGCACAGGCGGTGCTGCTTTGAAGCGGTTCGCTCCCGATACCGCTCCGGCATACGGAATTCCCTTGAACGTGACAAGGTTCCCCTGCCGCCGCCCGCGCACGCGTCCGTATGCTGTCTTCACCACGACATCCTCGGTCTGGTCCGATGTCGCAAAAAGGCGCGGCCCAAATGACGCGGCTCCGGCAAAGGCCGCCACCTGCTCCAGGAACGTGCGCCGTTCGATGACGAAGGAAGGATTCTTCTCTGATGGAGTCACTCTTTTCCTGCCTTTCCCGCACTCTATCACCAGACCGGCCCTCGGATCCGGCCCGCGCTCGATATTCGGCCCAAAAAAGAAGAAGAGCCGACGGGGTCAAGTCGGCTCTTTCCTCAGTTAAGACCTCGCTCACTCACCCGCGCTACGGGGTCTCAACGGGACCGCGCAGCTCGCATCAGAAGCTGTACTTGATGCTGAGCATCACCACCCGCCTGCCCACCGTGTTCAAAGCGTACCCGGCGAGCGGATTCAGGTTAGTCATGCTCAGGTAATTGTTGTTGTTGTAGTTCAGCTTCAGATCCAGACTGTTCACGCTCATATCCGGATTCGGGTGGTTGAGGAAGTTATAGGTCTGGAAGCGGAACTGTACATTTTGGTGCTCCCTGAACGCGAAGTTCTTGTAGAGCGACAGATCGCTGTCGAAGAACGCCGGCCCTTTGATGTACGGCCAGATCAGCGATCCCTGCGTACCCACTGTGGTCTCTGGCGCAAAACAGGACGGGTTGAAGTACTGTCCGCTGGCCAGGCCCTTGCGAGGATCGCAGATCACAACGGGAAACAGATTCGGGTAGGCGTTGGTGCCCAGGAACTGTTGCTGCCCGTAACCTGGATCGTTCGAGCCAAGCCCCTCGTTGATGAACTTGCCTGGGTACTGGACGTTCAGATCGCCTCCGGAGGCCGGCTGAATCGGAGCGCCGCTCTGCCACTGGGTGATGCCCGACAGCTCCCACCCGTTCACCACGCCGCCAAGGAACGGGTTGCCGTGAATCGGGCTCGGCAGGTTGATCACATACGCCGCGTTGAAAATATGCGTGTGGTCGAAGCCCACCACTCCATAGTTGTTGTTCATGTTGAAGGGATCCATGAGCGTCCCCTGTCCGGCGCCATTGTCGGTCTGGCCGTCGCGAACCCCGAGCGCCTTGCTGAAAGTGTAATTCGTTGTGAAGGTGACTCGCCCGGTTTGCTTCTGCCATGTCGCAATGAACGCGTTGTAATTGGCGTAGCTGCCGTGCGACACGAGGGTCATGCCCGTGTAGTTCTGGAGTGGATAATAGTCGTTCACCGGGAAGCTTCCCGAATTGGGGTCGTTGACCACGCCCGTTTTGGGATCGGGTTGGAAGAAAGCGCCAACGGGGATGTTGTCCACGTTGGACAAACCGGAATGGACCACCATGTCGTGGCTGCGGTTTCCGGCATACTGAAATTCGGCAACCGAGTTCCACGGGACTCTCTGGGAGACGGTGAAATTGTAGGTTTCTGTCCACGGAGTCCGTGTATCGCCCATCTGCAGAACTCCGTTGACGGCCGTCCCAAGTCCAGGAATGCCCAGCGATGGCGCGTACTGATTGAATGACTCCCACCCCAGGCAACAGCCCCAATTGCTGGTCTCCGTCACGAAGTTTCGTGGCGGATTCTCTGCTCCTCCCACCTGCGTGGAAACCTGATAGCGGTAGATACCGTAGCCCCCGCGCAGCACGGTCTTGCCGTTTCCGAATAAATCATAAGCGGCGCCGACTCGCGGCTCATAGAAGAACTGCCTCGACGGGTAGCCGGACATCGGGATGCTCGAGTCGATCGCGTGCCATTGCAGACCGGTCCACCCAGCCGCGTTGGAGGTGTTGTTGTATGTTGCCGGATCCCAGACTGCAAACCCCGGGCTGTTCGAGGGAAACCACTGCCCCATGTGATCCAGCCGGAGGCCGTAAGTGAGGGTCAGCCGGCGGCTGACTTTCCACGAATCCTGCGCGTAGAACGAATACTGATAGTACCTGACATCCCCCGTGAAGGATCCGTTCTGCTGTTCGAACGTCGTAGCGCGGGCGGTCACAAAATCAGCCAGTGGATTGCCCGTGCTCGTCGCGCCCCAGTTCTCGTATTCCACTGTCCCCTGCTGGGCATTGAGTGGACCGGGACCGCCGGTCTGATCGTTGCGCGCATAATCCCAGTAGAAACCGGCTTTCAGCGTGTGGGTGCCCCACACCTTGCTGATGTTGTCGGAGAGATTCGGCGTCTGTGAAAGCTTGCCAAAACCGGCCGGGAAGCCCTTGTCCCCGTAGGTCATCACTCCGTATCCCGCGAAACCTTCCCAACTGTAAAGATTCGGAATCTGCGGGGTGTAGCCGGCTGCCGCGCCTGTCGCGAAGAAGCCCTTCATCGAAAAGCCCAGCTTCCCAGGATCCACCGCGGACGGATTAGCCAGATTCACCGGGTTCAGGAATGTCGCTTCCGCAAACACGAATTCATTCGTCAGCGTGGGCGAGAAGACATGTGTCAGGTTCGCGCTGTATACGTTCGATTGCTCGTTGGCCAGTTGGTTGGACGGATACGGCAGCGAGCCGCCCACCTGCCACCAGATGTTGATGGGGCTTTGATCCTGCTCGTCCTGGCGATTCCACGAAAAGAAGACCTTGGTGTTGTCGCTGATGTTGTAGTCGCCACGCAGGCGAAGTTCCCACCTGTTCTGTGGCGGGTTCACCAGATACTGGTAGTTCGCGCCCTGGGTGTTCGCTGTCGGGTCCGCGTTCGGCTTTGGGTAAGTCTTCCAGATGATGGCGGAATTCGGATCCAGCATGGACGCCGGAATCATGCCACCCGGGAAGTTGGATGCGCCCGCGTTACCGCCGAGCGAACTCTCATAGGAACCGCCCCAGTTATTCTTGACGTACGGTCCGAAGGTCGCCAGATAAGACGGGCTGAAGTTGCCCGCGAACATCTGGTCCGTCGGCAGAAAATAGCTGTTCAGACTCCCCGCCTGCTGCTGGTACATCTTCTCGTAGGCAGCGTAGAAAAACAGCTTGTTCCGGTTGTGGTTGAACTTGGTGAAGGGCAGCAGAACCGGCCCGCCGAAATCGCCGCCCGGATAGTAGTAGTGGTCCTCGGGCTTTTTGACGCCCTGACTCTTCAGATACGAATCCTCGGAATTGAAAATGCTGTTGCGCGCGTAGAAATACGCCTGGCCGTGGAACTGTGCGCCGCCGCTCTTGCCGATGGCCTGAAAAGTAACCGGCCCTTTGGCGAACTCAGCGCCGTAAGCGTTGGTGAGCAGCGTGACTTCCGCGGTCTGGTCGGCATTGATGTTGGCGGTCTGCGTCCCCTGGTTGCCGGGATCCAGGAGATTTGCGCCATCCGAAGTCATCGTCATCGACCCATACGGCTGCGTCCCGTTCGCGCTGTAGTTGCCGATCGGGCCGACGTTGTTCGCAGTACCCGTGGTCGGGTCGAACGGGGCCTTATTGCTCAGGCCGTTGGTCGAGCCCATGCCCGGCATGATCTTGATCAGTTCGGCGGCATCGCGGCCGGCCAAAGAAATCTGCGAAATCATGTGCTCGTTCAGCGTGGTGCTGGTCTGACCCGTGTCGGTCGGCACCACAACGTCATTTGCCGCGACAACTGCAACCTCGGATTTCGTGCCGCCCACCTGCAGAATGATGTTCGGAATCGTCACGCTGGCGCCCTGCGTGAATGGAATTCCCCGTTCCTCCCAGGTGGTAAAGCCGGGCGCCGAGACGGTCAGCGTGTAACTGGCTGGCGGAACCGCCTGGAAACTGAAGAAGCCGCTGCCGTTGGAAACGGTGTCGCGAAGCGTCTGCGTGGCCTCGTTCTTCAGAACCACCCTCGAATCCGGTACAACTGCGCCGGAACTGTCCGTGACCACACCACTCAGCGAGCCGGTAGAGTTCTGCGCGTACCCGGCGAGTTGCATCAGAACGAGAACTGCCCCTGTTAGCAATAGCCATCCCGGCCCATTTCTGCGACCGGGCAAAACAAAGCTCTCAACCTTGAGCATGTAACCAACCCCCTGACACGAGATTCCCGTTGTCGCCTGAGCCGTGGATCACAAGTGATACACCACTGGTTCGAGGCTTATCAACAGAGTTGGCCCATGTTAAGGCGCATAGTGCTTTCAGAGAAGTTTGAACCTGCGCTACAACGCGTATAAACCTGGCATTCTCCGCGGAGCCGCAACTGTAACGCTATGAACGTGAACAGCGAACGCGTAGAATGAGAACATCCGACGTTCCTGGGAAGGTAGTCATGCGCAGTGCCGTTGTCCAGCCCGACACAGCCGTCACCCGTGATCTTCTGCTGGAGCAAGTCCGGCGTATTCACGACAGCCGCGTCTTCCAGGGTTGCGATGCGCTGCAGCGCCTTCTTGTCCACCTTGCCGAGTGCGCCGCCGAGGGGCAGCCGGGGAAAGCTAAAGATATCGCCGCCGCGGTCTTTGGCAGAACATCGGATTTCGACTCACACAACGACTCGGTGGTGCGCGTTCATGCCTCGCGCCTCCGGTCCAAACTCGCCGAGTATTACGTCCAGCAGGGAGCCGAGGATCCCGTCCTGATCACCCTGCCGAAAGGCAGTTACGAACTCACCTCTTCTCTGCGCGAATCACCGGCGCCGCGGCATAGCCGCCGCTGGATCTATTGGACAATTGCCGGCGCGGTTTGTATTCTCATCGCCACTCTGGCGGTGCCGTGGGTCCTCAGCCACCGCCCTAAAGTCGATACCGCTGGGCAGGGGAGCACTCCTGCGAGTGTCGCGGCACTCCCCGGCGGCCCCTCCGTACGCATTCTCGCCGGATACACCGGCCCGCCACATTCCGATCCCTCCGGGAAAATCTGGCAGCAGGACAGTTCCTTCGAGGGTGGGGTCGCCGCCGACATCATACGCAACGCGGCCTGGTCGGGCCCCCTTCCGTCGGTGGTCCGAACCAACGATGAGTTCCTCTTCCAGCACATGAGAGTGGGGCAGTTCACCTATCAGATTCCTCTCGCCCCCGGAGCTTACGAGTTGCACCTGTACTTCGATGAACCTTTCTACGGCCCCGGACTCGGCGGTGGAGAAGCAAGCCGTGCGTTCAATGTGCTGGTGAACGGATCGGTCCTGCTTAGGACGCTCGACGTGGAGGCCGATGCCCTGGGCCCGAACATCGCCGACGAGCGAATTATCCGCGATGTGCGACCCGGGTCCGATGGCAAGCTCCATATCGGCTTCGAAAGCCTGATTAACCAGCCGCTGCTGAACGCAATCGAGATTGTCCCCGGTCTGCCACATAAGCAACTGCCGATTCGGTTCACAGTGCAGTCCAGCGTCTATATCGGACACGATGGCCGGGTCTGGTTGCCGGATAACTATTTTTATAACGGTCAGAGATCAATCCGGCCCGCACAGGTGAGCGGCACCGACGATCCGGGATTGTTCGCGCTGGAGCGATTCGGGCATTTCAACTACGCGATTCCCGCCGACCCGCGGGACCGCTATACGGTAACCCTCTACTTCGCTGAATACTACTGGGGCCTCGAAGGCCGCTCCGGACCGGGCAACCGTCAGTTCAACGTGTATTGCAATGGAACTGCTCTGCTCCGCGATTTCGACATCTTCCGCGAGGCTGGCAGCCTTCACGGAATCGCCCGGTCGTTCCACCACCTGAAGCCGACTGCCCAGGGCAAACTGAACCTCACTTTCGAACCCGTCATAAACAATGCCACGCTCTCGGCTATTGAAGTGACCGACGAGTCCGATTAGCGCGTGGCATGCGCGGCACCCAGATGTGCCACCGCTTTGGGCAGTCTGTTTGGCGAATCGGCCAATGTCCGTCAGGATAAATGTTATCCAACGTATAAAGAAGATCGGTGCGTTCGCGGCGCATGTACATGTACGCCGGCGCGCCGCGACGCGGTTCCCGTATGTTCAGACGGAGCCGGGCAAGTTCGATCTCGCCCGCTTCGATCCGGAGTTCCTTGCGCACTACGAATCCCGCATCCGCGACCCTCAGGCCCTTGGGAGCGGACATCATTTTGTTCCATCCCTGCGAAAAAGTGGGGATTCTCCAGCCGGGGGCTCTCGATGCGCGGTGGCCCGCGTTGGCGACCTGATACGATGTTCCTTCGCGTGAGCGCCACGTCAACGGTAACTTAATCGCACGCGCCGCGCCGTTTCATGCGCTGCACGAGACAGGAGATTCCACGTTGAGATTTCGTCTATCTATACCGGCCGCCGCATGTTTGTCCTGCGCGGCATTGCTCGGTCAGCAGTCGGGCAACGCTCCCTATCTGAATCCGGACCTCGCGCCCGAGAAACGTGCCGCGGATCTGGTGTCCCGTATGACGCTGGAGGAGAAGGTGCTGCAGATGCAGAGCACCGCGCCGGCGATTCCGCGGCTGGGCGTGCCCGCCTACAACTGGTGGAACGAGGCGCTGCACGGGGTGGCCACGGGCCGGGGCCGCGCCACGGTGTTCCCGCAGTCCATCGGCCTTGCCGCCACGTGGGATTCTACTCTGCTGCACCAGGCAGCCGATATCATTTCGACGGAGGCGCGCGCCAAATACAACGACGCGCTGGTCCATCCCGGTGAGACGACGACGGCGATTCTCCCCGGCCGCACGGCCGGACTAACGTACTGGTCGCCGAACATCAACATTTTCCGGGATCCGCGCTGGGGCCGCGGCCAGGAAACCTATGGTGAAGATCCGTACTTGACCGGCCGCATGGCCGTTGCTTTCGTAACCGGCATGCAGGGCACTGATCCGCATTACCTGAAGGTCGTTTCCACGCCGAAGCACTACGCGGTGCACAGCGGGCCGGAGCCGCAGCGGCACACGTTCGATGCGAGAATCAGCGAGAACGACCTGGTGAACACTTACCTCGCCGCGTTCCGGGCCGCCGTCACAGAAGGCAAGGCCGATTCCATCATGTGCGTCTACAATTCCGTGGATGGCGTCCCCGGTTGCGCCAGCACCGATCTGCTTCAGAAACGTCTGCGCGAGCAGTGGGGATTTCAGGGCTACGTGGTCAGCGATTGCGGCGCCGTTGGGGACATCTACACCAACCACAAGTACACATCAACGCTGGGCGGCGCGGCTGTGGCCGCGGTGAAGGCTGGAACCGACCTGACGTGCGGCACCGAGTACAGAACCCTGGTGGATGAGGTCAAGGCCGGCCACATCAGCGAAGCCGAGATCAACCAATCCGTTGAGAGGCTCTTTGTGGCGCGTTTCCGTCTGGGTATGTTCGATCCACCGGAGCGCGTCCCGTACGCCGCAATTCCGCTCTCGGAGGTCGATTCCGCGGCTCATCGCGAGGTGGCGCGCGAGGCCGAACGCGAAGCGATCGTGCTGTTGAAGAACGAGGGTGGGGTTCTGCCGCTCAGCGCGTCGGTGCGCAGGATCGCTGTGGCCGGCCCCTCCGCGGACGATCCGGTTGACGTTCTGGGGAACTATCACGGCATCTCTTCCAAACAGGTGACGCCGCTGGAGGGAATCGAGCGGCAATTCGCGTCGGCGCAGGTGCGATATGCGCTCGGCGCCACGTATACCGCGAGCACTTACTCCCTGGTGCCCGCAACGCTGCTGACGCCGTCCGGCGGCGGCCGCGGCATGGAGGCCGAGTATTTTGACAACCCCGATCTGCAGGGAGAACCTAAGCTTCGGCGAACTGAGCCACTCGCGTATTTCGACATGGGAATGGAAGACCCCGCCGTCATTGCCGCGGTCGGCGACAGGAAATACTCGGTGCGCTGGACATGCACCCTGACTTCGCCGGCCTCGGGCGAATACGACCTCTCCGTCAAAACCGGCATGTGGAACTTCACCGGAAGGGCGCGGCTGTTCCTCGACGACAAGGAGCTTACCTTCAGTTCGGGACCTTCGACGCAGATGACCTCGACGCAAACCACGCCGGGCGGGCGGAACGTGCGCGCAAAGGTGCAGTTGGAGGGCGGACGGAAATACGCCCTGCGAGTCGAGTACCGTCAACCGGGGTCCGGCGGCTCAATGGAACTGAGCTGGATTCCGCCGGCCGATTCGGCGCGCGCTGAGGCAGAGCAGCTTGCGAGAGAGTCCGACATCGCGATTGTCTGCGTTGGCCTGAGCTCCGAACTGGAGGGCGAGGAAATGCGCGGAGTAAAGATGGCGGGATTCCTGGGGGGCGACCGCACCAGTCTGGACTTGCCTGAACCGCAGGAGAAACTGGTGGAAGCCATAATCGCAACCGGCAAGCCGGTGGTGGTGGTGCTGACCAGCGGCAGCGCCGTGGCGTTGAACTATGCGGCGCAGCACGCCAATGCGGTGGTTGCGGCCTGGTACGGGGGAGAGGAAGCCGGCAACGCACTCGCGGAAACTCTGGCCGGGGTGAACAATCCGGCTGGCCGTCTCCCGGTGACCTTCTACAGGAGCGTGGACCAACTGCCTCCATTCACGGATTACGACATCAAAGGCCGCACATACCGGTATTTCACGGGCGATCCTCTTTATCCGTTCGGATTCGGTCTGAGCTATTCGAGTTTTGCGTACTCGGGCCTGAGCGCGAAGCGAACACCGAACGGCGCAGAGATCGGCGCGACCGTGAAGAACACCTCCGGCCGCGACGGCGATGAAGTGGTTCAGCTATACGTCGGCGGGGGTGCCGCAGAGGACGCACCCATACGCAGTTTGCGGGGTTTCCAGCGAATTCATCTGCGCGCGGGCGAGAGCAGTCGGGTGAGTTTTACCCTGAGCCCGAGCGACCTTCCGAAATCAACCGTGGAGATCAGCGTCGGCGGTGGACAGCCCGTCGGGGACGTGCCTCACGTCGGGGGGAGTTTGTAGTAGCAGCGAGTCCTGGCGGGAGGTGCCATGCGACCCGCAT